>ERZ1643247.191-NODE-191-length-81288-cov-21.159787_pt1 | contig 81288 bp, 66 predicted proteins | sample MGYA00579264_ERZ1643247 | MGnify/ENA primary metagenome ERZ1643247 (study PRJEB29033, sample SAMEA4952262) | chicken gut metagenome | biome: Broiler Chicken; feature: Gastrointestinal Tract; material: Caecum | place: Ireland | collected 2018 | study: Broiler... | reverse complement strand
TTCCGGTGTCCCAGGCGCTTTCTGATGTTTTGTAACTCATGCCCCTCAGACAGCTCGTTTACTTTATCACATTTTCCATTTCCTGTCAACAACTTTTTTAAGTTTTTAAACTATTTAAATTGTATGTTTAAAATGTACTTTTGCGACAGCTCAGTTAGAATACCACAGTTCCACAGGACTGTCAACTGTTTTTTTCATTTTTTACAAATTTCTTTTCCGTTGTTTTCAGGAAATCTGTCTGATACAATATTGGAAGGATCTTACTTATACTATATAAGCAGTATAAATCATATCATCGGCCAAAGGAGGAAGCAATTAATGATTTTATATTTTTCCGGAACGGGAAACAGTGAATATGTAGCCAGAAAGATCAGCGCAGAAACGCAAGACGAATGCGTCAGTCTTTTCGAAAAAATCCGCGGAAATGATCATTCATCTCTGCACTCTGAACGTCCATGGGTGATCGTTGCACCTACTTACGCCTGGCGGCTCCCGCGCATTGTGCAGGCATGGATAGAAAACACTTCTCTTACAGGAAGCAGAAATATATATTTTGTCTTAACCTGTGGGGAAAATATCGGAAATGCCGGAAAGTATCTGTATGAATTATGTATGCGGAAAAAACTAAACTATTGCGGCTGTATGGGAATTACTATGCCGGAAAACTATATCGCGCTTTTTTCTACTCCCACCAAGGAAAAAGCGCTTCAGATCATCGAAAAGGCAGAACCTGCCGTCGGACAGGCAATCCATTATATAAAAAACGGAGATCCGTTTCCTCAAACAAATATTTCTTTTATAGACCGTATGAGCAGCGGGGTCGTAAACGATCTTTTTTATCCTTTGTTCGTTCATGCAAAAAAATTTCATTCCACAAATGCCTGCATATCCTGCGGCAAATGCGCAAACGTATGTCCTCTTTGCAATATCCGGATTGAAAAAGGAAGGCCTGTCTGGGGAAATTCATGCACCCACTGCATGGCCTGTATCTGCCGCTGTCCCAAAGAGGCTATCGAGTATGGAAAACATAGTCAGGGGCTGTCCCACTATACTTGCCCCAATAAATAGGCAGTAAAAATGCCTCCCGCCTGCTCCTGCCGCTTTTGACAAGGAACTCCGGGAAGCATTTTTCTTAAAACGATTTCTTTTTCTCTATCCTTTAAATTCCATATCCCTCAGCCCAGGCTTTTAATTCTTCCTCCGTGGCATTTGCCGGAAATCTTTTGCCTTCTTTTAAGACAGCTCCGGGACAGGATGGCGCAAGTTCCTGATTTGAACCTCCCATTCCGCTGCTTCCGGACGTTGCAAGCGGAATAATTGTTTTTCCATTCAGATCATACTGCTCCAAAAAAGTATTTACAATCGTAGGAGCCACATACCACCAGATTGGAAACGCCAGGAATATTGTATCATACTGCTCCATATTCTCTACCTTATTGGCAATCGGCGGACGATAGGATTTGTCGTTCATCTCTATACTGCTTCGGCTTTTCTTATCCATCCAGTTCAGATCAGCTTCTGTATAGGGTTTTTCCGGCTGGATCTCATGAAGATCGCCTCCAACTGCTGATGCGAGACGTTCTGCCAGTTTCGCTGTTGTACCGCTGGCGCTGAAATATGCTACTAATATCTTACTCATTTCATGTTCCCTGCCTTTCTTCTGCATTCGTATTTCTTAGTTCATTGTTTTTGATATTTTATAGTTTATCTCTATTTTGACATTGTGTCAATATTTTTTCAATATTATCTTATTTTTCATCCAGGTTTTTATGCCAGATTAATTCTTAATTTTAATTACTATTTTGAAAAAAATAGAAAATGCGTTATAATATATGAGAAAATATTTACATCAGGAGGTTGTCATGAAAGTTTTAATGTTAAATGGAAGTCCGCGCAAAAATGGTAACACTTCTATTGCGCTGAAAGAAATGGAAAAAATATTTAAACAAGAAGGAATTGAAACCGAGCTGATCCATGTAGGCAACAAAGGTATACGAAGCTGTATTGCCTGCGGCGCCTGCGCCGAGAAAGGAAAATGCGTCTTTGACGATATCGTAAACGAAATCGCTCCGAAATTTGAGGAGTGCGATGGTCTGGTCGTAGGCAGCCCTGTATACTATGCTTCCGCAAACGCTACTCTTGTGGCGCTTCTTACCAGACTTTTCTACAGCACCTCCTTCGACAAGACCATGAAGGTCGGCGCCAGCGTTGTCTGTGCAAGACGGGGCGGCCTTTCCGCCACATTTGATGAGCTGAATAAATTTTTCACTATCAGCGGAATGCCTGTCGCTTCCAGCCGCTACTGGAACAGTATCCATGGAAGACAGGAAGGCGAGGCGGCTCAGGACGAAGAAGGTCTCCTTACCATGCGTGTGCTTGCCAGAAACATGTCTTTCCTGATGAAAAGTATCGCTCTCGGGAAAGAAAAATACGGTCTGCCGGAAAAAGAGCCTGTCACTATGACAAACTTCATCCGCTGATCCGTTCATGCCATTCAAAAAAATCCTCTGTCTCATTCCTTTATCACAAGGATAAGACAGCGGATTTTTCTATGTCCGCAGTAAATGCAAAAAATTTTTAAAGAGATATCTACTCAACCGTCACGCTCTTTGCCAGATTTCTTGGCTTGTCTACATCCAGTCCTCTGGCTACGCTTACATAGTAGCCCATAAGCTGAAGCGGGATAACCGCCAGTGAAGTGGCAAAATGCGGATCTGTTTTCGGAATATAGACTGTGAAGTCCGCAGTGTCTTCAATATTATAATTTCCAAAGGTAGTAAGTCCCATAAGATATGCTCCGCGGCTTTTACATTCCACCATATTGCTGACTGTTTTTTCGTATAATTCCGGCTGAGTCAGAACGCCGATCACCAGAGTTCCATCTTCCAGCAGGGAAATCGTTCCATGTTTTAATTCTCCCGCCGCATACGCCTCCGAATGGATATAGCTGATTTCCTTCATTTTCAGGCTGCCTTCCATACAGATGGCATAGTCGATCCCTCTTCCGATGAAAAAGACATCTCTGGCGTTGGCCTGTTTTGCGGCAAACCACTGAAGCCTTTCTTTATCTTCAATAATCCTTTCGATTTTTTCCGGAATTTTCTGCAGTTCTTCTATATATGCTTCGTACTGTTCCTCGCTGATTTCTTCCCTTGTCTTTGCAAACTGGATCGCCAGAACATAAGCCGCAATGAGCTGCGTACTGTATGCTTTTGTAGTAGCCACAGAAATCTCCGGACCTGCAAGGGTATAAAATACCTTATCCGCTTCTCTGGCAATGGAGGAACCAACCACATTCACGATTCCAAGAGTACGGACGCCTCTTTTTTTCGCCTCACGAAGGGCAGCCAGACTATCCGCCGTTTCTCCGGACTGGCTGATAATGATTACCAGTCCGTTTTTATCCAGCAGAGGTTTCCTGTAGCGAAATTCTGACGCCAGTTCCACACGTACGGGAATTTTCGCCATATCCTCGATCACATACTGCGCCGCCATGCCTACATGATAGGCCGAACCGCAGGCTACAATATAGATCTGGCTGATATCCCGGATATCTTCCTCTGTAATTCCCACTTCCGAAAGGTCGATCTTCCCCTCTTTTAAAACGGAATTCAGCGTATCGGCCACTGCCTTTGGCTGCTCGTGGATCTCCTTCATCATAAAATGCTCGAACCCGGCTTTCTCTGCCGCTTCCGCATCCCATTCGATTGTTTTCATTTCTTTCTGGATCTCGTCGCCGTCCAGATTATAGAAGATGATCTCGCCTTTTTTTACACAGGCCATCTCCATATTTCCGATATAATAGACATTTCTAGTATATTTCAAAATTGCCGGAACGTCTGAAGCAATATAAGATTCTCCATTTTCCACCCCAAGGATCATAGGGCTGTCTTTTCTTGCCACAAAAATTTCTTCCGGATAGTCTTTAAACATAAGCGCCATGGCATAGGAACCGCGGATACGGACCATTGCATGGTTGATCGCGTCCACCGGAGTCCCTTCATATTTTTTGTAATAATAATCTACCAGCTTCACCGCGATCTCTGTATCTGTAGAAGAATAAAATTTGTATCCTTTCCGCAGAAGCTTGTCCTTAAGCTCCTGATAATTTTCGATAATTCCGTTATGGACAGCCACCACGTTGCCGTCGTCGCTGACATGGGGGTGAGCGTTTGTTTCCGAAGGTTCTCCATGGGTTGCCCAACGGGTATGCCCGATCCCGCAGGTTCCCGGAACCGATTCTCCGTTGTTTGTCTTTTCTTTCAGAACCTTCAGTCTTCCCTTCGCTTTGATCACCTCAACCTCAGCGCTGCCGTCTCTCACCGCAAGTCCTGCGGAATCATATCCGCGGTATTCCAATTTTGAAAGACCGTCCAGAAGGATCGGGGCTGCCTGATGGTTTCCTGTAAATCCTACTATTCCACACATTTTACTCTCCTCTTTTCCGCTCCGTTTTTTCTTATAAACAGCAGCTTATCTCTTTTTCATTCTCTTTTCCTGATACCACATAAACAGTTTTTATCATATCACAGAAGTTTTCAAGATTCAATCAGCCCGCCTGCACTTTTTTACTTTATATCGGAAAAGTCAATAAGAGGTACTTACCGCAGAAGGATGGGATTCGTCACCGCGTCCACAGAATCCCCCAGGCGGTACAGACTATAACGGTTTACATTTCCCACTTCCTGATAACCATACATTTCCATTTCTTTTTTCTGCTCCTCATTCGGAACCTTTACTACCAGGTAATTGCAGAAAGTACGTCTCCCCACAGCAGCTATATTCCGGTAATTCAGTACCGGCGCGTTGATTTCAAGATAGAGCCTTCTGGGGCCCGCTCCATAACCTCCTCTGCCTTCCCGGTTAAACATCATTTGTATAGAAGGATCATATACCCGGACATAAGGACCGATATAATTATCCGCCGCCAGCAGAAAAAGGGCGTCGCCTGCGTCTTTTTTCACCATTTCACAGATTCCGGCCACCTCATCGGGCACCTTCTGGTAATTGTGTACCAGATGATAATTGCCTGCCTGATAAATTCCTTTTCCCGAAATTACGATCAGAACTGCACAGAGAGCCAGAGCAGCAATCTTTGCGGCAGACTTTCTCTCCTTCAAAAATTCTGTCATGGCGAAAGCGATCACCGGAGTAGATGGAACCAGCCAAAGGACCCGCCAGTATACAGTCTCTCCAATACACGCCTGTATGATCTTTGCCGTTACCGGGCAGAAAAACAGAACCAAAGCCGCTGCCAGATACAAGAGAACATATTTGGTGCTTTCCTTTTTTCTCCGGAATATAAGGAGGTACACCACTGCTGCCAGCAAAAGCCAGGGAACAAAGCTGTCTCCCCAGTAATTATTCCAGAATCCGATTATCTCTTTTATGAATTCTTTCATCTTTGCGCTCCTCCCTCACAGACTGATATATAAAATTCCCAGAAGTATTGACGGAAGACAGCACATAAGTCCCAGCAGGACTCTTTTCCACTTTCTCGTCAAAAGAAGACAAACCGCCAGAAAACAGCCTGTCATCAGCGGAGCCAGGATAATTCCCATGGAGGAAAGGAGACAGCAGCTTATATTTGCCAAGATCAAAAGAAACCAGGGATGGGAGGGTTCTTTTTCCAGCAGGATGGAAATACACAGGTAAAACAGCAGCGGAAGAAAGGCTGCTGCCAGAAGAGCTTTCCCCTGCCACAGCCTTACCATCTGGAAATTTCCCGCATTATATACAGAATATCCGGAAAAGCTGCACAGCAGCGCTGCCAGGAAAAGATAGATTCCCTGGGCTTTTTTGTCATTTCGGAACCATTTTCCTGCAAGACAGTACTGTACCATATATGCTATGGGAAGAAAGATTAACGGAAAAAACACATGAGCCATAATGGAAGGATGCAGCCCGCCGCTTAACTGACTGACCACCGCCAGAAAGACAGGAAAAGGCGACAGCACATATCGTCTTGGCAGCGCCACATATTCCCGTCCGGTATATGGATTCACCTCAAAGATCGTATCCGTGTACACATCTGTTGTGGCCGCTCCCACATAAAAACAGTCGTCCGCGTCCGCATGGGCCAGCACAGTACACATGATTACCTGGAGCACGATCAGCAGCACTGCCAGACAGAAATAGAAATTCCAGTGTATTCTTTTTTCATGCAGTCCAAAAAGAGCCTTCTTATTTTTCATGCAGAAGATTCCCCAAACCGCCAGAACAACTGCCGCGGCCCCGTAGCTGGCAGTCAGCACATGAAGAGGCATCTGCAGCCATGTCATTGGCAGCGTAAGAATTTCCATCAAAGAAAAAAGCGCCAGGTATCCCGCAAGCATCGTTTCCGCAATATTCCCGCGCTGTTTTTTTCCTAAAAACGGGACGCCGGCAAAGGCTGGCACCGCCGCCAGCCAGAATATTGCCAGAATCCCTTTTATCAGCATTCCCATATCAGTTCTCCGAATCTTTTTTAAGTATACCGAAAGCAATCTTTTCCGGTGTAACAGGAAGTTCCCGGGCTCTCACTCCCGTTGCGTTATATACCGCCTCGGTGATGGCCGGACAGGGAGTATCGATCACCAGCTCTCCTACTGACTTTGCGCCAAAAGGTCCGGACGGCTCATAACTTCCGCAGATTTCCACACGGATATCTCCGATGTCAAGACGGGACGGAATTTTATACTGCATAAAGGAATTATTCCGGATCACGCCCTTGTCGCTGTACTGAACATCCTCATAGAGGGCCATTCCGATTCCCTGGGCGATTCCTCCCTCTGTCTGGACCCGCACAAGATTAGGATTGATAGGGGTTCCGCAGTCCACCACTGCCACATAATCCACAACTTTCGCGCTTCCCGTCTCTTTATCCACTTCCACTTCAGCCATGCCTACCATGAAAGGCGGCGGGGAAATTGGAGAAGAAAATGTTCTTGTAACCTGAAGTTCCTGATTATTTCCGCAGGTTCCCTTAACGGCAATTTCTTTCAGAGATACCTTTTTGTCTCTGCAGTATACAAATTCGCCGTCAAAATCCACCTTGTCCGGCTCTGTATCCAGCATCTGCGCACCAAGAGCGCAGATTTTCTCTCTCAGCTCCGTACATGCATGGACTACTGCCATTCCAGTAGCGTAAGTGGTGGCGGAGGCGTAAGAACCGGAATCATAAGGTGAAATATCGGTATCTACACCGAACACCACAATATTTTCCATAGGAGTTTCCATACAGTCGGCTGCCATCTGAGCAAGAATGGTGTCGCATCCTGTACCCATATCGGCGCATCCCAGGCCCAGCGTGTAGGAACCGTCCTCATTAAGCTTCATATCTGCTCCTCCCACGTCCACGCCTGCAATGGATGAGCCCTGCATAGCCATAGCTACGCCGACGCCCCGGACTTTCCCGTTTCCCATATCGCGGCAGGGATACTTTTCATCCCAATTCATCATTGCCTTGGCCCGTTCCATACACTGATCCATTGTACAGCTCTCGGCTGTGTCGCAGTCACCGTAGGCAGGAAGAGGGCCGCCCTGAACAGGCATATTCAATTCCCTTATCTTCACAGGATCCATTCCCATTTTGTGAGCCAGCTCATTGACGGCGGACTCTACGGCAAAAATCCCCTGGGTAGCTCCGTAGCCGCGGTAAGCGCCTGCCGCCTGCATATTCGTATAAACTACATCGTAGGCAAAACGGTATGCTTCTGTATGGCGGTAAAGAGCAATGGATTTATGGCCGCTCAGCCCGACAGTTGTGGGGCTGTGTTCGCCGTAAGCTCCTGCATTTGACAGCGTATAAACGTCAATAGCCCTGACAATACCTTTTTCATCCGCTCCCGCGCGCACCCGGATTTCCATTTCATGCCGGGGAGAAGAACAGATCTGGGATTCATAGCGGCTGTACAGGATCTTAGAGGGACGGCCTGTCTTCCAGGTAACAAAAGCCGGATAAATTTCACTGACAGAAGTCTGCTTTGCTCCAAAGCCTCCGCCGATCCTGGGCTTGATCACTCTTACTTTGGAAGACGGGATATCAAGAGCCGTACCTACGATCCTTCTTACATGAAAAGGGATCTGCGTAGACGACACTACGTTCAGCCGTCCGAAATAATCCATATAGCAATAGGTCCGGAAAGTCTCCATCATCGCCTGCTGATTGGCCTTTGTATGATAAGTCTCATCCACCGTATATTTACATTCTGAAAGTATCTTGTCTACATCTCCCGATTCTTCCAGTGCTGAAGCGCAGAGATTTCTCCTGTTGTCCGCACCTACCGGAACTTTTGCTTCCCAGTCGTTTTCCGGATGGACCAGGATTTTCCCGTCCTTTGCCTTATGGAAATCCAGAACAGGTTCTTCTACTTTATATTTTACCTTGATTCTCTTCAGAGCTTTATCCACGGCGGTCTCGTTTTCGCCCGCTACAATAGCCACCGCGTCTCCCACAAAACGCAGATGTCTGTCCAGTATCAGGCGGTCGTAAGGACTCAGTTCCGGATAAGTCTGTCCCGCCAGAGTAAAGCGCTTCTGGGGAACATCCTTATAAGTATATACTGCCACAATCCCGTTTACCTGACGCGCCGTCCCGGTTTTGATCTCTTCCACCCACGCGTTGGCATGGGGGCTGCGCAGCACCTTTACGATCAGACAGTCTTTAGGAGCGAGATCGTTGGTAAATACCGGTTTTCCTGTCACCAGAGCCATAGCGTCTGTTTTTCTTATCGGTTTGCTTACATATTTCACGCCTCTGCCCCCTCCTTTTTCTGTGTTTTCTTATATTCCAGATATTTTCTGATGCTTCGTGTCTGTCCCACAAAGCCGGAGCATCTGCACAAATTTCCCGCCAGGTATTCCTTGATCTCCTCTTCCGTAGGGTCGGAAAGCTCCCGCTCCATGGCAAAAATATTCATAATAAAGCCAGGATTGCAGAAACCGCACTGCTCTGCTCCTTCATCCGCCAGAAAGCTTCCGAATTCCTCCGCTTCCTTCTGCATTCCCTCCAGAGTAACAATCTTTTTTCCTTCTGCGCGAAGAGCCGGAACGCTGCAGGATAAAACAGGCTTTCCATCCATCAGCACCGTACAGAGACCGCAGTTGGAGGTTTCACAGCCGCATTTTACGCTGTAGCATCCTTTTTCCCGGAGAAAATCCAAAAGCATCGTATCCGGTTCCACTTCCTCATGACGATATTCTCCATTCAGCCAAAAACTAAGATTCATGCTTTGATCCCTCCCAGTGATTCCCACGCTCTCCTTGTCAGAACTTCCGCAAGAAGCTTCCGGTACTCTCCGGACGCGCGCATATTACTTCCAAAAGGCACATGCTTTGCAGTATACTCTGCAAACTTCACAGCCGCCTCCTTTTTTTCTTTCCGGGACATCCCGTCAAATCCCATAAGGATCCCTTTTGCATCTTCCACGGCTATGGCTCGTCCCGGTCTTGCGCCGATCACGGTTTTTGCCCTTTCTCCTGCCAGCGAAGCGGCACAGGTAAGCACAGGAAAATCCGTCTCCGAATTTCTCTGGCTGAGATAGACAGCACGAAGCGGCGTCTTTTTTACAATCACCGCCTCCAGAATATCTCTGTCTTTTTTCTGATTTACAAACTCCGAGAGAGGGATCCTCCCTGCCTGATAAAGTTCCACCCAGGTGTCCAGGGAAAGAAACATAGTAAGCACGTCTGAAAACCCGTATCTTCCATATACACTTCCGCCTACTGTGGCGCAGTTGCGGAACTGCACTCCCACAATATGGCGGAGGCTTTCCTTTACAGCGCCCTGGGTAAATTCATTCAGCGGACGGTTCATTTCCAGATCTCTCAGCGTAGTCATACATCCGATATAAAACTCGTCCTCTCTTTCCTGCACTGTATCAAGACCCAGGCCGGAAAGATCAATGGCTGTGGACACATTCCTGTTTCCCATTTTCAGCCAGATCATTCCTCCCAGTACACAGGCCGACTTTTTCTGGTTCAGTTCATAGGCTTCCGCAATGCTTTTTACCCTTACATAGTTTTTTATCTTCAGCATTTAGAATATCCTTTCCTTTTCAGATCTTTATTAATTTTTAGTTTAACAGGTATTCCGCAAAAAATCCACCGAAAAGTGACAGAGGGGAATAAAAAGGAGACCAGTTTCAAACCGGTCTCCCAAGACTTAATACAGTGCAGTATTTTCATATGGCTGTTTTCAGACTCTGTTATTGATCGCCGTCACAAGAGCGTCGATTGAGGCGCGGATAATATCCGGATCTACGCCTGCGCCCCAGGAAAGGTTTCCATTTGGACTCTCGATTCCCACATAAGCGATAGCCTTGGAGCTGGAGCTTTTCTCCAGAGCGTGCTCCTGATAGGTGACAAGATTATATTTCAGATCATATGCTTTTTTCAAAGCATTGCTGACTGCGTTCAGACGTCCGTTGCCCTTTGCCTCTGTTGTGACAGTTTTTCCGCTAAAGGAAGAAGTAACCTGCGTCACGATTCCGCCATCCTTCTGCTGGAAATGAACCTCATTGATGCTGAAGGGTTCCACCACATTCTCAAAGGTCTTCTTAAACAGGCTGAAGATTTCCTCAGGACGCAGCTCCTTGTGGCTGTGGTCAGAAACAGCCTTCGCGGTATATCCCATTGCCTCCCGCATTTTTGCCGGAAGATTCAGGCCGTATTTCGTTTCCAGAATATAACCTACGCCGCCTTTGCCGGACTGGCTGTTGATACGGATAACGTCCGCGTCGTAGTTTCGTCCCACATCGGTAGGATCGATAGGCAGATACGGTACTGTCCAGCGGCTGGGATCTTTTTCCTCTCTCCAGTGCATCCCCTTTGCGATAGCATCCTGATGGGAACCGGAAAAAGCTGCAAATACAAGAGCTCCGCTGTATGGGCTTCTCTCGTCCACCTGCATTCCCGTACATTTCTCATATACTTCGCAAATATGCGGCATATTGGAGAAATCCAGTTTGGGATCTACTCCCTGTGAATACATGTTCATGGCAAGGGTAATGATATCTACGTTTCCGGTGCGCTCTCCGTTTCCAAAAAGCGTTCCCTCTACTCTGTCCGCTCCTGCCAGCAGTCCCATTTCGGAATCTGCCACACCGCAGCCTCTGTCATTATGCGGATGCTGGGAAAGGATCACATTCTCACGGTATTTCATATTTTCACTCATATACTCGATCTGGCTTGCATACACATGAGGCATGGAAAGCTGTACTGTCACGGGAAGATTGATAATGCATTTATTTTCCGGAGTAGGCTGCCATACATCCAGCACCGCGTTGCACACTTCCAGCGCATATTCCGGTTCCGTTCCGGTAAAGCTTTCCGGACTGTACTCGAACTGGAAATTTCCTTCTGTTTCTTCGGCAAGCTTCTTTAAGAGCTTCGCGCCGTCAACCGCGATCTTCTTGATCTCTTCTTTTGACTTTTTGAATACCTGCTCTCTCTGAGCGACGGATGTGGAATTATATACGTGAATGATAGCCTTTGGCGCGCCCTTTACAGCCTCAAAAGTTTTACGGATGATATGCTCCCTTGCCTGGGTCAGCACCTGGATCGTCACATCTTCAGGAATCAGATTCTGCTCGATCAATGTCCGAAGGAAAGTGTACTCCGTCTCAGAAGCCGCCGGGAATCCCACTTCAATCTCTTTAAAGCCGATTTCTACCAGAAGTTTGAAAAATTCCACCTTCTGCTCAAGACTCATAGGAATCACAAGGGCCTGATTTCCGTCCCGAAGATCTACGCTGCACCAGATAGGGGCCTTGTCAACATACTCTTTTTCTGCCCATTTCATACATTTCACAGGCGGCATGTAATACTGCCTCTGATATTTTTTCACATTCATCATAATTTTTCCCTCCGTTAAAATGAAATAAAAAAATCTTCCATCCCTACAGATTTCTGTAAGAGACGAAAGATCGTTTCCTTCGCGGTACCACTCTTATTTATGAACAGCTTCATACACTCAGGGATACGGGATCCTCCATGAATCCTTATATCCTCTCCATATAACGGTGGATACCGTCTGCGCCTACTTTCCTTCCGGGAGTTCGGACAGATGCTCCGGGGCGAGTTCCATGATTCCTTTCCGCTGCCTCGCACCATCCGGCAGCTCTCTGTGCTCCAGTCCACATGTACTATTCCTCATCAACGCATTTCGTATATTTATTATGGATATAGGCTAACATGATATGCCTGCTTTTGTCAAGAATATTTTTATGTTTCTGAAGACATGTCTTCAGTCCTGTCCCCTGTTCAGGAACCTTATTATATTTTTTTGATATCAAGATTATTTTTTCTGACTATATATTAAAATCATTCAAAAAATCGTAAAATATATGCAGAAAAAACTCTTGCAAAAACAGGAAGGTCTTGCTATAATATTTTTCACCGGGGTATGGCGTAGCTTGGTAGCGCGCACGGCTGGGGGCCGTGAGGTCGCAGGTTCAAATCCTGTTGCCCCGATTGTTAAGCAGTCGATTTCAGGATCGGCTGCTTTTCTTTTCATTTTTATGAGACGCTTTTCAAAAACAAAATTTCCGCCGGACATTTCAATAAACCGGAATCTGAGCAGCTTTCACCGCACAGATTCCGGTTTTCTGAATATACCTGTTTTTTATGGAGTTGTTTTTAGAACTGGAAGGTTTTTTCCGTTCCCTCATAAACAAAGTCTTCTTCCTGTCCGCTTCCCTCAAGGATAAGACGGCATTTTCTTCCTTTCAGGCTCTGGGCAAAGCTTCTGTCCGCAGCTCCTATGAAAAATCTCTTTTCCTCATTGTTCCATGTAAGCCGGATACGGTTGCAGCAGCCCTCCTCGTAAGCATAGCCGTCTCCGTCGTCCTCATAAAGGATGAACTCCGCATCTGCACCAGGATAAATATGAATCTCAAACGGGGTATCCACACACTGATCCGCATAAGTCAGTCTCTGTTCCATAGGGATGATAGATCCTGCCTTTACAAATACAGGGATCCTGTCTATAGGCGTATCCGCAGTGATCTCCTGTCCCCCTTTGATTTTTTCTCCTGTATGGAAGTCATACCAGTCAGCTCCGGCCGGAAGATAACAGTTCCATTTCTTTTCATGATCGATCTTCTCGTTGTTCTTTTCGTAATACATAGGTTCTGTTACAGGACAAATCAAAAGACTGTCTCCAAAGAGGAATTCATCTCCAAGTTCTGCCGCCTTCTTATCTCCGGCAAAATCAAACAGCAGGCTCCTGAGCATAGTATAGTCCTCAGACCACACTCTCGCCGCATTGGAATAAATATAGGGCATCAGACGATATCTGAGTTCAATCGTTTTAACAAGAGCGTCATAGAAGGGCTCTCCCTTCTTTCCGAAATTCCATACCTCCCTCGGAGTATCTGTACCATGGGAACGGAACATAGGCAGAAACGCACCGTACTCAAACCAGCGCACATACAGCTCTCTGTATCCGTAATCGTCCACACCGTTCTCGTAATCTCCCCGCCAGAACCACTTTGGCGTGGGATCTTCATTACAGAAGCAGCCTCTGTGCTGCCAGTTCTCGTTAACTGTGAAAAATCCGCCGATGTCCAGGGTCCAGTAAGGCATTCCGCTCATACACATATTCAGGCCTTCATGGATCTGTTTTTTCAACGTATCCCAGGATGCATAGATATCCCCGGACCAGAGCACTGTCCCATACTTCTGGCTGGAAGCATAACCGGAACGGGTCAGGTTCAGAACACGCTTATCCGGCGCGGCTTTTCTCTGATTTTCATAAATCCCCTTTGCGTGAGCGGCGGCATAAAGATTCGCCCTTCCCGCTCCCAGGAATTTGCAGTGTTCATCTCCTACCAGGCGGAATCTTTCCCATGGTTCTCTTTTAAACTCTCCGTTCCAGTCCGGACCGGAAAAAGGCTCTGTAGAATCACACCACCAGGAGTCAAAGCCGCCGGAAAACAGTTCTCTCTCCGCCTGTTTCCAATAAATTTCCCGGCCTTTTTCCGAAAAAGCGTCATAGGTGGCGTAGTCGTTAAGAAGAAGGCCTGCCTCCTTCATTTCCTCATAGTCTTCCGTTCCCGCATTCATATTCGGCCATACGGAGACCATGGTATGAACATGCATATCATGAAGCTTCCGGTTCATGGCAGCCAGATCCGGATATCGCTTTTTGTCAACTCTTTTATTTCCCCATTTTCCGGCTTCCCAGGTGTTCCAGTCCTGCACCAGACAGTCCAGAGGAATATCCAGTTCCCTGTATTTTTCCGCCGTCTCCTCCATCTCCTTCTGTGTGAGATATGCTTCCTTTGACTGTACATAGCCAAAGGCCCACTTCGGGAGCATTACGGCTTTTCCGGTAAGAAGACGGTATCCTGCGATAATTTCATCCAGAGAATTTCCCTTGATAAAGTAATAATCAAGCTGCTCCACCATATCCAGATACAGCCAGGAACCGCGGCAGTCGTCATTGAAATACATCAGAGAACCGCAGTCCACCAGAATTCCGTATCCCTTGTCTGAAACAAAAAACGGAATGGGGATTCTCATATTATGCTGATAGAGGTACTGCACATTTCCCCTGTAATCATAAATGCCTTCTTCTCCCTGTCCAAGACCATGGATATGCTCGTCCGGCTCCCAGAGGAAACAAAGCTTTCCATGGTACGCCTTATGATCCTCCACCGCCCGCAGGTTCTTTACAAAATTCCTTTCTCCGTCTACAGTCTGGACTCTGTGGATGACCGGAGCCTCATCGCCGGTATTGTAAACCATATACGGTGCTTCCGTCAGCTCTTTTCTTCCTTCCCGGAGAAGGACATGCTCATCTGCGGCATCTCTCCAGCAAAAGGTTCCGCCTGTACAGTCCGCTTCCAAAATGATCTGTCCTGTCCGGATCTTCACCTTCTTTCCGTCCTCTTCTGCAGTAAAGTCCGCTTCTGAAGAACAGCAGATTCCTATAGGAGATTCGTCTGTCCATTCCTCTTTTTTTGTAAAAGAACACTTGATAATATTGTCCCGGACTGCCTGTAATCTGCAGTTTCCGTCCTTTAAACGAAATTTCAGTTCTTTTTTTTCCGTAATGCTCATCTTGCCCGTTCCTTTCTTGTTTTTGTTGTTTAAGAAAGCGGACGTATACCGTTTTCGTTCATATACGTCCGCTTTTTGATGCCGGCAGTTTTCATCCGCCTTTTTATTTTTCCGCCGCGGATCCGTCTGATCCCCGATTCATGGTCACATACAGGAAATCAGCCTTTTACCGCGCCTGCCGTCTGGCCTCCTACAATATGTTTCTGACAAAGCAGATACATGATGATAACCGGCAGACAGGTCAGAAGAATATCTGCGCAGATAAGGTTCCAGCTCTTGGAATACTGGCCGAAGAAATTGTATACCGCCAGAGTCATCGGCCATTTTTCGGAGGAGTTCAGGAAGTACAGAGGCATTACGAACTCATTCCAGGTATTCAGGAAACAGAGTACCGCAGCCGTTACCATACTGGATTTCATCATCGGCATTACAATACTGAAAAATAATTTCCAGGGGCCGCAGCCGTCCAGTACCGCCGCTTCGTCCAGATCTACCGGAACCTTGGATACGAAACCGTACAGAAGGAAAACGGAAAACGGAAGCTGCATCGCTACATAAAGAAGAATAATCCCCAGTCTTGTGTCGTTTAACTGCGTTACCTGCATTACCTTCATCAAAGATACATAGTTGACCGGAATTACAATGCCGAGCACCATATACATATAAAGGGCATTGTCTTTTTTACCGCGCCTTCTGGCCAGAACATAAGCCGCCATAGATGCCAGGATAACGGTGATGACAGTTGCGCATCCTGCATACAGAAGACTGTTCAGGAAGCTCACCGCCAGTTTTCCTTTTTCAATAACAACAGCAAAGTTGCTGAAATCCCAGACTTCCGGAAGCTTCAATGAAAGAGTCAGCGCCTCGGAATCCGGCTTAAAGGCATTGATCACGATCAGCAGAAGAGGGATCAGCATGATCAGAGAAATGATCCATGCCAGAATATTTTTTAAAATTGTCAGCACCAGCTTTTTGGTTTTTGCATTCATTACTCGATCACCTCGTCTTTCGTCAGAATCTTAATCATGAAGAAGCCTACGATCACCATGAAAATAAACATTACAGAACTGATCGTCGTACCTGCCGCATATAGTCCCTGGGAGAACTGTTTGAATACGGCTGTATACATAACCTCTGTACGATGTCCCGGTCCGCCGTTTGTCAGTGCGTATACCATATCGAAGACTTTTAATCCATAAAGCACGTTCAGGACAATCGTCACCGCCAGAGTCTGTTTCAGCATCGGCAGAGTTACATAGGCGAATTTATGGAAGCCGTTTGCGCCGTCGATTCCTGCCGCCTCATAATAAACATTAGGGATTGCCAGGATTCCTACGATCAGGATTGTCATTATGTATCCGGTACCTCTCCAGATATCTACACCCATAACAGACCAGAAAGCGATCTGGGGATCGGTCAGCCACTTCTGTGTGAAAGAATCCAGCCCCACCAGACGGAGTCCTTCATTTAGAAGACCGTTTTTCGGATTCAAAATAGAAGTAAACACAAGACCGATGATCAAAATGGACAGTACGGAAGGCATATACATAACGCCTCTGTGAAAATTCTTCGCCTTAATGTTTCTGCTGAGCGCAAGAGCAAAGATCAGTCCCAATCCCGTTTTTGCAACAGTAGTCACTACTGTAAAGAGCAGCGTATTGAGAATATACTGCAGATAGTCCTGATCCCCGCTGAATACATCCATAAAGTTTTTGAGCCCGACGAAATGCAGTTCATCTGAATATGCTGACCAGTCCGTAAAGGAATAGCCGATACCAATGATCCCGGGCACTACCGACAGCGCCGTATAGATCAGGAGCGCGCCTGCCGCGAAATACCAGGGATAAATTTTAGATTTTTTCACGAAATCCTCCTCCGTTTCTTTTTCGTTTTTCTTTATTTTAGGCTAATATGACTGTTTTTCACATGCATCCCCCTGTCACATTTATGTATTTTTTTAACCGATGCAGGATTTTTTCTGTAAAATATGTTATACTTTACAGGCATCCGGAAACTGCCGCCGCAAATGCGGAAATTGACAGATCCGCACAGATATGGAGGATAAAATATGTTCCGAAAACACAGCAAGAAAAGTCTGCAGACAATCCTGTTTTACCGTTTTCTCGCTATTTCCGCAGTACTTTTGCTCGTAATCTCGATCATTGTTTATATGATCCAGTATTCCAGACTGTATAAAAATATGGAAAATGATATTCTGCGAACCACCACGACCATCGGAGATTCCATAGATCTCCAGATCAGTCAGATGGACAATATCTGTCTGAATGTGATCAATTCCACAACTGTCAAAAGCACCTTTTCCCTCTGGAGCCAGGACAGAGACGATTCCTCTTATGAACGCAGCAGACACCAGAACGCGCTTACCAATGCTCTGGTTTCTATCCGCGGAGTTGATTCCTCTGTACGCCAGGTTAATATTTATCCCATGGAGGGCAGAGGCTACGGTGTTGGAAACTATTATGGAATTCTTTCTGTCCAGACAGAAAAGCTTCCTTGGTATGAGTCTGCTGTTGAAAAAAACGGCTATCGCTATATCAGTTCCCTGGCGCATCCGCTTCTTTCTCAGAAAGCAGGAACCAGCACTGACAGGCTTTATCTTTCCCTTTACCGTATGTATTTTGACAATTATCACAATCCCATGGGATTTGTAGAGATCGCAAAGTATTACGACGAACTGTTTGCCGACGCCATAAACCCGAAAACAGAATCCCCGATTGACGTTACTGTATATGACAGCGACGGAAATCAGGTTTATCCTCATTTGGCCAAAGATTCTCCGAAAGTCTTCGATTACTATGCAGCCCTTAAGGAAAATACGTCTTTAAACGGACATACCCGCCTTTACAACAGCCAGAAAAGCCAGAAGGAATATATCTCCTTTTCCCGGCTGGATTACTGCGGTTTTACAGTTGTCTGCTCTGTCCGGAATATAGACTTTTTCCTTCCTATATTGAAGAGCCTTATGTGGATTCCGCTCCTTGCCTTCAGCCTTTTTATCATCTGTTATTTTGTAGCGGGATTCTTAAGCCGGAAGCTGGCCAAACCGCTCACCGAAATGCACCAGTTCCTTTCTGATACGGATTCCAGCGAACAGTTCCGGCTTATCCACTTGGACGATTCCGGTATCGTAGAGATCGACCGTCTGCGCGATTCTCTGAACGCTTCCATAAAGGCAAGGGAGGCGGCCACTGACTCTCTCCTGGTAATGAAGGAACAGGAGATCCAGGCCCAGATGCTGGCTCTTCAGGCCCAGATGAACCCTCATTTTCTTTATAATTCCCTGAACACCATCAGCGCCATGGCGGAAGAAGGGATGACAGAGGAAGTCAGCGGCATGTGTCAGGATATCACTTCCATTCTCCGCTACATTTCCTCTGACAAGGAATCTGTCTCTACGGTAGAAGAAGAGCTGGAGCACTGTGACCTCTATCTGCAGTGTATGAAAAAGCGTTTTAAAGACTCCTTCACCTATGAATTTGATATAGCTGACGATCTGCTGGATATGAAGATCCCCAAGCTGTGCATCCAGCTTCTCATTGAAAATTCTGTAAAGTTCACTTCACGGACAGCACCTCCCTGGCATATCCGTGTGGAAGGTTATATTGATGACGGCCAGTGGCTGATCACTGTGAAAGACAATGGACCAGGCTTTGATCCCGAAGTAGATAAGCATCTTCGTTCCCAGATGGACGAAATTCTCAAATACAGCGTACTGCCCAGTCTGGAGCTGGACGGAATGGGGATTCTGAACATTTTCATACGCTTTTATCTTCTCTTTGGCAAAGCGTTTCTGTTTCAGTTCGGAAATCTGCCGGAAAGAGGGTCATTTGTTATTGTAGGAGGACGTTTTCATGAAGAAGATCAAACATTATAACATTATGCTGGTAGAAGACGAGGTACTGCTCCGGCAGTCTCTGGCCCGCCATATCGATGCGCTTGAGATGGGCTATAAAGTGGTCTGTCAGGTGCCGGACGGACAGGCGGCCCTGGACGCTCTGGCTTCCTCGGACATTCATCTTATCATCACGGATATCCGTATGCCTGTTATGGACGGGCTGGTACTTGCCAGGGCTGTCCACGACCGCTATCCCCACATTCTCACGATTGTACTTTCCGGCTACGCAGATTTTGAGTACGCTCAGGAAGCGCTCCGCCAAGGCGTATTCGACTACCTTCTGAAGCCTGTTTCCAGAGAAAATCTGGAAAGCGCCCTGGGAAAGGCCAGTCTTGCTCTGGAAAAATACTTTCAGCTTGAAGAAGATACTTCTCTTACGGGAAAGGATTCCAAAGAGATCGTTGATTATGTGCTTCTTTACCTTCGCAACCACTATATGGACGAGGTGGATTTTTCTGAGCTTTCTTCCCGTCTCGGCTTCAGTTCCGCTTACCTGACCAAACTTTTCAACAAATATGTGGGCCATACCCCCTTAAAGTATCTGACGGATATCCGTATACATGAAGCGAAACATCTTCTTTTGAACACCACTCTTCCCATTCGGGAGGTAGGAGAAAAGGTGGGATATCCCGATCAGTTTCACTTCAGCAAAACCTTCCGGAAATTGACGGGAGTAAATCCTACCGCTTACCGCCAGAATCCGCAGTCAGAAAACGGGGAATCTGCTCCCCTGAAAAAATAAAGCAATATAAAAACACCCCCGGCACATCGGACTCCTGGTTATACACCAGTTTTTGCCTTCTTCGCCGGGGATATTTTTATTTGTTTAGGAATTTATTATGGAATCTCTTACTGCCAGTTTTCATCTCCTACTGCTTCCGCCTGTGTTGCTCTTCTCTCGTCAATGGCGTTCAGAACATCTTCGGAAGTCATATCGCCGATGAACATGGATACAATATCCTGGGTCAGCTCTGTCCACTGAGGATTCAGATATTTGATGCTGTCCTGGAATACAGTTCCTTCTTTTTCAGCAGCGTCAAGGAAAGTCTGAGTTTCTTCACTGTAGCTCGGTGTCTGTCCTACATCGAAAGGAAGGTTCTCAATCTTATCGCAGTTATCGATCATGTACTGTACACTGTCAGCAGATGCGATGTATTCCAGATACTGTTTTGCTTCTTCCTGATGCTCGGAACCGGAATATACAAATCTGGACGGTCCGCAAGGATGCTGCGGATATACATCATTGTCCATTAACGGAATTACAAACATTCCAAAGTCGTCTTCTGTATATTTTCCGTCAGAAGCTTCTGCGATTGCGGAAATCTGTCCTGGTTTTTCAAGGGCCATTGCGTATTCGCCGCTTCCCAGATTCATCAGAAGGTCTGTATATTCATCAGACAGATAGTTGTCTCCGAAGTAACCCTTCTGAGCCATATCGTTTAACTGATCAAGAGCTTCCTTCAGCTCCGGAACGTCTGCAAATTTAATCTTATTATTATTCAGATCATCTACAATGCCGGGAACCAGCTCTTCATATTTTCCGCCGATTTCTGTAAACCACATTGTCTGATGCCATCCGTCTGCGCAGGGCTCATAGATCGGAACGATATCATTGTCCAGAAGTGTCTGGCAGACTTCCTCAAATTCTGCGTATGTAGTCGGAACTTCAAGACCGTTTTCCTCAAAGATCTTTTTGTTATATACTACATAGTAGTCTGTAGATACGTCATAGTATGTCATTCCATAAACTTTACCGTCTACAGAAGTCTGTTCTTTTGCAAATTCATCGTAGGTATCTACCCATGCCTGATCAGAAAGATCTACCGCATTTTTCTCAACATTGTACTGGGATACAATATCAAAGCTTCCGGACTGTCCGCCGAAAATATCCGGGCCCTCTCCGCTGTTCAGTTTTGTCATCAGCATATTGTAATACTGGTCTGCCGGAACGATCTGATAGTCTACTTTAATGCCGGTTTCTTCTTCAAACTGTTTGCCAAGTTCCATTTCCGCATCGTACACCCAGTCCTGGCTTGCCATAACTGTGATGGTGGTACCCTCGTCAGCCAGTACGGACTGTGCCTGAACTGACATGGTGCCTGCTACCATTACTCCGCACAACAGTGCAGCCACTACTCTTTTTTTCATATTGAAAAACCCTCCTGTTTTTTTGATGTTTTTATCTTATCAACATGTTAAACAATATAACATGGAAATAGCGCGGCAGTTTTTGTCAATTTTTAACTTCCCTTCTGTTTTTCAGGAAACGTCTTTATATATGTGCCTTTTTCCAGCAAAAACCTTCTTTTTTTCTGGTAATTATTTACAAAAAAAGACATGCATGGGGATTCAGCATGCATGTCTTTTCCTGCTTATATATGGTTATCTTCCAAGTGACTCGCAGAATGTCCCCTTTACATCACTCCAGTTCTTTTCTGCATAGTCCAGAAGGTAGACCGCCTGTTCCATGGACATTTCCGGGAAAAGAAGGAAGAGGCTGTGAGAACCATATTTTTTAACAATACGGTCTACATTTCTGATCCAGTCTTCAAATTCACCGGAATATACCTTTACCCAGATGGATTTGCCTGCGGCAATCGCCTTATCATAAATCACATCCCAGTCCGGAAGAGTTCCGTCGGGGCCTGCGTCTCCACTGGTCCACTGAAGGGCGTCAATTCCGTCAATTTCCATCAGAGCGTCCATATGTTTGATCGCTGCCGGGCCGTCCAGATGGTAGAGTACATGATCTGCCTTTTCAGACTGTGCTTTCAGAGACTGCTGAATATAGGTGCGGAAATCGTCCGGAGCCATCATAGCGGAGAAATCGCACTGCAGTTTTACAGTTTTTCCCGGTCCCCAGATCTGGAATACCGTATACGCGTTGCCGCCTTCTTCGTCTTTGATCACATCATAGAAACGATTGTAGTAGTCATAGTAGCAGTCTGTTACTTCCTGGATTCTCTCCCCGACTTTTTCCGGTTCGTCCAGAAGATCCATCAGTATGTCCTGAGCTCCGCGGAGAGAAGCAAGGACGTCAATATTTTCCATAAGGTCAGGCATATCTACATAGAAATCGTTTCCTGCCAGCTCACGGCAGTCCTTCGCAAGCTGAAGATGTTTTTTGAACCATTTGTTGTCAGGATCAAACTGAAGCTTAGGAACGCCGTCCCAACTATCCAGACATTTTTTGAACCATACCGTATCTTCCTTAAATCCGATATCAGAACCCAGGTACGCGGCAAGGGAACCTGGTCCGAAGTCAATGTTCAGATTCGGGAAGCTTTCTCCCAGAAAAGCATGGGTTTCACAGAAATAGCGGTAACGGTCCACAATTCTCTGGGCATTCTGGTATTTATCTTCCATATCTTTCCATTTCAGTTCTTCCGGCATGTTATAGTATTTTCCCTGGCAGATCTGATCCAGATAACCGCCCTCTACAGGAGTCCCATCGGAATACTGTTCTACTTCCGGTCTTCTGGCAATAACGCACATCAGCGGTCTTCCTGTATTTTTGTGATTCCAGTAATTTCTGAATTTCTCTTTCGTCTTATCCCAGTCCAGCTTGTAGCCTTCTCCCGGTCCCGGCAGGCGTACGGAACTGATATCTACAGCATTTTTTTCAAAATGTACTTTCACCTTATCTTCTGCTGCAGATGCTTCTGTTTTCTTTTCTGCTTTTTGGGCAGCTTCCGTCTTTTCTGCTTTCTTCGCTTCCATAGCCGCGATCTCTTCAGGAGAAAGATCGAACTCTCCTGCAGCAGCTCTTGCACAGAATCCGGATTCTGAATATTCCTTCGCTTTTTCAGCTGCGGAAGCCGCATCCTCTGTATAGGCATCTGCGCCGATCTCATCTGCAAACGCCTGGGAAATCGGGGCTCCGCCTACCATGATCTTGATACGGGGACGGAAGGGCTGCTCAAGAAGAGCCGCTACCGTATCTCTCAGTGAGGGCATCGTTGTTGTCAAAAGTGCGGACAGCGCTACGATGGTCGCGTCCTTATTCTCATTTACTGTATCAATAAACGTCTGGATCGGTACGTCTACGCCCAGGTCGATCACTTCAAATCCGGCGCTCTCAAACATCATTCCAACAAGGTTTTTACCGATGTCATGGAGGTCTCCCGCGACAGTTCCCAGGATAATTTTCCCGGCGCTTCCGGCTTCTCCTGTGGCAAGATACGGCTTCAGCACCTCCACGCCTGCTTTCATGGCGCGGGCTGCCGCCAGCATCTGGGGAACAAAGATAATTTCCTTTTTGAAGTTTTCTCCTACAATAGCCATAGCTCCGATCATGCCGTCGTTAAGAATTGCCGTTGGATCGCAGCCTGCATCCAGCGCTTCCTGTACACACTTGCCGATCTCTTTATTTTTGCCGTTTTCAGTTGCTTTGAATACCGCCAGCATTTTCTCATCCATAGCATTCTGAGGCTTCTCCTCTGCTGCGGCTTCTTCCGTACGGCTGTTGAATTTTGCGATATAGTTCAGGCAGTAATCGTCCCGCTCCAAAAGCGCGTTTGTCGCATAGATCATTCCGATCATGTTTTTATTAGTGGGATCCACGATCGCACTGTCCATACCCGCGTTCATAGCAAGTACCATAAACGCCTGATTGATATTTTTTCTTACAGGCAGCCCATAAGAAATATTGGAAAGTCCGCTTGTAATATGGATATCCGGATACTCTGCCTTGATCTGACGGCAGCAGTCCGCAAATACAGTCAAAGCTGTCTGGTCAGTGGAAAGGGTAACTACCAGCGGGTCAATATGAAGACGGCTGGGAGCAATATTGTACTCTTTTGCTTTTTCCATGATTCCATGGAATACCTTCATACGTTTTTCTACAGAATCCGGAATACCGTCGTTGTCGCACAGAAGTGCCACGCACTCCCACTGAGTGTCCGCGATTACCGGAAAGATCGTATCAATTTTGTCTCCCTCTAAAGAAACGGAATTTACGAGTCCCGGTCTTTTGCATAACTTGATTCCTTCTACGCAGACTCTCGGGCTTGGGCTGTCTACACAGATCGGTGTATCTGTCACCTCCTGTACAAGATCGATCATCCATTTCAGTGTTTCTACTTCCACTTCCTCTTCTACAGAAGCGCATACGTCCAGGAAATCCGCTCCTGCGTCCGCCTGCATTTTGGCTCTTTCACGGATAAGGTCCGCATCTTTTTCCGCGATCGCCTTTGCCACTGAGGGAATGGAACCGTTCAGTTTCTCTCCGATAATAATCATCTTTTTGTTTCCTCCGCATTTTTAAGATATCTTGATTTTAACGGATTCTCTTTATATGTGCGTCTACTATTTTTTGCAGGTTGTATACTATTTTTCGATTTTACCCTGACAGTTTATATACTATTTTACAAAAAATGTGGTATAATTTCCTGGTTATCATTGTATATCCTTTTGCAAAGGCACTAAGAAAGGCGGACATTTTCATGAAACTGGAACGCGACAATATTCCTCTTAATAAAGACTTTCCTTTTCAGATTTCCCGTGTAATACTCAACTCGGAGAACAGCCGTCCGGATACCTGGCACTGGCACAGTTATTTTGAGATCACCTGCGTACAGCGGGGAAGAGGAAACTACTTTGTCAACGGACAGGAATACACCATGGATAAAGGAGATATCATCATATTTAATAATGTGGAGCCCCATGGATGGAAGCTTCTGGACGAAGATATGGAGCTTCTTGTTATGATCTTTTCTCCGGAATTTGTAGCGGAAAAACTGAGTTTTTTCGATTCCGGATATCTGAAGCCCTTTGTTGAAAGAGGAAGTAACTTTAAAAACCGTATTGGCAGCGAAGAGCCTGTCAGTCATGAAATACGGAAAGGAATCCGGGAAATCTACCAGGAGTGGGAAGAAAAAAAAGACGGCTACCATCTGATGATCAAGGCCAACATTCTCCGGATCCTCACCATGCTGATCCGCGCTTATCAGGACGAGAGCAAGTCCGGCGAAATGCTCAAAGAAAAGAAAAATTCCATGAAACGGCTGGAACAGGCTTTTCGGTACATCAACAGTCATTTCTGTGAAAAAATCACTCTGGAAGAAGCTGCCGGCGCCGCGTTTATGAGCCCCAGCTATTTTTCCACCTATTTCCGCAAGGTTACGAATATAAGCTTCAGCGAATATGTTACCCGTCTCAGGATTTCTCATGCCCGGGAGCTGTTAAAAAACACAGACCGGAGTGTTACCGATATCGCCATGGAATGCGGCTTTAACAACATCTCTAATTTTTACCGCTTATATAAGCGTCACACCGGACGCCCTCCCAGAGAGGATTCCTGAAACAGAAGGGCGCAGTCCCCGGCAAGTCCCCGGATCCTGTTCCCTTCTGCTATGTCTTTATGGAATCATAGGGATTTTGTTTCTTATAACATCTGTATGACTGTACCTGTCATAAATTGTTTTTCTGTTGCGGAAAGTAAGCTCCGCTTCCGGTCTTTCCGTGTCAATAACGGCAATGCCGGAATTTCCGGAAACAGATACATTTTCAGTACCGGCGTATACGCCTTCCAGCTCGTACCGGAGAGTTTCCAGTTCGCTGACGGTATATTTTCCTAAAGGAATTTCAAATACACATTTCAGGATTCCATAACCGTTTTCTGCTGCATATTCACCCTCCCGGAATTCAACATAGTCTTCATAAGTATGTGTTTTACCTTTTACATCTGTTCCTGATACCTGAAAACGGAATACCGGGTTCCCATGGGCCCAGGTAATCTCATCTTCCTTGATCTGTTTTACAACGGTGATCTTTCCCATGGGCGGGAGGATGGATGTGTTGACTGCTCCAATCTCAATCTTCTGTTCCTGGTCACCATACGGATCAAAGGAGATTTCTTTTTCAAATGTCCCTTCATATCCGGAAGGATTTTTCACCTCTACGATCAGAAACCTGCCTTCATTTTCTTTCGTGACAGAAAGTTTTTCCGACAGATATGCCGCCTCTTCCGGATGATATACAATATCCGGCGTCTTCACGGTATCCTCATATTTCTCTGAGACGCTGTTCCACTGAAGGGCTTTAAACGCGCCGTCTTTTTCTTCGATTTCTTTTCCGGTAAGGCTGTCCTTTTTCACAATGGAAATCCTTCCGTATCGGGTCTGTGTTTTTCCTTTTACATATGTGTCGTTGGTTGACTGTGTATCGTTCAGAATGCTGGAAACAATTTGTCTTTCCGCTCTGTTTCCTATATAGAAAATAGATGATTTATAATGATCATGCGCAGCGATCGTCTTTTCGTCTTTTGCCGTTACCTGGATCCGGAAATAATAGGTAACGTCGTTCATGGCCTCGTCTGTTTTCAGAAAAGCCGGCTGTGCGGAAAACTTCACTGTATTTCCGGAGCAGGAGATGGCAAAGTATTTTGTTACATCCTGTCCGCCGGAGGTCTGCACCTTTGCGGACCTGTAGATCAGGCAGCTATCCAGGGTATCCGTAACCTCAAATTTGCTGTAGTCTCCCGGCAGAAGCCTCTGAGAGATCACATAGTCAAAACTTTTTCCAGGCGTTATTTCATAAGCATCATTCTCTGAGCTGCACTCCTTCATTTTTTCAAAGGATGCTCCCGTATCGCCCGCCTTCTTTGTCGGCCCGGGGTTCGGTTCGTATGTCCCCACCGACCTGGAAGTAGAAATGAAAAAGGCGTTCATGGGCCCCTTTCCGGTGTTCCAGGACTTCTGCGCCAGCCAGTTTACTGTAAAACTTCCATTAAAGTCTACCTGGCACCATCCTTTTGGATCAGAATTTGTGGTTGCCACACCCTCTTCCCCTCTCAGCTCCAGATAAGAGCCTCCGCCAGAGGATGTTCCCGCTGATGCTTTCAGATGGTCGTATCCGTTCCGTATATACAGCCCGTCCACGCCCCAGCTGTCATAGATACGGAATCCCTGGCCTCCGTCCAGATCGGCCATTGTCACATGCCCTTTGGGGCTGATCCTCTCCTGTGTATCATGCTTATAAAATTCAAATTGAAAACGTACCGTTCCCACAGATATGGTATTAAACGCAATACGGTCTTTATAAAACAGAATACACGGATAGATTCTGGTTCCGTCAAGACCTGTATGATTATTATTGACAGTTCCCCACGATACCGCAGTCACTTTCAGATCTACAATCTGCCCCTGATATTCTCCTACATTGCTGTATAAGACAGAAATCGGGGAGGAATATGTTGAATCGTTGATCAGCGCTCCATAAAAAGTATTGCAGTAAGAGGACGTAAAGCCGTTTTCATCTCCAAACCAGCCATGAAGCTTTGCATTTAACGTTCCGTTGTAGCGGCTGATGGATTTCAAAGTCGTTACCCCTTCACGAAAGGCGTATGTAAAGGCATAGTCCTGCTTCATCTTCGTATCTGCATTCACTTTCTGGACTTTGATCCCGCTTCTCTGTGCTGCCGCCATAAGAGGAATCTGGGTATAAGCTTCCGTCTGCGTTTCCGGATCTTCCGCTTTTGCCTTTTCTCCATGGATTTCCACAACCACATCTGACTCCGGCATAGAAAATTCATAGATATACGGAGCGGACTCCGTAATATCCGTTTTTCCGTTTTCTTCCCGGATACTTACGTTTTCCACGGTGTAACCCGGGGAAGGGATCACATAAAATTTTACGGTATCCCCCTTCCGGAATTCATGAACCTGTTCTTTAAGCGTTTCCCAGTTTTCTTCTGTTAATAATGAGGAAAACTCTGCCGGAAGGATTTCCCTGGCGGCTTCCATCTCTGCCGCAGGCTTTTCTCCGGCGTCAGTCTCCTCTTCGCTGTATACAGAGTTATCTGTGATCAGACCTGCTTCCTGATCCGTCCACATTTCTATACTCCGGCCGGAAAATCCTGTGCCGGTTTCCATGGTTCCGGTCTCTGCGCCGGAATCCAGGCTGTTCATTTCCGGCGTATATACCTCCGTTACATGCACGCCGCTGTTTTCTGCCGCATCCTCAAGAGTTTCCAACTGATCCTCTGTTTTTAACGTCCCGTTTTTCAGCTTTTCCAGGTCTGAGAAAAAAATCACCGACACATGGTCTTCCTCGTCATCCTGTATCATAATCCCAAAACAGTCCTGGTCCTGTTCATTTACCGGATCCACTATTTCTACGTCAGGAAGCAGTTTTTCCGATGGGTCTGACTGTACATCCGCAGGCTGTTCGCCGGAATCTGAAATTTCCACATCCGGCAGTCCGTTTTCCGATTGTTCGTTTTCCGACAATTCTATTTCCGGTGAATCCTCTCCCGGCGGTTCTATTTCCTGTGATTCTTCCTCCGGTGATTCCGTTTCCGTATACGGTTCATCGGGATTTTCTTCGTCTGTCTCATTTTCTCCTGACTCTTCCAGTCCTATGGAAACTTCATCAATATCCGTCTCATTTTTTTCCGTCTGGTCAGAGTTTTCTTCGGAAACAGTCTCTTCTATCTCTTCTACCGCCATATCTGTGCCGGAGTCTTCTGTTTTAAATTCTATGGATCCTGTTTCTGCAGGGTATGCCGGAGACGGCGCTGCTGATAAAACGACTATGGCTGCAAGAACAGCCGGGATAATTCTTTTTTTCATGGTTTCCGCCTCCTTTTTTTATATATGAACACCAATGCAGCCATTGCCCCTGACGCAAAGAAAAGGAAAAGCATTCTTTCTGTACCGGACTCGTCGCCGGTCTTCACACTCTGTACACCCTTGCCTTCCGTATCTTTTACTGAGGCATCTGAAAAAGAACTGTCCGTATCTCTGTATTCTTCTGATTTTTCCGTTTCTTCCCTTTCGTTCACTGTAAAGATCCATTGTACGTCAGCTTCCCGAAGCGCATAAGCATTGTCCCATTTTTCAGGAATTTCCAGCACAAATTTCAGGCTGCCTTTCTGTTCCGGCTGATAGACTCCCAGAGAATGGCTCTTTTCCAGTCCGGGAGAATCCAAAGTTCCTCGATATACCTTTTTCCCGTTCAGATATATAGTGAGCCGTATTCCCTTCAGCAGTTCCTTCTGTCTGCTGTCCTGTCCTTCCACTGATGTTCGGAAAAAGATCTCGGCCTCGTTCTCCGTAGTATTGGAAATTTCAGCGGAATCTTCAAACACATCTCCTGGCATAGCGGTTCCTATGTTGGAAAAAAAGTCGCCCGGTACCGCCATCAGCCTGTGCGCTTCCCCATTGAATTCTACGGAAAGTTTTGTTTTTTCCTGCTGGCAGACGGCTGTTCCGTCCTGTTCATGAACACATTTCTGTATAGTCTGATTTCCCCAGGGCGACATTGCGGAAAAATCCGGCTGAAAATTCGCCGCCTGAATCGCTTCCGCCTGGACTGTGATCCCCAGTTTCTGTCCTTCATGTTTTTCTGTCCAGGACGAGGGAACAGTCACTGTCTGAAAAAGATTCACTGATTCTTTCTTTTTCAGGATCTCTGTATAGTAATAATATTCTCCCCGCCTGACCCAGTTTTTCGTAAATCCTGAAATCATGGAATCATCTAAGCCTTCTATTTCGGAGTTCTGGTTTTCAAAGAAGATCCTGGCCCTGACCCAGCAGGGCATCGCGTAATTGGTTATGCGGGGGATTTTAGAAAGAACTTCTCCCGGTAGTATGGTCTTCGGGCTCTGATATGCCGTCTCAATTCCGCCCTTCTTTTCAAATTCCTGCAGCCCGATATTTACATCCCCCAGGGAGATATGATTTGTTACTTTAAGCGTGTCTGAAAAATATCCATACGTTCCGGTTATGCCTAATAACGCCGCCGCAAGGACAGCGGCCGCTGTTTTTATCCTTCTGCCCATATTCTCACCTGCCTTCAGACAGAAGCATGGTATGCTGACCAGGCCTGCTCATAATCTGAGAATCCGTCCGCCTGTACGGATTCCTCATAAATCTGAATTTCAAATTCCGGGATCAGTTCCAGATAGGACGAATCCACTTTTGATGAATCGATCATAAAACCGGTAAAAAGCGGCGTCGTAGATTCTCCCTCTTTAAGCGGCGTTTTAAAATAATAGTATCCATCCTTTCCGTAAATCCAGTTTTCCGTATCCAGATCCTTCCATATGATCCCTTTTGCTATATCGCTGTGAGAATATCCTATAGACATCCGCACATAGCAGTCTACCTGAGAGCCGTTTTTTCCTTCTGCTTTGTTGGCAACAGAAACCTTTTTTGTATATTCCGGATTCTCCTCCACAGGAACCGGGGTCGGATCCGGAAATTCTTCTATTATTTCAGTAGTATTTTGTCCTACTGAAACCAGATTTTCCTCCTGATCCCAGGACGTCAGATACGCGGCAGTCGTCCCGGTTCCCAAAAGGCAGAGCACACATCCCGCCCAAAGCACAGACAATATCCTTCCTTTTTTCTTATTTTCCGTCATAATGTACGACTGTCTCCTTTCTCAGAGCGTAGTCATGCTGTTGTCCGGCCTTCCTGCTCTCTGTTCTGATTTACATATTTTTCATAGGCTGCTCTTGCCTGTTCTGCTGCAGTCTCTCCTCCGTCGCCCGTATATGCCGTCTGGATCGCATATGCCCGCACCGGCACTGACAACTGCTGCATATCCAGCTGCCCTTCAATAACATTCAAAAAATGCATTGTTTCAAAAAGCGGCTCCGTAGTCTCTTCCGGTTCCAGAATTTCATTATACGCATAAACATATATCATATTGTCTTCTACCGTCTCTGACTTGAGTTTTGTCCAGTTTTCCCCTGCCTGGTATGAGAAAAGCTCCTGCATTTTTCTCTCCAGACGGTTCCCTTCCTGATCTGCCGCTGTAACTTCAGCCATAGGAACAGAAACTTCCAGATAGACAAACGCGTCATTCACTCCTGTATTCCTGATCTGAGGATCTTTTGGGATTTCTTTTCCCGGTTCAATTTTACTATGGTCCTCCGGATTCCATTTAGGCTCCTGAAGTTCAATTTCTACTTTTCCAACAGTAAACTGGTTGTCCGCCTTATCATAATCTGTCAGATATGCAGAGACTCCGCCTATGGACGCAAGACATAAAACGCCCAGCATTAAGACGGCCTTTTTCATATTTCTACTCATGCTTTTTTCCTGCGCGTTTTTTTCGCGCTCTCCTTTCTTTAGAAACGATCAAAAAAACAAATTCCTGGATGATCATGACCAAAAGCAGGCAAAACACTGTTTTTTTCTGAAAAAACACTGCCGCATAACCGAGAACCGGCACAGAAAATACCGCAGTACCTATAATCTGTGACTTTTCTACTAAAGCCGCGTCCCTTCCATCGTTTGAGTCTCCCTGTGTGATAAAACAGCCTCCGTCTTTTTCCACAACTCTGTGCGTAACATAGGAACTGCCGAGACGGTATGTAATAATATCTCCGACCTCCGGTTCCGTTTTTCCGGTATCTGTAAAGACTACGCTTCCTGTCTTTAAAGCCGGTTCCATAGATCCGGAAAGGACTGCATCCGCCCTGATCCCCCATACCGGCAGCAGAAGAAAAACGCCTCCTATTACAGCCGCCGCAGTACAGAAGATCCTGCCTGCCCGTTCTGCCATTTTCATATATGCTTCACTCTTTCTTTGATTTATTTTCCGGCGGAGACCTGCCCCGCAGATACTTTTTCATAGACCACGCCCGCTTTCTCCCGTCTTTATTCAGGATTAAAAGATGATTTGACAGGGTAATTTAGAATTGCTGAATGCCACCACATGAGATAAAAGAAGACGAGTATATGTACTCAACAGACTCCCGCCATAAAGCAGGAAAAAGCGGCGTATTCTTTTATATAAGATCAAGGAGCTGTCCCCTTAATCTTCGCAAAATTAGTACGGATCCGCGCGGCGTTTCGCGCGAACGTCTCAAAATAAGATTAAATTTAATGTTCTGAAATGGAAATTCCCCGATTCCCTTCTGAAGAAGGTGGTGCAGGAGGATGTTCCTGCTTCTTAAGATGCTTTCATCTTACCCTCCGCCAAAGAAAAAGTCAACGAAATTCGTTCACCAAATTATGACGGCAGGATATGACAAATTCCCGGTCTTTCTTTTTCTTTCCAGATTGTTAAATTTTTGTTAATTCAGGACATTTTCCGGTTGATTTTATGGTTCAATTATGTATAATATTAAGAAGATGGTTTAGTTCCGCGCCTTTTCCAAAAAGGATTCCGGAACTCCTGCCCTTGCAGCAGGTTATCTATTACTATTAAAGAAAAGAGGTAGATGTGAAATGGCAGAGATCAATTTAAGTAAGTATGGCATTACCGGAACTACAGAAATCATACACAATCCTTCTTACGAAATGCTGTTTGAAGAAGAGACCAAACCCGGTCTTGAGGGATTTGAAAAGGGCCAGGTAACTGAGCTTGGCGCAGTCAATGTTATGACCGGCATCTATACAGGCCGTTCACCGAAAGACAAATTCATCGTTATGGATGAAAATTCCAAGGATACCGTTTGGTGGACTTCTGACGAATACAAAAACGACAACCATCCGGCTTCTGTAGAAACCTGGAACACAGTAAAGGATATCGCTATAAAGGAACTTTCCAATAAGAGACTGTTTGTTGTAGACGCATTCTGCGGCGCAAACGCCGACACCCGCATGGCGATCCGTTTCATCATGGAAGTAGCATGGCAGGCTCATTTTGTAAAGAATATGTTCATTACTCCTACAGACGAAGAGCTTGAAAACTTTGAACCGGATTTCATTGTTTACAACGCTTCCAAGGCAAAAGTGGAAAATTATAAAGAGCTGGGACTGAATTCTGAGACAACCTCTATGTTCAACATCACAAGCCGCGAGCAGGTTATCCTGAACACCTGGTACGGCGGGGAAATGAAGAAAGGTATGTTCTCCATGATGAACTACTATCTGCCGCTGAAGGGCATCGCTTCCATGCACTGCTCTGCAAACACAGATATGAACGGAGAAAACACTGCGATCTTCTTTGGTCTTTCCGGCACAGGCAAGACTACTCTTTCCACAGACCCGAAACGTCTTCTGATCGGCGATGACGAGCATGGCTGGGATGACAACGGTATCTTCAACTTCGAGGGCGGATGCTATGCAAAGGTTATCAACCTTGACAAAGAATCCGAGCCGGATATCTATAATGCCATCAAACGCAACGCTCTTCTTGAAAACGTTACAGTAGACGCTGACGGCAAGATTGACTTTGATGATAAGAGCGTAACAGAAAATACCCGTGTATCTTATCCGATCGACCATATTGAAAAGATCGTTCGTCCTGTTTCCGCTGCTCCGGCTGCAAAAGAAGTAATCTTCCTTTCCGCAGACGCATTCGGTGTTCTTCCTCCGGTATCTATCCTGACTCCGGAACAGACACAGTATTACTTCCTGTCCGGCTTTACAGCAAAACTTGCCGGTACAGAACGCGGAATCACAGAGCCTACGCCTACTTTCTCCGCATGCTTCGGTCAGGCTTTCCTGGAACTGCATCCGACAAAATATGCAGAAGAGCTTGTTAAGAGAATGGAAGCAAACGGCGCGAAGGCATATCTGGTCAACACCGGATGGAACGGTACCGGCAAACGTATCTCCATCAAGGATACCCGCGGTATCATCGACGCTATCCTGAACGGAGATATCCTGAACGCACCTACAAAGAAGATTCCATACTTCAACTTCGAAGTTCCGACAGAACTTCCGGGCGTAGACACCAATATTCTGGATCCGCGCAACACTTATGCCGATGCTTCCGAATGGGATGCGAAAGCAAAAGATCTTGCCGAAAGATTCGTTAAGAACTTCGCAAAATATGAAGGAAACGAGGCAGGCAAAGCGCTTGTTGCTGCTGGTCCGCAGTTATAATCACTGGAGTCAGAAGTTCCTTTCATTAACCATCACAAGGTAATTCAAAAAACCGGCAGGATAACCTGCCGGTTTTTTTGAACTCTATTATAAGAAACACATCAGTTGCCTGCGCAGCCGTGTTTGTCTTCTCCACAGTGATGCTCTCCGCAGGAATGTTCATGTTCATGATGAGAACAGTGAACATCCGGATTGTAGTCCAGCTTTCCTTCCAGATAGGCGGCTACCGCTTCGTCTGCGGAACCGGAAACACCGCCGTAAAGCTTAATTCCCATCTGAGCCAAAGCAGTCTGAGCTCCTCCTCCGATTCCTCCGCAGATCAGCGCGTCTACCTTCGCTTCTGTAAGAAAACCGGCCAGAGCGCCATGTCCCTGTCCATTCGTACTCACAACCTGGCTGCCTGTGATCTTACCATCCTCAATATCGTACAGCTTGAACTCCTCTGTGTGTCCAAAATGCTGGAAAATCTGTCCATTCTCATAAGTTACTGCGATTCTCATTATTTTTTCCCCTTTCATTTTTACTGGTGTTTTTTCTGCACCGCCGTCTGCTCTTCTGCAGTTTCTGCCGCAGCAAAATCCCGCTGTCCCGTCGCAGAACCGATAATGTCCTCCGGATATGAAAAGAGCTTTTCCGTTTACGATGCAGTCCGCAATTTTGTATCTTGCCGACTCATACAGTTCTGTTACTGTTGTCCTGGAGATATCCATCTGCTTTGCGCACTGAGCATGAGTATATTTTTCAAAATCTATCAGGCGTATCGCCTCATACTCATCCAGTGTCAGAGTCACCTGCTCTCCTGCCCCGATCCCTTCCGGCACAAAACAGTCGTAGGCTGGCTCTGTACAGATTCGCCTGCATCTTACCGGTCTTGCCACAATCTCACCTCCGCTTTATTATCGACATATGTCGATAATATTATATCGCTGTTTTCGGATTGTTACAAGGGGTTTTCTCTATTTTTTCTCATTTTTATATTGAACTTTTGAACTATGCGTGATATACTTACAAACATGTAGTTGAACTTTTTTGAACGCATTAAGATTTTTTGTTCATTATGCATTACATAAATTGAACTTTCATCAATTTTTTTTAATGCGGGCAGCTTGAATTCACAGATTTTGGAGGTAGCATCAATGTCGAAAGAGTTATTTGCCGCCAGACTGAAAGCCGCTATGGAAAAACAGCAGCTGAAACAGATCGATCTTGTCCGCGCCGCCGCCGGAAAGGGGATCAAGCTTGGAAAAAGCCATGTCAGTCAGTATGTCAGCGGAAAAACATTACCGCGTGCAGATATCCTGAGTTTTCTGGCCGATACCCTTCACACGGATCCCGGCTGGCTGGCAGGAAAGGAAGACGCACCTCTTTTGCCGGCCTCAGAGCAGACCTCTGAAGGGACGGATGAAGATCAAACAGAAAATGCCGTAATAAATACTCAAAAAAACAAAGATTCCGGAGGAAAGATCATGCGTACATTTAAGAAATCATCAAAGCTTGACAATGTTTTATATGACGTAAGAGGTCCTGTTGTCGAAGAAGCCAACCGCATGGAGGAGGAAGGCACCAATGTCCTGAAGCTGAACATCGGCAATCCTGCGCCTTTTGGCTTCCGTACTCCTGACGAGGTTATCTACGATATGCGTCAGCAGCTTACGGAATGCGAGGGATATTCCGCGGCAAAGGGTCTTTTCGCAGCCAGAAAAGCCATCATGCAGTACGCGCAGTTAAAAAACATCCCCAATGTTGCCATCAATGACATTTACACTGGAAATGGCGTCAGCGAGCTGATCAATCTCTGCATGTCCGCTCTGCTTGACACCGGAGATGAAATTCTCATTCCATCGCCTGACTATCCTCTGTGGACTGCCTGCGCTACTCTGGCAGGAGGTACTGCTGTTCATTATATCTGTGACGAACAGTCTGAATGGTATCCGGATATTGAGGATATCAAAAAGAAAATCACAGACAAGACAAAGGCTATTGTTATCATCAATCCGAATAATCCTACAGGAGCACTTTATCCGAAGGAGGTTCTTCAGCAGATCGTAAATGTTGCCAGAGAACATCAGCTTATTATCTTTTCTGACGAGATCTACGACCGCCTTGTAATGGACGGGGAAGAGCACGTTTCCATCGCTTCGCTGGCCCCGGATCTTTTCTGCGTTACCTTCAGCGGTCTGTCCAAATCTCACATGATCGCAGGCTTCCGCATCGGATGGATGATCTTAAGCGGAAACAAAAAGTATGTGCAGGATTATATTGAAGGTCTGAACATGCTTTCCAATATGCGCCTTTGCTCCAACGTTCCGGCTCAGTCTATTGTACAGACTGCCCTCGGCGGACATCAGAGCGTAAATGACTACATTGTTCCAGGCGGCCGCATTTATGAACAAAGAGAATTTATTTATAAAGCTCTTACAGATATTCCAGGCGTTACAGCAGTTAAGCCAAAGGCAGCTTTCTACATCTTCCCGAAGCTGGATACGAAAAAGTTCAATATTGTGGACGATGAACGTTTCGCATTGGATCTTCTGCGTGAAAAGAAAATCCTTATCATCCACGGCGGCGGTTTCAACTGGAAGCATCCTGATCATTTCCGCGTCGTATACCTGCCCCGTGTGGAAGTCCTGGAAAAGGCAGCCAGAAAGATCGGTGAATTCTTAAGCACCTATCAGCAGCAGATCTGAAATAAAATCATGTAAGAGAAAAGGCTGATAAACTGGGGCTGAGCCGTAAAAGCTTCTGTTTATCAGTCTTTTAATATTCTGATCTTGCAGGAAACTGTACGCTGATCCGCAAGACAGAATCCTTTAAAAGCGCTGCCTTAATTTCTCCTTTATGGGCTTTCACAATCGCCTCCGCAATGGACAGACCTATCCCATAGCCTCCTTTGCCGGAATTTCTGGATGCATCTTCCCGGTAAAAACGTTCAAAAAGATGGCTGACTGTCTCTGCCGACATATTCCGGACGGTATTTTCCACCGCCAGTCTGATCGTTTTTCCGCTTTTCTCCAAAGTAAGAAGGATCGATCCGTTTTCACTGGAATACTTGACCGCATTGTCAAGAAGAATGGAAACAAGCTTTCTTAAAGCCTGTTCCTCCCCTCTGATGATCACCATTTCCTGGATATTTACCTGAAAAATTTTATTTTCCATGATAGCCAATGCCTGAAAGGACTGCGCCGTCTCCTCTACCAGATCGGAAAACGGAAGAGCGATCAGCGGTATCTTGCTTCCGCCCTCCTCCATCTTGGCAAGATAGATCAGCTCATTGGTAAGTACTGTAGAAAATTGTCGCTCCCTCAATATCTGTCACAAAACGCTGGATATCTTCTACATCGTTTTGAGAAAGAATGATCTTCTCCTGGTTCAGACGTTCGTCCATTACACTGCTTTCCGCATCGTCTTCCGTATTCTCAGTTTCCTTATCCTCTTCTCCCTGGTCTTTTTCACTTTCCTCCTGAGACTCCCCGCCCATTTCTTCATCATCCGGCATCTCACCTGGAGTAAACTCTCCTTCAGCAAAATCTCCCTCCGGCATTTCTCCCGGAGTAAAATCTCCTCCGGCAAAATTCCCCTCCGGCATTTCTCCCGGGGTAAAGTCTCCTCCGGCAAAGTCTCCTTCCGGCATTTCTCCCGGAAATGATCCCGAAGCAGAAGATGAGCCGCCAAAAGACGCTTCGCCTGAGAACTCTTCTGCGCCCCCGCCTCCTCCGCTTTCTTCCTCACCTTTATATTCGTAGCTGATATCGATAGCACCTGCATTCAGATTTGCAAACTGCTCCGCCACATCTGCCTGACCGCCTTTTCCAATACCGATTACCAGAACGATTGTTGCTGCCCCGACTACAATACCGATCGATGTCATGACAGACTTGAATTTGTTCTGATTAATATTCAGCGCAACCAGCCTTAAAAGCTCTATACATCTCATTCTGTCACCTGGCTTTCTATGAGAACTGTATCTCCTTCCTCAAGGCCCGACAATACTGCCACTATATTCCCGTTTGAGAATCCAGTCTCAATATCTGTCTCCACAATGGATCCGTCCTCCTTAAGCACCTTCACAAAAGAACGTGTCCCGTCCATATGAACCGCCTGATTTGAAATATAGAGCGTATTCTCCTCACTTTTGCCGGCAATATTTACCTCTCCGGTCATTCCCGAATAAATTTTACTGCTGTCTCCGGTAATGCGCGCCGTCACATCATAGCTGACTGTAGAAGAACCGGAATTCGAAGAAGTTGCCACCTCCGTGATAGTAGCCTCAAAGGGTTCCCCCTCATATGCAGTCAGGTATACCGTTGCCGCATCCCCTACCGCCACGTTGGAAATGTCATCCTGCGAAACGGAAACCGTCATACTTACATCATCCTGATTCATATAAGTCACAATCGCGGCATCGTTGGTGATCGTATCTCCCTCCGTATAGGAAACTCCCATGACAGAGCCGGAATATTCAGCATACACGATGCCGTCTCCGATCTGACTTTCAAATTCCTCAAGATTTTCCTCGCACTCTTCCAGAGTCTCTCTTGCGTCATTCAGATCATCCTCCAGACCGTCCGTATCAATCTGGTAGAGCTGATCCGCATATTTATAATTGGTCATTGCATTCTCATAAATCTGCTGCGCCTCGATCGTTCCTGTGGTAAGATTGTTTTTCGCAATCTTCAGCTCTGCCTCCAGTTCTTCCAGTTCATCTTCATCATCTGTCTCCGCGATCTCCTCTTCCAGATCCGCAACATTTTCCTCAAGTGTCTTTATAGTAGCGTTGTACGTTTCCTCCGCCGTTTCTCCTTCTGCAAGATACATCTGATACGTATAATCTGCTTCTGCCTTTTTACTTTCCACGTTGATCTCTTCCTTGGAAACCAGAAGCTTTGCGGATGCAACGGCATTCTCCATCTCTTCTCTGTAATCCGCAATGCTTTCGTCCGTGATCTTCAGGATGGGATCGCCTTCATTTACCGTCTGTCCGGCAGCGACATAAACTTCTTCTACTTCCAGAGAGGTGGCCTCTCCGCTTTCAGAACTGTCCGTCCCAGGAGATGATGACATTTCCATCCCGGCTCCTGCCGCCGAGAAGGAATCTCCTGACATAGCGTCTGTCTGGCCCCCTGCTTCTCCCTGTATGGAGATACTGCTTCCTGTTGTTCCGGAAGAGGAAGCCTCTAATATAGAATCCGTCTGGTTATCTGCTTCCCCCTGCGCAAAACTGCTGTTTCCTGATGTTTCAGAAGAAGAATCCGATGAAGAAACCGATACTTCTGTTACCTCGGCCATGGAGAAAACCTGTTCCGTTGTTCCATATGCGATCGTTCCGCTTTCATTAATTCCGGCAGATACAGATCCCCGGCGCACTGTTTCTTCCTTATAATTACTGGATGCCGCCGTTTCCTGTTCTTCTCCCAGAGAGCGGTAGATTGTATAGCCGCCGCCTAAGATCACAGCAGCAGGCAGACACAAAATCAGGATTTTTCTTCCTTTTCTCCTGATACTTATTTTACTCATTTTTGCTGTCCTCCTCCAATGCTTCTGTTTCTTTGCTGCTTGTTTCTGCCGTCACGCTGGCTGAAGATCCGGCGGATAGTCTTCCGTCTTCATTTTCCACAGTGACCGTCACTTCATAATTTACAGTTGTTCTGGAATTTCCTTCCTGCTCTTCCATGGCTTTTTCTGTAATTTTACCGGACATCTCCTGTCTTCCTCCAACGCTTACCTCAACTGTGTCTCCAACCTGCATCAGAGCAATATCTTCCTGCGGCACCGAGATGGTGATAAATACCTGTTTTGTGTCATAAAAACTCAAAAGCGGCACTGTATTGTCCAGCACATCGTCCTCTTCATAATTGACAGCGGAAATTGTCCCTTCGGTGTCCGCAGTAATAATGCCGTCTGTCATTTGATCGAGAATTGCCTTTTTCTCCTCCATCTCTTCCTTGGCATTTTTCGTTTCCGCAAGAGACTCTTCCCATTGTGCAAGCTCCTGTTCATAGGTGATTTCCGCCAGTTCTCCGTTCAGAACAGAGGTCTCATAAGTATACTGGATCCCAAGCTCTGTGGCTTTCTGCTCTCTCGTCAGCTCCTCATACTGGCTGCTTACTGTCTTCTTTGCCTCCTCAAGCTGATCCAGCAGATTTTCCGCACTTTCACTGTCTGCCGGTTCCTGATCCAGCAGGCTTTCTACCTGAGACAGATCATAAGTGTTTCTAAATAAGCTGATATCCTCCTCTGTAAGATTGAGATCTTCCATAGTCAGCGTTTCGTCTCCTTTGCCGTCTATAGATATTCCGGAAGAAACATCTCCCAACGTTTCACCGCCCATACTGCCCATAGATCCGCCAATAGAGCCTGCTCCGCCTGCAAATGCACCTGTGCCTGCATTTTCATCTGAAAGAGCGGAACCTGACATTGTAAATTCCCCGTCACCGGATTCTTTTTCTCCATCTGTTCCGTCAGTGAAGCTTTCTGATCCCGGCTGATTTTGCTGTTGTTCTTCCTCCTGTCCTTCTTGCTGTTCTTCGTCCTGTTCTTCTTCCTGTCCTTCCTGTTGTTCTTCCTGCTGCTTTTTCAGATCATCAATCTGCTTCTGAAGTTCTTTAATCTCTTCTTCCTGCTTTGAAATCTGTCCTTCCTGAAGCGCCGATAGCTGAGAATACAGATCAGTGGTGCTTTCCCATGCATTTCCAAGCTCTTCCAGCAGGCTTTTGACTGTCTCTGTATCTATGGTCTCGCTATTATTGTCATTTTCCTCCAGCGCTGCCAGAACATTTTTCTGCAGAGTAAGCCCTGATTCCATCTGTGCAATACATTCGTCGAGAAGCGCAATATAGGATTCATATTCTATACCGGCAAGCTCAAGGGCTTCTGTGACTGCATCCGGAATATTGTTCGCCATCTCTCTTACATTTTTCATATGCTGGCTGATCGTACTGTCCACTTCGATAGATGTACGGAGAGAGGACGCCAGTTCATTTTCTCCCGCGCCGCCTGTCTCCCCGTTTTCTGAGGAATCCGCCTCTCCTTCCATATTCAGGAATGTCTCGATCTGTTCCAAGATTTCCTGATAATTTCCGGTGCTGGATGCAATCTGTTCTTTCAGGCTTTCTGCCTGCTGCTGGAACTCTTCTGTGTCATCCTGGGTTTCATTTCCTGACGATCCGTTTTCGTCTGTTCCTGTCTCCGGCTTTTCCGTCTCCGATGTTTCTGTCTCCGGTGTTTCCGTTTCGTCCGCTCCTGCCTCCGGCGCTTCCGTCTCCGGCTTCTCTGTTTCATCTGTTCCGGGTTCTGTCTCCGGCTTCTCCGTCTCTTCTATTTCTTTTTCCGGTGCTTCGCCTTCAGTTCCGCTGTTCTTTTCAGTTTCCGGTTTTTCAAATGAATCCATGGAACCGCCAGTTCCGCCTCCGCTACCTCCTCCGAAAGAGCCGCCTCCAGGACTTGCCTGTGAACTGTAGCTTCCATTTTCGATTCCATTTTGGACTTCTGAAATCTTCTCTTCAATCTCCGGCTGTATTTCCTCATAAGCCGCAATGGTGTCTGAAAGTTCCTGCTCCTGATATTCCCGGACAAACTCAGCCTGCTCCGCCTCAGTCTTTGTCATTTCGTATTCGGATTTGGCTTCCAGAATTCCCTGTTCGTACTCCCGCTGCGCGTCAGTCAGTGTATTTTCCGCCCGAAGTACGGCCGCCTCATAATAATTCAATGCTTCCTGGCAGCTTTCTTCGGTCAGTTTTAAAATCTGATCGCCTTCCTTTACCTGTTCCCCTGCTTCCACATAAACTTTCTCCACTACAAGTTCTGCTGCGAAACCATCCAATTCCAGGTTATAATCTACTGTGGACATCTCGGTTGTCCCCTCATATTTAAGTTCTTTTCCATAAATCGTCACAGTCCATACAGATTGGTTTAAGACAATCGCAAATGCCGAAAGGAATGCTGTCTTTTTCACGCTCCCGTTCCTGAGTCTTTTCATGTGCAACGCTCCTTTTTCCTTTTTACTCTATTCCTACCATATAGAACCAACCTAAAATATAGTTAAAATATTCTTTAAAGAAACTGTGAACGCCTTTCTTTTAAAAAAAGAAATCCCTGCAGTCTTAAAAGACATTCGGGATTTCTTCTTTTTATTTTCTTACATCATTTTCAGACTTTACAATGTATAGTTATATCTTAATTCAGGACTCTTCCGCCGTTTTTGCAACTGTGCTCACACCGTCGTCGTCATAGAGCTCATACTCGCCCTCCGGATATCCCACCATTTCTATTGTTTCTGTCCTGATATCCTCCACACACTCAGCCGGTCCTGCAACCGGGATCTTTTTCCACTTTCGGATGAACAGAGCGACTTCATTTAACGCGATTTCCACATAATGATGGCCTTTATCCAGTGTTTCCTGAGAAATACTTCCATCGGGAAGGAATTTTACAAATTTCATCTCCTCCGGAAGATATACGTAACGGCCTTTCGCATTCTGCGTATAAACGGGAGCGATCATGATCTCATTGCCAAAAAGGAGCTGATCCTCCACCTGCAGGGCCGTTTTGTCCTCCGGGAACTCAAATGCAAGAGGCTTGAAAAGCATATCATTTCCAAGAGCCGCCTTCATATACTCACTGTACAGATAGGGAAGCAGGCGATAACGCACGCCGATTATATGGCGGAAATCTTCTATATGTTCAAAACGGTAACACTCCTGCTCTCTCGTACCGAGCGCCGCATGGTTTCTCATCAACGGCGTAAATACTCCCAGCGCCAGCCAGCGGAGCAGGAGGTCTCTGGTCGTGTCGCCGTTGAATCCTCCCAGATCCGCCCCTGTATACAGGAACCCGCACATATTCAGAGAGGGAAGCATTTTCAGGTTCAAAAGAATGTGAGACCACCAAGAATGATTATCTCCCATCCAGATTCCCCCGTAACGGTGCATTCCGATATAAGAGGAACGGGAAAACATCAGGATTCTCTTACCCGGCGCAATCTTCCGGAAAGCTTCTCCTGCCGCCCTGGTCATATTAAAGCCATAAAGGTTATGCACTTTGTCATGGCGTACCAGCCGGCCGCCTGCTTTGTGATAAAAATTCCTGTAGTCCTCCGGACTGTTTGCAAGGGAACGTACCATATCCCCGAGACGGAAACCAGGGGCTTCCTCTTTCTCCGCCATAAATTCCTCCAGATATTTCTTCAGGCGGGCCACACCCTCCGGGGTGGAAAAGATGGCGGGTTCGTTCATATCGTTCCAAAACCCATCGATCCCCTGAGAAATCAGACGTTCATATTTCCCGCCGAACCATTCTCTGGCCTCAGGATTCAGCATATCCGGAAAATGTGTCCATCCCGGCCATACTTCCGCCACAAAATCACTTCCGTCTTCTCTTTTGCAGAAATATCCTTTTTCTTTTCCTTCCTCATAAACGTCATACCCGTCCTCAACCTTCACTCCCGCATCGATGATGGGGACAAGATGTATCTTCTGCGCCTTCATCTCATCCACAAATGCCTTAAAATCCGGAAATTCTTCCTCATTTACCGTAAAGTCCTTATAGTGGTCCATATAGTCGATATCCATATAGAGCATATCCATTGGAATATGATTGTCCCTGTATTCCTTTACGACATTCCGGAAGTCTTCCGCCGTTTTATAACCCCAGCGGCTCTGTCCGAAACCGAAAGCAAATTTCGGCGGTATGTAGCTTGTGCCGATGATCTTCCGGAACTGTTTCACGATATCATAAGGATTTTCCCCGTCTATCACATAGAGGTCCAGATTGGCGTCCCCGCAGCGGACCGTCAGCTCCTCCTGTCTGGTATATCCGATATCAAACTCCATGGTTCCCGGATAATCCAGGAACAGGCCGAAAGTCTCTTTTCCGAAGACAATGATAAAATTATGGGCTCCGTAAAGGGAATATTTGCTTTCCGTATGGTTCGGATCATCTGTACAGTTGCTGACATAACGGTATCCTCTTTTGTTGATCCCTCTGTTGGATTCGCCCAGGCCGTAAACGATATCATCCTCATCCATTTTATAACTGAAAACAAATTCTCCGTCCGCTTTGATTTCCCCATAAACGGGAGTTCCCTCTGACGGGACGATTTTCTCCACAACAGCCTCTGTCTCAAAAGGATGACCAAATACATATTTCCGTATCATAACAAAACCTCCTGACAAACTTTTATTTCTGTGTATCCTGCAGTTTTATAACACTCTGTTGGCATTATATGAAATTTTTCTTGCCTGTTCTTGCATTATCCATTAAAATAATAACACAATATTGAGGAGGTGCACGATGAACGAAAAACAGTCCCTGAAAGAAAATGTCCGTCACGGTACCAGCGGCCAGCCGGTTTCCGTCATACATTTCACCACCGGCGCAGGAACTTTTTATCCTGATCATTTTTTTGTGGAGCGGCACTGGCATTATCCTGTGGAGATCCTGAAGATCACAAAAGGAACCTTTAAAGTAGAAGTCAATCTTGAAACATACACGCTTCATGCAGGAGATATCTGCTTTATCAACAGCGAAGAACTTCACCGTCTGGAAGGACTGGAATCCGTCACGATCCATGACGCTGTTATCTTTCACCCTCATATTCTTGAATTCTCTTATCCTGATGAATTCCAGGAACAGTATGCCGCTCCTTTTCTTTCCCATGCATCCTCCCTTCCCCGGCTTCTTACACCTGAAGATTCTCTTTACAATACAGTCGCAAAACTCTTTGACCGGGCGGTATCTCTGGCGAAGGCGGAAGAAAACGGATGGTATTTTCGGGTAAAACTTCTTATACTGGAAATGTTTTATGAGCTTTGCATACATAAAAAAATGCCTGCTGCAGAAGAACTCCTCAGCGCAGCAGACAAGGAACGGATCAGCCGTTATAAAAAAATCGTATCTTATTTTGAAAAAAATTATATGAATAAAATCACTCTGGAAAAGCTGGCCTCAGAAATACAGGTGAATCCTCAGTATCTCTGTCACTTTTTCAAAGAGATTGCCGGGATATCTCCTATCCAGTATCTCATCCGGTACCGTGTAAACAGGGCCGGAGAAGCCCTCCGGGAAACTACACGGAGTATTCTGGAGATCAGTCTGGACTGCGGATTTGATAATGTCAGCTATTTCATCCGTCAGTTCCGGAAGTTCACCGGTCAGACTCCCCGTCAGTACCGGCAGGCCATGCAGGATACTGTTTCCCGCAGCTAAAGATCCGCGCCCCAGCTCTATCCGTCACTGAAGGATATCCGCCCAGGCGGTCTCTGTTTTCATCCCACTCCGAAATCTGTGATCTCATACAGTACCTCCACCTCCGGATCATCCAGAAGCCAGCGGTACTCATCCATAAACCAGCGTACCAGTTCTTCATCTCTCTTAATAGGAGTGGAGTTATTATTATATACATTAACTGTTCCATGCTTAAAATATTTTTTTAAAATGGAAATATCATTTCGGATCATCTCTTTTGTCTGTCCCTGTATCCCCACCATCAGACAGATAGAATCAAAGAGCGCCGCTACCTCCTGAGGCGTTTCAAAATCCGCGTGTTTATTGAGAACTTTTTCACGAAAATCATTGTCAAAAGTTTCCACACCGATTTTATAAGTAACAGGGATACCAAAGTAATCCCGCATCTCTTGAAGGCGTTTCCGGTAAATCCAGTGACTCTCAAAAATCAGTCTTTCTATTCCTTTATCTTTCACCACATTCCGGATGTCCGCCAGGGTTTCCTTTGGCAGTTCAAAACAGCTTCCGGAATTGATCGCCTCAAGAACCTGAAATTCACCTGTTACATTTGAGAGTACTTCTCTGTTCTGGCGTACCATTTCCGCCTCGTTTTTTCCATTGTCCGCAATATAATCGCAGAAGGTACATTTTCCCCAGGCACAGGGAAACGCCCTCAGAAGAACAATCTCTCTTTTATTTTTATTGATGATTCTGCTGTACCGTTCCATTATTGTGTATCCTTCCTGAAAGTTTTCCCCGCAGTTCTCCGCCCAGCGCCCCGGCACAAACACATACAGCAAAGACAGAAATACATCTGTCCAGGTAATCTGTAAGAAACTGCACCGCAAAAACGCTTCCTGTCAGTCCCAGAGGCGTTTTCGCCAGCAACTGTACTAAAATAGAAGAACCTGAGGATGTGACTCCTCCAAACAGAAACGCGTTGATCAAAGCGCTCACAACTGTTCCGGGAATAGTGATCCCCAAAGCTGCCGGCAGGATATTTGCTTTTTTTACCGCCCTCTTCCGGAAGATCAGACCGCCGGCCAGGCCGGTGATCATCCCCACCGGCGCAAAGTAAAGGGAATAGATATCCACCGTTATTCCCATAAGAGCGCCGCTTAAAAAGCCCGATATCACGCCGAACCACGGGCCCAGAAGAGCGCCTGCCAGAATCGTTCCGATACTGTCCAGATATACAGGAAGCTTCAAAAACAGCGCTATCTGCCCTCCGGCAATATTTATCCCCACTGCCAGAGCGGTCAGACAGATCTGATAAACATTTATGTTTCTTTTTTCTGTCCTCATCTTATCCTCCATAGGGAAGCTGTTTTCCCTTGTTTAAAGCCGTTTTCCTGCTGTCAGTCCCTATTCCTCTCCATACCAGAGATTTTTCGGCAAGGCCAGCTCCTCTTCCCGCCATCTGCTTCCGTCCTTCTTTTTCATTACTCTGGCAAGGAAAAAGCGCATAAACTTTCCGGCGTCTGTTTTTACAAGAATATGGCTGTTCGGTCTTTTTTTCCAGAAATCCATAGAGTCCACTACTGTCTGTCCACGGCAGATTCCTTCTGTCTCCACTTCTGTATAGCTGTCGAATCCGCTGCACATCGAACGGTCAATATAGTAAGCTACTGCCAGAGGATCATTAATGACACAGCCGATGATCTTCTCATATTCCCAGTGAAAATCCATATAAAAGTTTGTGATCTTTCTGATGAATTCTCCTGTCTCCTGATCCATCCTGCATATATATTCCACAATATTGGGAGTCAGCACGATTTTCCTTGTAACGTCAAGTCCGATCATTTCTATTTTCTTTCCCGCTTCTGCAAAAAGTTTATAACAGCAGGCTGCAGCGTCCGGATCGCACCAGTAATTATATTCTGCCACCGGAGAACAATTTCCATGGCTTCGGAAATTTCCGCCCATGGAAACCAGTTCGTCCACCTGGCGGATCAGCTCCGGTCTCTTGGAAAACAGCCTGGCAAGATTTGTCATAGGGCCCAGAGCGATTATGGAAATCCGTTCCCGTTCCAGGAGTTCTTCCAAGTACTCCACTGCGCTCTTTTCCGGGAAATCTCCAGATGCCTCCGGCAGGAAACTTTCCCCCAGTCCGTCACTTCCGTGTGTATCCATAGCATCCGTATAATCGTATCTGAGAGGAACTGCTTCTCCGATATAAACAGGAATATCCAGCCGCCCCATCCGGCTCAGGATTTTTCTGGCGTTTCTCCCTCCCATATCTGCCGGAACATTGCCGGACACAGTAGTAATTCCGGCAATCTCCAGTTCCGGCGAAGACAGTGCCAGCATCAGCGCCAGGGAATCGTCTATTCCCGGATCGCAGTCGATCACAATTCTGCTCATAAAAAAACCTCCTAATCCTTCTGCCTTTTCCGCAGAAAATCCTCCGCAGAAAAAGGCATCATCGATCAGAAGATACCTGTACAGCCTAGTTTTTTATACTGGGAGGATCACGAACCAGTTTCGCGGCAGCCTTTTTTGAAGACCGCCGCTGTCACTTTTCAATTTTTTATATTGATCAAAGTCGAGTATAACAGATTTTAAGGGCCGCTGCAACCGGAAATTCATTTCTTTTCCCGGGTATCACCAGCATCTGCGTCTAAACCAAACGCACTAGAGAATCTTTAAAAGAAACGACCGGATGATCTCATATACAGAATACTGCGGATAGGTAATTCCGGCAATCTCCATTGCTTTTATCTGTTTTTCCGTGTGAGAGGTATACGGATATACCCCAAACAGGAAGGGAAACAGCGCATAAAGAAAAGCCTGCCTGTCCTCCTCCGACATGGAAGGAAAAAACTTATTCAGACAGCTCTCCAGCGTCTGAAGGGCTTCCCTGTATACTTTTTTAAACGCCACAAGATTTTCTATACGGCTGTTGCCTTCCATATCATATATATTCATGGACATCAGCTTCAGCATACATACTCTTTTTTCCAGAGTATGCGCAATTTCTTCCGCAAATCTCTCCGTTGAAAGAGAATCATGGTTTTTTAAAATATTTTTCAGATCATCGATCCAGGCTTTATGCTCCCGCTGGAGCAGCGCCAGAAAGATTTCTTCCTTTGTCTGAAAATAATTATAAATAGAAGTACGGGTAAAAGAAGTTTTCGCTCCTATATCCCGGATCGTAATATCCTTGAATCCCACTGTCTCGTAAAGAGACGCGCAGGCATCCACAATTTCTTCTTTTCTTGCATTTGTAAGTTCTTCTGAACCTCTTGGCATAATTTATCCCTCTTTCCCGTCATCCCAGAAGCTTTCTCACCATCTCCGCGTCAAATACCACATTTGGCACATGGCTGACCTCGATCTGGTAAAGCGCGTTGGCCGCAATGTGCTCCGCCGCCTGCTCCAGATCACGGATTCCGGTAGTATCCGCATATTTTTCTATCACCGCGTCCAGAGCCTCCTGACTGACAATACATTCGCTTTCCTTCAGGCTCATTCTTTTCAGAACCTTTGGGAGAGAATATTTCGAGAAGATCACCTTTTTTTCTTCCGGAGTATAATCCGGAATATCCACTACCGCAAAACGCGACATCAGAGGCGCGCTGATCTGGCTCTTATCATTTGCCGTAGCTATGGGATACACGCCGACTGTAGGAACCATACATTCCATATAATTATCTGTAAAGCCCAGATTGTCCAGAAGAGTCAGAAGAACGTCCGCCGGATTTCCGTTTCCTTTTCCCGCCGACGCCTTGTCCAGCTCATTGATGATAAAAACAAGATTCGATTCTCCGGCCATGGAAAAGGCTTCCATGATAATTCCCGGCTTTGCGTTTGCATAAACCCGTGAACTTCCGGTAAGCTGTTCCGGATCGTTGATAGAACTCATATCCAGTGTCGTCCACGGAAGACGGAGGATACGGGCAACCGCATAAGCAATCTGGGATTTTCCCGTTCCGGCCGGCCCTACCAGAAGAAGTCCGTAAGCGGGAAGCGTATGGGTCCTGTTGATCTGGATGATCGTCTCAATGATCCTCTGTTTTACACGCTCCATTCCGTAAAGTTCCTCGTCAAGTATCCTTCTTGCTTCTTCCGGATCAATGGATTCAAAATAATTGTTTTTCCATTGAATATTCATCATAATGGACAGAGCTCTCTGCGCATGGCGGCGTTCTTCCTGGGACACCTCATGGGAACGGGCAACCGCCAGATTTCTTCTTGCCCAGAGCCGGATATTATCAGGCAGGGTTCTTCCTGCGCAGGTCATAAAATCCGTAATACTCTGGATGCTGGTGAGCTTCATTTCGTCTCCTGCCTCGTCCTCGTCTTCCTCCTCCACGGCTTCTTCGGGAGCGCTGCTGGAAAGCAGCCTGCCGATCATAAACTGGAGAAAGCCGTCTTCAGCAGAAAGCTTTGTTCCCCCGCCGAAAGCAGTTTCACGGATTTTATACACAGCATAGCCCTCTTCCTGATTCTCTCCGGAAAGACGGACGCTGATCCTGTTTTCTCCCAGCCAGCGGATCAGGCTGACAAAACGGGCGTCAATTTTCAGGATATCTGCACTTACTGTTCCCTGCTGTTCCTCCTTAAACTCAAAGGAAGTTCTATGTACAGGATTGGTAAACACGCCGCAGGAATGATGCTTCCACCGGCGTTTTTTGTTGTCCAGATAAAGGATCGGCTTCTCCGGAGAAGTCTCCCCTTCATTGGAACGGAAAGTAGTATAGGTACATTCCGGAGTTTTATTTTTCTCCGGGGTATTGTTAAAATCAAAGACTGGCATAATATAAACTCCTTTACTGCCTTAATTTATCACAAATCAGTTCTTCCAACAGCCTGTTGTCTGATTTCTAATTGTTTTTCAGTTTTTTCTTTCCATATCCCAGAACAATCCCCGCCAGGATCCCGGCGGCTGTAGGAAGCAGCCAGCCAAATCCTGCTCCATATCCGGGGATCTTCTGTAACAGGAAGGAAATTCCGGGAATCGAAACTCCATTCTGATCCAATACCATCATTACGCTGCTGACGCCGCAGAAAACAGCGGACCACAAGTACACGCCCGGAAATCTTCCAAGCCAGCGGTGCGTACATGACAGAAAGATCAAAAGAATCGCCATAGGATAGATCGCGTTCAGTACAGGCACAGAAAATTTCAGGATCATATCCAGCCCTACATTGGCAATCACCATGGAAACAAATGCGAAAATCAGCACCCAGTTTCTGTAGCTTATCTTCGGAAATACATCCGCGAAATATTTTCCGCAGCAGCTAAACAATCCCACGCAAGTATTAAAGCAGGCGATCACAAAAATCGCCGCCAGGATCACCGTACCTGTCTTTCCAAACAGAAAATCCGCCATGCTGACCAGAACTTCCGTCCCGTTGCTGCTTCCGGCGAATACTTGCCCGGAAAGCATTCCCACAAAAGTCAGCATTGAATATACTGCAAGAAGAAGGATACCTGCGATCCATCCGGCGGAGATCGTTTCTCTCATGACCGCCTTTTTCTGCCGGATTCCCCTCTCCTGTATATTCAAAGCCACGATCATCCCAAAATTTAAGGCGGCCAGCGTATCCATTGTCTGATAACCGTCAAGGAACCCCTGGACAGAGGCGCCCGCCCTGTATAACTGTCCCGGACGGGCAGGGTCTCCCGCCGGATCCAGCACTGAAGCGGCAAAAAGAACTACGATCAGGATCAGAAGCACCGGAGTGAGCTTCTTTCCCAGATATTCGGTAAGCCGCTCAGGATGCATAGCAACTGCGGAAGCCGCCGCGAAAAAAATCACAGAGTAGAGAAACTGAATTGGCCCCGCCGGTATATCGGCAGGCAGAAAAGGGATCACCGCCATGGAAAATGAAGTGCTGGCAGTTCTCGGGATTGCCAGACACGGTCCGATCGCCAGATATAAGATCAAAATATAGACAAAGGCAAAACCAGGATGTACCCTTGAAGCAAGCTGATCCAGCCCTCCGGCAAGAGTCACCGCTACAACTCCCAGAACCGGCAGTCCTACTGCGCTTATGGCAAATCCAACAAAAGCGGGAAGCGTACTGGTGCCCGCCTGGGCACCCAGATACGGAGGAAATATCAGATTTCCCGCCCCGAAAAACATGGAAAATAATGTAATGCCGATCAGGATTTTATTTTTTAAATTAAATTTTTCCATCAGCTTTTCTCCAGAAATGTTTTCGTCTGCTCCATAATCTTACGCAGATTTTTTATATCTGTAAGGACATCTCCTGTCTCAAGGGAATGATCGGCTTTCTGTATGGTGTAAAGAGGAAGTTCTCTCTCCCGGCATCCCTTTGTGATGTCCGCCGTATCCGCCCAGGGATCGGCTGTGCCGTGGAAAACGATCCCTCGCTGTTCTCCGCAGGATTTCATAAACTGAAAAGACGCTGTCACAGGAGTATAGTAAATATGCTCCGCCTGAATATGATGATCAGCCGCATAGGAAGCAGCCACGGCCGTTCCTACGCTTTTGGATATGAATACAATCCTTTCGTACTGCCTGAACTCTATATCCTCAAGCAATTTCTCCGCCTGTCTCCTGGCGCTTAAAAAAGCTTCCTCCATCTTTTTCGCGGAACCTTTTATATTTTTCTCAAAATTCCCATAAGGGGCTTCCGCGATATCATAACCAAGCTCTCTGGCAGTTTTCTTTCCATAATATAACAAAGGCTTATCCGTATGATAACCTACCCCCGGGAATATTACCGCTAATTTCATTTTCTGTTCTCCCCGCATTTATTTAAATACTGAATTTATCATAGCACAGAGCCGGAGAAATAGCTATCTTGAATTAAAATTTCCCTATATGTTTTATACCAGGCGGCAAAAATAATCTTTATCTCCGGCAAAGGCCGCCAGGCTTTCGATCCCGCACTTCACCATACTGTCTACAGCCTGCCGGGTGTAAAAGGCCATGTGCTGCGTCATGATCACATTGGGGAACTGACGGAGATATGCCATTTCTCTGTTTTTAATAATGTCCGTTTTTCTGTCATGGTGATAGATTCCATTTTCATTTTCAAAAACATCCAGAGCCACCGCTCCTATTTTTTCATCCTCCACTCCGCGGATCACAGACTCAATATCCATCAGTTCTCCTCTCGCACAGTTTACCAGTATCACATTTTTCTTCATCTTTTCAATAGAATCACTGTTTATCATATGGTAGGTACTGTCCATCAGGGGCGTATGCAGAGAAATAATATCACATTCCCGGTAAATTGTATCCAGATCCTGATAAGACGCATATTTTTTTACCTCTTCTTTTTCATAAATATCATGAGCAAAGATCCGGCATCCGAAACCTGACAGATTGCGGATCACGGTTTCTCCGATCTTCCCTGTTCCAATGATCCCCACCGTCATCTGGCACAATTCTCCTCCTACAAGACCGTCCAGGGAATAATCGTTGACATTGATTCTGTAAAGGGCCGGCTTATATTTTCTCAGACTCATCAGCATCATCATTACCGTATATTCCGCCACACCGTGAGGTGAATAGGAAGCATTGCTCACACGTATCCCGTATCTTTTTGCCGCCTCTAAGTCTACATGATTATAGCCCACTGATCTGGTGGAATAGCCTTTTACTCCCATCTCATGAAGTTTCCGGCAGATCGTCTCATTGATCACGCTCTGTCCAAGAGTTGTCACTCCTGACGCTCCTTCCGCCAGATCCAGAGTCTCTTCTGTAAGCAGAAGCTCCGTCATCACCAGTTCTTCTACTCCGCATTTTTCCGCATATCTTCTCATTTTATTCTCTTCGTCTTTCCTCACTTCATAAGCTGTCAGTTTCATTTTCTTTCCTCCTCTTTTTCACTTTATTGCGCAAAAGAAGGAGCCGCATTTCTGCTGCTCCTTCTGATTATTGCCAGATATTCTTTTTTTGATCATTCTCTGCTGTAAAAAGTTTTCTTCCGCGGCCGTTTTTCCCCGGCCTGCATAGAGTTTTCATCACTGTATCCTCTGGTGTCCTGCAATTTTTAGTAAATTAGTGCTATGCAGACATTATACGGGAAACGGGGATGAGATGCAAGATTTATATCAATAGAAATCTCGCTTGACTCCTACTGTCTTCTGAAGGCTTTACTTATCCAGCTTCAGACCTGCCAGCGCCTGAGCGAATGCATTGTTCACCGGCTCCTTCGCTTCCTTCTGCTGCTGTTTCATATATTTCTGAACATCCCGTTTTGTCACGCCGGCACCCTCTCTTTCCCTTCTTGCCTGGAAAGCGGAAAATCTTTCCTTATAACCGCAGACGCACACAAATGTCTCTTCTTTTCCTTTTACCAGAAGCTCCATCCTTTTATGACATTTCGGACAGCGGGCGTTTGTCGTCCTTGCAATGGTTTCCCGGTATCCGCATTCTCTGTCCTGGCAGACAAGCATCCTGCTGTTTTTGCCGTTTACCGCCAGAAGGCGTTTGCCGCAGTTCGGACAGATCTTATTGGTGATATTATCATGGCGGAAAGTTCCTTCTCCTGTTTTGATCTCGTCTACGATCTCACAGGTATATTTCCTTATTCCCTTCAGGAACTCATCCTGGCGCAGCCTGCCTTTGGATATGTCCGAAAGCTTTTTCTCCCAGTCTGCCGTAAGATCAGGTTTTTTCAGATCCTCCGGCACAAGCTCCAGAAGCTGTTTTGCTTTGGAGGTCAGATGGATTTCATTTCCCTTTTTCTCCATAAGAAAAGTATGAAAAAGCTTTTCAATGATATCCGCTCTGGTGGCAACTGTGCCAAGGCCGCCTGTTTCTCCCAGTGTTTTGGCTGCCTGCTGGTTTTTCACCGCCAGATATTTTACCGGATTTTCCATGGCGGCCAGAAGAGTAGCTTCTGTAAATCTGGCCGGGGGCTTTGTTTTTCCGGATGTAAGCTGTATCTTTTCAATCTGTATCCGTTGTCCTTTATGGAAATCCGGGAGGCTCTGGTCTTTCATTTCCTGCGCTTCTGTATCCTCCTCATCCTCCTGAAAGCCTTCTTCATATACGGCCTTCCAGCCCGGATCTTTTACAGATCTGCCTTTGGCAGCAAAGCTGTACCCGGCCGCGTTCCCTTCAACGGCTGTCTGCTCATAGACAGAAGGCGGATAAAGGACGCTCAGGAAGCGGCGTACAACCATATCATAGATTTTCCGTTCCTCGTTTGTCATATGATCGATCTGCACAAACTGCTCTGTGGGAATGATCGCATGATGATCGCTCACCTTTTTATCGTCTACAAAGCTTCCGTTTGTCTGAAGAGGCTTTGTAAGCAGCGCTCCCGCCAGCTTCCGGTATGGACCGGTTCCGCAGGCTTTCAGCCGTTCCCTGATAGTAGGCACTACATCTTTTCCAATATAACGGGAATCGGTCCGCGGGTATGTCAGGACTTTATGGTTTTCATAAAGTCTCTGCATGATATTCAGCGTTTCTTTCGCGGAAAAACCGTACCTCTGGTTCGCCTCCCGCTGAAGGGTAGTCAGGTCATACAAGCCGGGAGCCAGTGTCTTTTTCGGCTTTTTTTCAACAGAGGTGATCTCCAGTACGGAATGTCCGGCCTTCTCCCGTATCTCTTCCGCCTTTTCCTTATGAAATGTACGGGTGCCGCCGTTTTTACCGTCTTTCCATGTCCACTGCACTCCCCCCGCCTGAAGCGTGATCCCGAAATAGTCCTTTGGCTTAAAATTCCGGATTTCATCCTCCCGCATCGCGATCATGGCAAGAGTAGGCGTCTGTACTCTCCCGCAGGAAAGCTGCGCATTGTATTTACATGTCAGTGCTCTCGTTCCGTTGATTCCTACCAGCCAGTCAGCCTCTGCTCTCGCCGACGCCGCCCGGTAGAGATTGTCGTATTCTTTTCCGTCTTTCAGATTATGGAATCCATCCCTGATCGCTTTGTCTGTAACAGAAGAAATCCACAGACGCCGGATCGGTTTACGGCAGCCGGATTTTTCCAGAATCCAGCGGGCTACCAGTTCCCCCTCTCGTCCTGCGTCTGTGGCGATCACAATGTCTCCGATATCTTTTCTGAAAAGCTGGTTTTTAACCGCCTGATACTGTTTAGCGGTCTGCCGGATCACCACCAGCTTCATTTTTTCCGGCATCATAGGAAGCGTATTCATCTCCCATTTTGTATATTTTTTGTCGTATTCTTCCGGGTCCGCAAGGGTTACAAGATGTCCCAGAGCCCAGGTGACTACATATTCCTTTCCCTCCAGAGCGCCGTTTTCCTTCTGGCTGCAGTGAAGTACCCGCGCAATATCTCTTGCCACGGAAGGCTTTTCTGCGATTACAAGTGATTTCATTTTTATTGTCCTTTTACTTATAACAGTTCAAAAAACTGTTACTTTCCCATTTTGTAGCCGATGCCTCTCACCGTTTCAATGAGATCACCCGCCTCTCCCAGCTTCTGGCGCAGCGTCCGGATATGTACGTCCACGGTTCTGCTCTCCCCGTCAAATTCATATCCCCAGATCTGATTGAGAAGCTGTGTTCTGGATAATACCATGCCGCTGTTTTTCAAAAGAAGACAGAGCATCTCATATTCCTTCAGAGTCAGGCTTACCGGCTCCTGATTTACAGTTACTACATATCTGGAAGGGCATACATACAGGTTTCCGATCCGGTACTCCTCTGCACCTTTGTCCTCTACTCTTCTGAGTCTGGCCTTAATGCGCGAGATCAGTTCCATCATACGGAAAGGCTTGGGAATATAGTCATCCGCCCCGCTGTCCAGTCCCATTACCGTATCATATTCGCTGCCTTTAGCTGTCAGCATAATGATCGGGAGCTTTCGTGTATCCGGTCTTGCCCTCAGTTTTTTCAAAATGGAGATTCCGTCCTCCTCTGGAAGCATAATGTCCAGAAGTATCAAGGACGGAACTTCCTTTTCCAGTTCCTTCCAGAATAAAGAAGGTTTTTCAAATCCTTTTGCTTCAAGATCCTGGCTTTTCAGTGTATATACCACAAGCTCACGGATGCTTTCATCATCCTCTACCAAATATATCATATCTATTTTACCTCCGAACTTTCTTGCCATTTTTCATTTAGTATATAAGTTCCGGGTTAAATCTCCTGTGTTCGGATTGTAAAGTTTCTGTAAAGGATTCAGTTAAAACCGTAAAATTTCTGGCAGACCTTGTAAGCCGCTACAAACATTTTTCTTCCGCCCTTTCCCGGAAGATTTGCAGCTCTTCCAAGAAGGCTGTAGCGCAGCTTCCTGTAAAGCCAACGGTCCTGCTCCCTGATATATTCCATCAGTTCCTTTTTCTTTGCCAGAGCTTCCTCTGTTCCTGCCCGAACCAGCATGATGGAGGAAACCGTAGTAATAATGTCAAGATAGGTAAGCATATAGTCGCGGAGCCGGCGGTTATTGCCGAATCTGCAGCGGTGGAATACATCCACCATAAGCTTGTTTACCCGGAGCTGCTGATCGATACGCCGGATCATCACCTTTTCGTTGACGGACTGATCCTCCCGCCCGATAAAATAGCGATAAAAATTTACATCCAGATAATACATATTTTTTACATAAGGAAGCGGCTCAAAAGCAAAAAGGTTATCCACATAAAAGGTATGCTTCGGCAGTTCCAATCCACATTCATGAAGCAGTTTTGTTCTGTATATCATGGAATGCATCAGAAGATATTTTCCTCTGTGCATGTGTACGCTTTCCCATCCGAACACCTGCTCAACAGGCAGGCAGCGGCGATACTGCATTACTTTCTTTCTTGCAGCCCCCTGTTTTTCATAGACAAAATTGCTGATAAAAAGATCCACTGTCTGAGGTCCCCGCGTAAGTTCCTCCAGAGTATGAAGGATCTTCCTGTATGCTTCCTCGTTTACCCAGTCGTCACTGTCCACAACTTTAAAATAAAGTCCTGTAGCGTTTCTGATCCCGGCGTTTACCGCTTCTCCATGGCCGCCGTTCTCCTGGTGGATCGCTTTGACGATAGTCGGATATTTTTCCGCATAAGCGTCGGCGATCTGAGCGGTACGGTCCGACGAGCCGTCGTCCACCACGAGAATCTCCACATCCTCTCCTCCTGACAGCAGAGATTCTATACACTTTTCCATATATGCCTCTGAATTGTAACACGGTATTGCAATACTCAGAAGTTTCATAGTCTCCTCCTTTTCCCTTTTGTTTCCTGTTTGATATATTTTGCATAGGCCCGGAAAGCAGAAGGAATGGCATACTGCTGTTCCCTCTCATTTCTTTCCACAAATAACAGGCCTGTATCTTTCTTCTGTTCCAGTGAAGCCACACGGATAAGGTATCCCGTCATTCTCCATTCTATATGAGAAAAAATATGTTTTGAGGTTTCCAGTTCTTTGATGAACAAAGGTTCCAGCTTAAGCTCCCTTACCTTTTCAAGAACTTCTTCCAAAGTCAGTGTTCCCTCCACATTTGGAAGCTCATAAAGTCCGGCAAGCAGTCCCTTCTCCGGTCTTCGGCGTATTGCGGTCCTGTCTCCGTCCTGGATCACCAGAACAGTCCTCTCTTCCACTCTCCGTTTCTTCTTTTCCCCCTTTACGGGAAGTTCCTCCACAGTACTGTGCAGGCAGGCTTTACAGGCAAAGGCAACGGGACACTCTCCGCATCTGGCCGGACCGTTCGGCACACAGACTACCGCGCCCAGCTCCATTAACGCCTGGTTAAAATCCCCGGGGCAGCGGGAAGGCATGATTTTTAAAAGCTCTTCCTCCACTTTCCTGCGTACGGACTGTTTCATAATGTCTTCCCGGTTTTCCTCAATTCTGGAAATTACTCTCAGCACATTTCCGTCCACTGCCGGAACAGGAATCTGATAGGCTATAGACGCAATGGCTCCTGCAGTATAGCTTCCGATTCCTTTCAGAGAAAGCAGTCTGTGATAATCTGCCGGAAGAATTCCTCCATATTCTCTCACTACAGTCCTTGCCGCCTCCTGCATGTTCCTGACGCGGTTATAATAGCCAAGACCTTCCCACAGTTTCATAAGCTTCTCTTCCGGACATGCAGCCAAAGCTTCTGCATCCGGCAGTTCCTTTACAAATCTGAGAAAGTACGGTTTTACTGCCTCCACTCTTGTCTGCTGCAGCATGATTTCCGACACCCAGGTATAGTAGGCATTATTCTGATCTCTCCACGGAAGTTCTCTCTTATTTTTTCTGTACCAGTCCACCAGCGGATTTATAATTTCATTCAGCATACAGGCTCCTCCAGATCTACAGGAACCGGATCCCGGATTTCCAGGCTCCTTTCGCCAACCATGCAGTCATATGCCAGTATTCTCACCCCGGCATTTTCCGCTTCCCGGAGAGCAGTCCCAAAATCGGCGTGAGTTTCCCAGTTCGGCCGGAACAGACGGATGTCCTTCATCTGGATCACAAAAAGAAGATATGCCTCATATCCGTCCCGGACGCACCGGATCAGTTCCCGCACATGCTTTACTCCTCTTTCTGTAGGCGCGTCGGGAAACCGGGCAATATTGTCCTCTTCCAGGGTCACGCCTTTTACCTCTACAAATACCTTTCTTCCGGACTGCGTCTCCACATACAGATCAAACCTGGAATTTCCATATGTCTTTTCACGGTATACTGTATGCTCTTCCTCAAACAGAGGGCCGTCACGCAGCCATTCCTCTGCGGTCCTGTTGGGCGCCTGGGAATCCATATTGATCCACCGGCCTTTTTTGCACACGCTGACCAGATCATATTTTGTTTTTCGGGCAGGATTTCCGCTCTCCTCCAGGATCACTTCATATCCCGGAATGAGAAGCTCTCTGCATCTTCCTGTATTTTTCACATGCACTGTCTCCGTCCTTCCCTGAATATCCACATGCGCGATAAAACGGTTTGGGCGGTCCAGAAACTGTGCTCTTACTGTATGTTTATAATTCATGTGTTTTACCTCGCTGTCTATCATACCATAAATTATAGAAAAAGACAGTTGATTTTTTCTATTTTCTCCGATAGAATCTTTCATAGAATATTTGAGAAAGGACAGGCCAATATGGACAGTATCATTTTTGATTTGGACGGAACTCTGTGGGATTCCACTGCCATTGTAGCCAGGGCGTGGACAGAATACCTTACCCGGACGGAGCACATGGATATACTTATTACGGAGGAAAGGCTGAAATCTCTCTTCGGCCGTCCTATGCCCCAGATTGCGGAAATGGTCTTTCCGGATCAAAGTCCTGCGGAACAGCTCAGACTGCTTGATGGCTGCTGCCAGGCGGAACACCAGGCTCTTTTGAAGCAGTGCGCTCCTCTTTATGAAGATCTGGAAAACACGCTTCAGAGCTTATCACAGAAATTTCCCCTTTATATTGTCAGCAATTGCCAGGCTGGCTATATCGAAGTATTTCTAAAAAGTTCCAGGTTTGAAAAATATTTTGCCGGACATCTCTGCCATGGCGATACCGGAGCGGACAAGCCGGAAACGCTCTCTCTTCTCATCAAAAAAGAGGGGCTTTCGTCTCCTGTGTACGTCGGAGACACTGTGGGCGATTTTCTGTCCTGCCGAAAAGCCAAGGTTCCTTTTGTCTTCGCTTCCTATGGCTTTGGAGATGTTCCGGAGCCTGATTACCGGATCGACAGGCCGGCCGACCTTGTCCGTCTCTTTTTATAAACGAGACAAAGGGTGTTTTTTATTCATAAGCTGCAAAGAGCATGGAAAAACTCCTGTCTTCCATGCTCTTTTTGACGCTTTTCATGTCTTTGCTTTTCTTTCGTGGATTTTTACTTCTTAGCGCATTTATATTTCAGATATAACATTAATCCTGCAAGAATAAGGATCAGGACTATAATATATCCTATCTTGGCTGCAAGCCCTGTAGTGTAGGAGTCGATTCCCGTAGCGATACCGATAAGGAGCAGGGCTACGCCTGAACCTTTTGTCATCTTTTTCTCGTCATATTTCGCCTTGCGAAGCTGTGTATTGCCGCCCTTCATGAATATGTCTCCATGGCCTGTCAGAAGCATGATCCCCACAATGATAGCAGCCCCTGCAAGTATAAAATCAAATGTTCTTCCCATTATATTTTTCTCCTGTTTTTCCTTCGCCATACAGGAATATTCTGTCGTTCCTGTATGGCTTTTTCATTTAATAGAAGCAGACGATCGGCACATTATACTGGATAATGCTGTAAAGCACTGCGGCGTTCTCCGGCGGAAGATTAATACATCCGTGGGAGCCGTTTGTCAGGTAAATGTCGCCGCCGAAATCTGACCGCCAGGGCGCGTCATGAAATCCGATCCCGCCGTTAAACGGCATCCAGTACTCTACCGGCTCCTCGTACTCGTAAGTTCCGTCAGGCTTCTGAGCCCCCCGAAGTACATCGGGGCTTTTCTTATAATAAAGAGTATAAATTCCCGACGGCGTCTGTCTGTCCGAATAACTCATATTTCCGGATACAAAATCCGAGTCGAATATCAAAGATCCTGACTGATAATAATACATATGCTGTTCACTCAGATCCACCTCGATGTAAGTGTCTCCAAGATCGTTCACCCCATAGGAATTTGCGGTCTGTGAATATGCAGGCTGTCTTGTAACCTGTGCTCCTGACTGAATCTCCTGGGAGAGCTGCGCGACCTCCGCACTCTGATCGATGGCCCAGCCATAAGCGGATCCTGATACATATACGACACGTCCGCTGGTAGTATGGAATTCCCGCTCTGTTCCCACAGTATCGTACTGGGCGGCAACCTGAGCCACGTAATCCGCAATATGCTGCTGAAAGCTTGCATCGTCCAGAAGGAGCTGGCCCTTTTCGTCAAACTGGAGCCAATCCTTGATGGTATTTCCATCCAGAGTTACTGTCTGATCTCCAAAAGTATAGGTTATGCTTGCTTTTGTATAATTGTTGCACGCCTCCAGAGCCGACTGAAGTTCCGGATCATTCTGGGTTATCTCCGCTGAAACGTATGCGTCCGGAGCTGTATTAAAATCTACGGATGTCTGTGTTTCTGATATGGCCTTATCAAGGATCTGATAAGCCTGCTTAATGTTCAGTTTGCTTCCTTCCGTCTCCGGAACGATCTGGAACTGATTGTCCTTAAACGCCACATAAGCATTTTCCGGTTCCACCTGATTTTCCGCTTTTGCACAGTTTAAAGAAATCACCTGATTCTGAAGCAGTGTTTTGTCGTAAGAGGTGTTCTCCGATACTGTATAGTTTGTCTTCTCATAAAAACCCTTTATCCATTCATAAGGTTTCTGCTGTTTTAAAAGCTTCAGGACTTCTCCGCTGGACAGATATTGGTAATTGATCTGGCTTCCTGTGATCGTCTGAGGCTCCTGATTTCTTGCCAGGACTTCAATAGAATAATTCTGGATCTGGTCAGCAAGAAGCATTTCTGTCTCATAGGCTGTTTTCCCGGAACAGTTGATTCCATTGATCCATGTACCTTCAAAAAAACGGTCCGCATAATAATAAGAAACGCCTGCATATGCACATCCGGCGATCACGATCAGCATGATCAATAAAAGTCCTGTGATCTTCAGCCCTTTATGCTTTTTCTTTTTCTGGGAAGAAAGGGGCATCTCCTCGTCCAGATCATCCATAGGCACATAAACCACCGGATTCGGACGGGCTGACTTATTTCTGCTTCTCTCGGAAATCGGTGGAGATTCCTCATTTTCATCCGGTTCTTCTTCCTCTTCCATATCGTCCGGTTCATCTTCCGCATATTCTATATCATCCGGCTCTTCTCCGCTGTATGCTCCCTCCTCATCTTCCTCTTCCGGTACGGATGCGTCTTCATAATCAGCATACTCTCTGTTTTCTTCCTCCGGTGAGGCCTCAGGATAGTCCTCTGTAAGCCTGTCCATAGCCGCATTGATCTTTTCTTCAATAGCGGCTGTCTCATCAGCAGAATCTGCCGGTAGATTTTCTCTGTTCTCTTTGCTGCTCATTCACTGTTCTCCTCGACCGTAATTTCAAATTACAACCACTTATGTCACCTTTTTCCTTATTCATTAACGCTACCATTATAACATACTTATTCTGTTTTGTACCATATGTGTCTGTGATTTTTTCTTAAAATAACCTGTGCCTGTTTAAGCCATTATAACAGATTCATTTATTTTTATTGTATCCGCCATTATTCTTTTTATCCTCCCGGCAAAAGAAACAGCCGCAGAAAAGATTGTTCTGCGGCTGCCGTCTTTTTCCACATTTTTTATTTTTCGATCAGAAGAGATTTTCCTGTCATTTCTTCCGGCTGTTCCATTCCCATCAGCTCGATAAGAGTAGGAACAATATCCGCCAGACATCCGTTTTCTCTTAATCCATATTTCGGGTCAGCATTGACCAGGATAAAGGGAACCGGGTTGGTAGTATGAGCGGTAAAGGGATCCCCTGTCTCATAATCTACAAGCTGTTCTGCGTTTCCGTGGTCTGCGCAGATAAACATCTGGCCGTTTACTTCCTTCACAGCTTCCACAGCTCTTCCAACACATTCGTCCACAGTCTCAATGGCTTTTACTGCGGCAGCCTCTACTCCAGTATGTCCGACCATGTCCGGATTAGCAAAGTTAATGATCACAACGTCGTATTTGTCAGATTTGATCGCCTCCACAAGCTTATCGCATACCTGGGGCGCGCTCATCTCAGGCTGAAGATCATAAGTGGCAACTTTCGGAGATTTTACAAGAATCCTGTCCTCTCCCTTATTCGGCTCCTCTACTCCTCCGTTAAAGAAGAAGGTTACATGGGCGTATTTCTCGGTTTCCGCAATACGGACCTGAGTCATATTATGAGCGGCAAGATACTCGCCGAAAGTATTGTGGAGCTGTACCTTATGGAAAGCCACCAGCTTATTCTGGATTGTTTCATCATAATCTGTAAAGCAGACATAAGTAAGATCCAGGCGTTTCTCACGCTCAAATCCCTTAAAGTCATTGTCGCAGAAAGCTCTTGTGATCTCCCGGGCACGATCCGGGCGGAAGTTAAAGAATACAACGGAATCTTTATCCTGGATCACAGTTCTCGGTCTGCCGTCCTTTTCGATCACTGTAGGAAGAACAAACTCGTCTGTCTTATCATTGTCATAGGAAGCCTGAACAGCTTCAGCAGCGTCTGTTCCTTTCACACCTTCTCCCTTTGTCAGCGCCTTATAAGCCAGCTCTACACGATCCCAGCGGTTATCTCTGTCCATTGCATAGTAACGGCCGGAAATAACGCCGATCTCGCCGACGCCGATTTCTTTCATCTTGGCTTCCAGTTCCTCAATGTAGCCCTTTCCTGATGCCGGAGGAGTATCCCTGCCGTCCAGGAAGCAATGTACATATACCTTTTTCAGTCCTTCTCTTTTCGCCATTTCAAGCAGCGCGTAGAGATGCGTATTATGGCTGTGAACGCCGCCGTCAGACAAAAGTCCCATAAAATGAATAGAAGAATCATTGTCCTTCGCATTCTTCATGGCTGCCAGAAGCGCCTCATTTTTAAAGAAGTCACCATCGTTGATCTCTTTTGTGATTCTGGTAAGCTCCTGATATACGATACGGCCTGCGCCCATGTTCATATGTCCTACCTCGGAATTTCCCATCTGGCCTTCCGGAAGACCTACCGCAAGCCCGCTGGCATTTCCCTTTACAAAGGGATATTCTGCCATTAATTTATCCATGACCGGAGTTTTTGCCTCAAATACAGCGTTTCCGTCATGCTTCTGATTCAGTCCGTAACCATCAAGAATCATTAAAACAGTTGGTTTTTTGCTCATAATGTTCTCCTTTTTTGTATAACAGCTTTTTCTTCTTATTATAGTACCAAAAATATAAAATTTTTCAAGGATTTTTTGCCGTGTTGCCTGGACTACTGCCCGTAAACTCTCAGCATGCTGGATATCTTATGGACACACTGCCTGCCGGAAAGTTCTTCCATGGCGGTACGGAAATCTCCTTCTCTTACTTCTCCTGTGATAACCACTACCTCAGCCTCTTCTCCAGGCTTTGTTTCCTTCTGGATGATCTGCGCCACGCTTACCTGATATTTTGCAAATACTGCCGTCATTTCCGCCAAAACGCCGCAGCGGTCTTCTACCTTCAGCCTCATGAAATAACGGTTATAAGTATCCGCCATTTTTTTCACCTTCAGGTTCTTATAACAGGTGCAGCCGATCCTCGCGCTGCATCCCATCCTGATGTTCCGTACGATATCAAAGATATCGCCTACCACTGCGCTTGCTGTAGGAAGTTCTCCTGCTCCTCTTCCGTAAAACATGGCGTTTCCCACAGCGTCTCCCTGGACAAATACCGCATTGTATGAATCATTTACAGAAGAAAGCGGATGGGCACTTGGCAGAAGCATGGGGCATACATAGGCCTCGATTCCATTGTCTGTATTTCTCGCCATTCCGATCAACTTGATGTCACATCCCATTTCCTTTGCATACAGGATATCCTTGGATGTAATTTTCGTGATTCCTTCAATGTATACATCATCAAATACCACTCTGGAGTTAAAAGCCACGGAAGCCAGGATCGCCACTTTCCGTCCGGCGTCCAGTCCCTCTATATCCGCCGTCGGGTCTGCCTCCGCATATCCCAGCTCTGTAGCCAGATCAAGAGCCTCTTTGAATTCCATTCCTTCCTGTGTCATTTTTGTCAGAATAAAGTTTGTAGTGCCGTTTACAATTCCCATAACCTCTTTCATATGGTTTCCTGCAAGGCACTGCTTCAATGGCCGTATAATGGGAATTCCGCCTGCCACCGCCGCTTCAAACAGGAAATCCACATGATGGGCTTCCGCCATATCAAACAGTTCTTTGCCGTGTACTGCGATAAGATCCTTATTGGCGGACACCACATGCTTTCCTGCCTCAAGAGCTGCAAGAATATAGGTTCTGGCAGGCTCTATCCCGCCGATCAGTTCTATAACAATGTCAATTTCAGGATCATGAAGGATTTCTTCCCAGTTATTTGTAAGAACGGATGGATCATCTACCTTTGCGGCAGCTTTCTCAAGGTTTCTGACCATGATCTTTTTGATCTCCACCGTACTTCCCAGTTTTGCCTCCATCTCGTCTCTCTGCGCTTTCAGCACCTTATATACGCCGGTTCCCACTGTACCCAGTCCCAAAAGGGCAGCTCGTATTACTTTCTTTTCCATTAAAAGGACTCCTTTCCTTTGTATTCCACACAGCATAAGTGTCACTTATTTCATAGTAGGGCAGACGGAAGGGTTTGTCAAGACAACTCATCTGCGGATGTAAAAAAGAAACCGCCGCAGCACCATATTCTTACAGTGCAGCGACGGCTTCCGTATATAAAAATCTGATCTGCTTAAATTGACAGCCGCATTTCTGATTTTCATATCATGGTCTATATAAAATCCTCCTACTTCACGGCTCCGTTTACCACGCCGTTCAGGATCTGTTTCTGACAGAATATATAAAAGATCAGAATCGGCAGCAGAGCCAGAAGGTAAGATGCAAAGGCAAGGTTATAATTGGTTCCGAACTGAGTCTGGAAATTCAACTGTGCCAAAGGCAGGGTATTCAGTCCTGTTCCGGACATGATGACCAGGGGAGTCATAACGTCGTTCCACACCGCCAGGGCGGTCAGAACAGCCACTGTGGCATGCATGGGCTTCATGATGGGGAAGATGATCCTCCAGAACGTATGCCAGGTGGTGGAACCGTCGACCCGTGCCGCCTCCTCCAGTGCAAGGGGGATGTTTTTCAGATATCCGGTGTACAGAAGCAGGTTCATAGGTATGTAAAACACCACATACAGAATGACTACACCGGCCCTGTTGGCGATTCCCATCTGGGCCGTCTGTTTGATCAGCGGCATCATCAGGATCGCAAAGGGTACGAACATACCGCTGACAAGATACAGATAAACAAAATTATATGCCTTGCTGCGGGCCATGCTTCTACCGATGGCGTAACCTGCCAGAGAATGGATCAGCATGGTCAGGATCACGGTGATAATGGTGAGCATTAAACTGTTCCCCAGTGAATGCCAGAAGTCAGTCACTCTCATAGCCTCTGTGAAATTGCTGAAGCTGAATGCGGAGGGCAGGGACAGCGCGCCGGCAATGTCATTGGTCATTTCCGAGGGCTGTTTGAAGGCAATGATCACAGCCATGTACAGCGGGAAAAAGATGGTCACACATCCTATGATCAGAAGAATCGTTACCGGCCAGTTAATTCTGTGATCCACTACTTTTTTCTTCATCATAACTGCTCCTCCTTTTTATTTAATACTGTCATCTGGAATACAGAGATCGCCACGATCACCACGAAGAAAAGCACTGCGTTGGCGCTCTGGAATCCAAACTGCCCGCCGCCCATACCGTTCTGATAGATCAGATAGGAAATGGACTCTGTACTCTGGGAAGGGCCGCCTTTTGTCAACGCCATGATCTGGTCGAACACCATCAGGAAGTTCTTCATGCAGAGCACCATATTAATGGTGAAGAAAGGCATGATCAGCGGGAAAGTAAGATTTTTGAACTTTCTCCATCCGCTCGCCCCGTCAATGGCTCCGGCTTCATAAACATCCTCCGGCACTGTCTGCAGTCCGGCAATGTAAATGATGGTATTCATAGCCACAGACTGCCAGCAGGCGACTACTACGATGGCAAGCCACGCGGTCTTTGTGTTGGAGAGCATACTGCTGGAGAGCCATTCGATCCCCGCCGCCTTTCCGGCAGCCGGCAGGATGTAGGTGAAAAAGAAACTGAAAATATAACCTACAACCAGACCGCCCAGGATGTTTGGAAGGAAATAGACTGCTCTCAGGGCGCTTTTCGCTTTGATCTTACTGTTCAGGCCCAGCGCCAGGATCAGGCTGAGCACATTTACAAGTATCGTGCTCACAAGAGCGAATTTAAAAGTGAAGAGATAGGAGCGGCCTACCCTGCCGTCTGAAAACAGATCCACATAATTGCGCAGGCCGACAAAATCGTAGTTGCCATATCCCTTAAAGTTGGTAAAACTGTAAATAAAGCCTTTTATCAGCGGCAGCGTATTGAAACAGAAAAACAGAAGCACGATCGGGATCGTTATGGCCAGAAAGGTCTTCTCCCGGTTTCCCATTGCATGTTTTTTCTTCATAATGAAAATCCCCCTTCCTATTCAGCATCCGGATGCTCGTCCATATAATCCTGCACTTTCTGTATCAGATCCCGATTATAACGGGCCCATTCCCTGTCGAATTTTTCCAGGAATGTATCTGTGGCGTTTTCAGAATCGTCCAGAAGATATGTCTGGATCATGGCGTCCACCGACATTTCACTGGGATAATGATGATCCTGATAGTCCACGACTTTGCCTTCTTCAATGTAGGATTTCATACCGTCCAACATGGGCGCCAGATCAAAATCTCCTTCTTTGCACGGGATCGCATTCTGGTCGTCGATGTACGCCTGCAGATTCTCGTCTTCCAGGAGGAAGTCCAGAACTTCATACGCCTCTTCCTTATGCTCGCATTCGGCCATAACGGAAAACTGCAGGTCGTTTCCGGAATTCAGCACATTCTCTTCAGGATCATTGCTTGCGGGCATTACGAAGGAGTCGATATTGATATCCGGGTTTACAGACTGAATCTGCGGTACTGCGTAGCTTCCGATGGGGAACATGACAGCCTCTCCTCTTGCGAACGCCGTACAGGCGTCGTTGTAGCTGTAGGCAAAAGGATCGTCCTGACAGAATTCCAGGAGAGATTTGGTCTTCTCCGCCACTTCCCGGTAATTATCTGTAAATGTTGTCTCGCCGCGATTCACCTGCGCACATACATCAGATGGGGCCAAGTCTACAGAGATTGCATTCCAGGGAGCCAGACAATTCCAGCTGTCCTTGAATCCAAAATAGAAGGGCTGCAGCCCCGCATCCTGTATTTCCTTACAAAGAACTGTCAGCTCATCCCAGGTAGTCGGGATCGTCCATCCGTGCTCGTCAAAAATATCCTTGTTATAAAGTATTCCTGCCGCATTTGCCACATAGGGCACCGCATATATTCCATCCATAGGAACAAATTCCAGCTCTTTGTCAATATCCAGATAAGCCTGTTTGATACTGTTTAGCCCCTCGTAATCAGAAATATCCATCAGCATACCTGAATCGAGATAATTAGAATAGTTGATATCTCCTCCTATGGCAATGATATCAGGATAGTCCTCCCGGATAAAACGAGTCTTCAGAATAGTGTTAGCATCATTGGGAGAATCGATGATCAGTTCAATATCATCGTGGGTGGCATTGAACTCTTCTTCCACCTTGTCGAAATAAACAGCCGTCTCTGGTTTACTCTGGATCATCTCAATGGTCACTTTTCCATTATCCTCCCCAGTTCCGCAGCCTGACAGGACTGCCGCTAGGGCGGCTGCCGCAGCAGCTCCTGCCGCCATTTTTCCTTTCATACATTTTTTCATGCGTGAAAGCCCTCCTTTCTCTTTTTTATGATCTTTGCTTCATAAGGCCGGAGCACGCCTTCCCGGTATGGGGTGTCATAATTGGCAATCAGCACTTCTCCGTCCTTCCAGCCCTCCTCCAGTACGCAGAGAACTTCCTTACCGCGGAAGTTACAAAGCACCAGCATCGTCTCTTCCGGCGTCTCTCTGGTATATGCGAAAATACTTTCATTTTCCTCCTGAAGAAGCCTGTAGACTCCTTCGGTAAAAATCTTTTCTGTTTTCCGCAGTCTGATCAGCTTCTGATAAAAATAGAAAACAGAGTCTCTATTTATCATTGCTTCTTCTGCATTGATCATTGTGTAATTGGGATTACAGCGGATCCACGGAGTACCCGATGTAAATCCCGCGTTAGGGCTCTCATCCCACTGCATCGGCGTTCTGGCATTATCTCTGCCTTTTGCGTAAATAGACTGCATCACATCCTTCTCGTCATATCCCTCGCTGATCCGCTCTTTATACATGTTCAGAAGTTCAATATCCCTATAGTCTTCAATATCGAATTTCACATTTGTCATGCCAAGCTCTTCGCCCTGGTAAATATAAGGGGTACCCTGCATTCCATAAAGCATGACCGCCAGCATTTTTGCGGACTGCACCCGGTATTTTCCATCGTCGCCGAACCGCGACACGGAACGAGGCAAATCGTGATTTTCCAGAAACAGGCTGTTCCATCCTTTTCCTTCCAGTTTTTTCTGCCATTTCGATAAAACCTGCTTGAACTTTACGAAGGGCAGCGGCGCCAGATCCCATTTCACATTTCCCTTCTGGTCCAGGACCATATGTTCAAACTGGAACACCATGGAAAGCTCACTGCCGTCCGGATTACTGTAAAGCCACGCGCTCTCAGGCGTTGCGCTCCAGGTTTCCCCCACGGTCACAAGATTATTTCTTCGGAAAGCCGCTTTACTCATCTCTTTTAAATAGGGATGGAGCATCTTTCCCTCGGCCATCACCATAGAATCCGGTTCCTTTCCGATCAGATCGATCACATCCAGCCTGAACCCGCCTACGCCGCGGTCCACCCACCAGTTGATCATCCTGTAGATCTCCTCACGTACTTTCGGATTCTCCCAGTTCAGATCCGGCTGCTTTACGGAAAACTGATGGAGATAATACTGTCCGCATTCCGGGACCCATTCCCAGGCAGGTCCGCAAAAAGCGGATTTCAGTTCATTGGGATATTCGCCTTCTTTTCCGTCTCTCCACACATAATAATCATGATACGGATTATCTTTCCCTTTTTTCGCCTCCACAAACCAGGGATGCTCATCAGAAGTATGGTTCAGCACCAGATCCATGATAATCCGGATATGCCGTCTGGCCGCCTCGGCGATCAGCTCGTCCATATCGGCAAGAGTGCCGAACATGGGGTCAATATCCTGATAATCGGAAATATCATAACCGTTGTCATCCTGGGGAGAGCGGTATACCGGAGAAAGCCAGATGGCGTCAACGCCCAGTTTCTGAATATAGTCAAGCTTCTGAATAATACCCTGAAGATCTCCGATTCCGTCCCCGTTGCTGTCGCAGAAGCTTCTGGGATAAATCTGATAGATCACTGCCGTCTGCCACCATTTCTTCACACAGTCACCCATATACTTTACCCTTCCTTTCCCTTTCTTTAACATAAAAACTAGTTGGTTGCGTCAGGTTTTGCAATAAGTGTGCGGCAAAACCAATATATTTCACAAGAAAACACACTGGATTTTGTGAAAAACAGCAGTAAAAAAGCCGGGAGTTCAGGGATCATCTCCCTGCTCCCGGCCTGAGACCGTTCTGTCTTCTCTGATAAAAGATTGCTGTTCCATCCCGGCGGATCAGTAACCCGCGCTCCGGTTTTTGAGAAACTACAGCTGTCTCACCGTGCGATTGGCAACGCTCTCCCTGACGATCAGTTCTGTGGGAAGCTGCAGGCTGGGTGCCAGAACTTCCTCCCCGTAGATTCTTTTCATCAGAAGATTCACCGCCGCCCTGCCTTTCTCCGCAGGGCTCTGGCGCACTGTCGTCAACGCCGGCCTTGATAATCTGGCGTAAATATTATCGTCAAATCCCACTACGGAAATATCCTCCGGCACATTCAGTCCCTGGGAAAAGAAGATATTGATCCCCTCGTTGGCCAGCAGATCATATACGAAAAAAGCTCCTGTATAACCTTTAGCTTTCGCGGTTTTGGCAAAACGGCGCAGCACTTCATGGCGGAGATGTTTATCCGCGGGAAGAAAAATATAATCCTCTTCTTTGGAAAAAGAAGCGCCGTATTTTTTCACCGCGTCCAAAAATCCCCTGTACCTTTCTCCATCTGGTCCTACGGGGTCTCTCTGGTCACAGAAAAAAGCAATTTTATCGTTTCCCTGCTTCAGCATATAACTGGCGACCTCATAGCCTCCCTCATAATCCTGAAGGCCGATATTGTCATAATTGCCTCTCCCGGAATCTATAAACACAATAGGAAACCCGGTTCTTCTGGCAAGAGGTTCACAGTTTTCCTCCATACACCCCAGGATCACGGCCCCTTCCAGACCGCTGCACTTCAGCCGCTCATCAAAATCCGCATTTGCGTCGACAACTCCGCATACCATGGTGCGGCCATACTTTCTCAATTCCCGCTCCGCGGCTTCCAGAAGCTCTCCACAGAAGGGATCCATCAGGATATGTTCCCTGTCGCCCAGACAGCAATAAACAGCAACGTAATGCGTCACCGGTTCCTCATCTCCGTGACGGCTTTCGTGAACATAATGGTTCTGCACCAGGGCTTCCTGTACCTTCTGGCGTGTCTCCGGCGACATTTTTCCCGTCCGGCCGTTCAGAACATTTGATACTGTAGTGGGACTGACACCCAGCTGCTGCGCAATTTCTTTGATCGTAACCACAAAATCCCCTCCCTTGCAGCACGAATATAATAACCACTTCCCGGTTATTATAACATATTTATGCTATCGGGGTCAAAACGGATTGATACCGTCCTGCAGACTTGCTATAATGACAGAAGAATAATCAGGGAGAGTTTTGTCATGAAATATTTCTTTATCATCAATTCCCTCTCCGGCTCCGGACAGGGAAATCCTATATGGCATAAAGTACACCGTGTGCTGCAAAAACAGGGCGTTTCTCATGAAGCTTATTTTACCCGGCATAAAGGCCACGGCACAGAACTGGCCCGAAAGCTCGCCTCCCGTCTTCCCGGGAACCGCCTTGTTGTCCTTGGCGGCGACGGAACCCTGAATGAGGTACTGAACGGACTTGCCGGCGTTTCCGGGATAACCCTGGGATATATTCCTGTAGGCTCCGGAAACGATTTTGCCAGAGGGATGGGTCTCCCTTCTGATCCTAAAGAAGCGCTTATGTATATCCTCAAGGCCGAACGGACCGTTCCGCTGGATCTCGGCCGTGTCCGCGGCAATGAACATACTTCGCTCTTCGCCATCAGCTCCGGTCTGGGATATGATGCGGAAATCTGTTATAAAGTATCCCGCTCCCGTGTCAAAAAGCTGCTGAACCGGTTCCGTCTCGGGAACCTGATCTACGCTTTTACGGCGGTGCGTCTGCTTTTCACCTATCCTCCCTGTGACATGGCGGTATCTGTGGATGGACAGAAGCAGATTTTCCGCAAGGTTCATTTTGTCACCGGTATGAATCTCCCGTTTGAAGGCGGCGGGTTCCGTTTCTGCCCGGCGGCCCGTCCGGACGACGGAAGACTTTCCTGCATGGTGGTACATGACATGCATCCCCTGAAGATACTTTTCCTTTTTCCCACTGCCTATTTCGGACGGCACACCCGCTTCCGGGGGATCACTATCCTGGAAGGAAAGAAAATAGAGCTCCGCAGCGCCTCTCCCCGGAAGATACACCGGGACGGCGAATACGGCGGAACCGAAAAGCACGTGACGTTTGAAGCCGGAGAGGGAGACATTACTTTCATACTACCCGACACTGTATGATTCCGGAAAATAACAGAAATAAAAACTATTTTTATATTTATATTGACAATCACATTATAATAATTTATATTAAAAACAAGAAATGGGTTTTTTTCAAGTAAGGTTCTGAAATCTGAAAGAGTTGCTCGTTTCTTTTTTTATGTCTATAATATCATACAAATACATTTTCCCATCATTTGCATGGCGAATAATTAAAGAACAATGAAATACATTATATCTTTCGATTCCACCACTCTGTCCATAGACAGGTAATACAAAATAAGAATCATATCTGTACCATCCATTTGCCGCTTTTCTTTTATGCTTTTTTCCTGAATTATCTCTATGATACTTTCCGTGTGCTATTCTGATTATTTCTGGTATACCCTGTACAGCATTTGCATTTGCTTTTGCGTTACTCCCCCTTAGTGAATATGTATATTTAGAACCTGTGTATTCATCCGGCATATCTTTACCAATATGAATTATATCTGCTGTTTCATCTATCTCAAAAGAGGCATTTATATAATTTTCAAGATATTTATTTACATCTTTCCACTTTATTGCTTTCTTTCCTTTAAAAATAATACGTTCCACCATCACCGCTTTATTTCCATCCGAATCTTCTATAATTCTGACATTTCTCCTCAGTCTTTTCACCTTCTTTGCTTCAAGCTTCGCCTGCATATCTTGCCTATGATCGATCCAATCCCCGCGATACCCGGGCAGCTCACGGCTAATACCGCTTGCTGTCCGTTGCCCGGCAAATATCCGCTCATACAAACATGGCGGCTGCTTACCGGGCGTACGCACAAAAAACACCATCAGATTCTGGAATTCCCAGTGATATCTGATGGTGTTTCTGTCTGTCACATATTAATCATGTGTCTTATTTGTAATTAACAATCTTTCCGAAGTCTTCCTTCAGGGAAGCGCCGCCTACAAGACCGCCGTCGATATCAGCCTGTGCGAACAGATCCGGAGCTGTTGCAGCGTTTACGGATCCGCCGTACTGGATGCGGATTGCTTCTGCGGTAGCTTCATCGTAAATTTCAGCGATGCATGCGCGGATTCCGGCGCAAACTTCCTGAGCCTGCTCAGTTGTAGCGGTCTTTCCTGTTCCGATAGCCCAGATCGGCTCATAAGCGATCACTGCCGTTTTCGCCTGGTCTGCTGTAACGCCCTGGAATCCAACCTTAACCTGCTGACGGATGAAATCCATAGTCACGCCCTGCTCTCTCTGAGTCAGAGTTTCGCCGCAGCACATGATCGGAGTGATTCCATGCTCAAGAGCTTTCAGCACTTTCTTGTTTACATCTTCATTTGTCTCTCCGAAATATTCTCTTCTTTCAGAATGTCCGAGAACTACATATTTAACACCTGCGTCTGTAAGCATATTCGGGGAAATTTCGCCTGTGTAAGCGCCTTTCTCCTCAAAATACATATTCTCAGCGCCAACCTGGATATTGGTACCCTTTGTTGCTTCTACAACCGGAACAATGTCGATAGCCGGTACGCAGAATACTACGTCTACTTCGTCATTCTTTACCAGAGGTTTCAGAGTTTCCACTAATTTTACTGCTTCGCTGGGAGTCATGTTCATTTTCCAGTTTCCAGCGATAATTTTCTTTCTTGCCATTTTCTTTTCTCCTTATTTTATCATGACATTCGATTCGCTAAATCCGGACTGCGCCTCCGCTTGTCCTAAAAAATATCTTACTTGTCGTTGGCTGCCGCTACGCCAGGCAGTTCCTTGCCTTCCAGGAATTCCAGAGAAGCTCCGCCGCCAGTGGAAATGTGGCTCATCTTATCGCCGAATCCAAGCTGGTTTACTGCTGCTGCGGAATCGCCGCCGCCGATGATCGTTGTAGCGTCTGTCTCTGCCAGAGCTTTCGCAACTGCGATTGTTCCTTTTGCAAGAACCGGATTCTCGAATACGCCCATCGGTCCGTTCCATACAACAGTCTTAGCTGTCTTTGCAGCTTCTGCATACGCTTCTGCAGTCTTCGGTCCGATATCCAGTCCAAGAGCGTCCGCCGGGATAGCGTCGCAGTCTACATAGTCTACGTCGATCTCTGCGTCAATAGGATTCGGGAATGCTTTTGCAATAGCGGTATCTGTGGGAAGAAGAAGCTGTTTTCCAAGAGATTCTGCTTTTGCGATCATTTCTTTACAGTAATCAAGTTTTGTATCGTCCACCAGAGAAGCGCCTACTTCCATTCCTTTTGCTTTCAGGAAGGTATAAGCCATGCCGCCGCCGATGATCAGAGTGTCGCATTTCTCCAGAAGGTTGGAGATTACGTTCAGCTTGTCAGCAACTTTTGCGCCTCCAAGGATCGCTACGAACGGTCTTACCGGAGTTTCGACAGCTTTTCCAAGGAAGTCGATTTCTTTCTGCATCAGATATCCTACCACGCAGGTGTCGATGTATTTTGTAACGCCTACATTGGAGCAGTGTGCTCTGTGAGCAGTTCCAAAAGCGTCGTTTACGAATACGTCGGCCAGAGAAGCAAGGTCCTTGCTGAATTCATCGCCGTTCTTTGTCTCCTCTGCACGGTAACGAGTGTTCTCAAGAAGAATGATCTCGCCGTCCTTCATAGCTTCTACTGCTTCTCTTACTGTGTCGTCCACAACAACAGGGCTGGGAACGAATTTAACTTCCTGGCCAAGAAGTTCGGAAAGACGTACTGCAACAGGTGCAAGAGACAGCTCCGGCTTCGGCTCTCCCTTCGGTTTGCCAAGATGAGAGCAGAGAATCACTCTTCCGCCGTCAGATACCAGCTTCTTGATAGTAGGAAGAGCTGCCACAAGACGGTTTTCATCTGTGATCTTTCCTTCTTTTAACGGAACATTGAAGTCGCATCTTACAAGGACTTTCTGGCCTTTTACATTGATATCGTCAACTGATTTTTTATTTAATCCCATGAGTCTTTTACCTCCGATCATGATAAAAAAGGTCCGGTCCAAATCAGACCGGACCCTTACTGAGTCTATTTACTCTGCAATACCTAACGGATTATGCTCCAAGCAGTTTGCCGAAATGTTTGATTGTACGAACCATCTGGCTTGTGTAGGAGTTCTCGTTGTCATACCAGGAAACAACCTGTACCTGAGTTGTTCCGTTGTCCAGAGGCAGAACCATTGTCTGAGTAGCATCGAACAGAGAACCGTAAGTCATTCCTACGATATCGCTGGAAACGATCTCGTCTTCGTTGTATCCGAAGGATTCGTTGGAAGCTGCTTTCATAGCTGCGTTGATCTGCTCTTTTGTTACGTTTCCTTCAACAACTGCTGTAAGGATCGTGGTGGAACCTGTCGGGGTAGGAACACGCTGTGCTGCGCCGATCAGTTTGCCGTTCAGTTCCGGAATAACAAGGCCGATTGCTTTTGCAGCGCCTGTGCTGTTCGGAACGATGTTAACTGCTGCTGCACGAGATCTTCTCAGATCGCCTTTTCTCTGCGGTCCGTCCAGAGTCATCTGATCGCCTGTGTAAGCGTGGATCGTGCACATAATACCGGATTTGATCGGTGCGCAGTCGTTCAGAGCCTTAGCCATCGGTGCAAGGCAGTTTGTTGTACAGGATGCTGCGGAAATGATCTTGTCTTCTTTTGTCAGACCTTCATGGTTTACATTGTAAACGATAGTCGGAAGGTCGTTTCCTGCCGGTGCGGAGATGATAACGTGTTTAGCGCCAGCGTCGATATGAGCCTGAGCTTTTGCTTTGGAGGTGTAGAATCCGGTGCACTCCAGAACTACGTCTACGCCGATTTCTCCCCACGGAAGTTCTGCTGCGTTAGCTTTTGCGTAAATTTTGATTTCTTTGCCGTCTACAGTAATGGAATCTTCGCCTGCTTCTACTTTATCGCACAGAGCGTATCTTCCCTGAGTTGAATCATATTTTAATAAGTGAGCCAGCATTTTCGGGGAAGTAAGGTCGTTGATAGCAACGATTTCAAATCCCTCTGCTCCAAACATCTGACGAAAAGCCAGACGACCGATACGGCCAAATCCATTAATTGCAACTTTTACTGCCATGATAAATTCCTCCTATGAATTAAATGGTTAATTATGGTATTCTTCATCTTGGTAAAGAATTGCCAACCTGAACATATTGTATCGAATCTGGTACGAAAATTCAAGACTATTTTGGAAAAAACATTACAAATTTAGTAAAACATATATGCCGCCGGGGAAAGAATGTAAACAGAAAAACATGGCGTTCCCGCATTGTCCATGATATAATAACTGCACTGTTGACAAGCCTGTCTTCAGAGCGGAGCTGCCCGCAGCAGGATGGTTTATAAAATATACAGGAGGTACTGCCGATGCAAAACAAAATCTTATGGGACTGTCACATGCATTCTTCTTTTTCCGCCGACTCTTCCTCTTCCATGGAAGATATGATCCAAAAGGCGGCTGCTCTTGGCCTTTCCGGAATCTGTTTTACAGAGCATCTGGATCCGGACTATCCGCCTGTTCCCGAACCGGAGCCGCTGGATTTTTCCCTGGACATCCCTGCTTATCAGGAAACCTTGTTTTCTTTAAAGAACAAATATCAGGAACGTCTGGAAATCTGTTTCGGCATTGAGCTTGGTCTTCAGCCTCACCTGGAGGAAGATTTCCGAAAGCTTCTTTCTTCTGTTCCCTTTGATTTCGTGATCGGCTCTTCCCATATTGTCCACGGTTTTGATCCGTATTATCCGGATTTTTTCCGGGGCCGGAGGGAATCTGCCTGTTATATGGAATATTTTGAATCTGTTTTGGAAAATCTTGCCTGTTTTTCAGAAATGGATGTTTACGGTCATATTGACTATGTGGTCCGCTACGGCCCTAATCAAAACCGAGAATACTCCTACGGCCGTTACCAGGATATTCTGGATGAGATCCTGCGGACGCTGGTGTCCAGACATGTGGGAATCGAACTGAACACAGGAGGCTTTCATTACGGTCTGGGAGAACCCAATCCCTGTGCCGCCGTCATCCGTCGTTACCGGGAGCTTGGAGGCGAGATCATCACTGTGGGAGCCGACGCTCACAAACCGGAAAACATAGCCCACAGCTTTGAAAAAGCGGCGGAAATCCTGCGGGAATGCGGTTTCCGCTATTACACAGTATTTAAGGACAGACAGCCGGAGTTTCTGCCTTTGTAGCCTTCTATATTCAGACGGCGGGGGAATGTTCTTTCTCATCCCCCCGCCGTCGGCTTAACTTTCCGTCATCACAGCCTCATAAGGCCGCAGTGTCAGTGTATTTTCTTTACATATCATATCTCCATAATTGCAGCTCAGACATTTTCCTGTTTTTGCGGCAAGTGTTTCTTCTTCCTCGCCCATGTTGATATAAACATAAATTGTCTTTCCTGATTCTGCCTTTCTGGAAAATGCGATGACAGGTTCGTTTTCCACCTGTATTTCCTCAATAATTCCATAAACCAGCGTTTCCGTCTTTTCTTTGCGCAGACGGATCAGCTTCTGATAGAATCTGAAAATAGAGGAGTCTTCATTTTGCTGGCGCTGTGCGTTATTCTCCCGGTAGTCCGGATTCAGCTTCAGCCAGGGCCTGCCTTCGGTAAATCCTCCGTTCTTTTTGGCGTTCCAGGGATAAGGGGTCCTGCTGTTGTCGCGGCTTCTGTCGTTTACAAATTTCAGCGCCTTCTTTTCATCGCATCCTGCTTTCAGTGCTCTGTAATACTGATCTATAGTATTCAGATCATCAAATTCATCAATGGACGAAAAGGGACAATTCATCATCCCGAGTTCTTCTCCCTGATAAAGGAATACTGTTCCTCTCAGCCCAAAGAGCAGCGTGCCCAGAGCAGTGCTCTGCAGGAAGCGTTTTCTCATTTCATAGGGAAGAGCGGCTTTATCCCGGAAGTATTTATTTAGGGAACGGGACTGGTCGTGATTTTCCAGGTAAACTGCTCCCCAGCCCTGGCGCTGGACGCTTAACTGACTGTGAAAGATCAGTTTCTTTAACTGAGAAAACTTCCAGTCCGCCTGGTAATACCAGTTTCCTCCGGGAGCAAGATCAATATCCGCATAACTGAAGTCGAAGATCATGGAAAAATATCCGTTTTCTCCAATGAATTCTCCGATTTCATCATAAGGAACGCCGGGGGCCTCCGCTACTGTCATCGCGTCTCTTCCGTCTATACATTCCTTCCTCATTTCCAGCAGAAAGTCTCCGATCCCCGGCTGGTTCAGCCCGATGTCCGCCACATCGTGCAGGCCGTCCTCTCCCTGGGGCTCCGCGTTTTTCATGGAATTTCCTTTTTTAATATATGTGATCGCGTCCATCCGGAAACCGCTGACTCCCTTATCCAGCCAGTAGTTCATAATCTTGTAGACCTCCCGGCGAAGTTCCCGGCATTCCCAGTTCAGATCCGGCTGTGTTTTATCAAAGGTGTGATAATACCAGACGTTCTCTTCCACTTTCTCCCAGACGGAGCCGCCGAAGCAGCTTCGCGCGTTGGAAGGTCTTTCTTTGCTTTCTTTAAAAATATAATAGTCTCTGTATCTGCTTTTCGGATCTTTTAAAGCCTCCTGAAACCAGCGGTGTCTGTCGGAAGTATGATTCAGGACCATGTCGATGATCACTCGTATTCCCAGAGCACCTGCTTTTTCAAGGAGGGCGTCCATATCCTCCATAGAGCCGAACCGAGGGTCAACGGCATAATAGTCTTCCACATCATATCCATTGTCCCGCATCGGAGAGAGGTAAAAAGGACAAATCCATAAGAGGTCAATGCCCAGTTCCTTCAAATACGGAAGCTTCTCTATAATGCCTTTTAAATCCCCGATGCCGTCTCCATTTGTATCCTTAAAACTTTTTGGGTATAGTTCGTATCCAATGGCTTCTTTCCACCAAACTCTCTCCATTTTGTTCCTCCTGCTCAGCCTTTTACCGCGCCTGCCGCGATACCTTCAATAATATTTTTCTGAAGGAAAATAAATACTACAAGAATCGGGATCACACAAATCAGTACTGCCGGGAAGATGAGTTCCCAGGGATTTCCATACTGTCCGGAAAGACTCTTTGCATAATACAGGCTCAGTGTCAGTGTTTTGCTGTCGTTGTTTCCGATGATCAGGAACGGAAGCAGATAGTCGTTCCAGATCCACATGGCGTTTGTGATCACTACAGTAGCTGTAATGGGTTTTACCAGCGGGAATACCACCTTAAAGAATAACTGGAAAATATTGGCTCCGTCGATCACCGCCGCCTCTTCCAGAGAAAGGGGCACGCCTTTGAAAAATCCATGATACAGAAATACCGTCATGCTCAGTCCAAATCCGCCGTACATCAGGATCAGTCCGAAGGTATTCTTTAAGCCCAGATTTTCCATAAGACTTACCAGCGGATACATAACTGACTGGAAAGGGATCAGCATTGCAGCCGTAAAGCACAGGAAAAGGAAGGTGCTTCCTTTTGTCTTATTGCGGACCATCATCCATGCGGTCATAGACGAGATCAGAACAATGAGAGCCACCGCCACAACTGTGATCACCAATGTATTGATCACAGATTCGCCCAGTTTGATCTGCTCCGCCGCATTCTTCAGGAAAGTCAGATCCCAGCTTGAAGGAAGGGAGATCGGCGATGCAACGATTTCTTTCTGGCTTTTAAAGGAATTCACAAATAAAAAGTAGATCGGAAACAGGGTGTAGACTGCCACGATGGTCAGAACCACATACATGATCCCCTGCTTTATTTTTTTGTTTGTGCTCATTCTGTCTTTCATTACGCCTCAATCTCCTTTCTCTTGGTGATGATTACCTGCGCGATAGAAACAACCGCGATCAGAACAAAGAAGATAACAGCCTGCGCCTGTGCCATACCATAGTTCGGAGGCGTATTCTCTCTTGTTGTTAAGAGGATCTGAAGAGAAAGCATTCTCGTTCCGAAGTCTCCGTTTGTCAGCGCCAGGTTCTCATCCAGCATCTTGAAGCTGCTGGAAAGTGTCAGGAAGAATACGATCGTGAATGCCGGCATCAGCATCGGCACAGTAATATGCCGGAACTGCTGCAGCGGCGTTGCCCCGTCAATGGACGCAGCTTCGTAGAGATCCTCTGAAATATTGTTCAGTCCGTTCAGATAGATCAGCATCAGATATCCGGCTGTCTGCCAGGTTGCCATGATCGCCATGGCAAATACTGCTTTGTTTGGATCCTGGAGCATGTTGCACAGGAACGGAATGTGGATAGGAGAATCCTCAGAAAACAGCATTAAGGAAAATACATTCTGGAAAATAAAGCTCCACACAAATCCCATTGCCAGACCTCCCAGAAGATTCGGGAAGAAGAATACTGTACGGAAGATGCCTTTTCCTTTTCCGATGCGGCGTACCATCAGCGCAAGAGCAAGACTTACCACATTTTTTACGATAACAGCCACAAGCGTAAACTTAATGGTGTAGATAAGCGCGCTGATAATGTTCATGTGTGGTAAAGTAACACATAAGAATTTGATAGACAGCAGCCACATTATTCCTTAAAAATAAAAAACTATTGACTTATGTACGAAATCGGATATAATAAGAATGTACGAAATCGGACATATAAAAGGAGGAGGAACATTTTGCACTATTTAGAAACGGGACAATACACCTATTTAGCAGGAGAGATTAACGCTTTATACCACGAAGCGGCTGTAAAAATGGGTATTTCAGATAGCGTTCAAAATATTCTGTATGTCCTTTGTGAGAAAGGCGGACAATGCCTGCAAAGTGAAATCAGTAAGCTTACAGGTATCAGCCGTCAGACGATCAATTCAGCCATTCGCAAATTAGAAAAAGAGGAAATTGTCTATCTGGAACAAGGGAAAGGCAGAAATACCATTCTCTGTCTAACGGAAAAGGGAAAGAAATTTTCAGCAGAAAAAATAATGCCTTTGCATGAGATTGAAAATAAAATCTGGAATGAATGGACGGCGGAGGAACAACAGCAATATCTGACACTTACAAAAAAATATCGTGACGGATTAAAAAAATATCTGGAAGCCATGTTATAAAAACA
>ERZ1643247.189-NODE-189-length-82029-cov-9.411326_pt1 | contig 82029 bp, 77 predicted proteins | sample MGYA00579264_ERZ1643247 | MGnify/ENA primary metagenome ERZ1643247 (study PRJEB29033, sample SAMEA4952262) | chicken gut metagenome | biome: Broiler Chicken; feature: Gastrointestinal Tract; material: Caecum | place: Ireland | collected 2018 | study: Broiler... | reverse complement strand
AAAAAATATATGGATAATCCGCCGGAAGGAATGACATCCGAGGACATTCGCCGTATGAGCGAGGATGATCTTCTGGATATGGATTATTTCTTAAATGAAGATGATCCATTTGACGATGGTTTTGGCGAAGAAGGTTTCTATATCTTCTGATCCTGCCAACGTCTTATTGTCATACCCAAACGCATGTTTATCTAACATATGTTCGATGAACATGCGTTCTTTTTTTGACTGCTCCAAAAACGCAATTTCCTATAAAGCAAAAAAGGGAATCTTTTACTAGAAAAGATTCCCTCTGCCTTAAATCACTTAATGGCTCCCCCGGTTCCTTCGATGATGTATTTCTGTGCAAATAAAAAGATCAAAATTGGCGGTACGATCATAATCACAGTAATACAGAGCATCGGGACAATTTCCTGAGAGTAAACACCCTTAAATGATGCAAGACCTAATGCCAGTGTGTACTTGGATCTTTCCTGCAGGAAAATCAATGGTCCTAAGTAATCGTTCCATGCGGCAAGCATATTCAGTACACCTACCAGAATTAATGAAGGTCTCATAATCGGAACATAGATTTTATAGAAAATCTGGAAAGCATTTGCTCCGTCAATTCTCGCTGCCTCCTCGAAATCTTTCGGTACGCCCATTAAGAACTGGCGCATCAGGAAGATATAATATGCAGATCCAAACCAGGACGGGACGATCAACGGTTTCAGCGTGTTCAGCCATCCAAACATATTAAATTCCATATACTGCGGGATCATTGTAACGTCCCACGGAATCATCATTGTGGAAAGCAACAGCATGAAGAGGATGTTTTTCCCTCTGAACTGGAATCTTGCAAATCCATATGCAACAAGCGCTGCGGATACCATGGATCCTAATGCGGATCCTACCGTTACAATTACAGAGTTCTTTAAAAATGTACCGAACGGCTGGGCGTTCCATGCATCCACGTAATTCTGCCAGTTCCAGATATCCGGCAGGAAACTTGGCGGATAGGCAACAGCCTCTGTTTCTGACTTAAATGTGGAAAAAAACATATATACGAAAGGGAACAAAAAGTAAACTGCAATCAATGTCAAAATCACATACAGTACTACTTTTGTTTTTTTAGACATTTTCATTACTTTTTCCTCCTCTTCTTTTTCTTTTTCGATCCGGAGTTCATTTCATTCTCATAGAATACCCACATGGAGGATGATTTGAATACAAGAGCGGTCAGACAGAGAATAATGATGAACATTACCCATGCATTGGCACTTGCGTATCCAAGCTTATGGTGTCTGAACGCGTTGTTGTATGTCATCAGTCCGTAGAAGTATGTGGACTTCATCGGTCCACCTCCGGTTAACAGCATAACCAGTGTTACCTGCTGGAATGAACTGATGATAGAAGTAATCAGGTTAAATAATAATGTAGGTGTGATGATCGGCAGTGTAATGCTGAAAAACTGTTTAACCGGTCCTGCCCCGTCAAGTGCGGCTGCTTCATAAAGCTCTGCCGAAATTCCTTTGATATTCGTATAGAACACGAGCATCATGGTTCCGACTCCAAACGCACTTACAATAACGACTGCCAGAATCGCCCATGCCGGATCTACGAGCCATTTAGGTCCCTCAATCCCGATCAGTGAAAGCAGATAGTTCAATACACCATAGTCGCTGTTTAATACCCAGCTCCAGATTACGGATGTCGCAACACCGGACACAACGGCCGGGATATAGAAAATTGTTCTGTAAACCTTGATTCCTTTTAACGGCTGGCTGATCAGCATCGCAAGGAACAACGCGATGCAGATATTCAGCGGTACAAAGATGGCCGCATATTTAATACTGATAATCAGAGATTTTATTACCTGCTTATCCTGAGTAAACATTTCTATGTAGTTTCCCAGTCCCACAAATGTACGTTCTCCGACAACCGGCCAGTCAAAAAAGCTGATGCAAAGGGAAAAGATCAGCGGTCCTAATGTAAAGACTAAAAAGCCGATAATCCATGGAAGAATGAACAGATATGGTGTGACTGTCTTCCATTTAAATTTTTTCATGTGACTCTCTCCTTATTTTGAGGAGGGGAAGTACACTTCCCCTCCCTTTGTCCGCTCCTTCAAATACGGACTGGATGTTCTGACTTACAATCTTACTCGTGGGCTTCAACAACTTCATTCAGAGTATCTTTTACATCTGCAAGGCTGCTTGGATTGATAATGCTTTCAAATGCAAGCTGAACATCTGCGTCAATCTCCGTCCATCCTTCAGTAATAAAGCTTGCCGGTACATAACCTGCACAATTGTCAAGCGCTGTATAGAATGGAGCATATTTTTCGTCTTCTCTCAGACCTTCAGAGTCAACAACAGACTTTAATGCCGGTAATTCTGTATTAATACGATATTTATTCATCTCCTCACCTGTCCAGAATTTCAGGAATTCCCAAGCTTCTTCTTTGTGCTTGCTGTCTTTGGAGATTGCAATACCAGATGTATTAATAACACTGATAGAATGTTCTGTTCCTTCAAATTTCGGAATCTGGGCAATACCATAATTCAGTCCTTCTTCATCAAACTGTTTGATCGGCCATGTACCATCTACGTACATTGCTGTTTTGCCGCCCAGCATTTCTGTCTGTCCACTTTCTTCAGATGCGTATAATACGCCATCTTTTTCCATATCCTGGAATGTCTGGAATACTTCTATAGACTTGTCACTGTTGATGTTGCCGTCCAGTTTTCCATCTTCGTCAACAAACGCGGTTCCATTGCTCCACAGATACATTTCCAGTGTGTATGGAAGTGTTCCGATCGGAAGCGTAAATCCATTTACATCATCCAGCTTGGACTGAATCTGCTTAGATGCTTCTGCCACATCTTCCCATGTCCAGTCATCTGTCGGGTATTCTACACCAGCCTGATCAAACAGGTCTTTGTTGTAGTACAGACAGGATGTAACTACACTGACCGGTACACCATAAATCTGATCATTCATAGAGTTGTATGGCCAAAGTGCTTCGAAGAAATTGTTCTTGTAATCTTCTCCTTCAGCTTCAATATACTCATCGAGTGGTTCCAGGCTTTCAGAATATGTCGGGTAATCCCACATATACATAACGTCCGGTGCATCTCCTGCTCCCATACTGGCTGTCATCTTTGTGTCGAAATCAGATCCCCATCCTTCCAGAACAACTTCGATCTTGTCCTGGCTCTCATTAAACTGATCAACACATTCCTGTTGGCTGTCCAGTGTATCTCCTGTCTCCCAGGATGCAAAACGAATTTTTACTTTTCCATCACTGGTTGTGTCGCTTTCACTGTCACTTCCGCTTCCACCTCCACATCCAAGAAGCATCGTACCTGTCATCGCTGTTACAAGCCCAACTGCTGCAAGTCTTTTCATTCTCTTTTTCATGTTACTACCTCCGTTTTTTATTTTTCTTTTTTTATTTCAATCCGCCCCGCCGTAGTACAAGGAATACTTTTGATGCCTGAAAGCATCATTCTTTCTTCCTTCACAACAGTTCCGAAACAGTCAATCTGAACGACTTTGACAGCTGTTTCATTTTCTGTTCTTACATAAATTTCTTCTGCCCTTGTTCCGTTCACAATGATGGAATCTCTCTGTTGTGAGCCGATAGTAACTACCCGGCCGGTTGAATACAATGCTACGATCTCCGTCTCGTCATCTCTTACGCTGACTTCCGGATATAAATTCTGCGGTTCTTCTGCCGTCACTGCGCTCTCCTGCAGTAATGCTTTATGTTCCCGCATAAACTCCATATAATTGCGGATCATTTTTTTATGTGCATCTGTCAGATATTCCGTCTTTACGGAAAACTGCAGCGTTGAAAAAAGTGCATTTACAATCTGCAGTGCTGCTGTCTCTGGTGTCTCTCCCTCATTCCAGACAATCGGATCGCAGTGAACTGCTGTATGTTCATTCATCAGTCTCAGATCAATGCTTCCGACTCTGTTTGCAAGTCCGGATTCCGGACAGTCACAGACTCTCAACATATTTCCGTATTTCTTGATAAACGGTCCGATGTAACGCTGTCTGAATTCAATCAGAATGTTTTCATCGATCTTTTTGAGTTCTTCCATCGTCTCACCAAGCAGCTTGTCAAGCGCTGTCTGGAGGCAAACACAGTCCATATCGGCATTCGCCTTTGGTGTATCTTTTCTCTCATAGAACTCATCGATGAAATCAAGTTTCAGACCGTCAAGTCCCCATTCACGTACAGCTTTCACATAAATATTTTTTAAATATGCTCTGACTTTTGGATATCTGATATCCAAAATTCCCGTATGCTGTTCTTCATCTACCGCGATCAGCTTATCATGGAATAATTCCCACATTTTTGAATACATACCAACATAAGGAACGCTGAACCACAGCAGGTATTTCATCCCCAGCTTGTGAACATTATCTACATGCTGCTGCATATTTTTGATTTTCTTTTCAGCGACTTCCCAGTCTCCGCAGTACCCATAACCACGATTTATGTCATCAGTCTGCCAGCCGTCATCTACAATTACGGTCTTAAATCCCAGTTCCTTTGCATTGCGGCATTCCTTTTCGATCTCTTCATCTGTGATTTCCTGATGGTAAGAATACCAGAAAGAGTACATCGGCTCTTTCGCGTCTTCCGGCACAAATGCCGGCTCAAATCCGCATTCTTTCTCCCACCAGATTCCAACTTCTCTGATTGCCTGTTCATACCTGATCTTTCTGTAATCCATCAGAACAGATACTTCATAATGATCTTCATCTGCCGCCCCCACATGAATATCCACACAGCATTTCATCGTTCCGTCTTCTTCATGAACACCCAGATTCATCCTGACAATCTTTTTCGCCTCGGAAACAGCAAATGTACCGCTGTTTTTTCCATCCTCGCTGAAAAATACTACCAATGGGGCTGATACAGAACTCATGGAAACCTCTCCATGCGCCCAGTCCCCTTTCACTGTCCTGTCATATCTGCAGTTCGGATGCCATTTCCCCGCGATGTCGCGGATTGGAAAACTCCACTCACAGGTAATTACCGTATCATCTGCTCCCTCAGGAATCTGATTCAGGGATATGGTATAAATCTGCCGCCCATCCGGTAAGGATCTGGAAGTCCAGTTCAGATCTGCTTTGCTATTGCTTACAACTTTCATTTTGTTTCTCCTTGCCTTGACTTTTCTCTGAAATACTTTTATGCTATATTCATGTAATTATAACTTTGCTTCAAAGGAGGGACTCGTATGGAAACAAATGTGTATCGTGATGTTGTCGGCTTCCAGTGTCTTGACCAGATTGAACATCAGACCAATGATCTCTATCTGACCAGATGCGGCATTCAGAAATGCCCTCCAAATTATGCATGGGGTCCAAAGCTCCGTCCTCAGTACCATATGCACTTTATTCTCGATGGAAGCGGTTATTTTGAAATTGATCATCAGATCCATCATCTGAAAAAAGGACAGATCTTTTTGATTCCTCCAAATACCACCGCCCGCTATTATGCCGACAGTCAGACACCATGGACTTACGCATTTATCAGCTTTCTCGGGAACAAATCTGCCCAGTATATGGAACAGGCCGGCTTCGGCTCCTCTCCATATATCCGCGACTGCAACAGAGATCCGGAAGAATATGCTGACGTTGTCCGCGAAATGCTGAAAACCCATCAGCTGACCATTACCAACGAACTTTGTCGTGTCAGTCTGTTGTTTTCACTCTTTTCCATGCTGACTGCTTCTTCCCACTCAGCCGATTCCCAATATCCTCAGAAGCATCACGACTACCTTCCTGAGACATATTTTGAACACGCCCTGCAGTACATACACTTTAATTACAATAAGAATATTCACATTCAGGACATCGCCGACTATATAGGTATTACACGATCTTATCTGTTCTACATTTTTAACAAGAAACTACAGATGTCTCCACAAAAATATCTCTTAAATTATCGGATTGAACAGGCCAAAAATCTGCTCGCCTCCACCGATATATTCATTAAAGATATTGCCCATAATGTAGGATATGAAGATTCCCTAGCGTTTTCAAAAATGTTTCGCAATGCAACCGGATACTCTCCATCTGCATATCGAAAACTTAAAACCGGTTCATCTGAAAACTAATATTACTTGTCTTCTTCGGGTGTAATTATACAATCCGCATCCTGCCTTATGAATGGAAGAATGACCAATTTATATGTCCTAATGTCAAATTTTTGAGCATATCGACATAAAAACAGGTCACATTCTTCCATTTTTACAGCACATTGATAGGGGACGTGTTCCGATACACCGGAACACGTCCCCTATTGAAAAAATATAAAGTTGTTTTTAAGTTTTCTTTTCATTTCTATCACATATTTCTTTTTATTTTGTAATATTTTATTTCGTTTTCCCGTGCTATCCTCCTGTTTTACATTGCATTCTCCCTATTTAATACTTTTGTAACTTCTAATCATCTACTATATAATTTTATTTTTTTCTCTTATTGTCAGATTTTTTTCACAGGTACACGACGTGCTCTGTTTATTGATTTGATAAGTTTTGATACTTTTCCTTTCTATTTTTACTTTTCCCCAGTATTTTCAAGGGTTTCCAGGATTTTTGGTATTTTAAAATGTTGTTATTACAACGATTATCGGGGACGTGTTCCGATGCGTCGGAACACGTCCCCGATAAATTAATGTCCCCGATAAATTACGATAAGTTCTATCGTACAATGCGGTAGTACGTGCGTGAGGTGATTGTGTAAATGATAAAGTATATGGCCGCGAAGGTGAGGGTGACTGCCAGGGTGCATTGTGCGAAGATGGTCTGGTTGATGAGGTTCAGGGCGCGCATGATGTCGACGAGTGCCGGGAAGGCTGCAGCGGTGTGCATTGCTGCCATCAAGAGCGGCAGGAAAAAGACCTGCAGGATTTGTCTTCGGATGGTGGATCGGATTTCGTCGTTGGTCATGCCGACTTTTTTCATGATCTGATATCGTTCTCTGTCGTCGAATCCTTCTGTAATCTGTTTGTAGTAAATGATAAGTGATGCTGCGATCAGGAAGAGGATGGAGAGGAAGATTCCGATGAACAGGAAGGTTCCGTATTGTTCGTAGTAGTCTGCTCTTGCCTGATCAATGTTGTCGACTGCCATCAGGTGGTCTACATCTTCAACCATAGCTTCTCTTAATGTTTTGAAAAAGTTTTCTTTATCTGCATCTGTTCCTTCTATATTATAATAATATTCGTAGGTAATCACCCTGCTTCCGGCTGTGGTGCTTGAGAACCGTTTATTGTACATATCCCGAACTGTATTCAATGCTTCCAGATCCGGAAGTACAACTGTCACAAATCCGGCCGTTTCCATATAGAGTGCCTCGTTCCAGATCCCTGGATCTTCAATGGTGCTGTTGACCTTCCAGTTCAGAGTATCCAGAACCAGTTTCTCCGAAATGGTTCTTTTCTTGTCTCCATCTGTTTTTTCGAAAACAGCTGCTTCTCCTGGTTTCAGATCAAGTGTTGTTCCTGTATTTTTACTGTAGTCATCCTGAGTCAGGAAGGCAAAAATATAGATGTTGGAAGCATCGGCCATTTCTTCTTCAGACAGAGTAAAGTTGCCGTCCTCTTCCCGTATTCCTGCCATCCATAGCTGTTTGTAACCGAATCCGTCTGCCGTTTTGACTCCTGTTTCTTCTGCGTGGTTTTGTATTGACTCCTGCAGTGCTGCTATATTTTCTCCCTGATCATCGAGAATACAGCTTGATACATAATCTCTTGGAAAGCGTTTTTCCAGAATGTCTTCTTCCCCAAGGTACAGGCTGAAACTTGTGGAGATGGATACAATCACGGCTGTGGATAAGATACAGATCGTTGCAAGTCCTGCGGCGTTTTGTTTCATTCGGTAGATCATTCCGGAAATCGTGATAAAATTTCTCGGCCGGTAATAAATTTTTTCCCGCTTTTTCATCCATTTCAGGAATGCAATGCTTCCCGCAAGGAACAGCAGGTAGGTAGCTGCAATCACCAGTACGACAGCCGGCAGAAATATTTTGAGCGTCTCATAGACTCCCTGTGCTCCGATAGCAGATGCATACCCTGCCGCAAGGAGGACAACACCGAGGATTGCCGGCAGTTTCCGTACTTTTGGTTCTTTTTCCCCTTCTTTTGCCCCCTGCAGGAATTCGATCGGATTCGTTCTTACAACAGCCAAAATATTATAAATCAAAACAATCAGATACAGAATCCCGAAGGTCAGGCAGGTGCTTCCTACTGCATCGATCGGGATTTCAAACCGAAGGTCCGACGGAATCCGAAGCATGGATAAAAAGATCAGGAACACCAACTGGCTGAGCAGCGCGCCGGCGATCATGCCGCCAACAAGCCCGCGCAGGGCTGTAATCAGGACTTCCCAGAACATCATCGTGGACAGATGGCGTTTTTCCATGCCCAAAACGCAGTACAGGCCGATTTCCTTTTTTCTCTGCCGGATGACAAAGCTGTTCACATAGAACAGAATGATGCATGCCATAATCACGGCCACAATCGTGCAGAAATTTAAGAGCATGTCCGAGTTGGAGCCTTGTGTTGTTTCGTATTTCAGCATCATGGAACGGATACTTTTTAAAATGTAATACATACTGACAATCAGTATATTTGCCAGTGTATATGGAAAATAAATCTGGCGGTTCTTTTTGAGGTTTGATCGTGCCAGTTTGAAATATAAGGAATTACGCATGTGTTTTCCCTCCCGACGCCATCACGGTCAATGTTTCGGAAATGCTTTTGAACATCTCGTCCCTGCTCTTATCTCCTCTGTAAATCTGATGATATACAATGCCGTCTTTGATAAAAAGTACCCGTCCGGCGTGGCTTGCGGCTTTTGTGCTGTGAGTCACCATCAGGATCGTCTGGCCTGCCCGGTTAATCTGCTCGAACATGTTTAAAAGTTCATTCGATGCCCGGGAATCCAGTGCCCCGGTCGGTTCATCCGCAAGCACGAGCCTCGGTTCTGTAATCAGTGCCCTTGCGATTGCAGTTCTCTGTTTTTGTCCTCCCGAAATTTCATATGGAAATTTTTCCATCAGATCGTCAATCCGCAGTACTTTCGCAAGAGGCATCACCCGTTTTTTCATTTCTTCCGGCTTGGCCCCTGCCAATACCAACGGCAGAAAAATATTGTCTTTGACAGAAAGAGTGTCCAGAAGATTAAAGTCCTGAAAGACAAATCCCAGATTTTTTCTCCGGTAAGACGCCAGATCCTTTTCCCGGATATTCTGAAGGGAAATTCCGTTTAAAATGATTTCCCCACCCGTCGGCCGGTCAAAGGAGGCCAGCAGATTTAACAGCGTCGTCTTTCCAGATCCGGATTCCCCCATCACCGCAGTGAATTCTCCTTCTTCTATCGTAAAGGATACATCTCTTAATGCCTGCACCTGATTGGTCCCGAACCGGTTTGTATATGTTTTTTTCAGATGTCTGACTTCCAGTAATGCCATATCCATCCTCTCCCTTTCTTCTTTTTCTTTTCTGCCATTATTATAAGAAAAAAAGAAAGTGGATGCCATCGATCGGGCTTACACTTTCTCTTTCTATTCTTACACCGGTGTAAGATTTCTGTCACACCGTATCCAGCTGAACTCTTTTTGTATCGATCCGGACGGTCGTCCCTTTTCCTGCTTCGGAAGTGATCCGGACCGGATGTCCTAGAAGATCGGCTGCGGATTTCACAAGGGACAGTCCAATGCCGGTGGAACGTTTATCAAGTCTTCCATTATATCCGGTATATCCCCACTCGAATACCCGCGGAAGATCCTCCGGCAGAATTCCGATTCCTGTATCCCGAACCGCCAGAGTGCCTTCTCCTTCCCGAAAAACGCAAACGCCACCCTGCTTCGTATATTTTACTGCATTCGTCAAAATCTGCTCCAGAATAAACACAAACCACTTCTCGTCCGTCAGAACATCAAAATCCAGATTTTCCCCGATCTGAAGGGAAATCTTCTTATGTATAAACAGTTCCGAGGTATTCCGGACCGCCTGTTTTACCAGATCCCCGGCCCGGTAATGGCTGAACCGCAAATCGTTTCCGCCCTTTTCCAGTTTCTGGTAGTGCAGAGCCATGGCAATATACTGCTCGATCTGTAACATCTCATGGCGCATGGCCTCTTTGTCCGGCTCCTCTTCCTGCAGCAAAAGCCCCATCACAGATACCGGCGTCTTGATCTGGTGGCTCCAGCGTGTATAGTAGACATCCTCTTGTTTCCGCTTTGCCTGTTCCCTGCTTTCGTGTTCCCGCCAGAACCACTCCCGCTTCCTGATAATCTCCTGATACTGCGCTTCCACCCCGTTCCACGCCCGCGGGAATTCCACGCTTTCCATCTCTATTGTTTCTTCCAGCTGCTTCATCCATCTCCATTTTTTCCTGTAAGCAAAAAATCCTGCTCCCCAGACCAGAAGAAAGAATGCGGTGGAAAGAAGCATCGTATAGACGGCCGGTCCCCACGGAAGTCCGTAGAGGGAATAGACCGCCCCCTCCAGAATCAAAATTCCGAAAAAGAAGGCTTCTGTCCTGCGCGCGGCATGCAGGTACGAGACAAAGCAGTTATTCTTCCACATAATATCCCACACCTTTCTTCGTGAGAATATAGTCTTTCAGGCCGATCTCTTCCAGCCTTCTCCGAAGTCTTGTCACATTTACAGTCAACGTATTGTCATCGATATAACTTTCTGTCTCCCAGAGATTTCGGATCAGTTCTGTCCGCTCTATGATCTTCCCCGGATGTTCCAGAAGCGTCCGCAGAATCCCGAATTCATTCTTTCCGAGTTCCAGTTTCTGATCCCCGAAAGCAAGTATCTGCGAATCCAGGTTCAGGGTCACTCCTTTGTGGGCCAACACCTCCGGGCTGGACACCCCGAATGTGTATGCCCTCCTGAGCACGGCCTGAATCTTTGCCGTCAATACATCCATCCGGAACGGTTTTGCGACAAAATCATCCGCCCCCAGTTGGATTGCCATCACAAGATTCATATCATCACCGGAGGAGGACAGAAAAATCACCGGCACCTGACTCACTTTCCGGATTTCCCCGCACCAGTAATATCCGTTATAAAACGGAAGGGAGATATCCATCAGGACAAGCTGCGGTTCAAATGATTGAAATTCATCCATGACATTTTGAAAATCAGTAATCCCCCGGGCAAGATATCCCCATTTTTCCAGATTTCTCTTCAGGATTTCCACCATCATCTCATCATCTTCCACCAGCAGAATACGGTATTTCATACATTCTCCTCCCTTCTTCGTGCGTTTTTACTATAACATAGCCACTTCTGCTTTACAATGCAGGACTTGACAATCCTTTCCCGTTCCTTATATAATAGGTATGTTTTATTTGAATTCAAACTATTTCAATTCAAAGCTTTTGTGTAAGTATACGAAAAACGAAAGGAGACTATTTCAAATGCCTTATTCATTTCATTATCTGATTATGGCCGAGCACTCAACCTTCCAAAAAGAACTTCTCTCCAGACTCAGGGACACCGGCCTGACAATCGGACAGCCGAAAATTCTTGATTACCTGAAAGATCATAACGGCATAAGCCAGAAAGAGATTGCCAAAGGGTGTCATATCGAGCCGGGCACACTTACTACACTATTAAACCGGATGGAAGAAGCCGGACTCGTTGAGCGCCGCATGATGCATGGCAACCGGAGAAGCCTGTATGTGTTTCTGACCGAAAAGGGCAGCCTTTTGTCCCGGCAGGTCGATCATGCGTTTTCTGATCTGGAAGAGCAGGCATTTCGCGATATTTCATCGGAAGACAGGGAAAAATTTTTACGGATCTTTCAGCGTATTTATGAGAATACGGTATCTTGATATTCAGAGGAGGTCATCAAATCATGGAAAAATTGAAACGATATGCTGTATTTCTAATTGGACTTTTTATTAATTCACTGGGAGTCAGTCTGATTACAAAGGCGGATCTTGGGACATCACCGATTTCATCGATCCCCTATGTACTCAGCCTGAATTTTCCGTTTACACTAGGGCAGTTCACAATCGCCTTCAGTCTGCTTCTGATTCTGATTCAGCTTGCCATTCTCCGCCGGAATTTTAAGGCAGAACATCTGCTGCAGATCCCGATCTCCATTCTGTTTGGATACTTTATCGATCTGACCATGGAACTGCTCTTCTTCATTCATCCTCAGACTTATATGGCTTCTGTCATTTATCTATTAATCGGATGTGTCATACTGGGGTTTGGTGTCTACACCGAAGTGCTTGCTAATGTGGCCATGCTTCCGGGAGAATCTTTTGTCCGTGCAGTTTCTTCTACGTGGAAGACGGAATTCGGCTCTACGAAAGTGGCTTTTGATGTATCACTCGCAGTGATTGCCGGCATTCTCTCCCTTCTGTTTGCCCGCAGACTGGATGGAATCAGGGAAGGCACTATCATCGCCGCTCTGCTGGTCGGATTTATTGCCCGCCTGTTCGGCCGTAAACTTGCATGTCAGATGCTTTTTTTGAAATTCCGGAATTCCTGAACCGTCCAATCGTAAACCTATTCTTTTTATTTTGGTTGACAATTGATATATCTAACGGTATACTTCTCCTATACATATAAAACCCTACACATACAGAAAAGGAGAACTTTCATGAATCATACATCAACCTCTTCCGTTTCAACCCGTTATCTTGTACTTACAGCACTGATGACAGCTGTCATCTGTATTCTGGCACCGCTTTCCATTCCCATTCCGGTAAGTCCTGTGCCAGTCACACTGACCAATCTGGTCCTTTATATCGGTCTGTTTATCCTGCCATGGCGCCAGCTGTTTGTAAGCTACATCGTATATATGCTGCTGGGCCTTTGCGGTCTCCCGGTTTTTTCCGGATTTTCCGGAGGCATCGGTAAGCTTGCCGGACCGACCGGAGGATATCTGATCGGATTTCTCTTTCTGATCCTGATCGGCGGAGTTTTCCTGCAAAAAGGAGAAGGACGCCGCGGAATTGTCTTTGCTCTTACGGGTCTGATTCTCGGAAGCCTGGTCACCTATCTCTTTGGAACCATCTGGCTTTCTCAACAGATGAATCTGACTTTTGTGCAGGGGCTGTTTGCCGGTGTCATCCCATATCTTCCGGGAGATGCTCTGAAAATCATTCTGGCTCTTCTTCTTGGGCCGCAGCTTCGCAGACGGCTTCCCCTCATATAACCGGGGAACCGTCACCGAAACCTGAACCTCATAAATAAAACGATCCCGTGAAAACCAAGACCTTCAAAGTCTTCGATCATCACGGGATCGTTTTGTTCTATTTCCGTATCGACAAAATCAGTACTGCCGCCATAATGCAGAGAATTCCGAAAAAGTCCGAAAGCGTAAATGTGGCGTGCATCATCAGTACGGTCGCTGCCGTTGCTGTCACCGGTTCTACCGATGCAAAGAGACTTGCTCTGGATGCTCCGATCATCCGGACTCCTTCCATATAAAACGAGAACGACAGCACGGTACCTACCACCACGACAACCGCCATGGCTCCTACCGCCTGAAGATCCCATGTCCCGATCACATGCCACGGTCTCGTAAACAAGCACATAAGAATTCCTCCAAGCAGCATGCCCCAGCCGATAACACAAAATGTTCCGTACTCTTTCATCAGTTTCAGCGGCAGCAGATTGTAGACCGCCATCATCACCGCCGAAGTCAGCCCCCAGACCAGCGCCTCCCTGGAAATAGCCAGAGAATGAATATTCCCGTGGGTCGCCAGGACAAACGTTCCAAACAACGCAAGAATCAACGCTCCGATCTCCAGAATCCCCGGCATCTTCTTTGCCCGCAGGGCAGTATAAAGCATAATAATGGCCGGAGCTGTGTATTGCAGTACGGTCGCAGTCCCGGCATTCGACATTTCTACAGCAGAATAGTAGGTCAGCTGGCATCCCGCCATTCCGAAAATCGCGAACAGCACAAGCCAGAAAACATCCTGTTTCTTCTTCCATATCCGCCACATATCGTTTTTCTGCTTTGCCAGTACGGTCGTAAGCAGAAGAAGCCCGGCCAGTACAAGCCGGACGCTGACCAGCCAGCGCGCATTCAGGCCCTTGTACGTAAACAGATACTGCCCGAAAACTCCTGCCAGTCCCCAGAAAATTCCCCCGATTACGGCAATGCACGCGCCTCGCATCGCCTCTCTCTTCTCCATTTGATTCATGACAACTGTTTTCCTCTGAAACTTTCCATCATAATCGGCATATATTCCTTACTGTATTCCCCAAGAGAATAACTTCCCTTATTCAGACACCAGTCTGTGACAAGCGCCCGCTCACAGAGGGAGTAATACTTCACAACCTCCGCAATGCTTTTTCTTCTGTTGATTTCCCCCCGCTTTTGCCCTTCTTCGATGACGGACGCAATCAGCTTATAATATTCCCTGTTCTGATCCAGAAGGCTTCTCTCCCCTTTGGAAATCAACTGTGTCGAATACAAAGACGCAAGCAGATCAACTTTAATTGTCTTTTCCATGAACGTATGAGAACGGTAATTTAAAAACATCAGTTTCTCAAAGCTGTCCATGTAAGGATCCATCTCTTCTTTCAAAGTCAGATACAGATCATCCAGCACCGATGACAACGTGTTTAAGAGAGCATCTTTCCCGTCAAAATAGTAATAGAATGATCCCTTGGATGTGTCAGACAGTCTGATAATGTCATCTACTGTTGTCGAGTCATATCCTTTCTCATAGAACAATTCCCAGGCTGCCGACACAATTCTGTCTTTTACACTCTTCTTTTTCTTTTCCATTGCTGCCATTTTGCTCCTTCCTTCTGCATTGTATCTGTGCGGATCACGCACCTCTATTCCTCTGCCGGAATGTTGTCCTGATTTTCCGGTAGAACAAAAACAGCTCAGCTGTACTTTGACAACTGAGCTGTCTCAATTCTGTACTTTTACAGTATACCTGTTTTACATTCCCTTTGCAATATCTGTGCAGGCTTTCATTGCTTCGATCACGGAGCTTCTGAATCCTGTGCCTTCCAGAACTCTGACAGCCTCGATAGTTGTACCTGCCGGAGAACATACCATGTCTTTTAATTCTCCCGGATGTTTTCCTGTCTCAAGTACCATCTTGGCGCTTCCCATAACTGCCTGGGCTGCGAATTTATAAGCCTGAGCTCTTGGCATTCCGTCTGAAACAGCTGCGTCTGCCATTGCTTCGATCAGAATGAAAACATATGCCGGTGAGCTTCCGCTTACTCCTACAACTGCGTCCATCAGTCTTTCCGGAATCACTTCTACTTTTCCGAAACTTTCCAGAATGTGGCATGCATACTTCACTTCTTCTTCTGACAGGTAGGAGTTCGGTGATGCTGCTGTCATCCCCTCCATGACCATAGCAGGTGTGTTAGGCATGGTTCTTACGATCTTGACTTTCTTTCCGAATTTCTCTTCCAGCCATGCAAGAGTTTTACCCGGTGCAATAGTGATGATAATCTTATCTTCTGTTACTTTGTCTTTGATCTCTGTAATTACAGACTCATAGAACTGCGGTTTTACAGCGAGAACAATCACTTCGGACTTTTCAACTACTTCCAGATTACTGTCTGTAATCTGAATCCCGTAAGTATCTCTTGCTTTTTCTCTGGTCGGTACAAATACGTCAGAACCGATAATCTCTTCCGGTTTGAATACTTCCTTTTTAATAATACCTCCCATGATGGCGCCCGCCATATTTCCACATCCGATAAATCCTAACTTCATGTGTATTACACTCCTTTTCCGCTATAATCAGTTTTGTATACATCTAAATCAGTTGTATACAATTTCTATCTATAAAATATCACTCTTCCACGTACTTGTCAATCATTCTTCGAAAAATAATCTACTATTTTTTATATCATTTTCCCTTGAATTTTCGTTATAAATTGTATACAATAATATTATTAGTATACATTAAAGGAGTGGTCCGCATGGCTGACAAAATTTCTCTGGCCGATCAGGCATATCATACGATCAAAGAGCGGATTCTGAATCTTACCTACCCTCCGGGCATGCAGCTTACGGAGACCATGCTCGCAGATGATCTTCATATGAGCCGTAACCCTATCCGTACCGCACTCAAATCCTTGCATTCCGAGGGACTGATTGTCCGGGACTATTATAAATCCATTACTGTAAAAGAAATTACCGACAGGGATATCCGGGAAATCTATCAGCTTCGGGAACTTCTGGAAGGTGCCGCGTTTAAAGAAATCTTCCAGTCCGGTAAAGCTGAAGAGTTTTCCTACCGGATTGAAGAGCGCGTTGTCCGTATGTGCGCTTGCGCCGGCGACATCTATCAGTGGGAGCTTGCCGATACACAGATGCACATGGAGATTGTCAGTGTATTTGAAAATGAACGGATCAACAGGATCTATGAAAACTATCTGAATGAAGTCATCCGGATGGGCCTTTATTCCGTACGGAACGGACTCCACATCAACAAGGCAAATGAAAATCTTAAAAGGATGATCCGCTACATGCGTTCCAACAATTACGAAAAGGCCTACGAGATTCTGCGAAACGATCATTTTTTGATCGGAAAAAGCAGTGCTTTAAAAAAATAAACAGATTCAAAATGGCAGCCAGCACAGAGAGCAGCAGAAGGAACAGTACTTCTGCCGTTACAAGTGCCGCTGCCATTCCTTTTTTCATGGCTGCCATTTGTTCTTCCTCCTTCTTCTGCCTCTATTATATAAAGTTCAGGTCTTCCCTTCCATCGAATCATCTTACACTTTCCCCTCCAGTCTTACAGTTTTGCAAGAAATGACACAGAAAAAAGCTGACACACCTTGTAAGTAAGCATGCCAGCCTTTCTGTCTGATTTTTATTTCGTAATCGGTTCTGTCTTCTTTTTCTTCATTACAGAATGTTCGATATCATATTCTTTCCGGTCTTTAAACTCCTGAATCTTTCCATCGTTCCAGTTCTGTACCGGACGGTAGTATCCGGTGATCCGGCTGTAAACCTCCGTCTTCTTTCCGCAGTGCGGGCAGGTATACTGTTCGCCATCAATATAGCCGTGATCCTGGCAGATGGAGTAGGTCGGAGAAATCGTATAGTATGGAAGCTTATAATTCTCGGCAATCTTCCGTACAAGAAGCGCCGATTCCTTCCAGCCCGGAAGCTTCTCTCCCAGGAATGCGTGAAATACGGTTCCCGATGTATAGAGCGTCTGAAGCTCATCCTGAATATCCAGCGCGTCAAAAATATCATCGGAAAACCCAACCGGAAGATGGGAACTGTTCGTATAGTATGGAGTACCGTTCCCTTCCGCTGCTGTGATAATATCCGGGAACTGCTCCTTATCATGTTTTGCAAACCGGTAGGTGGTGGACTCTGCCGGAGTTGCCTCCAGATTGAAAAGTTCCTCGTACTCTTCCTGATAATCGGAGAGACGGTTTCTCATAAAATTGAGTACCTTGACCGCAAACTCCTGTGTCTCTTTGTGAGTAATATCCTTTCTAAGCCAGTTTGCGTTCAGTCCTGCCTCATTCATTCCGATCAATCCGATAGTGGAAAAATGGTTTCCGAAGCCTCCGAGATACCGTTTCGTATACGGATAGAGTCCTTCATCCAGCAGTTTGGAAATAACCTGTCTCTTAATATGAAGGGATCTTGCCGCAATATCCATCATATGGGCCAGCCTCCGGAAGAAATCATCCTCATCCTTTGACAGATAAGCCATCCTCGGAAGATTGATCGTCACAACGCCGATGGATCCTGTACTTTCGCCGCTTCCGAAAAATCCTCCCGCCTTCTTCCGAAGCTCTCTCAAATCCAGTCTCAGCCGGCAGCACATGCTGCGGACATCGCTCGGCTCCATGTCGCTGTTAATGTAATTGGAAAAGTACGGTGTTCCATATTTTGATGTCATCTCAAAAAGCAGACGGTTGTTCTCTGTATCAGACCAGTCGAAATCCTTTGTAATGGAATAGGTCGGAATCGGATACTGGAATCCTCTGCCCTGGGCATCTCCTTCAATCATAACTTCAATGAATGCCTTATTTACCATATCCATCTCTTTTTTACAGTCACCGTAGGTGAAATCCATCTCTTTTCCACCTACAATCGCCGGCTTGTCTTTCAGGTCATCCGGCACGGTCCAGTCCAGTGTAATATTCGTAAACGGCGCCTGCGTACCCCAGCGGGACGGTGTATTGACCCCGTATACGAAGGACTCAATGCACTTTTTCACTTCAGTATAGGTCAAATGATCTGTCCGTACAAAAGGTGACAGATACGTATCAAAAGAGGAAAAAGCCTGTGCCCCCGCCCATTCATTCTGCATGATGCCAAGGAAATTAACCATCTGGTTGCACAGTACACTCAGATGTTTGGCCGGCGCGGATGTGATCTTCCCGGTGATTCCGCCAAGTCCCTCCTGGATCAGCTGGCGCAGCGACCATCCTGCACAGTACCCGGTCAGCATGGAAAGGTCATGCAGATGGATATCCGTATTTCTGTGTGCCTGGGCAATCTCCTGGTCGTACACCTCGGACAGCCAGTAGTTTGCCGTGATGGCACCGGAATTGCTGAGGATCAGTCCGCCTACGGAATAGGTCACGGTAGAATTCTCCTTGACTCTCCAGTCATTGACCTGCAGATAATTGTTCACCAGTTCTTTATAATTTAATGTCGCGGATTTCAGGTTGCGGATCTTCTCCCTCTGCTTTCTGTAAAGAATATATCCCTTTGCCACATCGGCATATCCGGCCTGGCTGAGCACCTCTTCGACGCTGTCCTGAATTTCTTCCACTTTGATCTTTCCGTCCGCAATCTTAGGCTCAAAATTTGCCGTCACTTTTAACGCAAGCATATCAATGATGCTCGGATGAAAATTCTTTCCCGCTGCTTCAAACGCTTTCTGAATCGCGGATCCTATTTTATGGATGTCAAATTCGGCAATCTGTCCATCCCTCTTTACTACCTGATACATCTGTCATACTTCCTTTCCTGTTCGTGTCGATGTCCTCATTATATCACCCTTCTCTTTTTGACGTCAATATACAGAAACAACATCTAGTTGTTTTTAGTAGTTTAATGCTAAACAAACACTAGATGTTGTTCTTCATGTGTTTTGCTATATCCCGCGGATTTCCGCGTCATTTACATATCTTTTCATAATTTCAAGAGCCTGTTCCAGCACAGGAGGATCATACGCGTGCAGTCCATCCTGAATCAGTCCGCCCGAATTTTCAAACTGCTGCAAATAGTACTTGTCTGCCCCGCGGATCCAAAGCCCCATCTGTTCAAAATCCGATTTCTGATGAAACTCTCTTACGACCGTTGTCCGGAACGCATAAGGTACGTGCCCTTCCATCAGAAACTCCACACTTTCTTCAATCGGGCGGAGATCCAGCGAAGGAACTCCGACAGTCATGGCATACTTTTCTTTGGAATTCTTCAGATCCATCGCCACCTGGTCAATCAGCCCTTCTTCCGCAAACCGTTCCAGCCGTTCCGGAAAGCTTCCATTTGTATCAAGCTTAATCAGATATCCCATATCCCGTACTTTTTTCAGAAACTCATCCAGCCCCGGCTGTATCAGGGGCTCTCCTCCGCTGATACATACTCCGTCCAGAATGCCCCTTCTCTTTTTCAGGAAACTGAAAATCGTCTCCTCAGGAATATCTTCCTGCTCGTCTACTCCGGTCACGAGAGCCGCATTGTGGCAGAACGGGCACCGGAAATTGCATCCGCCCAGAAAGATCGTACACGCGGTTCTGCCGGGATAGTCAAGAAGCGTCAGCTTCTGTAAACCTTGAATTCTCACAGGTATCCCCTCCCTTTCTCAGCTTCTTTTTGATTTCTCTATGCTTCTTCCCCCGCTTTTTTCCCGATAAAAATTTTCCCTTTCACTTTATCATAAAATGACTTTGCACTGCCGACAAAAACAGTCAGATACCGCAGCACCGGTTCTGTCGCAATGGAAAATACTACAAAAAGCATAACACATTCCGCAGACATATCGGTAATGGCAAACAGCTGATTCAGCACCGTACTGCAGAACAGCAGGGCACAGATACATCCGGCCAGCACAGCCACACGGATCCTGTTCATCGGCTGGCTGATCCGGTAAAGGATCATAAATCCAACGATCGCAAGCAGCATCGTCGCAGCCGTCGAAATGTCCGTAGGACTTACACTGAACGTAGCTCCAAAAACTACAAGCGCCCCGACCGTCAGCACATCTGTCAATGCCGCCGGAAGAGCCTTCAGAAATACGTTTGTCAGGAAGTGTCCCTTGATAATATTCTTATTCGGCTCCAGCGCCAGGAAGAAGGCCGGAACACCGATTGTAAACATACTGATCAGAGATACCTGCGACGGCTCCAGCGGATAGGTAATCATAAAAACCGCCGAGAAGATGGAAAGCAGGAAAGAGAAAATATTCTTCACAAGGAAAAGACTTGCGGATCTTTGAATATTGTTGACGACCCGCCGTCCTTCCAGCACGACGCTTGGCATACAGGAAAAATCCGATTCCAGAAGCACAAGCTGGGAAGCCTGCGCCGCCGCATCGCTTCCGGATGCCATGGCAATGCTGCAGTCTGCATCTTTCAGCGCCAGTACATCATTGACACCGTCTCCGGTCATCGCTACCGTACGTCCCGCCCCTTTAAGAGCCTTCACGAACTGTCTCTTCTGAGCAGGTGTCACACGCCCGAAAACTGTATATTTCAGAACCGCCTGCCTGATCTCCTCTTCTGTAGTCAGGGTCGCAGCATCCACGTAGTTCTCCGCTCCCGTAATGCCCGCCTTTTTCGCCACCTCGGATACCGTCAGCGGATTATCTCCTGAAATCACCTTGACCTCCACTCCCTGTTCTTCAAAGTAGGCAAATGTCTTTGGCGCCTCTTTCCGGATCGGGTTCGCAAGCATGATATAGGCAAGCGGCGTCACCTTTCCCTTCAGCTCTCTGCCGTCCGGAGTTTCGTCACAGCTCCCGAATACAAGCACACGGTATCCCTTTGCGGCCTCTTCCCGGATCTCTTCCTCATACTCCGGATAATCCTCCCGGAGGACAAACTCCGGAGCCCCAAGCACATAGGATCCGTCCTCAAACGTTGCACTGCTGTATTTAAATTCCGAAGAAAAGGATGTGATCTTCTGTGCCCGTCTTCCGGTACGTTTCTGAAAATAGGTCTGCACTGCTTCCATCGTAATATTGTCCTTGCTCATGGACTGTGCAAAATCACCGATGATCCCTTTGAGCGGAGGCATTGTCTCCTTGTCATAATGTCTCGTGGCCCGAAGCCCCTGAACTTTCATTGTATTCTCCGTAATGGTACCTGTCTTGTCCACACAGAGCACATTGACTCTGGCCAGAGTCTCGATACTCTTCATGTCATGCAGAAGTACTTTCTGCTTGGCAAGACGCACTGCGCTTACCGCAAGAGCCACACTTGCAAGCAGATAAAGACCTTCCGGGACCATTCCGATGACAGCCGCTACCATGGCAGTGACACTTGAACGGAAACTTTCCTCATTTAAAAAGAAGCTCTGAATGAACAGAATCAGCCCGATCGGAATGATGGCAATACCAACGCACTTGACCAGTTTGTCCAGAGAGCGGATCATCTCCGACTGTTCACCGTCCTTCATGGCCTTTGCTTCCAGCGTCAGTCTGGAAATATAGGAATCCGCCCCCACCTTTTCAAGCCGGGCATGGCATTCTCCTGAAACTATGAAGCTTCCCGACATCAGAATATCGCCTTTCTTTTTCGTGATCTCATCCGCCTCACCTGTCAGAAGCGACTCATTGACCTGCACTTCCCCGTGCTCTACAATCGCATCCGCACAGATCTGATTACCCGCCTTGAAAATCACGATATCATCAATAACAAGATCCTCCACCGCAATCACCCGTTTCCGCCCGTTGCGTACTACCGTGGCTTTCGGTGCATGAAGCATCGTCATCTTATCCAGCACATTCTTCGCCCGGATCTCCTGAATGATACCAATCATGGTATTCAAAATAATTACCGGAAGAAATGTCAGATCCCGGAAGGCTCCCACCATAATCAGAAGCAGCCCGAGAATCGCAAAAATCAGGTTGAAATAAGTAAATACATTATCATGAATAATATCCCGCGTTGTCTTAGAGGGCGGATCCACCGGATCGTTCGTCCATCCCGCTTCCTCACGTTCGATAATCTCCTCCTCATAGAGTCCCATATGATAATCCGGCATACATCTGCGGATCGGAAGTCTCTCCGGTTCGTATTCCTCTTCTTCCTCCCGCCTTCTTCTCAGTATTCCGGCAAGTCGTTCTAGCATGCTGTCTCTTCCTTTCGTCTCATCTTTTGTCATTCTGTCAGTTTTTCATGTCTCCATTATACGCCCTGAAACTGTAAATGCCATAAAAACAATATGAAGAATTGATTAATTTTTTTCACAATATTTTTGCATTATCATAGAAAAGCGCCTGCACAAAACAATTTTGTGCAGGCGCTTCCCTGTTCCGGACAGTATGTCTGTCCTTTCTTTTCTTCTGTTCTTTTGCTTTCTTCTATCCGCTTCTACGCATTCTGCTGGGCGTATGCTTCCGCAATATTTCTCATATGATCCCCGATTCTTTCATAATCGATCAGAATCTCCGAATACAGTACTGCGCTTTCGATCTCGCATGCATGGCTGTGAATCCGTTCCACCTGCCGATTCCGGCACCGCTCCGTGATATCATCCACCGCGCGTTCGAAACTGACCGCATCCACCAAAAGCTGTGTCGGGTCGGTCTGCCCGGAAAGTTCCATGCGTTCAAATGCTTTCCGGCACTGCTCCCTCATTTCTTTTAATTCTCCAATCGTCTCTTCTGAAAGCTTCAGCCCTTTTTTCTTGATGGAAGCAGCGTGCTCTGCAAAATTCATGGCATGGTCCCCCACCCGTTCTACATTTCCGACAATCTGGAAAATGCTGTTGAGCTTCTTTGTCTCCGCCGGACTGTGTTCGATTGCGAGAACTCTGGAGAGACGTCTGGAGATATTTATGTTATAGAGGTCGATCGTGTTTTCCGTCTCTTCCACCTCGGCAAACCGGCTGTCATCACCGGTAAGGATCATGTCAAATCCTTTCACCACGTTTTCTCTGGCAAGAGTATACATACTGCCGACATTTTCCATCAGGCTGTTGACCGCGATTGCGGAGGATCCCAGTACGTGCTGGGAACTCATGATTTCGTTCAGCCACTGCTCGTCATCCGGCTGAATGCGGGCCTCTTCCTTCTGGTCCGGAAGAATTTTCTCCGCCAGAGATGCAAGTCCATTTCCAAACGGCATCAGAATGATAGTTGTTACGACATTAAACAACGTATGCATGTTTGCGATCTGGGAAGCCGGATGCCCCGGTGTCCATCCCGCCACTACATCCGTAAGCGGTGTTACCAGACAAAGTGTGACAAAGATAATGGTTCCGATGACATTGAACATAAAATGGATCACGGTTGTCCTCTTTGCGTTCCGGTTCATTCCGACCGAAGCAATAAGGGATGTGATACAGGTCCCGATATTCTGTCCGAACAGAACGAAAACCGCACTGTGAATGTCGATCAGGCCGCTTAAAGCAAGTGCCTGAAGAATTCCCACCGATGCGGACGAGGACTGGATCACCGCCGTGAAAACAGCACCCGCGAGGATTCCGATCAGCGGGTTGGAAAAACTTGTCAGCGCATTGACAAACATTTCCGAATCTCTCATCGGAACCATGGCATCACTCATCATGCCAAGTCCGATGAACAGTACGCCGAGCCCCGCGATGATGCTTCCGACATTCTGCACGTTTCTCTTCTTTGAAAACATGCCGATTGCGATTCCGGCAAAAGCAAACAGCGGAGCAATCGTCCCGATGTCCAGCGCGACAAGCTGTCCGGTGATCGTGGTGCCGATATTGGCTCCCATGATAATCCATACAGCCTGTCTGAGAGTCATCAGCCCTGAATTTACAAACCCGACCACCATGACGGTCGTTGCTGATGAAGACTGGATCACCGCCGTGATGACAGCTCCGACAAGTACTCCAAGTATCCGGTTGGAAGTCAGCTTTTCCAGGATCCCTTTCAATCGGTCACCTGCCACTGCCTCCAGATTGCTGCTCATCATCTGCATTCCGCACAGAAAGAGTCCAAGCCCTCCGAGCAGCATAAACACATATTCCGGTTTCATTTGTGATGTTCCTCCTGATATTCTTTCTCCTTGTGCGTTCTGTTAAGCCGCACTGATTTTTATTGTATCGGAAAGAAATCAGGGGTGTCAATAGTTTTTGAAGTTTATGTTAAATCTTTGTAAAATTCATGTTAAACAGCCTTTTTCTTCTCCGGCAGCTGCGCCAGTATGATGGCGATAAACATGAGAACACATCCGAGAATTTCTCTGGATGTCAGACTTTCTCTCAGAACAACCATTCCTGCCAGAACAGAAATTACGGATTCCAGACTCAGGATCAGGGACGCAATCGTCGGGTTCATTCCCTTCTGTCCGATGATCTGAAGTGTATATCCAACTCCGCTTGAAAGTGCTCCGGCATAAAGGATCGGAAGCCATGCTGCCAGAATATTGCCGAGATCCGGATTTTCAAACAGGACCATTCCGATTCCGCTGACAATTGCCGCCACAAAAAACTGGATGCATGACATTTTCACACCATCCACCAGCCCGGTAAAATGGTCAATCACAAGAATATGGATGGAAAATGCCAGCGCACATAAAAATACCATCGTATCTCCGTATCCTATGGAGAATCCTTCCGTGATGCAGAGGAAATAAAGCCCTGCCAGAGCAAATACAACTCCGATCCAGACATTCAGTCCGCACCGTTTCTTAAAGAAGAGTCCGATAATCGGTACGATGATAATGTAAAAGGTAGTGATAAATCCTGCCTTTCCTACTGTTGTATGCAAAATTCCGATCTGTTGAAGGCTGCTGGCTACCCCGAGGGCTGCTCCGCAGCAGATACCGCCGATCAGCAGTGTTTTCTGATATGCCTTTTTCTTTGTCTCATCCTGGCAGATCTTCTTTTCTTCCAGATTCGGATTTACTTTATTTAAAAACGCAATGCAAGGGATCAGCATTATCCCCGCGATCAGGGACCGGACACAGGTATAAGTGAACGGGCCGACATAGTCCATCCCCACACTCTGCGCCACAAATGCCGTCCCCCAGATAAATGCTGTCAAAAGCAGCAGCAGCGAATTTCTTACTTTATGTGTTTTCATATACTGTTTTTAGTCCTTTCTCCTACTTACGCTTTCTCTGATAATCAGTTTTGCAGGAACGGAAACATGCATGCTGATCTCTCTGTTTGTATTGATCCGTTCGGAAAGGAGACCTACCGCCGTTTCCGCCATGAAATCCACCGGTACATGAACAGTGGTCAGAGGCGGAACGAGATATTTGGTCATGGAAATGTCGTTGAATCCGACTACGCTGATATCATCCGGCACTTTCAAACCGGCTTCCTGAACCGCTTTGTAGCATCCGATCGCCAGAGAATCATTTGCACAGAAAATCGCCGTCGGACGGTCCTTTACCGACAATACTTCCTTCCCCATCCGATAGCCCTGTTTTGGCGTAAATCCTCCGATTTTGACATATTCTTCGCGTAACAGATTTTTCTCCTTTAAATAGGAAGCAAAGATCGGCATCCGCATATCCATAATCTCTTTTCCGTCAGAATCGATATCTCTGCCGCCGATAAACGCAATCTTCTCATGTCCGGCATCCACAAGATAGTCCATGACTTTTGTGACAGAATATTTCAGATTGACTACGATGGAATCAAACAGCTCTGCATCTCCCACCGCATCAATAAATACAGCCGGTCTGCCAAACATCCGGATTTTCTCCACCATGCTTTTGCTGAATGTGCCAATACAGATAATTCCGTCCAGCTTTGCCACATCCTCCACTGCATCCTCTGATGTAATCGTCACTTTCTTAAATCCTTCTTTGTCAAGTTTCTTCTCCACCGCGATCCGTATGGAAAGATAATAGGTATCCTCCAGTTCTTCTTCCGGTGAATAAGTACAAAGAAGCCCCAGTTTCAGTTTTCTCTTTTTCCTCTTTTTATCCTTGATCTGATATTCCAGCCTGTCCGCTGCTTCAAACACTCTCCGCTTTGTTTCGTCCTGCACATTCAAGGTATCATCAAAATTCAGGACACGCGAGACGGTTGTGACTGAAACCCCTGCAATTTCAGCAATTTCTTTGATCGTAGCCATGATACTCCAATCCCCCTGTATAAACTCTAGTCTATTCTAACACATCTGTTTTTCGGCCGCAACCGCCGTGTTTTCGCATGTCCTCTCGCATTTGTATTTTTTATTCCGCCTGATATGCGGTTAAAAACCGGGCAATCAGCTCAATACAGTTCTCCACATCATTCTCATCCGCCACTTCGCACGGCATATGCATATACCGAAGCGGAATGGATACAAGAACAACCGGAACCCCTTCATTTGAAAAATGAATCTTGTCCGCATCTGTATAACTGAGTCTGCTCGCCGCTTCTCTCTGAACAGGAATTCCTGCTTCTTTGGCACAGTCTTCCAGCTTTTGGTTCCATTCTTTTACAACAATCGGGCTGTTGCAGAGAACCGGTCCCTTTCCAAGTTCCACAGTTCCCATCTCAGCCGGATTCATGCCGATACAGTCGCTTGTGTAAGTCACATCTACGACAATAGCAAGTGTCGGACGGATTCTTGTGCTGCACCAGTAAGCTCCGGTCTTTGTCGTCTCTTCCCCTGTCGTGGAAGCCGCATAAACACCAGCCTTGCAGCCTCTTTCCTTTGCGCGTTTGAATGCTTCCATAATAATGTAGACGCCGATTCTGTCATCCAGAGCCCTTGCTGATATTCTTCCGTTTGCCAGTTTCCGGATATGGGTATCCAGAACGATCGGATCTCCCAGGTCTACATACTTCAATGCATCTTCCCGGTCTTTAGCGCCGATATCAATCACAAAATCTTTTGTGCTCAGATCGCTTTTTTTCAAAAGATCCCGGTACGCCTCTACCACACCGTAAACATCGCCCTTTTGGGAATGTACAATCACCTGCTGTCCCGGATATGTATGAGTCACGATTCCGCCTCTGTCAATCACCTGAAGTGTCCCCTCTTCCGTGATATTGGAGATCATCAGACCGATCTCATCCGCATGGGCGGACAGCATGATCCGTACAGGATGTTCCGGATTTATCACACAGACAAGATTGTGCATCTCGTCCTCCCGGATTTCATCCGTGTACTCCTTCATTTCCATTTTGACCGCCTCCTGCACCGGTTCTTCATACCCGGATACAGAAATGCTTTTTAGAAGCCTGTTTAAAAATTCCTCATTCATTTTCTTTCACTCTTTCTGTCTTTTAGGATTCCTGCACCACCTGAAGCAGATCCGCAAATGTGCTCAGATTGTGCTCTGCCATTCCACATTTTACCGCATCTCCGATCGCCGCGCAATCCATTCCGCCGGCTTTGGCTGCTTCCACTCCCGCCTTCGCATCTTCTACAACAAGGCAGACTTCCGGCTCTTTTCCGATAAACTGTGCTGCTTTTACAAACACTTCCGGATCCGGCTTGGATTTTGTGATGTTGTTTCCGTCAGAAACGGCATCAAAATATCCGCCAAGTCCCAGCTGTCCCAGGATAAATCCTGCATTTTTGCTGGAAGAACCGATCGCAAGCAGCAGCCCTTTTTCGCGGAGCGCATCCAGTGTGGATTTTACTTCTTCGGAAAGATCCGCCGGACTCATGTTCTTTAAGAGCTCTTTGTAGATCTCGTTTTTCTTTTCTGTCCAGGATACCTTTTCTTCCCGGCTCATCTCTTTATCATATTTTTCCAGAATGATCTCGAAGCTTTCCATCCGGCTGACGCCGCGCAGTCTGTGGTTGATCGTCTCGTTAAATGGGATTTTCAGTTCATCCGCAATTGCTTTCCATGCCTGGTAATGGTATGTATCTGTAGAACAGATCACACCATCCAGGTCGAAAATTACCGCCTGATATTTCATTAATATTTCCTCCACTATACTTCTTCTGTAGTTCCGTTGATTTTCACCTGTACCGGATTTCCTTCCAGCCTCTTCACTGTTGCATTGTTTTCTCCATCCGTATGGATTTCCAGCCATGCATTGTCATAATGAAGTCTGAAGGAAAGGGAACTCCACTCTTTCGGCATGTTCGGTTTCACGCTTAAAATGCCATCCTTATCGATGGATACTCCTGCAAATCCGAAGACGATTGTCTGCCATACGCCGCCGGCATTTGCCGCATGAATTCCTTCTCTCGTATTCTTCTGCAGGTTCAGAAGATCGATGAATGCCGCACGTTTCAGATACCGGTATGCCCTGGAATCATCTCCCACTTTCAGTCCCATTACAGAATAGATACTCGGGCTTAAGGAAGATCCGTGCAGAGTACGTTTCTCATAGTAATCGTAGTTTTCCTTCATCAGTTCCGGTTCAAACTCTTCACCAAGCAGATGCAGAAGCAGTACGACATCCGGCTGTTTCAGAATCTGTGTCTCCTGTTTTTTGCAGGTATTAAGAATTGCCGGACGGATCGGCCAGTCATTTTCATCGTACTGGTCAATGACAACGTCTTTTAACTGGAAGTAGCCTTCAAACTGTTCCAGAAGGTTGGTGCCTTCTTTTCTTGGAAGATAGATCTTGCTCTGTACTTCTTCCCAGAATGTAAGCTCTTCGTCTTTGAGTCCGGTCTTTTCTACGAGTGCAGCGTACGCTTCCGGTTTTTCTTCTTTCATCTTCCGGATCAGCGCCATTACATAGCGGAGGTTCCATCTTGCGAAATAGTTGGTATACAGGTTGTTGTTTACCGGTTCATGCCATTCATCCGGTCCGGTTACCTGATTGATCTCGTACCGGTCTTTTTCGGCAATGTATTCGCAGCGGCTTGCCCAGAATCTTGCGGTCTCTGTGAGGATTTCTGCTCCTCTTCCATAGAGGAAGTCCATATCTTTTGTGATCCGTACATAATCATAGATTCCGTAAGCCACATCCGCTGTCACATGGTGCTCATAGACAGCCACATAGCAGCGGTAGCAGGTTCCGTCCGGCTCGATGGTCCAGTCCGGGCACTGCTCAGTTCCGTCGTCTGCGGATTCCCATGGATACTGTGCGCCTTTATAGCCATTTTTCTTTGCATTGTCTCTTGCCGCATCCAGAAGGTGGTAGCGGTAGTTTTCCATGTTCTGTGCCATCTGCGGGAATACGTAGGAGAAGAACGGAAGCATGAAAAGCTCGATATCCCAGAATGCATGTCCGCCGTACTCTTCCCCGGTCAGCAGTTTTGCTCCGACACTGACTCTGTCATCCGTCTCATTTCCTGTACTCATCAGGTGGAAGATATTAAACCGTACTGCACGGTTCAGTTCCGGGTCGCCTTCAAAGCGTACATCCGCCTCTTCCCACATGTTGTCGTACACTTTGCTGTGTTTTTCCAGCTCCGCTTCAAATCCGTCTTCACTGAAACGGTCCACTTCTTCTTTGATGGTCGTATGGAGCGCATAGGTCGGGCACTCTCTTTCTGTATACATGGAAACATATTTCACAAGACGGATTGTCTCACCTTCTGCTGCTGTAAAATCTCCAAATTCCACAGCCTGCTCACCGAACGCATTGAACATCCGGTTTCTCATGATCTTCTCTTCTCCGCGGTACGCTTCCAGCACGCATCCGCATCCCACATGGAGATGACGGTCTCTCGTTGCGGACTCCATGTAAACGCCGTGCTCACCCAGCTTTTCATTCGCTGTCAGATACATGTGTTTTACTTTAAACCGAGGTGCATCATAGAAGTTGATGATCGTTCCATCTATGATGTTTTCCACTTCGATGATTCCCTCGTAGTTCACCGGTGTCACAAAAAGCTCGATCGCCATTCTATGTACATTGTTCCGGCTCACAAATCTGCGTCCTTCAATCTTAGTGATGCGTCCTTTTCTGTCTTTCAGCACATACTGTTTAGAAAGAACGGCATGTTTCATGTCCAATACTCTGGAAAATTCCATGATCTCACAGTTTTCGATACCGATCAGCTCTTTTTCCACATAAAGGCGGATTCCAAGCCAGTTCGGCAGTGCTGCCAGCTCTCTCATGAATGTTTCGGATTTATCAAACACTCCATTGACATACAGATACGGAAGCGTGATCTTTGTTCCTTCTTCAAAACTTCCCCGAATGCCCAGATACCCGTTGGAGAGGGCAAACAGGCTTTCGTTTTTCAGATTTTCCTGCGGATCATACTCGTCCTGGCAGATCAGCCACTCATCCGTGCTCATGTCATTTCTCAAGTTCTCTGAAAATCGGTCTCTGATCATTGTTTCTTTTCCCCTTTTCTAGTCCAGATATTGTTTTCCGGTTTCTTCCAGGATTTCATCCCGTCCGACAATTTCCAATGTAAATGTCATTGCAAAATCCTGTCTTTTTACCTTATATTCTTCCAGCTGTTCTTCGCCGCAGCTGTTGCTTCCAAGTCCGGAGTGACGGTAGTCCAGATGAATCACCACATCGCTGCTTCTTTCGATTTCGTGCGGATAGCGCGCTTTTTCCAGACTTTCATCCGTACAGTTGGAAAGGTTCATTCCTAGTCCGCCTTCCGTCCGGCAGAGCAGTGTCTTTGTTTCATCAGACAGCGCAAACCATTTCACCTGTTCTCTGTGTCCGTTTTCCTGCGGATACACATAACTGGTCTGCATTCCGTCTACGGTGCTTTCGTAAATTCCCATGGATGCTGCCGCATGGCTGTCCGGATAATTTTCCTGTGGTCCAAGGCCGTACCATGCTGTGTTCTGAAGACTTCCGTCCGCCTCCATGATCACGCCGATCCGAGGAAGGAATGCCGGCTCTTCTTTTCCATTCTGAACAGTCTTTCCTGTAAGCTGTACCTTCACCTGTCCGCCGGAATATACGGTGTACACATAAGAGCACTCAAATCCCCAGGACTGATTCAGGCATCCGAAATACTTGTCGATCGTCACAACAACTGCATTTTCTTTCTTTTCCCATGAGAAGTCTTCTGTCTGTTCGCTTCCCTTCTGGATAAAGTACTTATTCATCCAGTCGTCTTTCTTGTACATATCATTGTCGATCGTTGCCCGGTACAGGTTCATAACCGGTCCTTTTGTCAGGTATGTCTTTCCGTCTTTTTCCAATGCGGCCAGAGTTCCGAATACCGTATGGAATTTTGCTGTGATCCGGTCGTTTGCTACGGTAAGAATGCCGTTTTCTTCAGTAACTGTAAGCTCATTTCCTGCAGCTCTTGCCGCAAATTCATCCTGGCGGATCTCAAGATCAAACTGTTTTGCCGCGATTTCATGGCCTGCCGGTGCATAGTTTGTATCGTATTTCTGGCATACCTTGATATGAAGGTAGTAGTCTTTATTCTTCCGGATCTCGAACGGTTTGACCGGAATGTCCACTGTTTCGGATTCATGAGGAAGCGCAGATAACGTACGGATTTCTCCTTCCTGTACTGCCTTTCCATTCTCCTCCAGTGCCCAACAAAGTACTACATGATCCAGTGATAAGAAATCATAGTAGTTTTTCAGAAGGATCTGTGTCCGGCTGTCCGGTACCTTGTGAATCTCTACCGGAGCAATGACCTGCTTGTACTCCAGAAGGGCAGGTGAAGGTGTCCGGTCCGGCATCAATACGCCGTCGATGCAGAAGTTGCTGTTGGTCGGAAAATCTCCAAAGCATCCGCCGTATTTATAATAGGAAGTTTCATTCTCTTCCACACGGATTCCGTGGTCATACCACTCCCAGATAAAGCCGCCCTGCAGCCTTTTGTATTTTCGGAACATATCCTGGTAGGCTTTCAGTCCTCCCGGTCCATTTCCCATTGCATGGCCGTACTCGCACATTACATGCGGTTTGTTCCCTTTCATCTCGGTTTCCGCAATTTCTTTGAGTCCCTTGAGTCTTGTATACATGGTGGAGTAAACATCTGTCACTTCCGCCTCAAAATCTCCTTCATAATGAATCAGTCTTGTGCTGTCCAGCTTTCTGATTTCTTCTGCCGCACTGCGGAAATTACATCCGAAACTGGATTCGTTGCCCATGGACCACATGATGATACAAGGATGGTTCCGGTCTCTTTTCACCATACGGACACTCCGGTCCACGTATGCTTCTCTCCAGGCCGGATCATCGGAAATCCATTTGTAGTTTCCTGTCCACTCAAATCCGTGGCATTCCAGATCCGCCTCATCGATCACATACAGTCCGTACTCATCGCACAGATCATAAAAATATTCGTTAGACGGATAGTGGGAGCAGCGTACGGCATTGATGTTGTACTGCTTCATCAGAAGAATATCTTCTTTCATTCTTTCATAGCTGACTGTCCGTCCTTCTTCCGGATCATAGTCGTGGTGGTTCGCTCCATTGAGAAGAATCACCTGTCCATTTACAAGGAACTGGTTATCCTTGATCTCTACACGTCGGAAACCCGGGCGGATTGAAACGGCATCTTCTCCTGCGGTCACCGTAAGATCGTAAAGTTCCGGCGTCTCCGCTGTCCACTTGTGCACGTTCGGAATCTGCGCTTCAATATGAGCCTTTCCGTCTTCTGTTTCGTAAGTTCCTTTGAGCACTTCCTCCTCATGGTAGGAAAGCACCCAGGATCCCTTACCGGACGGCTGTTTTAAGGTAATATCCATGGTAAAGATTCCTGTCTCCATGGCATCATCCAGTCCTGCGTCCACACGGCAGTCCAGAATCACCTGTTTCGGCTCGTTAATCAGTTCCACGTCGCGATAGATTCCGGAAAGCCACCACATATCCTGATCTTCCAGATAAGTTCCGTCTGACCACTTGTATACTCTGACTGTGATATCATTTTCTCCTTCTTTCACGCAGGAAGTGATATCAAACTCGGAAGGTAGCCGGCTTACTTTGCTGTATCCGACATGCTCTCCGTTCACCCAGACATCAAACGCACTGTCTACTCCGTGAAATTTCAGAATTGTATCATTTTTCAGCCATGCAGCATCCAGACAGATGCTTTTTTTGTAGATTCCTGTCGGATTTTCCGTCGGAACAAATGGCGGATTCACAGGGAACAAATATAAAACATCCGTATAGTGCATATGGTCGTATCCCCGAAGCTGCCATACGGAAGGGACATCGATCGTGTCCCAGCCTTCTGCCGCACCCGGCATCTGGAATCCTTCCGGTGAAAGTTCCGGTGCATCCAGATACAGAAAACGCCATTCCCCATTCAGGCTGATCTTTGTAAGAGAATCATCATAAAAAGCGGTTCTTGCCTCTCTTCTCCCCATGGATATCAGTTCCTGATTCTCCCATCTCTTTTTTCTTCTCTGTGTCATATGTCATACTCCTTTTGTCAGTTACTCGTTATGAAATACCAGTCAGGGCAGTCGGATAGAATATCCGGCTGTCGGCCGAAGCCTTCTATCAGGCTGCCCTTTTCTTATAAAAATGCTATTTGATGGAACCGCTTGTTCCTTCTACGATGTATTTCTGTGCAAAGATAAACACGAGAATCGGAGGGATAATCATGACTACCGTAATGCACAGCATTGGAATAATGGCCGTTGTATGTACGCCCTTGAAGGATGCAAGACCGAGCGCAAGTGTGTACTTCGTTCTGTCCTGCAGGAAAATCAATGGTCCAAGGTAGTCGTTCCATACGGTGAGCATGTTCAGAACTCCTACCATGATCAGACACGGTCTCAGGATCGGCATGAAAATCTTCCAGTAAATCTGGAATGAATTCGCGCCGTCAAGGCGTGCCGCTTCTTCATAGTCCTTTGGAATTCCCATGAGGAACTGCCTCATCAGGAAGATATTGTAGGCAGACCCGAACCAGGTCGGCACAATCAGCGGAAGCAGTGTGTTGATCCATCCGAACAGATTGAATTCCATGTACTGCGGGATCATGGTAACATCCCACGGAATCATCATGGTTGCAAGAAGAATCATAAAGAGAATATTTTTCCCTTTAAATTTGAATCTCGCAAATCCGTAGGCCACCAGTGAACTGGACAGCACGGTTCCAAGTGTCGTCATAACAGTGACAATTACAGAATTCAGAAAGTAAGTTCCGAACGGCTGTGAAGCCCATGCTTCGCTGTAGTTTTCAAAATGCCACTCTTTCGGGAAAAGGCTCGGCGGATACGCGATCGCCTCTCCTTCTGTCTTAAAGGTTGTGAGCAGCATGTATAAAAATGGTGCCAGGAAGTAAACGGCAACGATAGTCAGAAGGATGTAGAGAACAACCTTCGATTTTTTTGACATCTTCATACTTATTTACCTCCCCTTTTTTTCTTCTTGTTATCTGCTTTGACTTCAGATTCATAGAATACCCACGCGGAAGATGATTTGAATACCAGAGCGGTAAGCAGAAGGATAATGATGAACATTACCCATGCATTGGCACTGGCATATCCCATCTTGTGGTGTTTGAAGGCATTGTTGTATGTCATCAGTCCGTAGAAGTAGGTGGACTGAAGCGGTCCGCCTCCTGTCAGCAGCATAACGAGCGTTACCTGCTGGAAAGAACTGATAATGGACGTAATCAGGTTAAACAACAATGTCGGCGTGATGATCGGCAGTGTGATGCTGAAGAATTTTCTCGCCGGACCCGCTCCGTCGATGGAAGCAGCTTCATAAATCTCAGTGGAGATATTTTTCATATCCGTATAGAAAATCAGCATCATGGTTCCGACACCAAACGCACTTGCCAGAATAACGGCAAAAATCGCCCAGGCCGGGTCAACCAGCCAGTCCGGTCCCTCGATTCCGATCAGTGACAAAAGATAGTTTAAAACACCGTAGTCACTGTTCAGAATCCAGCTCCAGATAATGGAGATCGCAACGCTTGAGATTGCCGCCGGGATATAAAAGATCGCACGGTAAACCTTCACGCCGCGAAGAGGCTGCGTAATCAGCATCGCCAGGAACAGGGCAAGAATCAGGTTGAGCGGAACGAAGATTGCCGCGTAACGTAAACTGATTCCAAGTGATTTGAGCACCTGGTCATCCTGGGTAAACATTTCAATGTAATTTCCAAGGCCGACAAATACTTTCTCTCCTGTCAGCGGCCAGTCAAAGAAGCTCATGATCAATGACAGCAAAAGCGGTCCAAACGTAAATACGAGGAATCCGATGATCCATGGCAGGATAAAGAAATAAGGAGTCGCTGTTTTTAAAAATTTCTTTTTCTTCATATCGATCTCTCCTAAATATGGGAGGAGGCTGTCCTCCTCCCATTGGTTTCCTATTGAACTGCGCTCTCCAGTGCCTTATCTACAGGCTGAAGAGAGCTTGGATTGAAGATCTGTTCAAAAGAAAGCTGAAGATTCTCAGCCACTTCAGACCAGCTATCAATCAGGAAGCTTGCAGGTGTGTGTCCCTGGCTCTGTTCCAGCATGGTGTAGAATGGAGCATATTCTTCCTGTTCCATGATTCCTTCGGATTCTACGACCGTATTCAGAACCGGAAGCTCTGTACCGATACGTGCTTTGTTGCATTCTTCGTTTGTCCAGTATTTAATGAATTCCCATGCGGCGTCTTTGTGTTCGCTGTCTTTGGACATGGACAGACCGGAAGAACTCAGGATGCTGACAGAATCCTGTCCTGCATCTGCGAATGCCGGAATTGTTGTCACGCCGTAGTTTACACCGTCTTCATTAAGTGTATTGATTGCCCAGGAACCATATACATACATTGCTGTGCTGCCGGCACGGAATTCGTCTGTACCGTCACCTTCTGTTGAAGTTGCATATTCATCTTTTTCCATATCCTGGAACATCTGGAATGCTTCCTTGGATTCGTCGGAGTTGAGAGATCCGTCCATTTCTCCGTCTTCGTTGCAGTAAGCGCTTCCGTTGCTCCACAGATACATTTCAAAGTCATACGGGTCTGGTTTCATCTGGAAAGAGAAACCTTTTGCATCTGTTTTTTCAGAAATTGTCTTTGCTGCTGCCTGGAGATCATCCCATGTCCAGTCTGCTGTCGGGTATTCCAGACCAGCCTGGTCAAAGAGGTCTTTGTTGTAGAAGAGGCAGTGTGTAGTAAATCCTACCGGGATACCGTAAGTGCTTCCGTCCATCATGTTGTAATCCCAGAGTGTGTCATAGAAGTTGGATTTGTACTCGTCTCCCTCTTCAGCGATGTAGTCATCGAGTGGTTCAAGTCCATCGTAGTATGCCGGGTAATTCCACATATACATAACGTCCGGTGTATCCCCGGATCCCATACCTGCACTGATCTTTGTGTCGAAGTCGCTTCCGTACGCTTCGAGTGTCACTTCGATGTCATCGTGCTCTTCATTGAACTTGTCCACAAGTTCCTGCTGTTTATCCACGTCCTCTGCTACGTCCCATGTAGCAAAACGGATCTTAGTCTTTCCGCTGTCCGATCCGCCACTGCCGCTTCCGCCGCATCCTGCCAGGATTGCTGTCGTGGATAACGCCATGATACAAACTACCGCCAATTTTCTTTTCATTTTGTTTTCCTCCCTTTCGCTTTATTAGGTAAACACAATATATCATTTTACTTAGTAAAAGTAAACAATGTTTTACCCCCCCCCCGCATATTTTCTCCATATTAACTATTTTTTGCATTTTTCTTTTGTGCATTTTCAACAATTTTAGATCGTTTTTATATTAACAATTTACATTTTTATATAGTAAATACATTTCTATTTTACTATGTAAATACCGTATCTCCATATCATATACGACTCCCGGGAAATTTCCCGGTCTCCGTTTACTTCTCGTTCCCGTCCGGGTATAATAGTAATATCAGCATATTTTTTCCGATTTTTAACATAGAAAGGATGATCTTATGCCATTACCAGAAGAGCACAATTATACAATCAATGATATCTATTCCCTCCCGGAAGGAGAACGCGCCGAACTGATCGATGGCACCCTGTATATGATGGCTCCGCCCAGCCGGATACATCAGGAGATCGTAGGTGAACTCTTTGCCGCGATCCACAGCCATATCAAAGCAAACGGCGGAGACTGCAAATCATTTATCGCTCCGTTTGCCGTGCTTTTAAACGAAGATGACAAAACTTATGTGGAACCGGATATCAGCGTCATTTGTGATGCCGGCAAACTTACAGACCGCGGATGCGCAGGTGCGCCGGACTGGATCATAGAAGTAGCATCACCCGGCAGCCAGAAGATGGACTATCTGACCAAACTCTTCAAATACCGTACTGCCGGAGTACGCGAATACTGGATCGTAAATCCAATGCAGGAAACCGTGCAGGTCTATTACTTCGGCGATCAGGAAGACTCTGTACAATATGCCTTTGCCGATTTTATCGAATCAAAGGTTTTGAAAGGTTTGAACATCTGCCTTGCAGAGCTTTGGCAGATGTAAAGAGCTGCAAAAAAGAGAAAAGAAAAAAAGAGACACTCCCGCAGAACCCAGGCTTAAAAAGCCCGAATTCTGCAGAAGTGTCTCTTTCACTTACTGTAAATCTATCCTTCTTTTCCCGGAATCCTTAAAGTATCTCCAGTATTTTTTCTGTCATGCTCTCCACGGTTGCCTCTTCTGCCACAGCCGTGTGCATCCCCCATCGCTTTGCCTCTTCTTCGGTTTTTCTCCCGATACAAAGGGCCAGGATTTTACCAGGGTCTACTTTTCCCTGCATTGTGCTTTCAAATCCCCGGACCGTGGAAGCGCTTGTAAATGTCACCAGATCGATCTTTCCTTCCTGAAACTGAGCCGAAATCTTATCGGTCCATACATCGTCTGCCCCGATCCTTGTTTCATAGACCGGAATATCCACACACTCTGCTCCTGTTTTCAATACCGGCGGGAACAGTTCTTCCGAGGCTTCCCTTGCCCGGAACGCAGTCACAAGGTCTCCCGGCTTCGTCTGTCCGGCAAGTGCCTCTCCAAGTTTTTCCGCCTCGTAGACGTCAGGCATCAGGTCCGGTCGGATTCCCCGCTTCCCAAGTTCTCTTCCGGTTCCGCTTCCGATCACGGCAAATCTGCTGCCCCAGAGTGTCCGGATGTCCAGATTCATTTCCTCAAGGAAGTTAAAAAAGCTCCTTACTCCTGCCGCGCTGGTGAACACGATCCAGGATGTTCCTGTTTTCCGGTCTCGGATCTCTTTCAGTGCCGTAAGGATCCTTTCCTTTTCTCTCTTTCCCTGCAGCGGCTCTACCTGGATCGATGGAAATTCAATGACCTGGGCTCCCAGTCCGCGAAGTGTCCTCGCAAATGTCTGCCCCTGGCTCCTTGGTCGTGTGATGAGAATCTGTCTTCCTCCAAGAGGTCTTTGCTCCGCCCACGAAAAGCTTTCTGACAGGGCACATACTTTACCCACTACAATCACCGCCGGCGCCTGAATCTTCTCTTCCCGCACTCTCCCTGGAAGATTTTGAAGATCCGAAACGACCTTTTTCTGGCAGGCCAGCGTTCCTTCCTGGATCACAGCCGCCGGAGTATCATCCGGCATGCCCGCCATTCTAAGCTTTTCGCAGATCTCCGGAAGCGCCGTGACTCCCATCAGAAAGACGAGGGTGGCATCCAGACGCGCCAGCGCCTCGTAATCAATTCTGGATTCTCCGCCTTTTCTTGCATGACCTGTAATCACATGGAAGGACGACGTGTAGTCCCGGTGGGTAACCGGAATTCCCGCATAGGCAGGAACCGACACACTGGAAGTGATGCCCGGCACAATCTCAAAGGAGACACCTTCTTGTGCCAGAAGCTCTACCTCTTCTCCGCCCCTGCCGAACACAAACGGATCTCCGCCCTTTAAGCGAAGTACCTGCTTTCCTTCTTTTGCAAGGGTTACCAGAATCTGATTGATCTCCTTTTGCGGAACCAGATGGTGGTCCGATCGTTTTCCCACATTGATTTTCTCCGTCTTCTCCGGAATCAGGCTCAGGATTTCCGCACTGATGAGGGCATCATAAACGACCACATCAGCCTGCTCGATCAAAGATGCCGTTTTCACCGTCAGAAGCCCCGCATCCCCGGGACCTGCCCCGGCTATCCAGACTTTTCCGCATTTTTTCTCTTCCATCTTCTAAAATCTCCCTTTCAGACTTCTGGCAAGTCTTTCCGCCAGTATTTCGCCCTTGTGCTTTTCCCCGGAAATCATGCCCGCCTCGAACTGCCCGGTTTCTTCGTGATAGTAAAGCCCCCGGATCCGGATTTCATTTCCTGAAGTCTCGGCATAGGCTGCCACCGGTGACGTGCATCCGCCGTTCAGATACCGGACAAATCCGCGCTCCGCCTTTGCCGCGAACCGGCTGTCGGAACAGTCTGCCGCCTCGATTCCCGGAATCTTCTCTCCTTTTCTCCCCTGCACTGCCAGAATCCCCTGTCCTGCGGAGGGAATCATTTCATCCACGGAAAAGATACGGGAGACAAGGCCCTCCATTCCCAGCCGTTTCAGTCCTGCAAGAGCCAGAATCGTCGCCTCATACTCCTCATGCTCCAGTTTAAACAGCCTTGTCTGGACATTCCCACGGATATTTTTAAAGCTGCACTTTGGATACAGCTTCCCTGCCTGCAGAGACCGTCTTCTGCTGGAAGAACCGATGATTCCTCCCTCTTTCAGGTCCTGAATTCCCGGCTTTAAAATCAGGGCATCCCTTGGATCCTCCCTGTTTGTATACGCAATGACCGGAAGCTCTTTTGGAATCTCCATCGGCATATCCTTCAGACTGTGGACCGAAAGATCGATGTCACCGTTTAAAAGCGCCCGGTCCAGTTCTTTGACAAACAGACCTTTCCCCCCGATCTTTTCCAGACTTTTATGGAGGATCTTATCGCCTGTCGTTTTCATCGTCACAATCTCGATCGTAAGCCCCGGGCTTGCCTTTTCCAGAGCTTCCTTTACAATCTGTGCCTGTCTGACCGCCAGAGCGCTCTCTCTGCTCCCTATTTTCAAGTGTGTTCTCATGCTTTTTTCCTTCTTCTATCGCTCTTTATCAATCTTATATAATAAGGCATTGAGGATGGCCGCCGCAACCGTGCTGCCTCCTTTTCTCCCTTTTGCCACAATATACGGCACGTCCACGGTCATGATCCGTTCTTTTGCCTGCACCACGTTGACAAATCCTACCGGAACTCCGATCACAAGAGCCGGATGCACACATCCTTCCCGGATCAGTTCTTCGATCGCGATCAGCGCCGTCGGCGCGTTTCCTACTGAAAAGATGATCTGCTTTCCGGTCTTCTGCGCCATGTCTGCCGCCTTTTTCATACTGGCAGCCGCTCTGGTCGTCCCTTCTCTTTTTGCTTCTTCGGCTACGTCCGGATCCGCCATGTAGCAGACGGCTTCTATTCCCAGTTTCTCCAGAGACGCTTTATGAATTCCGGAACGGGTCATATTCGTGTCGGTCACAATGACCGTATTGCCCCGGTCCGTCAGCGCCCCAAGGGCAGAAGATACCGCATCCGGCGAAAATGTCATTGTATCCGCGTATTCAAAATCCGCTGTCGTGTGGATCACCCGTTTGATGATATCCTCCTGCCCCTCAGGGAAGATTTTTCCACCGAGTTCTTCTGTAATAATCTCAAAACTTCTGCGCTCGATCTCTCCCGGCAGAATCTGTTCCAGTTCCATTTTCATATCCTTTATACTCCTTCTTCCAGAATCCGGTATACCGCATCCATATCCAAATGTTCCCGGATCATCTTTGCAAGCTGGTCATACTGTTCCTCTTTGTATGCTTTGAAATCCAGCACTTTCAAATCCTCCACCTGAAGCCCTTTCCGTCTCATCAGAAGTTCCACCAGTTTTCCGGAAATCTCCGCCGAATCAAAAAAACCATGCAGATAGGTTCCGCAGACGCTGCCCTGAACACAGCCCTCCATACGTGCACCTTCTTCCTGCATCGTGCGGATTCCGGTAAACGAAGCACCTCCGGCAGAAATGGTTTCTCCCATGTGGATCTCATATCCTTCCAGCCGGCATCCGCCAAGTCCGCCCCAGAAATCATCCGAAGCAGCCACGAATCCTTCGGCTCTCGTTCTTTTTTTCTGTCCGGTAAAGATGGTTTCCACCGGAAGTAGGTCCAGTCCTTCCATCGAAATCGGAACCCCGTCCCCGGCTTCCATTCCCTGCGGATCTGAAAGTTTTTTCCCAAGCATCTGATAGCCTCCGCAGATTCCGATGACCGGAACATCCCGCGAAGCTGCCTGCTGGATTTTCCCGGCAAGCCCGCTTTCCTTCAGCCATTTCAGATCCGCCATCGTATTTTTGGTTCCCGGAAGGATCACCAGATCCGGATCTTTAAACTGTCCCGGCCAGTCTACATACCGGACCGATACACCCTCATAGCACGACAGCACATTCAGATCCGTAAAATTGGAAATCTTCGGAAACCGGACTGCCGCAATGTCGATTTTCCCTTTCTGCATCCGGCTCTGAAGGCGTTCGCTCAGGCTGTCCTCATCATCGATATCCAGATACATATACGGGATCACTCCCCGGACCGGACACCCGGTACGTTCTTCCAGCATCCGAAGCCCCGGTTTTAAAATATCCACATCCCCGCGGAACTTATTGATCACAAGACCTTTTACCATCTTCCGTTCTTCCTTTTCCAGAAGAAGAAGGGTCCCGGCAAGCTGGGCAAACACACCGCCCCGGTCGATGTCTCCTACGAGAAGTACCGGAGCCTTCAGCATCTTTGCCAGTCCCATATTCACAATATCGTCCTGTTTTAAGTTGATTTCGGCCGGACTTCCCGCCCCTTCGATCACGATAATGTCATGCTCACCGGCAAGAATCTCGTAGGCATGCAGAATCTCCGGGATCAACTGCTTTTTGTATGCATAGTATTCTTTCGCCGGCATGACACCCCGGACTTTTCCATTTACAATGACCTGCGATCCGGTATCACTTGTCGGTTTCAGAAGCACCGGATTCATCTCCACCCGCGGAGCAATCCCCGCCGCCTCGGCCTGCATGACCTGCGCTCTTCCCATCTCCAGGCCGTCTTCCGTGATAAAGGAATTCAAGGCCATATTCTGAGATTTAAAGGGCGCCGTCCGGTATCCGTCCTGGCGGAACACTCTGCAAAGTCCTCCTGCCAGAATACTTTTTCCGGCATTGGACATGGTTCCCTGTATCATGATTGGCTTTGCCATGATGTTTCTTCCTTTCTTCGTTCGATAATCCGCCGGAAAGCACGAAGAAGCTTCTCATTGTCCTCCCGTCCTTTCACCGCGATCCGGTAGTAGCCTTTCCCAAGTCCCCGGTAGTTCCGGCAGTCACGAATCAAAAATCCTTCTTGCTTCATCTCTTCGTAAAAATCTATTTCGCTGTAAAACAAAATGTAATTGGCACTTGCCGGATAATAGCGGATTCCCATCCGGGTAAATTCTCCCATGATATGACGCCGCTCTTCTGCAATCAGCTGTCTTGTGACCGCCGGAAGCAGATCGTCTGCAAGCGCCGCCGTCCCCGCCGCCTGCGCCAGGACAGATACGGCCCACGGCTGTCTGGACTTTTGCATCCGTTCAAGCAGCCCGGTATCCGAGCAGACTCCGTAGCCGCTTCGTACACCCGGTATGGAAAACATCTTGGTAAATGCCCGAAGCAGGAACAACATCCGGTTTTCCCGGATCAAAAGCTCATGGTGAGTCCACGGTCCGTCCTCGGTAAAATCAAGAAAGCACTCGTCCAGTACAAGCCGTATCTTCTTCTTTTCACATGTTTCCACAATCTCCAGAAGTAAGGATTCTTCCACGCACTGCCCGGTCGGATTGTCCGGCGAACATAAAAATATCATATCCAAATCCTCTGTCAGTTCGTCCAGATACCGTCGTGTCAGGGCAAACCCTTCTTCCTCTTTTCTTTCGTGGAACCGGATCTGACAGTCCACCGTGCGAAGTGCCTTTTCATATTCGGAAAAAGACGGCGTACATAAAAGGGCCCGCTTTGGTTTTTCTGCAAGTACCATCGTATAGATCAGATCGGCCGCCCCATTCCCGCAGATGATGTGCTCCGAAACGGTCGCCTCTTTTTTGGCTGCCGCCTCCCGAAGCGCCCTGCATTTCGGATCCGGGTAGGCAGTCACGTTCTCCAGGCTCTTTTTCAGTGCCTTCATGACCTTCTCCCCCGGTCCCAGAGGATTGATATTTGCAGAAAAATCAACCAGTCCTTCATTTGAATAAATATCGCCTCCATGCTCCTGCATGTTCTTCACCTCGCTTTTCTTTTATATAATCACAATCAGCCTTGCCAGACCGAAAACCAGCAGACCCAGTACGGCCGTTCCATAAAGCAGCCGGTTTGCCCGTCTGATATCCTCCCGTTCAATCGGGCGGATGTCATCCCCGATATAAGGTTTCTCGTACAATTTTCCAAAATACCACGCATTTCCCGCCAGGCGGACCGAAAGCGCTCCCGCACAGACCGATTCTGTCTGAGCCGCATTCGGGCTTTTGTGGTTGTGACGGTCTCTTCTGTAGATCTTCCATGCATTTGCCATGCTGTAATGTCCGCTGTCAAATAGTCCCAGAATTCCGGCCGCTCCGATCATCAGAAGCGCCGAAAGCCTTGCCGGAATCAGATTGAACAGATCATCCATTCTTGCTGCCGTCCGGCCAAAATCCAGATACCGGTCGTTTTTGTAGCCCACCATGGAGTCCATCGTGTTGACCGCTTTATAAAAAAAGCCAAGCCCTGCGCCTCCGATCATCATATAAAACAGCGGGGCAATAATTCCGTCGGACGTGTTCTCCGCCACCGTCTCCACCGCAGCCTTCACCACGCCTTCCTCTGTCAGGCTTTTCGTATCTCTCCCCACAATCATGGACACGGCCTTTCGTCCGTCCTCAATCGTCCCTGTATCCAATGCCTGTTTTACTTTCATGCTTTCTGTCTTCAGAGACTTTGTGGCAAGCAGCTGCCAGCACCAGAAACTCTGGAGCAGGAAATAAAGCACCGGATGAATCTGAAAGGCCGCCCACAAAAGGAGGCATGGAACGAGTGTTGCAATTCCCGCTGTTCCGATCCAGAGAAGCGTTCCCCTTCTTCTGAGACTCTCTGGAGAAGTTCCCTCTTTATACAGCTTCTTTTCCAGTCCGCTGATCAGATGTCCGATGATCCGTATCGGATGATAGATCCAGGCCGGATCTCCAAAGAACAGGTCCAGTATAAATCCTGCCGCGCATGCTGCCAAAATAATCATAGTTTTCTTTCCACCTTACATTGTTTCTCCCCGGTTTTCCACCGGTCCTCAAAAATACGGACCTGATATCCACATCCGTTTCCACAGCTCCACTCATAGTATCCCTGTTTTGGAACCGCGTATGCCGAAAGCACTGCCATCAGCGTGCCTCCGTGGGCGACGATGGCCGCCCGTTCGATCTTCTGTTCCATCAGATCCTCCACGGCCCGTTCAAAGGTCGCCCGCGTCCGTTCGCAGAAAGATGCCTTTGACTCGCCTCCCGGAAACGGTAGTTCTCCTCCGGAATCGATCCACGCCTGATAGGAAAGATCTCCCGTCAGTTCCAGATAATTCTTCCCTTCAAAAGCGCCGAAATCGCATTCCCGGAATCCGTCCCATACGATCTGCGCCACCTCCGGGTAGAGTAAATCTGCCGTCTGACGGCATCGTTTCATGGGACTGGTCAGGACAATCTCCGCACGCGGCATCTTCTTCATTTCCGCCACCGGAAGAATCGGTTCGTCTGTCGTTCCGATATATCGTTTTTCCAGATTTCCGGCTGTTGCAAAATGCCGGATCAAGGTCAGTTCCATCGTTCTTCTCCGTTTCTGTTTCGTCTCTTTACAGACCGCTTTTTCTCCATCAAAACCGGAGCATCCAGGACCAGGCTGTCAGCACCGTCAGTGCAGTAAGTTCAAAGACCTGGAGAAACCAGCCTGCCAGATCCCCTGTAATGCCGCCGAACTCCCGCACTGCCATCCTGAGATACCGGGCAAATACTGCTCCCGCCGTAAAAAGCAGAAGCACTGCCGGGATGACGCCGGATACTGCCACCAGAAAAATCACACCTGCTGCAAGATAGATTCCCGTGGAAATCCATACTGCCTTTTGTCTGGCAGATTCCCGGAACGCAGCCGCAAGTCCGTCTGATTTTGCTCCCTTTCCTACCGTCACGGAAAGACCGCTCAATGTTCTGGACAGAACCATGGCGCAGGCCATCCCCGGAAGGACCTTCGCATCTGCCGCCGACCAGAGAGCCAGACTCCAGAGCAGATATATGGCCGCACTCATTACCGCAAAAGCTCCGGTGTGCGGGTCTTTGAGAATCGCAAGCTTTTTCTCCCGTTCCCCGTAGGAATGCCTTGCATCCGAAGTATCCATAAAACCGTCCATATGAATTCCACCCGTCACCAGAAGCGGAAGGATCGTCAGAAACACAGCCGGAAACAAGGCCGGAAGTTTCCCCGCATCCCGAAGACCAAACAGCGCAAGTCCGGTTCCCCACGTCAAAGCTCCGGCTACGGCTCCTACCAGAGGGAAGAAGCAGAAGGCATACTGCATGGACGGTTTCGTCCACTGGACTTTGGGCATGGGGATTTTGGAATACATGGAGAAGGCAATGATAAAGGATCGAATCCATTTCATGACGTATACTCCTTATACTGTTCTACCTGAATGTCATCGAAGGAACTCATCTCCTCGTAGACCATCATGGCCATATCCAGAAGCGGGAAGAGGGCGCAGGCCCCGGTTCCTTCTCCAAGAGCCATGCCAAGATCCAGCACGGCCTCCAGTCCAAGCTCCTCCAGAATCCGGTTATGAGCAGGTTCTTTCGACCTGTGGGAAGCAAACAGATATTCCTTCATCTTCGGTTCTATCCGCACCGCAGCAAGGGCAGCCACTGAGGAGATAAATCCATCCAGCACCGCCGGAACCTGGTATCTGGCACATCCTAAGAAAACTCCGGTCAGTCCCGCAATATCCAGTCCTCCGACCTTTGCCAGAATGTCCACCGGATCCGACGGGTCCGGATTTCTCCTTGCCAGCCCTTCTGTGATGACTTCCTTTTTCCGGATCAGGCCTTCATCGGAAAGCCCGGCTCCCCGTCCGGTCATCACTCCGGCAGCCTCCCCGGTAAGGGCACAGGCCACGGCGCTGCTGGTCGTCGTATTACCGATTCCCATCTCCCCGGTAGCAAGGATCTCATATCCCTGCGCTTTCCGCTCTTTTACGATCTTCATTCCGGTCAGAATGGCACGGACGACCTCCTCCCTTGTCATGGCCGGCTCTTCCAGAAAATCCTTCGTCCCGCAGGATATCTTGTATTCTGCTTTCGTAAGTCCCTCCACGTCCGTCAGAATTCCAATATCGTAAGGCAGAATGTCTGCACCTGCCACCTTTGCCATTTTACAGACACTGGTCTGCCCTGTCAGAAAATTTCCCGCTACCACAGCGGTCACCTCAGCTCCGGTCTGGGAGACGCCTTCCTTTACAATCCCATTGTCCGCACAGAGCACCACAATCCCCTTTTTCTGTAAAGATGGATGAAGCCTCCCCTGAATTCCCGCGATCCTTGCAAGCATCGTCTCCAGCGCCCCCATTCCATGAAGAGGCTTTGCAAGATGGTTCCACCGGGTAAGAGACGCTTTTCTTACCTCCTCATCCGGCAGTCTGATCTGTTTGATCTCATTTTCCCATATCGTCTCCGGCATTTCCTTTCTCTCTCCTTTCCAGACAGCATCCGACAAAGCGTTTGGCAAATGCCGGATTGGAGTCATAGCTGATATGTGCAAATCCCGCAAAGACCTGCTGCTTTTCTTCCATACACTCCCATGACCGCTGCCCATCCGGCTTCACAGCCAGACAGCGGTCTCCGTTTTCGGTACAGTCCCAGTAATGAAACTCATGGCCACGGATCGTCTCACCCCGTTTCAAAAACAAAAGCTCCTCTTTTGGCTCCAGAGTCAGATATCCAAATCGTCCTAATGTATGCGTCCGGTACCCTCTTCCTTTTAAAAATCCGGTCATCGGGTACATCATTCCGTCTTCGCCTTCCAGCTCCTCTTTCAGATAGAGAAACCCGCCGCATTCCGCAAGGCATGGAAGTCCTCCTTCAAGGCTCTGAAGCACCGATTCCCGCATGGACACATTTTCAGACAGCTCCTTTGCGTAGAGTTCCGGGTATCCCCCTGCCAGAATCAGGCCGTCGATGCCATCCGGCAGAACCGCATCATGAAGCGGAGAAAATGGTACAATCTCGCAGCCCAGTTGCCGCAGCAGTTCCAGATTATCTTTATAGTAAAAGCAGAACGCCTCATCCTTTGCCGCGGCAATCCGGAGTTTCGGCTTTTCCGTCCCTTCTTCTTCCCCTGCTTCTTGTTCTCCCGTTTCCAGATCCGGCGCTTCTTCTGCAATCTGTAACAGCAGCTCCAGATCCAGCGTCTCCTCTGCCTGACCCGCAAGCAGATCCAGTTTCTCCTGCAGTGCCTCTACCTCTTCCGGAAGAATCAGCCCCAGATGTCTGCTTTTTAATTCCGCATCCGCTATCTTCGGGAGATATCCTGCCAGCCTGACCGCATGGCCGTTTTCCCGCAGCCACTGCTCCAGTACCGGCGCAAGCTTTTCATAGGTACGTCCGGTGATCCCGTTCAAAATGGCCGCCCGGATCTGCCCCGCCGTTTCGTATTCCAGATAGCCTTTCAGAAGTGCCAGCACCGAATGTCCCATTCCCCGGCATGGAACGACCAAAGCTACCGGCATCTGAAGGACAGATGCAATCTCACTCGTACTCCCCTTCGGACTTTCCAGACTCATTCCGTCATAATATCCCATGACTCCTTCCGCCACTACCAGATCCGCACCCCTGCTGTGCCGTGCCAGAAGTTGCTTTTGCATCCCGGGCTCATGGAAGAAAAGATCCAGATTTTCAGAAGGAATGCCGAGAACCTTCTCATGGAAAAGCGGGTCAATATAGTCCGGGCCGCACTTGCATGCCGCCAGAGCAAGTCCCCGTTTCTGATATGCCCGCAACAGCCCGCAGACAATGCTCGTCTTCCCGCACCCGCTTCCGGTTCCGGCAATCAGAAGCCGTCCTGTCTTCTTTGTATCACTCATGGTCCGCTTCCTTTCTTCCCTGAAACACAGCCATCCACACCAGATTCTGGGCTGTCATCAGATGGTAGGCTCCCATCTTCCGGCTGCCTGATGCCTGAATCTGCATCACCTCGGCTGTCTCCCACCGGCTGTCCTGCAAAAGTTCCGTCATCTCCCGGATCGTTTCCATGCTGACCGCAGTCAGCACAATCCGGACCGATGGATTTTTCGACAGACAGGTTTCCACGATCTCTTTCAGCCGGCTTCCGCTTCCACCGATAAACACATGGGTCGGCGCAGGAAGATCCGAAAGCGCCTCCGGTGCGTTTCCCTCTACAATCTCCACCTGATCGGTCCGCCATTTCCGCTTATTTTCCTGAATAAGAGCAATTCCTTCCGGATTTCTCTCCACAGCATAGACCCGGATGGAGCCGTCCTGAAGCGCAGCCTCTACCGACACGCTTCCGGTTCCTGCCCCGATGTCATAGAGAACCGCATCTTTCTGAAGCTTCAGTGCGGCAACCGCCATGGCCCGGACTGCCGACTTGGTCATCGGCACTTTTCCCCGGATCAGCTCTTCATCTTCCAGATGCTGTCCCACAAACGTGTCGTAGTCCGGGTTGTGTACCCAGAGTACGGAAAGCCCGGAAAGCAGCTCCGACGTCAGTTCCCGGATCGTTCCGCGAAAGAAAACTTCTTCTTCATACGAAAGATCCCGTCCTGCTGCGGCTTCCAGATGATCCAGCCCGTACCAGGACATCTTTTCCAGAAACTGCTCTGCTGTCTCCCTGCCGCCAAGAAGCAGGAAGGTGTGTTCGTGGGTACAGATCTCATAAACCGCATTCTGTCCGGTTCCGTGAAGGCTGACCAATGCCGCCTTCTCCCACGGCACCTGACAGCGTGCCGCCATGCAGATCACTGATGAGATGCCTGGAATCACCCGGACCTCCCATTTCCTTCCTTCTAGACGCTTTGTAAGCTGTTTTGCGCCGCTGTAAAATCCCGGATCGCCGGAATATAAAACGGAGATTTCTTCTCCTTTTTCCTGCTCCAGAATCGTCATGATCTCCTCCGGACGGTAAGATGTATAGCATCTGGCCTCTTTCTTCCTGACCGGTTCTACACTTTCAAGCATCCTTTCGGCACCGATCAGTACGGTGCTTTTCCGGATCTGTTCCCTGGCTTCCTGTGTCAGGCTTTGGTTTCCGTCTGTCCCGATTCCAATCAGATTAATCCTTTTTTTCATATCGATATCCTCTCGGCGTCACCATCGCATCCCCGATCACTCTTGTCTGGGAATTGCCGATGAACACTGTGGTAAACATGTCTGTCTCGGTTTCTTTCAGCTCCCCAAGGGTTGTCACATGCTTTTCCTCCCCGTCTCTTGCGATCTGGCGCACATAGCCGCAGACCGTATCCGGGCTCTGATATTCCAGAAGAATCTCGCAGGCCCTCCGGAGATAATCTTTTCGTTTCCGGCTGGATGGATTGTAAAGGCAGATGGCAAAATCCCCTTTTGCCGCAGACCGCAGACGCTCTTCAATCTTCTCCCACGGCGTCAGAAGATCGCTCAGGGAAATGACCGCAAAATCATGGATGAGCGGAGCTCCCAGAACGGCCGCTCCCGCAGTGGCGGCCGTAATTCCCGGAACCACCTCGATCTCCACTTCCAAATATCCGCGTTCTTTCCGGATCTCATGCATCAGACCTGCCATGCCGTACACTCCGGCGTCCCCGCTGCAGATCATGGCTGTTGTCCGGCCCTCCCAGGCTTCCCGGAGTGCCATCTCACAGCGCTCCACTTCCTTTGTCATCGGCGTAGTCAGAAATGTCTTCCCCGGGAACTGCTCTTTTACCAGATCCACATAGACGGTGTATCCGATGATCACCTCACAGGATTCCATCGCCCGTACGGCCCGGATCGTCATTTCCTCATAAGCGCCCGGCCCGATTCCTATGACATATACTTTCTTTTTCATTCTTCCGTCTCCCCGTCTTTCTTCGTTCCTTCCCGGAACATGGTGGTAAATTCCGGATCATACAGCTTCGACCGCTCATATCCGGTTTTCTTTCCGCCTTCCAGCACTTCTCCCACTACAATCAGCGCAGTCTTCGTCACATGGTTCGCTTTGGCGGTTTCGGCCAGCGTTTCCACAGTACACCGGTAGACCGCTTCTTCCGGCCAGCTTGCCTTATAGACGATGGCCGCAGGTGTATCTCCCGGATAGCCCCCCGCCATCAGTTCTCTGGAAAGCGGTTCCAGAAGTCCGGTGCTTAGGAAAAGTACCATGGTTGCCTGATGAGCCGCAAAGCTGCGGATCGATTCTTTTTCCGGCACCTTGGTCCGGCCTTCCATCCGTGTGATAATGACGGACTGGGAAATCTCAGGGAGGGTGTATTCCAGTTTAAGAGCTGCCGCCGCTCCGGAAAAGGAGCTGACTCCCGGACAGATCTCATAGGCAATTCCTCTTCTGTCCAGCTCATCCATCTGCTCTTTGATGGCTCCGTAGAGACTTGGATCTCCGGTGTGAAGCCGTACCGTCGTCTTTTTGTCCTTTTCTGCTGCTTCAAGCACTTCCAGCACCTCTTCCAATGTCATATAGGCACTGTCATATACCTCACAAGTTTCCTTTCTGACCTGTAACAGTTCCGGATTGACCAGTGATCCGGCATAGATAATCACGTCCGCCTCTTTCAGCAGGCGTTCGCCACGCACGGTAATCAGGTCGCACGCTCCCGGCCCTGCTCCGACAAAATGTACCATCAGGATCCCTCCTTTATCACAATCAGCGAATAATAGCTGGATTTCTCCGGCACATCGTCCGGATTTTCATAAATCTTTTCATTTTCCATCCCGCAGTTTTCCACCATCCAGAACCGGTCGTTTGACGCCTTGACCGTCTCTTTGACATAAGGCATCTTTTTCCCTGTTTTCATCAGAATTTTCGTTCCGGAAAGCTTCAGCCCCTCTTCAATGCCATAGGAGGCCGGCAAGATATGAATCTCCTCTTTATTTTCCGCAAGCCCCAGGTTCAGAGCCGCTGCCGCCGCGCAAAACGATGGAATTCCAGGTATAATCACCGCCTGGTACCCGTCTTTTTGCACCCGTTTATGAATGTACAGATAGGTAGAGTAAATGGACGGATCTCCAAGGGTCAGAAATGCAATGTTCATTCCTTCGTCCAGATATTCCTCCACCTTCTTCGCTCCCGCATCGTGGATGCGTTTCAGTTCTTCTTTTTCTTTCATCATCGGCATCGGAAGGCAGAGCACCGGCTTTTTACAAATCTCCGGCACTTCCGGCAGCACAATCTGATATGCCGCACATCGATCGAGATACGGCATCCCTTCCTCCCAGATACACGGCTCCTTCAGTGTACTGTCAGACACCGGAACCGCGATCATATCACAGGACCGGATTGTCCGGACCGCCTTCAGCGTCAGAAGCTCTGCCTCTCCCGGTCCTGTCCCTGTTCCATATAAGATTCCACTCATTCTTTTTGTCCTTTCCGTTCCTCTTTGATCTGCCTGAGAAGCTCCATGGCGCCTTCCGTCTTTCCAAGGATCCCCCATTCTTTGGAGAAAGTCAGAAGTTCCACCTGGACTTCTCCTCTCGTTCTCTGATTGATATGCCAGGAGATACACTCCATGATCCGGGACATCACGTCTTCCCGGATTCCGGCCCTTGTCAGAACGGCAAGCATCTCATCTGTCGTGACGCTCTCCTCAATCTCAGGCACCAGCCCGATCAGCTCTTCGGCGCGCCCCGGATCTTCCTTTAAAGCCCCGGCCGCAAGATGGGAAAGCGCCGCAAGAAACACCTCCGCACGCGCGTCCGCTATCCTCGAGTGGGTATTCATGACACCTGCCGCAAGCTTGGCAAACTTTCCGATGTGCCCCACAAGAAGAACTCTCGGAAATCCAAGCACCACTGCCATATCCAGCGCCTCGCCCACATAGTTGCTGCATTTGACCGCCCGGTCCGGGGAAAAGGAAAGCTCTTCTTTCAGGAAATCACTTCCGTAATTTCCCGGCACCAGACAGAGCGTCTGAATTCCTTCCTGCTTTTGTACTTTCATTTCCAGAAGAATGGTCTCCGTCAGAGCCTGCTCACTCATGGGTTCTACAATCCCCGTTGTTCCAAGGATGGAAAGACCTCCCACAATCCCAAGTCTTGGATTGAAGGTCTTTTTGGCAAGTGCTTCCCCCTCCGGCGCAGAAATGGTCACTTTCAGCGTCCCGCAAAATCCAGCTTCCCCGGCTGCCTGCCGGACTGCTTCCGTAATCATGCTCCTTGGCACCTTGTTGATGGCAGGCGCTCCCACCGGCTGCTCCAGTCCCGGCTTTGTCACCCGACCGATACCCTCCCCGCCTTCCAGCACAATCCGCACCGGATCCGCTTCCGGGTCCGCATCTGTTTCCTGCCGTACAGCAGACACTTTCTTTACTTCGGCAAAGACGAGCATTCCGTGGGTAATATCCGGATCATCTCCTGCATCTTTCCGGACCGCGCATGACACCACATCGGAATGACGCACGATCTCCTCCACTTCCAGAAGCAAGGTCTCTCCTGCCGGGACAGTGATGCGGACTTCCCGGATTTCCTCTCCGGAAAACAGCATGATTGCCGCCGCCCTGGCCGCTGCCGCCGCGCAGGTTCCCGTCGTATATCCTCTTTTCAGTTCTTTTTGTCCCTTGATGACTGTCTGCTTTTCCATCTTTATCCTTTCGGACACTCCTTTGCTTCCCTGGCATGACGCACAAACATCTGCCGGATGCCCGGAATCTCTCCGAGACCTTTTAAGACGGTGCGCACTTCATATCCTTCTCTTGTCAGAATCGATTTCCAGGAATCCGCATCCTCTCCTGCCATGTCGTTTTTCGCATGGTCGCCCGCCACAATCATGAACGGCATCAGAAGAATCTTTTCGGCCTGCTGCTCTTTCAGCTTTTTCAGTACTTCCTCCATCTCCGGGAAGCCTTCTACCGTGCCGACTACCACGTTTCGGTAGCCTTTTGCCCAGAACGTGTAGTCAAGAGCCGGATATGCCGCGTTGGTATGGTGCTCTGTCCCGTGGCCCATGAGCACTAATGTTTCTTCCTCTTTGAGTCCGGCATCCTCCATAATCAGGTGTACCGCCTCCTCATAATCTTCCATCGTGGCAAGAAGCGGTGCTCCGATGCGGATCGTTTCAAACCGTTCCCGGTACGGCTCGATCTGCTCTGTCATCTTTTCGTATTCAAATCCGTGGATGATATGGGTCGGCTGGATGAGAAGATCCTCAATCCCGTCCCGCGCCATCTGCTCCATGGCTTCCTCCACGTTGCAGATTTCCATCTGAAACTCCGATTTCAGTTTCTTCAAGATCATTCCGCTTGTAAACGCCCGGTACAGCGTCCGGTCCGGGAATGCCTCCGCAAGCGCCTTCTCTACTGCTCCGATCGTCTTTTCCATCGTATCCAGGTGGCTCGTTCCAAAGCTCACCGTCAAAACTGCTTTTTTCATATTTGTCCTCCCATATGGGCCTGACATCGACGACTGACACCAAAAAAGGATATGGAAAAACAGACAGTTCTTTCCTCTGCCTCTTTCTCCATATCCATTTCTATTTCCCTTTGACGTCCTCTGTGTTTCTCGTACTTGTCATAATCCCGTAACCTTTCCGAAGCATTTAAAAGCAGGTATTCTGACTTAAGGATCCGTGCTTTCCTCTCCCTTCCCATGCATCTGCACAGTGGCCCATTTAAGAAAAGCTCCCCTTATACAGCAACGGGTATTGTTCCGGATTCTCACCGGATTCCCTTTTACTCCTTCTGAAACTAAGGTACTTTTAAATGATTTCTCTGTTTGATTCCTGTTTATGATACCATCGGCAAAGACCCCTGTCAACCGATCCCGCCCCTCCGGACGGTCTGAAGAACATTATCCGATTACAACGTATGCCCGGCTTTCTCCACCTTTTTCTTTCTTTACGAGAATCTTTTTGTCGATCCGCTCTTTCAGTTCAGCCACATGGGAAATAATTCCCACCAGCTTATTCCCTTCACTTAAAGAGGCAAGGGCGCGGACCGCCTTATCCAGCGCTTCCTCATCCAGTGTCCCGAACCCCTCGTCCACAAACATCGCTTCCATCCGGATGCCTCCGGCCATGGACTGAATCTCATCGGAAAGCCCAAGTGCCAGGGAAAGAGATGCCTGGAAGGACTCCCCGCCTGACAGTGTATGAATGCTGCGCTGTGTACCGTTGTAATGATCGATCACATCCATATCAAGGCCGCTCTGGCTTCTCCGGTTGTCCGCCGTCTTTTTGCGGACCAGCTCATACTGACCGTCTGTCATGACAAGAAGCCTGCGGTTTGCACGAATAAGAATCCGGTCGAAATAGGCCATCTGCACATAGGTTTCCAGCATGATTTTTTCCTTTCCTCCAAGTGTGCCGTTGACCGTATCGGAAAGAGCGCCGGCAATCCGGTATTCCTTCTCTGTCTCTTCCTGCTGCCTCACGGCCGCCCTCATCTTCTCAAGGGCGGACCGGTCTGCACTGAGCACCGGAAGGAGCTGTTCCTTTTCGGCAAGCAGACGCTGCTTTTTCAGGAGTGTCTCCTGTTTTTTCTGTTCCAGCTCCTCTTTTTCCCGGTGTTTCTCCTCTTCCGGCGTCTCCCGGTCTTTCTGCTGTTCCGTCCAGACACGGATGGATGCTTCGCAGGCAGAGATCTCATTTTCCGTGCTCTGGTATGCCGCTTTTGCCGCTTCCAAAGCCTCTTCTTTTTCCTGTTTTTCCAGCTCCATCTTCCGGATCACATTGCGTGCCTCTTCATAGGAATCATACGGAAGGCTCTCCCCGATTTCCTGAATCCGTTTTCCTTCTGTTTCCTGTTCTGTCCGCATGGAGGCCGTCTCCCGTTCCAGATGAAGAATGATGCCTGTCTGTTCTTCTGTCTGTTGTTCCAGCTCTTTTTCCCGCTTCTGCGCATCCTGCTTCTGCTTTTGCTGTTTGTTCAGACTTTCTTCTTTTTGCTGCAGTTCCCGTCTCCGGTTTTCCAAAGTGCAGCCTTCCTCTTTCATTCTCTGGTACGCTTCCTTCAGACCCGCCGGTTCCTCATCCGGCCAGAGCAGTGCGGCCTTCTGCCTGAGCTGGCCTGCCGCCGTCTCAGTGCGGCCTTTGGCCTCGCCTGCCTTCCGGCTCTTTTGCTTATCCTCTTCCATGAGCATATCAAGTACTGTTTTTTTCTGTTTCAACGTCTGTTCATCAGGGATTTCTTCCGGCTTTTTCGCCGGATCCGGATGGTGCAGGGCACCGCACACTGGACAGGGTTCCCCGTCTGTCAATCCGGCTGCCAGGATCCCTGCCTGCCCGTCCAGAAAGGCCCGTTCCAGCTCCTGATACTCTTTTTGTGCCTTCTCTACCTTCTCCCGGACGCAAAGGTAGGCCTCCTGCGCAGTCTCCTGCTCCTTTCTTGCCTCCTGGTACTGCCCGCAGATCAGCAGAAATTCTTTCAGATTCTGATGTCTTTCTTCCGTCTGCTGTTTCTGCCGCAGAAGTTCTTTCCATGCCTCCTCCGGATCAGGAATCTCCGACAGCAAGGCACGGCACCGCTCGATTTCTTCTTTTGCCTTTCTCTGCTTTTCCATTACAGCTGCCAGGCGGTCAGAAAGATTCCTGGCCTCCTTGCGTCTCTTCTCCCAGGATTTCTTCTTTTCCTCCAGTTCCCGGTAAGTCTCCATCTGCATGGATTCTTTCAAAATCCGCTCCTGCACCAGTTCATTACCTTTTGCATTCTCCTGCGCCTTCCGAAGTGCTTCCTGGCAGACCGCCTTTTTCCGGATCAGCTGTTCCAGTTCTTCTTTCTGCTGTTTTTCTCCCCGCTTTGCTTTCAGCTCCTGAACAGCCTCATTCAGCCTTTCGCCATACTGCTGTGCTTCCTCTTCCGTCCGGCTGATCTCCTTTTCCAGACGTTCTTCTTCCTTCTGCATTGTTTCAAGGATGTTCTCAATCGTCAAAAGCCATTCTTCCTTATCCGGACTTTGCAGGCTTTCCTCCCAGTTTGCCCGAAGCGCTTCCTCTTTCTCCGGTATCAGGATGCCGTCGGCATACTGGCGGATACTCTGCTCCACCGCCTCGTATGCTCTTTTCAGGCCTGCCGCTTTCTCCTTGATTTTCTCCTGAAATACCTGATATGGCGCCGTGTGGAACAGCATCCGGAAAATCCGGCTCTTTTCCTCAGTGGAAGAAAAGAGCATCTTCTGGAACTCTCCCTGAGCCAGCATGGCAATCTGTGTAAACTGCTCTCTTTTCAGTCCGAGAATTTCCTCGCACTTTTCTGTAACAGTTCTGGCGCCCGTCACCACACTTCCATCCGGCATCGTCAGAACGGCATCCGCCTTCTGGGTAATCCATCCTTCGCCCCGCTTTTTCGGGCGCTGGTATTCCGGATTCCGGTGAATCTGATATCTTGCACTGCCGACCGAAAATGTCAGCTCCACATAAGTTTCCTCCCCGTTTGCTGCATATTTGCTTTGCAGCATATCCGCTTTTCTTCGGTTTCCGGAAGGCTCACCGTAAAGGGCAAAGGTGATGGCATCAAAAATTGTCGTCTTCCCCGCGCCGGTATCCCCAGAGATCACATAAAGTCCATGCTTTCCCAGCTTGTCAAATGGAATCTCCTGTCTGGACGCATAAGGGCCGAATGCGGATAAAATCAGTTTTTCCGGTCTCATCTTTCTTCCTCCCATACTTCTTCCATCATCTCTTCGACCAGTTTGCTCTGCTCATCCGAAAGCGGCCGGCCGTTAACCACCTGATAGAACTCCGCAACAACTTCATCCGGCCGCTTTTGTTCTACCGCTTCCATTTCTTCATACTGCATCTGCGTGCGTACCCGCACATTGTCATAGTCAAGCTTCATCAGATTCGGATAAATCATCCGAAGTTTCCCGACCGCATCCATCACATCTTCCTCATCGGTAAGTGTAATGTGAAAGTAGTAATCCCGCTCCTGCGTCTCGTAAAACGGCCGGCTCGTCAGCTGTAAATATGTCCCTTTCAGTTCCTTCATATCCCGCAGAGGGGTAAGCGGAACTGTTTTGATCGCGGTCTCGCCTTTTTCTTTCAACTCCACAATGGTCACGGATTTCTGATCATGTACCTCGGAAAACGAATATTTCAAAGGCGTTCCGCAGTAGCGTACTGTCTCCCTTGTGACAGACTGGGGTCTGTGCAGATGACCAAGGGCTACATATTCAAATCCGTCAAACACCGACACATCCACCTGATCCAGGCCCCCGATGGAGACCTCCTCCGACTCACACTGTACGGCTCCCGCCACAAACTGATGGGCTACCAGAATATTCCGCTTTGCAGGATCCAGATCTGCCTCTTCCAGCACTGCGCGCACTGCGTCCGTGTATGTCTGGATGTCTTTTTCCGGATAGACACTCCGCACCTGTGCCGGTTTTAAAAACGGCATCAGCCAGATGGAAAGTTCACCGTATTCATCCTCCCGGTCCACTTTTTCCAGAAATCCTTCTGATGCCATATACACGCCGCCTTTCTTAAACAGCTCCGCTCCAAAGGAAAGCCTGTCCCTGGAGTCGTGATTTCCACTTATGAAAAAGACCGGAATCTTCCGGTCCGCAAAGCTGCTCAGCAGATAATCAAGAAGCCGCACTGCTTCCGCTGGCGGAACAGGCTTGTCATAGACATCACCTGCAATCAGCACTCCCTGCGCCTGCTCCTGATCGGCAATCTTCAGAATCTGCTCAAGAATGTGGGCCTGATCCTCCAGCATGGAATACTCATTGACCCGTTTTCCAAGATGCAGATCCGATATATGCAGCAATCTCATAATTTTCCTCCTAATATTCAATTCCTTCCCGTGCAGGGACGCCCCGCTCAAACGGGTGCCGCACCGCCCGGATCTCGGAAATATAATCTGCCATTTCCAGAATCCGCGCATCCGGATTCCGTCCCGTCAGGACGACTTCCAGATGCTCCGGCTTCTCCTTGAGAAAGGAAAGTACACGCTTATGAGGAATCAGGCCGTGCCCGAACGCCGCCATAAACTCATCCATCACAAGGATGTCATAGCCTGCCGCCCGGCTCTCGATGTCCTCCCAGATCCGTTCGTACTCTTCTTTCATCCGCTCTTTTTCTTCGTCCGTCAAAGTCCAGTAAAATCCGTAGCCCTCCGGCATCCGGATCCGGTCAATCTGCGGGATCTGATCCAGCACGGAAAGCTCCCCGGAATCTTCATTTTTCAAAAACCGGACAAGGAGAATCTTTCTTCCCCTTCCGGCAGCCCGGATCATCAGCCCGACGGCAGCACTGGTCTTTCCTTTTCCGTCTCCGCAGTATATATGAATCAATCCGTTTTGTCCCATACCCATGTTCCTTTCTCCATATGAAGGTATCCGCTTCCTTTCCAGAAATACGGCAGGCCATACACCGCCTCGATGAACACATCGGATTTTTCCATCAGATAGCGGTTGACCCGGCCTGCCACGGAAAGGTACTGTTTCATTTCTTCGTCTTTCGTTCCGTTTTGAAACATTTCGTTTGTCACAACGACAAGATGGTCCGCACTGTCTGCGAAATGTTCGATCCCTCGGATGATCCGCTCTGCCGTCTCCTCCGGGTCCTGCATGGAAAAATCTTCTCCGCTGTAAAGCTCATTGGCCGTGAGATTGGAAACGCATTCCAGCAAAATGAGCGGCACCTTCTCTTCAAAGACGACCTCTTCCAGCCCGGGCGGACATTCCAGCGTAGTAAACTGTCTGCCCGCCCGCTGTTTCCGGTGTCGTTCGATCCGCCTTCTGCTCTCCTCGTCATACACCATCATCGTCGCTGCATAGATCTTCGGGCCGCTGCACAGGCTCTGAGAGATGTCTTCTGCCATGGCGGACTTTCCGCTTCCGCTCCCCCCTGTTACTGTAACGAACATGCGCGGATCCTCTCTACTGCTTCCTCAAATGTACTTCCTTCTTCCTTCGGCCGTTCCACCACTACAAGCACCGTTCCGGTCTTTGCGGCAGCTCTTGCCTTATCATCAAAACCGCCTGCGCTTCCGGACTCTTTCGTAATCAGCCAGGATGCCTTGACATGATGAATCGTTGCGATATTCATCTCCTCGGAATATGGCCCCTGCATGGCAATCAGATGATCCCCTTCCAGTCCGAGACGTACGCTTTCCTCCACGGATTCTTGCGTAGACAGCACTCGTGCATAACAACGGTTCCGGTAGTCTGTAAGCCTTGTATAAACAGAAAGCTCCTTGCTTCCTGTGGTAATCAGGATATTCCCCTCCGTCTTCTCCAGAAATTCTACACCTTCTTCGATCGAAGAGACATAGATGAGGCCTTCCTCTTTCTGCACCGGCTTTCTCAGAAGCCTGATATAAGGAACTCCCGTCTCCCGGCATGCCTCTTTGATATTTTTCGTCACTTCACGGGCAAACGGATGGGTGGCATCCACAACAAGATCAATCTCCTGTCTGCGGATATAGTTTTTCATTTCCACCTCTTTCATGCGTCCTGCGATGATATTTAAGTTTCCGGCCTGTACCTCTCCGTGCTTTGCATATGGCGCCCGTTCTTCTTCCGTTTCCTTTAAAAGACATTCTTTTCCGTATTCCGTGGCCACACTGACAAAAACTTCTACCGGAAAGTGCTTGATCTTCTCCATCAGTTCTTTTCCTTCTGTTGTGCCAGCAAAGATTAAGATATGCTTCATGTTTTTTCCCCCTTTCGTTCCTGGTCCGCCATCCGGGGCGTCGGCTGCTTTGTCTCTCCAAATATTACTTCGCAGCGCATACGTACCACCGCAAGTGTCAGATCCCGGAATGTTTCTTTTTTATAAATCAGATCTCCGGACTGTCCTGCAAGAAGCGCCGCCCTCTCGCATACATTGTCCGTCCCTGTTATATTCTTTACAAAATCAGAAGAGGATGTTACCTGCTTCACCGTATTAAGCTCCCCGGCCGTGTACGTCCGAAACGGAATCCCGTATTCTGACGCAAAATCAAGGATTCCCTTCTCATCTGCTTTCCGGTCAATGCTTGCAAGCACACCGATCTGGTCTGTCTTCCATCCTCCACGCCCCAGAACGCTTCGGATCTTTTGTTCTATCTTTTCTTTTTCTACACCTCTTCTGCATCCGATTCCGACACTTAGTATTTTCGGGTACAGATGCAGAATGCCTTCCATCGCCTTCTCCGGCTTTTTTTCAAGCACGGCAATGCCCGGCAGCGTTTCTTTTAGCTTCCTGTACTCCTGCTTTATCAGAAGCTCCTCCGGCACGTTCCCCTTCACCGGGAAGTCCGAATAAAACCCAACTGCTCTTCCCTGCAGAATCCGGGCCGAAATCTCTTTTGCAAGAGCCCTGTCCGAAATCTGCATTCCGTTTTCCTTCGCAAACAGATCCACCGCGAATTTCCTGTTCAGATCGGTGGCTGTCGTAACTACCGGAACCGCCCCGGTAAGAGCGGAAATAATCCGGGCAGTCTCCCCTGCTCCTCCCAGATGACTTGAAAGCAGCGGAATGATATATCCGCCTTTTTCATCCATTACAAGCACCGGAGAGTCCGTGAACTTATCCTTTACAAGCGGGGCAATGCTCCGGACGGCGATTCCTGCCGCTCCGATAAAGAGATAGGTGTCTTTCCCCCATCCTTCCCCAACCCAGTCGTACATGGACGTCACTTCACAGAGCATACTGCCTCCCGGCGCCGTACCTTTCCGGTACCCTGCACAGGAAAGTCCCGCCTTCTCGAGCGTTTCTCTCAGGAGGTTATTTCGCCGGTGTCCTTCGGATGTAAAGCTGATGACGCGAATGGTGCCGCATTTATTTTCCCATGCTGATTTCAAGTCCGCTCACCCCAAAGTCCTCTGCCAGAGATTCCATCCCCTCTCCGATTTCTTCTCTCGTATACTGGTGTTCCTCCAAAAACTCCTCGTCCATATGTGCCAGATGAAGATAAAAGCAAAGTGCCATCTCAAACATCTGCAGATCCCCTGTCTCCAGCTCTTCCAGAAGAAGATTTTCCGCTTCATTGATCTCCCCTGCGTCCGCAAGAGAAAGGATCTTTCTGTAAAGGCGGTCCACCTCATTATCTATCGCTTCATATTCCGGAAGCTCATATTTCGCTTCCTCTTTTCCGAGAATCAGTCTGGCCAGAAACCTTCCCTGGTCTTCCAGCCTTCTCAGTACAAAATCCTGTTTCAGTCCCATTGCTGTCACCTCTTTTTAGTAGTAAATCATACGTCCAAATGCGCCGGCCGCCGCTGACGCAATCACAAGGAAACATCCGAGCACGAAAAATCCGACGGCTGCACCGATCAGAATGTAGAGATGTTTCTTTCTGTGTCCGCCAAACATCTTTCCTTCATATCCTTTTCTTCCCATGTGAATCAGGAAATTGCCCGCGTAAATCAGGACAAGGGCAATCCCGGTCATCGCAACATAGATCCCTGCCGACGCGAGGTTATAGGAAAAGCTGTAGGAACCCGTCTGTGAATATGCCGCGCTTCCGGCCACCTGATAAAGGCCGTCCATCAGCCACTGCATTCCGAACATCAGGACCAGCGGAAGCAGATTGTTGATGGCATGGAACATGATATTGTAAACCATGTTTCCGGTTTCCGCCAGAAGATAAGCCATTGCCATCCCCAGAATGGCTGTCGGAAAGAAGCGCCAGATACTACCGTGAAATGCTCCGAAAATGCATCCTGTCAGCACAATGACTATCCACTTGTTTCCAATCGGCCAGAAGCTGTTAAAGACTATCCCCCGGAACACGGCCTCTTCACAGAATGCCGGCGTGATGGATACGATCAGTACGGCAACCAGCACCGGAACACTTAAGAATGTATAAGAAAGTCCTGCACTTGTTCCCATGATTTCATCCGGGAAGAAACATGCAAGCACTACGGTAAAGACCATAGCGATCCCGATTGTTCCCATCCAGAAGAGAAAAGTACCAAACAGGCCGTGCGGAGTCGGTTTATGAATCGGGAATACGTATTTCGGATTACCGCGGAACAAAAAGGTGCATCCTACCGCACCGGCAAGCATCAAAAGCTCACTGATCAAAGTCCCGTAAAGTCCCATATAATTACTGAGCACCGGACCGATCAGAAAGATGCAGACCGCAGTCAGGATCAGGACAATCAGTCCATGGTAAGGTTTTAGTGGTTTCGTTTGTCTGTTCATTGTTACCCCTTCTTTCCAAAATCAAAACGGGGGAGGATGCTCCCCCGCTCTTTTCTCCTGCAAAATCCCCCCTGCTCTTCCTTATCTGCCGCAGATCTCACAGCCAAGCGCACATCCGGTCGGTGTTCCCGCACAGCCGCCCATGGCTGTCTCCCTGAGTTCAAATGGAAGACTTTTTCCTACATGATACATGGCCTCCGCCATCTCATCAAACGGAATCACACTTTTCACTCCACTGAGCGCAAGTTCCGCGCAGGTCAGCGCGTTCGCCACTCCGATGGCGTTTCTGCTCTGGCAAGGTGCCTCTACAAGTCCCGCAATCGGGTCGCACACCATGCCGAGAAGATTTGCCATCGCAATGGATGCAGCATCCAGACACATCTGCGGTGTACCTCCCATCATCTCCACTACTGCGCTCGCGGCCATGGCAGATGCTGCTCCGACCTCAGCCTGACAGCCCGCCTCTGCTCCGGACACGGATGCATTGCGCATCAGAATATAGCCGACTGCTGATGCATTGAGAAGTCCTTTTAAGAGCATCTCATCATCTGCCTCCTTTGTATCACGGATGGCAAGCAGAACACCCGGAAGAACACCGGCCGATCCTGCTGTAGGCGCTGCCACGATCAGTCCCATGGAGGCGTTGACTTCCAGTACCGCCATACTGTAGGCAATCGCTCTTGACAGCGGCGTGCCGCACACGGAAGAAGCGGCTCCCTCGTGGTCCGCCACAAGCTTTGCCTCCCCTCCGATCAGACCACCTATTGACTTTTTCGGATTTTTGATCGGCTCTTCCACCGCATTCTTCATAATTCCGAGTGCTTCATAAAGCTTTTCCCTGATCGTTTCTTCCTGCATTCCACCGCAGGTAATCTCTCTTTGTTTCATCACTTCCGAGATCGGAAGCTGTTCCTTTTCACACACTTCAAGAAGTGTCTGTCCTGAAATAAAATCCATCCTGGCTCCTCCTACATCTGTACAAGCATCAGATCCTGTACGTTCTCGTTTTTGTGAATTTCATCCAGAATCTCTTCCGGAATCTGCTCGTCCGACTCCACGATTGTAAAGGCGGTCGCTCCTTTATCCTCGCGGAACAGTCTCATAAACGCGATATTCACTTCATGCCTGCTCAGACACTGGGTAATATGTGCCACTACGCCCGGCTTGTCAATCTGTCGGACAATCAGCGTACTGTACTCGCCTGTAAATTCCACATCAATGCCGTTGATCTGGACAATCTTAATCTTGCCGCCTCCGATGGACTCTCCTCTGACAAACAGACGGTGCCCGTTTACTCCGGTAATATCCATATCCGCTGTGTTCGGATGATCTGTCCTTGTCTCTTCATCAATGACAAACTCGTATTCTACCCCCATCTTTTTGGCCCATTCAAAGGCATCGCGGATTCTGGCATCATCAGTGTCAAATCCAAGAACTCCGCCTAAAAGCGCCCGGTCCGTCCCGTGCCCATGATAAGTCTTGGAAAACGAACCATAAAGTGTAAAGACGACCTTTTTGATCGGTTCCGGACACATTTTGCGCGCCAGAAGCGCCATGGAACATGCCCCTGCTGTATGCGAGCTGGAAGGCCCGATCATATTCGGACCGATCACATCAAAAATACTCAAAAACTTCATACCCATATCCTCCGGTTACTTTCTTTGCTTTCCTTAATATAACATATTTCCGGATTCCTCAAAAGGGATTTCACAAAATCTGCATAGAAGATCGTAAAAATGATCACAGGTGTCTTCATAATTTCTTAATTTTCCCCTGAAAATCTTTCGAATATCCTAAGAGTGGCTTTTGTTGTTCTTCGGTTTTATGTTTTACAATGGAACCATAAACAGGAAAGGAAAGAGAGGCGGAAAAGTTATGTTACAGAAATATATGATGGCAAAAGAATTTTATACAACAGAAAAGGCGGGGCTCATTCAGCAGAGTATGCATCGGTACTCCATCTCTTCCTACATCCTGTTTTTCTTTACCTTTTCATTTGCGGGATGGCTGTGGGAAGTCCTTCTGCATGTATTTATCGATCATACTGTTGTAAATCGTGGTGTCCTCTACGGTCCGTGGCTTCCAATTTACGGATTTGGAGGAGTTTTGATTCTCCTCCTGCTCCGCCGCTTTGCCGAAAAGCCGCTTCAGGTCTTTCTGATGACCATGCTGACAGCCGGGACGATGGAATTCGTCACGGGAACCGTGCTGTGGAAGGTCTATCAGATGCGCTGGTGGGATTACCGGGATTCCCTCATCAATCTCAAAGGATTTGTCTGCCTGGAAGGGCTGCTTCTCTTTGGAGCCGGAGGGCTTGTGATCCTCTATTTTGCGGCGCCGAAACTAAGCGTTCAGTACCGGAAGCTTCCGGATAAATTCCGGACGGTTCTGTGTATCTGTCTCCTTGGTATCTTCGTCATTGATGTCGTCTTTTCGCTGATGCATCCAAATGCCGGATTCGGGGTGACAGTGCCAAGGCCATAATACGAACTCAGGGAAAAAGAAAAAGTTAAATCACAAAGAAAACCGCCTCACCTGCTGCAGTTCCTCCGCAGTCGTGAAGCGGTTCTTTTCTATTTTAATTACTGTTTTTTTAATGTGCGCAGTCTGCCTCGATCTTATCCAGATCTCCGTTGTTGATAAAGTATGCTTTATACCACATCAGGAACGTATAGACTACCCAGATCTGAATGGAATGGGTTACCTTTCCTTCTTTGTGTTCTTCCAGAAGCTGCAGAATTTTCTTACGGTTAAAGAATTTTCCTGCTGTCTCGCTCTTGAATTCTTTTTTGATCATTTTGTAATACTGATCTTCTCTCATCCAGTTCGGGAGCGGGCTCGGGAACATGAGTTTCTTTCTCTCCGCGCTCTTCTTGCTGAATTTACGGTCCGCAAGGGCACGGAACGCAAGCTTCGTGTTGGAATCGTTGACCTTGCATTTTGCCGGAATCGTCCGGGCAGTCTTGAATACTTCGATATCCATAAACGGAACACGAAGCTCCAGTGAGTTTGCCATGGACATCTTGTCCGCTTTCAGAAGGATCTCCTGACGCAGCCACATATTGAAGTCCAGATACTGCATCTTGGACACATCGTCCAGATCCGGCACCTTGTCATAAAATTCTTTAGCAATATCCAGCGGATTTCTGCTCTTGTATTTTTTCTTGAGGAACGCATCCCTCTCTTCGTATTTGAAGACGTTGCTGTTTCCGATATAGCGCTCTTCCACATCCTTGCTTCCGCGGATCAGGAATCCTTTTCCCTTGAATTTCGGAAGCGGTGTGACAACCTTTGCCACTGCCTTTCTGAACCACTTCGGAAGCTTCTGATATCCGCCAAGAGAGATATTCTCATGGTAGATATTGTATCCGCCGAACATCTCGTCCGCACCTTCTCCGGAAAGTGCTACCTTGAAGTCCTGAGAACAGCGGTTGGAGATGTAGTACAGAAGGTTCGCGCTCGGGTTGGCCAGCGGCTCGTCCATGTAATACTGAATCTTCTCCGCATCGTGGAAATATTCTTCAGCAGATACCTTCCGTCCGATATTGCGGATGCCAAGCTCGTCTGCCAGTTCCTTTGCGTGAGGCGCTTCGCTGTATTTCTGCTCTACAAAGTCGATCGTAAATGTCGTCAGATCCACCTTGTCCTTCAGTTCATATGCCACGTAGCTGGAATCCACGCCGCTGGAAAGGAAGGAACATACCGGCACGTCTGCGATGATATGTTTGTTTACTGAATCTTCCAGAACACCGTCCAGCTTATCCGCAACACTCTCGATGGTCTGATTTTCATTGATGTCAAAGGTCGGCTCCCAGTACATCTTCACGTTTACCCTGCCGTTTTCATAGGTAAAGTAATGTCCCGGCAGCAGTTTGTATACATTCCTGAAGAATGTCTCTTCTCCAGGAATACATCCGAATGTCATGAAGTCCGGAAGTTTCTCCTCGAACAGCTCTTTCTTGAAATCCGGGTGAGCCAGGAAAGACTTGATCTCGGAGCCAAACAGGAACGTACCGTCCTTATGGTAATAATAAAACGGCTTGATGCCGAAATGGTCTCTTGCTCCGAACAGTGTCTTCTTCTTTCTGTCAAAGATGACAAACGCAAACATTCCTCTCAGTTTTTTAAGCAGTCCTTCCTTGCCCCACTCTTCGTATCCGTGGAGAAGGATCTCGGAATCGGTATGTGTTGTAAATACATGTCCGGCCTGAATCAGCTCTTCTCTGATCCCCTGATAGTTGTAAAGCTCGCCGTTAAAGATCAGCACCAGATTTTTGTCTTCATTGAACATCGGCTGAGACCCGCCTTCCAGGTCGATAATACTAAGTCTGACAAAGCCCAGCCCGACTCCGCCTTCCACGAAAGCATCCTGTGAATCCGGCCCTCTGTGGCGAATCTTATCTGTCATCTTCCGGATCACGGAAGCATCGTACTCTTTCATTCCTGCATAACCTGCAAATCCACACATACTTTTTCTCCTTTATATAAATGTCTCTTGATATCAATATACTAACTTCATTATTTTAGCGAATTTCACTGTGGATTGCAAGAGATTTGTTCCATCACTTTTCCAATCGGTTCCCGGATCACAAGATCCGCCCGGACAGACCGCCCTGTTTCCGCCTTGTTGATCAGCACAAGATACTTTCCGCGGAAGTAGTCGATAAAACCGGCCGCCGGGTAAACGACAAGGGAAGTCCCGCCGATAATCAGCATATCCGCATGAGCGATCGCCTCCACGGAATTCTGGATAGTCTTCGTATCCAGCCCTTCTTCATAGAGCACCACATCCGGCTTGATCATCCCGCCGCAGCTGCATCTTGGAATTCCCTCACTGTTTTTCACATACTCTGCATCATAAAATTTTCCACATTCCATACAGTAATTTCTGTGAATGCTTCCATGCAGTTCATAGACCGTCCGGCTTCCCGCCTTCTGGTGAAGCCCGTCAATATTCTGAGTGACAACGGCGGAGAGCTTTCCTGCCTGCTCCAGTTCGGCCAGTTTCCTGTGGGCCGGATTCGGCTCCGCGTCCAGACAGAGCATCCGGTCCTTATAAAACCGGTAAAATTCCTCCGGATTTCTCAGAAAAAAGGTGTGGCTTATGATTGTCTCCGGTGGATATTTATACTTCATATTGTATAAACCGTCTTCACTGCGGAAGTCCGGAATGTTGCTCTCGGTGGAGACTCCCGCTCCTCCGAAGAATACGATATTCCTGCTCTCATCTATCATCTGCTGAAATTTCCTGATCTCTTCCATGCCCTTCTTCTCCTTTCATTTCTTTCTCTGCTTTTCCTCGTTTTTCCTTTAGTATAGCACAGTTTCATCATACTGATAAGATTTCCTGATTTTCCGGAAATCTCTTGTTCCCCTTCTTTTCTTCCTGTATACTGATTCGTATCTGAAATAGAAAGGACTGACAGGTATGAATGAGAGCATTTCCAAAAAAGTATTGAATATTATTACAATCTTAATCGGCAACGCCATCTATGCGCTCGGTGTTGTCGTCTTTATTCTTCCAAATGACCTGATCACCGGGGGAACGACTGGTCTTGGAATTGCGTTTGAGCATTATTTTAATATCCCCATTTCCATGTTCGTCTTCTGTTTCAACGCCGTTATGTTCGTGCTTGGAGCAGTTGTCCTTGGAAAAATGTTTGCACTGACAACACTGATCAGCAGTTTCTTTTACCCGATCATTCTCGGCGTATTTGAAAGAATTCCGCAGCTTGCTAATGTCACCAGCGACCGGATGCTCGCAACCGTCTGCGGCGGACTGATGATCGGATTTGCCATCGGAATCGTGATCCGGGCAGGAGCCTCCACGGGAGGAATGGATATTCCACCTCTTGTCCTGAATAAAAAGTTCGGGTTTCCGGTGTCTGTCATGCTCTATCTCTTTGACTTTACGATCCTGATTCTCCAGATGCTCTTCTCCGACAAAGAGCAGATCATCTACGGAATCCTCCTTGTCCTGATCTACACCGTCGTCCTGGACAAAGTACTCCTCACCGGACACGTTCAGACTCAGGTCAAGATCGTAAGCAAAAAGCACAAAGAGATCAATCAGATGATCGTCCAGAAGCTGGACCGGGGCTCCACTATCCTGTACGGGGAAACCGGCTATCTTCACACCGATCAGCCGGTAATTATGACTGTCATCTCCAACCGTGAGCTGACAAAGCTCAATCAGGAAGTCAATAAAATTGATCCGGAAGCCTTCATGATTATCTCCCGTGTCAACGAAGTCAAAGGACACGGCTTCTCCAGCGGCAAGATTTACCGGAACAAAAAGACTGCCGCCGTATCCGGAAAATAAAATGTTCTGAACTATTCTCAAATATACAAAATCCGGAAGTCGCTTTGAATGAGACTTTCCGGATTTTTATATTACTCTTTCATCAGTTTATGGAGGCTTTCTTCAGAAAGTTCCAGTTCCTTTGCAATTTGGCTGTCTTCCATGCCCTTCTTTCGCTTTTTTTATCCCAGAAGATCCTGCGATACTTCTGTGTAGGAGGACAGGTCTTCCGGCAGTGTGATTTCCACCTTTTTACCCGGATCTTTCAGGGTACTTGTCATCTTTGTATTCACGCTGACTTCGCTTCCGCTGATATTCATCAGCAGATCCATATCAACATTACTTTCGATATAATAGCCGTCCGGATTGATCAGATAGGATCCTCCTGCCTTCTCGATTGTAAAATCCGCCGTTTCTGTTCCGGTCTGCATATTGGAAAGAATCTCCTTTGTATAGTTGGTCATCTTCTCCGGATCTCCGGTAAAGGTAAGTCTCGTATTTTCTCCCTCTTTTTCTGCCGTCAGCTCCGTCATTGCTTCCGAGGATACTGTGCCGCCCATGCTGTTTTCCACCTGCTCCGTAATCGCTTCCAGATCGTACGGATATTTGAGCTTCTGGCCTGATGTCTCCATATAATAGTAGCCGTCCGTGTAAAATGCGGTCATCTCGATATTCTGCCCGAGGAGTGAGGTCGTCGTCTCCATCTGATACTGTAGATCCGATGTATTGTATCCGGACATCAGCATATCGACATTCATATCGATCTCCACCGTCTCTCCGGCCTGCTCCAGCGTCATCTTCGTTCCCATTGTCATGTCCAGATCTGTCAGTTCCCCGTTTTTCTCCACCGCAGCCTGGTAAAGTTCCTGTGGATCCGGTTCTTCCTGATTCTGACTGCATCCTGCTGCCGTCAGAAGACCGATGCAGCAGATTCCTGCAAGAATCCTTTTTCCCATCTTGTTTTCTGTCCGTCGTTTCACCATTTCTTCCCTCCCTTTCTGATTTCAGGCCTTCCGGCCTTTCCAAAATCCTGTCCGTATTTTCTTCCAGTTACGGAAGCAGCCGCAAAACAGCTCTTAAAAGCTGCCCTGCGGCTGTTTTATTCAGTGTACCATCCGGTATAAAAACATGTCAATACTGTTCCCGATAGGATTTGAAAAAGTCGGACAGACTGTCCAGCGTTTTGACGAGAACCGGAATCTCATCCTCTGAGAGGGCGGATACGACTGCTTCCGTCATCTTCCTGTGAAAATCTGCATGATGGTGGTACGCCTTTTCCCCCTTTTTTGTCAGGCGGATATTGACCACTCTTCGGTCCTGGGAACTCCTCTCCCGGACCACATACTTTTTATTGACAAGACTGTTCATGGAGGTGGTAAGAGATCCGACAGTGATTTTCAGTTTTTTTGCGATTGCCGACATATTGTTTCCTTCTCCGAGGCCCACCGCTTCAATAATATGCATATCGTTGTTCGTAATGTCCTTATATTCTTCTGTGATCACTGCTTTTCCTTCCAGCTCCCAGATTTCATTGAACAAATGAACCAGGATTTCGTTGATTGCCCTGTATGCGTCCACGTTTTTTTGCTCCTTTACCTGTCTATCTTTCGTCTTGTCCCTATTCTTCTCCCATCAGTGAACCTATCACTTCCCTGACAGTCGTGATCTTCTGCTGTCTGTACGCCTCTTTTCCACAGAAAAGAAGTGCTTCCTCCACATCCCCTCTGGCCGCTGCCACGAGGCGTTCTGTAATGCAGTACGGAATTTCGGACGGATTGCATTTATGAAGACATCCAAGGCATTTCTTCGGAGTAAATTTCTCCCCGTCCATCACTCTTTTCATAAATGGATTTAAGATTGCACGCCCCGGCATTCCTACCGGACTTGTCACAATGCAGATGTCCTCTTCTCCGGCGTTTATGTATGCTTCCTTATAACGGATATCCGCATCACATTCTTCTGTCGTCACAAAAAGGCTCGCCGTCTGCACACCGTCCACGCCAAGCGCCATGGCCGCTTCCACCTTCTCTTTTGTATCAATGCCGCCGGCCAGGACAACCGGAATCTTTCTTTCATACTTCTCTTCGTACTCCCGCACGGCCTTTAAGATGGACTTTACTTCTTCATTGTATGCCTTATCGTCAAATATCTCAAGCTGTTCTTTCGTAAATCCAAGATGTCCCCCTGCCTTCGGTCCCTCAATCACAAGCAGATCCGGCACCCGGTTGTACTTTCTGTCCCAGTATTTCAAAATGACTCTCGCCGATTTTTCAGTTGAAACAATCGGTGCGATCTTCGTATCGGTTCCCTCCACATAGCGCGGGAGCTCTGTAGGCAGCCCGGCTCCCGAAATAATCAGATCACATCCGATGGCAGCCGCATGCCTTACATACTCCTCGTAATGCTTCAGCGCTACCATGATGTTAAATCCGATCACTCCGTCCGGCGCGGTCTTTCTGGCCTTTTGGTATTCACTTTCCATGGCCCGCAGGTTGGCCTGAAACGGATTTTTTTCAAAATCCGCTTCCCGGAATCCTATCTGCGCATTGGAAATGATCCCCGCCGCGCCCTCTTTTGCAACAGCACCTGCAAGTCCTCCCATGCTGATACCGACTCCCATTCCCCCCTGAATGAGAGGAATTTTGATTTGTTTATCGCCGAGCGAAATCGGCGGCCATTTTGTGTTCACTTTTCGTTCCTTTCCTACATCCGACGGAATCTCCGGTAACGTTTTTCAACCAGAGCATCTGCATCCATCTCCATGTACTCACAAATAAATTTCTTCAGACTTCTGTCCAGTCTGTCTGCCACTTCCTCCAGATTTGCGGAAGTGAAATTATCCGGCTCCGGAATCACCTGCTCGACAATCTCCATGCTCTTTAAATGGTTTGCCGTCAGCTTCATGACTCCTGCCGCCTCTTTTGCCCGTTTACTGTCCTTCCAGAGAATGGATGCAAAGCCTTCCGGAGAGAGGATCGAGTAGATCGAATTTTCCAGCATCCACACTTCATCCGCGGTCGCGATGGCAAGCGCTCCTCCGCTTTCTCCCTCTCCAATCACGATGGATACAACCGGTGTTTTCAAGCCGGACATCTCATAGATATTTCTCGCAATTGCCTCTCCCTGTCCTCTTTCTTCTGCTTCAATTCCGCAGAACGCTCCCGGTGTATCAACAAAACAGATGACCGGGCGGTGGAATTTCTCCGCCTGCTTCATCAGACGCAGCGCCTTCCGGTATCCGTCCGGGGAAGGCATTCCGAAATTCCGGAGAATATTTTCTTTTGTCGTTGTGCCCCGTTCCTGCGCAATGACTGTGACCGGCATTCCGTGGAATCTTGCGATTCCTCCGATAATCGCCTTGTCATCTTTGAAATACCTGTCACCGTGCAATTCAATAAAGTCGGTAAACAAGGTGTGAATATAGTCACTTCCTACCGGGCGGTCTTTTCTTCTGGAGATCTGAACCCGCTCCCAGGAGGTCAGCCCTTTATATGGAACACGTTTTTCCTCTCCTTCGTTCTGACAGCATTCCTGCCGCCAGTCTTCCCCGTTCTCTTCGATTTTATGCATGCTGAGAATAGATGCAAGCACTTCCTTCATCTCTTCCCGCTCTACAATCCGGTCGATGAAACCGTGCTCCAGCAGAAATTCCGATTTCTGGAATCCTTCCGGCAGCTTCTGTCCGATCGTCTGCTCAATGACACGCGGTCCGGCAAAACCGATCAATGCGTTCGGCTCTGCCAGAATGACATCGCCAAGCATGGCAAAACTTGCCGTTACTCCGCCGGTTGTCGGATTAGTCAGGACCGAAATATAGAGAAGCCCGGCATCACTGTGCTTTTTCAGAACCGCAGATGTCTTTGCCATCTGCATCAGGGAGACAATGCCTTCCTGCATTCTTGCTCCGCCTGAGCAGGCAAAAATGATCACCGGAAGTTTTTCTTCGGTAGCCCGTTCTACGGCACGGGCGATCTTCTCTCCGACTGCCCATCCCATACTTGCCATCATGAAGCGTCCGTCACAGATGCCAAGTACCACATCATTTCCATTGATCTGCGCTTTTCCGGTCATGACAGCCTCGTCCAGATTCGTCTTCTCCTGAAGAGCCTTCACCTTCTCTTCATATCCCGGAAAGCTTAACGGATTGCCCGCATTCAGGCCGTGATCCCACTCTTCAAACGTCCCTTCATCCGCGATCATCTCCACTCTTCTTCTGGCATGTACCCGGAAGTAATTGTGGCACTTCGGGCAGATATAATAATTGTTCTTGACATCCTCTGTCACAATCGCCGCCTTGCACGCATTACACTTTTTCAGCAGACCTTCCGGCACCTCCGGTTTTCCCTTTTTATCTGAAGTATGAATCGTTATGTAGTTTTTTCGTTCTGTTTTTTTAAACATATTGGATAATTTCATGTCTTTTCACTCCTACAAACGCTCGATAAACTCAATATCAATATTTCCGCTCTGATAATCCGGATGGTTGATCAGTTCGTACAGATAGTCAATATTTGTATCGATTCCTTCGATGATAACCTCCCCGAGGGCACTTCTCATTTTGCTGATCGCTTCCGGTCTTGACTTTGCATGGACAATCAGTTTTGCCAGCATGGAGTCATAATACGGCGGCACTGTATAACCGCTGTAGATTGCGGAATCGATCCGCACTCCCTTTCCTCCCGGAAGGTAGATATCCGTGATGGTTCCCGGTGACGGGCGGAAGTTCTTTGCCGGGTTTTCCGCATTGATACGGCACTCAATCGCATGTCCGGTCAGTTTGACGTCCTCCTGGCTGATCTTTAAATGCTCCCCGGAAGCAATGCGGATCTGCTCTTTTACCAGGTCAATTCCGGTTACCCACTCGGTTACCGGATGTTCTACCTGAATTCTTGTATTCATCTCCATAAAATAGAAGCTGCCGTTCTTTTCAAGTAAGAACTCGATAGTTCCGGCATTTTCATAATTGGCCGCTTTCGCCGCCTTTACAGCTGCTTCTCCCATCTTCTGACGGAGCTCCTCACTCAATGCAAGAGACGGAGACTCTTCGATCATCTTCTGATGGTTTCTCTGGATAGAACAGTCCCTCTCTCCCAGATGGATAACATTGCCATAGTGATCCGCCAGAATCTGAAACTCAATATGACGAGGATGTTCCACAAAATGTTCGATATACATCATATCGTCGCCGAAAGCTGCCTTTGCTTCTTTCTGGGCTGTCGTAAATGCCTTGGAAAACTCCTCCGGAGTCTTCGCTACACGCATGCCTTTTCCGCCTCCGCCAAGCGCCGCTTTCACGATAACCGGATACCCGATCCGGTCTGCCTCTTCGGCGCCTTTTTCTTCATCGAAAATCGGCTCCGTACTTCCCGGAATGACCGGAACTCCGGCAGATATCATCGTATTTCTTGCCTCGGCCTTGTTTCCGAGTTTCTCTATTACTTCCGCTTTCGGTCCGATAAATGTAATATTGCATTTTTCACAAAGCTCTGCAAACCTGCTGTTCTCGGACAAAAATCCGAATCCCGGATGAATTGCGTCCGCTCCGGTAATCATCGTCGCGCTTAAGATCTTGTCCATGCTCAGATAACTCTCCGAAGAAGGAGCCGGCCCGATGCAGACCGCCTCGTCCGCAAGCTGTGTGTGCAGTGCTTCCCTGTCTGCTTCCGAATATACCGCAACCGTTTCGATTCCCATCTCACGGCACGCACGGATAATCCGTACCGCAATTTCACCCCTGTTTGCAATCAAAACCTTCTTAATCATATCTGCCTCCGACCTCGTTTTTATCTTTTTCTCATCTAGCCGACCATGAAGGTCAGTTCTGCGCTCACAACGACTTTACCGTCCACGCTTGCGATCGCTTCCCCGACACCAACCGGTCCTTTCTGTTTGATGATCCTTGTTTCCAGTTTGACTTTGTCTCCCGGAACAATTTTTCCTTTAAATTTACATTTGTTGATTCCGCCAAAGTATGCGATCTTTCCTTTGTTTTCTTCTTTGCTCAGGATCGCAACCGCTCCGACCTGCGCCAGCGCCTCTACAGTCAGAACACCCGGCATTACCGGTTCCTGCGGAAAATGTCCCCGGAAGAAATCCTCCCGGAATGTCACACATTTATAACCTGTCGCGAATTCGCCCGGTTCGTAATCTTCGATATAATCTACCAGAAGAAACGGGTGGCGGTGCGGCAGAATTGCTTCGATCTCTTTAATTCCCAGATGTTTCATCCTGTTTCACCTCAATTATCTGATCCGGAACAGAGGCTGTCCATATTCTACGCCCTGTGCGTTTTCCACAAGAATTTCCTCCACTGTTCCGTCATATTCACTTTCGATTTCATTCATCAGTTTCATAGCTTCCACGATGGCAAGTACCTGCCCTTTCTTCACTGTGTCGCCCACCTTCACATACGGATCTGCATCCTCGGACGGTGCCGCATAGAAAGTTCCGACAAGCGGGGATGTTACAACCTTGCCTTTCTGCACATCCGGTTCTTCAGAAGCTTCGATCGCCGCTTTCGTTTCCTGTGCGGTAATCACTGCTCCCTGTACCGCAGCCGGGGCTGTCGTCTGCGCGTCAGCCGCAACAACCTTGACACTGCTTTCTTTTCCCATTTTGATACAGACACTCTCTGTCTCATATTTGAACTCTGTAAGCTTTGAATCCGAAACCGTGTTAATCAGTTTTAAAAGCTGTTCCAGCTCCATGTCTACACTCTCCTATTCTTCGTATTTTTTGATCAGAAGGGTCGCATTGTGTCCGCCAAATCCAAGAGAATTACTCATGGCATAGCGGATTTCCTTCTCAACCGGCGCACCGACTGCATAGTTTAAGTCACATTCTTCATCGACATTTTCTGTTCCCACTGTCTGGTGGATAAATCCTTCTTCCACGGATTTTACGATCGTTACGAACTCCACTCCGCCTGCTGCTCCGAGCAGATGTCCGATCATGGACTTGGTAGAGTTGACAACCACATCTTTTGCCGCATCTCCGAGCGCGGATTTGATGGCGATTGTCTCAAACAGATCGTTGTGGTGTGTACTTGTTCCGTGTGCGTTGATATAAGTTATATCCTCCGGTTTTACGCCTGCCTCTTTCATAGCATCTGTCATGGCACGTGCCGCACCGCTTCCGTCTTCAATCGGGGAAGTGATGTGGTAAGCATCGCCTGTCGCACCGTATCCTACCACTTCTGCGTAAATCTTTGCCCCCCTTGCTTTTGCGTGCTCCAGCTCTTCCAGAACAACAATACCGGCTCCCTCACCGAGAACGAATCCGCTTCTGTCCTTGTCAAACGGAATGGATGCCCGCATCGGATCATTGGATGTGGTCAGTGCGGTCAGAGCAGTAAATCCTGCCACACCTGTCGGACAGATGGCGCTTTCCGTACCGCCTGCAAACATCACTTCCGCATCCCCGTACTGAATGGCACGGAATGCATCTCCGATACAATGGGTTCCGGATGCACATGCTGTCACAACGTTTGTACATTTTCCTCTTGCACCAAGCTGAATGGAGACATTTCCTGCCGCCATGTTGGAAATCATCAGAGGTACCATCAGCGGATGTACCCTGTTTGGTCCTTTTTCCACAATCTTTGTATATTCTCTTTCTACAGTCTGCAGGCTTCCGATTCCGGACCCTACAATAACTCCGACACGGAACGGATCTTCCTGTTCCATATCGATGGCCGCATCTTTACATGCTTCCAGTGCAGCGGCCACCGCATACTGCGAAAATGTTTCCATTCTCTTTGCCGCTTTAAAATCCATATAGTTTTTCGGCTCGAAATCCTTAACCTCGGCCGCAATCTTTACTTTATAATCAGAAGTGTCAAACTTCGTAATCTCTCCGATTCCGACTTTTCCCGCTTTGACTCCTTCCCAGAATTCCGGTACGCTGTTTCCGATCGGAGTGATCGCTCCCAGTCCTGTTACAACTACTCTTCTCTTCATATTTCGTCTCCTTCTTCGCTTTTTACATTCCGCCGTCTACACAGATGACCTGTCCGGTGATATACCGTGCGTCATCCGATGCCAGAAACGCCGCTGTCTTTGCGATGTCTTCCGGCTGTCCGAATGTACCGAACGGAATCTGCGCTTTCGCTGTTTCTTTCACTTTCTCCGACAATACTTCCGTCATTTCTGTCTCAATAAATCCCGGCGCGATGGCATTGACCGTGATGTGGCGGGAAGCAAGCTCTTTTGCGCATGCTTTCGTAAGTCCGATGATTCCCGCCTTGGATGCAGCATAGTTTGCCTGTCCCGCATTTCCATACACCCCTACGACAGAGGAAAGGCTGATGATGCGTCCGCTTCTCTGCTTGAGCATCTGTCTGGAAGCAAACCGGATACAGTTAAACGCTCCCTTTAAGTTCGTGTCTACAACAGCATCAAAATCCTCTTCGCTCATCTTCATCAGAAGTCCGTCTCTTGTGATTCCTGCATTGTTTACCAGAATGTCTACCCGCCCGTAGGTGCTGATAATCTCCTGGAACATTTCCTCGCAGGCTTTAAAATCGGCTACGTTGCACTGTCTGATCTCGGCTTTATTTCCCTCCGCCTCGATCTGTGCCTTCACCTCTTCCGCTTTTTCTCTGGAGCCGTTGTAGTTGACAATCACAAGTGCCCCTCTTCTCGCAAGCTCCATCGCGATCGCCTTTCCAATGCCTCTTGATGCTCCTGTCACTACTGCTACTTTCTGCTCTGTCATACTCTATACTCCTTACGTATATCAAATTTCAGACCGCTTCGGATCTGATCTTATTTCAGCGCTTCTGCTACTTTTTCCACGTCTTCCCATGTTCCGATATTGTACATGGCAACGTCACGGCTGATCTTCCTCATAAATCCGGCCAGTGTTTTTCCCGGTCCGATTTCCACGAAAGTGTCTACACCTTCCTCGATCATCTTCCGGATGCTCTGCTCCCATCTTACAGATGAGGATACCTGCTGTCCCAGAAGGCCTTTGATCTCTTCTTCGTTTTGTACATATTCCGCTGTCACATTGGTCACATACGGAATCTCAAGCTTGTGGATTTCTACGTTTTCCAGTTCTTTTAACAGCTCTTCTCCTGCACTTTTCAGAAGCGGTGAGTGGAACGGTCCGCTGACATTGAGCATTACAACACGTTTTGCCCCTGCCGCTTTCAGCTTTTCTGACGCTTCTTCCACTTTGGCTGTCACTCCGGTAATTACAATCTGTCCCGGACAGTTGTAGTTTGCGATAGTTACGCCCTCGATGTCCGCAATCACTTCTTCGATCGCAGATGCTTCCAGTCCGAGAACTGCCGCCATGGCTCCCTCGCCTGCCGGCACTGTATTCTGCATCAGAATTCCTCTTTTACGCACTGTGCGGATTGCGTCCTCCTCAGACATGCCGCCTGCAATGGCAATAGCGCAGTATTCGCCAAGGCTTAATCCTGCTGTAACATCCGGCCGGATGCCGTGTTCGCTTACCACTTTTGTCATGGCAAGACAGGTTGTCACAAGCGCTGCCTGTGTATACTCTGTCAGATCCAGTCTGTCGTTCTCCTCAAAGCACAGTTCCTTCATGTCGAGATCCAGAATCTCGGATGCTCTGTCAAATACGGCTCTTGCGCTTTCGCTGTTTTCATAAAAATCCTTGCCCATTCCGGCTTTCTGGGCTCCCTGTCCAGGGTAGATAAATGCTATCTTACTCATAGAATCCCGCTCCTTTGATAAGTGCATCTGTCTCGCTTACCAACTTCTCGATAAACTCTTTACAGGTCAGCACTTCTTTGAACATCGCCGCGCTCTGTCCTGCCATCACGCTTCCTGTTACGACGTCTCCGTCTACGACTGCTCTTCTCAAGCCGCCCAGCGTCATCTGTTCCAGTTCCTCAAATGTCGCGCCTTCCTGTTCTTTTTTGATGTATTCTTTTGCCATCTGGTTTCTGAGTACACGTACCGGGTGTCCTGTGGAACGTCCGGTTACACGGGAATCAATGTCTTTTGCCTTGATAATGCTGTTTTTATAATTTTCATGAACCTGGGATTCTTTTGTAACAACAAATCCGGTTCCAAGCTGCATTCCTCTTGCGCCAAGCATAAATGCCGCTGCCATGCCGCGTCCGTCTGCAATTCCTCCTGCTGCGATGACCGGAATGTTGACTGCGTCAACCACCTGCGGCACGAGAACCATCGTTGTATTTTCACCGATGTGTCCGCCTGCTTCTGTTCCCTCTGCCACGATGGCATCTGCCCCGCAGCGCTCCATTCTCTTTGCCAGAGCCACGCTTGCTACAACCGGGATGACCTTTACGCCTGCTTCCTTCCACATTTTCATGTATTTTTCCGGGCTTCCGGCACCGGTTGTCACGACTTTGACGCCCTCTTCCACGATGACTTTTGCCACATCATCGGCATACGGGCTCATCAGCATGATGTTCACTCCAAACGGTTTGTCAGTCAGCTCTTTTGCTTTTCTAACCTGATCTCTTACCCAGTCTGCCGGAGCGCTTGCCGCACCGATCAGCCCAAGTCCGCCTGCATTGGATACAGCCGCTGCAAGTTTATGTTCTGCCACCCAGGCCATTCCGCCCTGAATGATCGGATATTCAATACCCAGGATCTCTGTAATTTCTGTCTTCATCCCAATATCCCTTCCTTATCTGTTTTCCAGCAATATGTTTCTGCCACCCGGCCTTCGCCAAAAAGGCCCTGACCGGATGGCAGTAAAGATGCGTTATTATTTGCTTAAGTAATCTACTACTTCACCGATCGTTGTAAGCTGCTCCAGATCTTCTGTAGGAATCTCTTTTCCGTATTCTTCTTCCAGTGCCATTACCATTTCAAACAGGTCCAGAGAATCTGCTCCAAGATCATCTTTGAAAGATGTCTCCTCTGTCAGTGTATTGATGTCTGCTCCAAGATTTTCTGCTACGATTTCTTTTACTTTTTCTAACATAGTGGTAGTCTCCTTTTACTTTTCATTTTCTTTTTTCATGTTTTCTATTGTAATCCGGCCTTTGCCGGTAATTACCTGTATTACCATTCCAGAATGGATGCTCCCCAGGAGAGTCCTGCTCCAAATCCTGCAATCACGATTTTCTGCCCTTTTTCAAGCCGTCCGTCCCGGTTCATCTCATCGAGGAGAATCGGAATGCTCGCGGATGAGGTGTTGCCGTACTCCTGCAGATTCATCGGAAATTTCCCGATGTCTGTCTTCAGGCGTTTTGCAACAGATTCCACAATCCTTTTGTTGGCCTGATGAAGGATGAACCAGTCGATATCCTCCGTTCCAAGCCCTGCCTTGTCAAGCACCTCCGTCACAATCTGCGGAACACTCTTGACTGCAAACTGGAATACGCCTCTTCCGTCCATACTGATGTAAGTATCCTTCGGTGTCTCTCCGGTCTTCTTAAACGCTTCCACAAACTCCGATGAAAATCTGCTCCTGCAGACAAGTGCGTCTCCCCTGCATCCATCGGAATGTGCTGCCGGAAGATATGCTGTTCCTTCCGCTGCCCGGATCACTGCCGCGCCTGCGCCGTCACCGAACAGGATGCAGGTACCCCGGTCAGTCCAGTCCACCATAGAAGACAGCGTCTCAGTTCCAATAGCCAGAATCGTCTTGTAAAATCCTGCCGCAATGTAGGCCTGCGCGCTCTGGTATGCGAAGACAAATCCCGTGCAGGCTGCCTGCATGTCATATCCCGCCGCATTCACCGCCTGGATCTCTTTTTGCACCTCACAGGCTACGCTCGGGAAGATTACGTCTGGCGAAGAAGATGCGACAAGAATCAGATCGATCTCCTCCGGAGAGACCCCGGCGTTTTCCAGTGCCCTCTTTGCCGCCTCCGCCGCCATGAAAGAGGCGGTCTCATGCTCTGCGATGTGGCGGTTTCTCACGCCGGTCCGTTCACGGATCCACTCGTCATTCGTCTCAACCATCTCAGACAGGTCATTATTGCTCAAAATTTTAGGCGGGATATAAGATCCCGTCCCGCATATTTTTCCTATCATATGTTTTCTCCAAACTTTTATTTTGAACTTAAAATACTTTGATAATCAAACTATATTACACGAATGCCCGGTTGTCAACCCTGTTTTTACATTACTCCCCTGTCTGCCCTCTGTTTTCCCTTTGCGGACAGCCCGCTTTTTTCTGACTGTGCCTGATCAAAGAACCGCTGCTTTTAAGCGCCTTCCCCTTTTATTTCCTCTCGAAGTCTTGCAATTCTGCGTTTGATCTTGCGGCAGATGTAAAAATTGTCCCTGTCGTTTGATTCCAGCCGGTTAAGACGGTCTTCCAGCAATTTGATTTTATGTAACTGTTCCATATGATTTCGTCCTCACTTTCCTGTTAGAATAAAGAGTTCCGCCTGCGGAACTCTCGCGCCGAGCGCGGTCGCTTTAGCAACAAATTTCTGCTTTGCGCGAGTGCGCATCCCGCGGAGCGTTTTTATTTAACAGGGAACGAAGATTCCTGTTAAATAAAAAAAGTGCGCCCGGTTATCTCTTACAAATAACCGGGCGCACCCGACATCTTCTCTGATCCCGCAGCTGCGGCCGCGTATCCTCAGATGATCCTGTTTTATTTTATCGTATCCTTCTTTGATCAGGCACCCTCATTATAATACTTATATCTTTTCTGTCAACCATTTTTTCACCTGCTCTTCTTTTTGTATATTGTGGTAAAATATTCTTATACTATTTCAGTATGAATTCATACGAAAACGGGAGGAGGAATGTTGTATGAGAGGTCTCCGGTCTTTGGACCGTTCGGAACGCTTTCTTTTTTATACAGGGCTTGTGATGGCGGCAAGCGAGATCTGGAAACAGTGGACTCTGACTTTCGTTCTCGGCGGCGGAAGCTACAACTGGTGGTACTTTCCATTTCAGCTCTGCTCCGTTCCGATGTATCTGCTTTTGCTTCTTCCTGTTGTCCATGCTTCCCGCCTCCGCCGGATCTTTCTTACCTTTTTAATGGACTTTTCTCTTCTTAGCGGAATCGGAGCCTTTCTCGATACGAGCGGAATGCACTACCCGCTTCCTGCGCTCACGTGCCATTCCTATCTGTGGCATCTGCTCCTGATTGCCGTGGGGATCTTCTGCGGTCTTTCCGCCATCAGCGATCATACCTGGCATGGCTTTTCCTCCTCTGTCATCCTGTTTGCGGTTCTCTGTAGTGCTGCCACGGTCATCAATCTTACAATCGGACGGACGCACGACATCGATATGTTCTATATTAGTCCGTACTATCAGATGTCCCAGGTCATCATTTCGGATCTGACCCGCGGATTTCCAAATCCGGTCCGGATCCTCTGCTATCTTGCCGTTATTGTTTTCGGCGCGTTTCTTCTGCATCTGTTCTGGCAGCATCTCTTTCTTGTGCGGAACAGGAAAAAATAACCGGCAGCGGCATCCAGGATGCCCAAAATGCAGTAGAAAACCGCCTACCAAAAAAATTGCTGAAGTGAAAAGTTTAATTCCACTTTGAAATTAGGAAATATGAAA
>ERZ1643247.188-NODE-188-length-82226-cov-113.748537_pt1 | contig 82226 bp, 65 predicted proteins | sample MGYA00579264_ERZ1643247 | MGnify/ENA primary metagenome ERZ1643247 (study PRJEB29033, sample SAMEA4952262) | chicken gut metagenome | biome: Broiler Chicken; feature: Gastrointestinal Tract; material: Caecum | place: Ireland | collected 2018 | study: Broiler... | reverse complement strand
CGCATTGCGGCCGTTTTGCTCCGCAAAACCGGCCGTAGTAGGCCGCTATTTGCAAAATCCTGCCTGTCTCTGAGGAGATAGACGATCTCTTCTACACAGCGGTAGAACATGGCTCTGTATCTTCTGGTCTCCACCGCTACCCACAGTATACCGACAGACAGTCCCAGAAATTCTCCTGTATAACAATGACAGGCCTCTGTAAGGAGACGAAGCCGTTCATCCACATCTTCCGTCTCTTTTCCTTTTGTGTACAGCTCTTCGAATTTCTCCGCATCTTCCTCTACAGGGATTTCTCTGGTCCAGCGGAGCATTCCCTTTTCCATAATAATGTAATTACATTTCGGAAGTCCGGCCTTCTCCAGTTTTTTTCTGGCGTTGTAAACAACGCTTCTGAGTGCATGATGGGGATCGTCAATATCCCTGTCTCCGAATAAGACTTCCTCCACAGCTTCCCGGCTGACGCCGTTTTTTCGATTATGGAGTACGATCTGCATCAGATATGTAAACTGGGACTCGCTGGTCTTCTGTCCATTCAAAGACTTCCCCTTATATAAAAGCAAAAAATTCCCAAACATTTTTACTGACAAAAGATTCTTTTCTTCCTTCTCCATTCTGAACATTCCTTCCCTCTCATCTCTATGACCTCAGGGTCGATCGTAAGGGTCCATGTTATCTGCGGACATAGGTTAACATTTATTATAAAAAAATCTGCAGCTTCCTTCAAGGTATTTTTTATATCTTATACATAGTTTTGATGAATGTATCTACCGGACAATTTATTGCAAAATCCCCCCAATTCTGCGCAAACACTCTATTTTAGATTTTCCGGAGGTATAATTCAATTATATCATTCACATATTGGAGGACTCTGTATGAGAAACTATCTGAAAAGTTTTTTAAATATTCCGCCGGAAATCCGGCATGAGTTTTGGCAGGATACGCTGCAGAAAAACCAGCTGTCTCTGCTGGTAATATGTATTATGATCCTGGGCATGGAACTGTTCAACATCGCCCGGGTACTCTTTTGGTCAAGATCCGGCCTGGCCACAGTCAACAACCGGATCTACTTTTCCATGTACTGCATTCTGCTGCTGGCCGCTGTCCTTTACATTCTCCTTCAGTGGCTGCTCCGGCGCAGCCCCGTAAAAATCAGATGGACCGTTCAATATGCCACGGCCCTTTTTGCTCTTCTCTGGCATGTGTGCATCAACGCTTATGACCTGTACCGGAATCCGGAGGGCGGGACCGTCATCTATGTTACGGCAGTGCTTGGTCTGTCGGTGTTTATCCAGATGCCAAGCCAGTACAGCCTGATATCCTATATTGCGGCATATCTTCTGTTTATAGGGCTGTCCGCTTCCAATCTGGACACCGGCTCCATGATCAACCTGACCTTTACCGCCATCGTAGCTCTGGCAGTATCTCTCACCAGATGCCGCCATGCAGTGGTCATTCTCTCTCAGTGCAGAAAGATCGACCAGATGAACCGGCAGCTTCAGGAACTGATCAAAAAAGACCCTCTCACCGGGCTGCTGAATATCACGGCTTTCCGGGACAGGGTGGAGTTTTATCTGGCTGAAACAAAAGAGCCGACAGAGACAGCGCTGCTCATCCTGGATCTGGACGATTTTAAGGCGGTCAATGATCACTTTGGCCACCCCTGCGGGGATTATGTGCTGCAGATGACTGCCATTAAATTTCAGGCGATGTTTCCTGAAGCCATCGGCGTTTCCCGTATCGGCGGAGATGAATTCATGATGGCCCTCTCCGGCGTCCCGGCCCAGGTGATCGAAAAAGCCGCTCTACAACTGATCCAGGATATTGCCCTGATCAACTGGCACGGGCAGAACCTGGGTGCAAGCTGCAGTCTTGGGGTATGCCGCACCAACCGGCCCGGCGTCGCCTATGATTCCTTATACGAGATAGCGGACCAGGCTCTGTATCAGGCCAAGACCCAGGGCAAAGGATGCTGTTTCTTTCGTGAACTGACAGACTCGGTGTAAAGATCGGTCTCTTCCGCAGAAAATTTTACAGTATCAGCTGGAGACGAAAATATTCACCCCTCTGTTCGAACTGACAGACGGCCCCGTATTTTTCACAAAAGGCCATGATAGAACGAACCCCCAGGCCATGAGACTTTTCTCCCGCCACAGGCAGCCCATGTTCATTAAAGCGTACCGTTCCAGCGCAGGGGTTCGTAATTTCTATCATGATCCCCGGAACACTTATCACCTTGCAACATATCTCTCTCTTATCTTCTCCATGGCTCGGATGATACTCCCGCACCTGCTCCGCGAAGTGAACTGGTGCAGTTTATCCTTGACTTTCTTCCATGACTTTCCATCGACACGGATGTAGATTCCTTTCTGTCCTTTCCAGATATTTTGTACTGCTTTCCAGCAGACGTTCCGTTGCCCGCTCACTTTTTGCCAACAATACAATGTCATCTGCATAGCGGATACACGGTACGCCCCATCTCTTGCATTCCCAGTCGAATTCATTCAGGTATCACTTTACCATCTGTACCACTCTTTCATCTTCTACCTGTTTTCTCAACATATTCACAGAGAGGTTTGCCCGTGGGGTAATATGTCCCCCACATCCGGCTTCCTTCTGATTCCACCTCACGGCGGCCCCCTTGCCTTCGACTATATCCTTCCCGCTACCGGGTGGATTTTGGACTTACACCTTTAAGAAACGTGCGCCGTCAGGCGTACCGCAAAAAATGCCTTATCCCTAGCCAAAGCCAGAGATAAGGCACTTTTTTACGTTTTTACACTATTTTTTTACTATTCAGCATTTGCTCACTTATTATTGATCGCTGCCTGAGCGGCTGCCAGTCTTGCGATCGGCACACGGAATGGTGAGCAGGAAACATAGTTCAGTCCTACTTTGTGGCAGAACTCTACGGAAGAAGGATCTCCGCCGTGCTCTCCACAGATACCCATCTTCAGAGTTGGGTTTGTAGAACGTCCTTTTTCTGCTGCCATCTTAACCAGCTGGCCAACACCCTTCTGATCCAATTTTGCAAATGGGTCAGACTCGTAAATCTTGTTCTCATAGTAAGAGCCTAAGAACTTACCGGCGTCGTCACGGGAGAATCCGAAGGTCATCTGTGTTAAGTCGTTTGTACCGAAGGAGAAGAACTCAGCTTCTTCTGCGATCTCGTCTGCTGTCAGAGCTGCACGAGGAATCTCGATCATAGTACCAACATGGTAGTTGATGTACTCGCCTTTTTCCTTCATAACTTCTTCTGCTGTAGCAACTACAACATCTTTTACATATTTCAGCTCTTTCTTCTCGCCTACTAATGGGATCATGATCTCAGGAACGATGTCATAGCCCATTTCATCTTTTACTTCGATAGCAGCTTCGATGACAGCTCTTGTCTGCATCTTAGCGATTTCCGGATAGGTTACAGCCAGACGGCATCCACGATGTCCCATCATCGGGTTGAACTCATGGAGTTCGTCGCAGCGAGCCTGTACCTCTTCTGCTGTAAGACCCATATCTTTTGCCAGAGCTGCAATATCATCAGGATCTGTAGGAACGAACTCATGCAGAGGCGGATCCAGATAACGAACGGTCATTGGACGACCCTTCAGAGCTTTGTACATAGCTTTGAAGTCTTCTTTCTGGAATGGGATCAGCTCGTTAAGGGCTTCTTCTCTCTGCTCTACTGTATCAGAAAGGATCATTTTACGGATCTTCGGAATACGGTCTTCGTTGAAGAACATATGCTCTGTACGGCAAAGTCCGATACCTTCAGCGCCTAATTTAACAGCGTTCTCTGTGTCAGCAGGTGTATCGGCATTTGTACGAACCTGTAATTTACGGAACTGGTCAGCCCATCTCATGATACGGCCAAAGTTTCCGCCTACAGAAGCTTCTACAGTCTTGATATCGCCTTTGTAGATCTTACCTGTTGTACCATCTAAGGAAATGTAATCTCCTTCATGGAAAGTATATCCGCCTAATGTAAACCATTTCTCTTCTTCGTTGATCTTGATCTCGCCGCATCCGGATACACAGCAGGTTCCCATACCACGGGCAACAACAGCTGCGTGAGATGTCATACCGCCGCGGACTGTCAGGATACCTTCGGAAGCATGCATACCTTCGATATCTTCCGGAGATGTCTCAAGACGAACCAGAACAACTCTTTCTCCTGCTTCGTGAGCAGCTTTTGCTTCTTCAGCTGTAAAGTAAACTTTACCTGCAGCAGCACCTGGAGATGCTGGAAGAGCAGAACCGATCACTTCTCCTGCTTTCAGAGACTCAGCGTCAAAGGTTGGATGCAGTAACTGATCCAGAGATTTTGCTTCGATACGGCAAACAGCTTCTTCCGGTGTGATCATACCTTCGTCTACCAGGTCGCAGGCGATCTGGATAGCAGCCGGAGCTGTTCTCTTTCCGTTACGTGTCTGTAAGAAGTATAATTTACCTTCCTGGATGGTGAACTCCATATCCTGCATATCACGGTAGTGGTTCTCCAGCTTCATAGCCAGTTCCATGAACTGTTTGTAGCATTTTGGAAGATCTTCAGCTAATTTGCTGATTGGCTGAGGTGTACGAACACCGGCAACTACGTCTTCACCCTGAGCGTTGATCAGGTATTCACCGTAGATACCTTTTTCACCGGTAGATGGGTTACGTGTAAATGCAACACCTGTACCTGATGTTTCGCCCATGTTACCGAATACCATAGCCTGTACGTTTACAGCAGTACCCCAGTCGCCTGGAATATCGTTCATACGACGGTATACGATAGCACGTGGGTTGTCCCAGGAACGGAATACAGCTTTTACTGCTCCCATTAACTGCTCCTTAGGATCCTGTGGGAATTCTTCACCGTTCATCTCTTCAGAGTAAACAGCTTTGAATCTCTTAACTAACTCTTTTAAATCATCTACAGTTAATTCTGTATCGTAGTGAACGCCCTTAGCTTCTTTTACTTCGTCGATGATCTTCTCGAAGAAAGATTTAGGAACTTCCATTACTACGTCAGAGTACATCTGGATAAAACGTCTGTAAGAATCATATGCGAATCTTGGATTGCCTGTCTTTTTAGCAAAGCCTTCAACTGCCACATCGTTCAGACCCAGGTTCAGGATAGTATCCATCATACCAGGCATGGAAGCTCTTGCTCCGGAACGAACAGAAACCAGCAACGGATCCTCTGTGTCACCGAATTTTTTGCCCTGGATTTCTTCCAGCTGTGCTAATGCGTCGAAAATCTGTCCCTGAATCTCTTCAGAAATCTTCTTGCCGTTATTGTAGTAGTCTGTGCAAGCTTCTGTTGTAACTGTGAATCCCTGAGGAATGGGCATGCCTAAGTTGGTCATTTCTGCCAGGTTGGCTCCCTTTCCACCCAGGAGTTCTCTCATGTTGGCGTTTCCTTCACTAAATAAGTAAACCCATTTTGCCATTTGAACATTCCTCCTAAAAGTAGATACTAGAAAATATACTGTTCATAATATATTTTCCCCGGTGCAGGCAGAGTTTGCCTGCACAGTATTATTTTAACATAAGACCTCTGATAGTCAAGCAAGTTTTTTGAAGTTTTCCTTATTTTCTCTTTATTTTCAGCACCAAATGTCTTGGCAGGCCGTTAACCATGATAGGTGGGTAATCTCCCTGGATCAGAGGCTTGATATAATCCACAAAATCTTTTGTCACATTATTGGCTTCCTTGTTCATCCAGGAACGTGGGACCAGCTTCTCCTCATTGGCGATCCTGTGTACATCATAGATACCTGTGGCGCTCATATAGGGATCGTCTGACACACGGTCGATGACTACCATCTTGCCGGTATCTCCTTCATCTGCCGCCTTTACCGCGGCGCCGCCTACCATAAAGGCCTCGTCGATATCCACTCTGGAAGCCATATGGGAAGCGCTTCTCTGAAGAGTGGAAAGCTCCACCGCTCTTGTCTTGCAGCCGCATTCTGCCGCCAGGAAATTAGCCAGATATGTGGCGGTTCCCTGAAGCTGCTTATGACCGAAAGCATCTACATAATCTCCTACGTTTCCAAGCTCGCACACATAACGTCCGTCTGCCAGCTTGATACCTTCAGAAACAGCGATGACAATGGAAGATTTTTTATGCAGCAGTTCTTTTACTTTTTTCAGGAATTTATCGATATCAAAAGGGACCTCCGGCAGATAGATCAGATCCGGTCCGTCGCAGTCCTCGGATTTTGCCAGCGCCGTAGCTCCGGTAAGCCATCCGGCATTTCTTCCCATGATCTCCATGATGGTGATCATATTTTTCTTATAAGTCAGGCCCTGAGCGTCGCGGATCACTTCTTTTGTAGAAGCGCCGATATATTTTGCAGCGCTTCCGAATCCAGGCGTATGGTCAGTGAGGGCCAGGTCGTTATCAATGGTCTTTGGCACGCCCAGGAATTTCTGGCTCTGGCCTGTAATAATCGCGTAATCAGAAAGTTTTTTGATCGTATCCATAGAATCGTTGCCGCCGATATAGATAAAAGTATCAATTTCCAGCTTATTTAAGATCCCGAAAATTTTTTCGTAGATTTCTCTGTCTTCATGGATCTCCGGCAGCTTAAAACGGCAGGAACCCAGGAAGGCGGACGGCGTCCTTTTCAAAAGCTCGATATCCAGTTCGGAATGGATCTGTGTGGAGAGATCCACATACTGTTCGTCCATAAGGCCCTGGATCCCGTGAAGCATTCCGTATACTTTGTCAAATCCACGCTCGATGGCGTTTTTATATACCCCTGCAAGGCTTGAGTTAATTACAGCGGTAGGTCCGCCTGACTGTCCAACAATAATATTTCTTTTCTTTGCCATTGTGTCTACTCCTCCTTCTGAATCAACAGGCCTTTCCTATTGGCCCCATAAGCAATATTATAGCAAAAAAAATCCATGCCAGCAATACCGACATGGATTTTTGCATATTCTTTTCTATAATATTTTAATTTTTTTATGTATTTTGCACAATTAGAACAATTCTGGATCTATCTTATGCTTTCCCTTTTCCGTCATATCAGATATCTTCGTCATTCCCTTTTGCTTTTGTCTCTTCAAAAAGTTTCTGGTAATATTCCAGTGAGAATTCCGCAGGATTCTTCTGATATACATAATGCTTTTCTATAAGCTCCTGGGGATAATCCTCCAGCTTGTAGATAGCCGCCTCGGGGACCTCCTTATTATAATACATAAGCAGCGGGATAAATTCATGCTCCGGGATCTCGATCTGGCCGGTCTCAACATTTTTCCGGACTGTGATCTTTGCCATAGCTCCCATCAGGCTGGGAAGATCCGTCTGAGTGGAAGTGAAATTTCCCAGGGAATAATAGACCAGCATTTTATGTCCGTCTTCTCCCGTAAGGGTCTCCATGGTCCGGACCACATGAGGATGAGAGCCGATCACAATATCCACGCCTTCTTCCAGGAAAATATCTGTCCATTCCCGGGTCTCCTCATCTACGTCCTGATCGTACTCCACGCCTACATGCATGACCACGATCACCACGTCCGCCAGTTCTTTTGCCTGACGGATATCTTCTCTGGCCTGTTCTTCGTCAAAAACATCCACCATATATTCTTTTCCCTGGGGAAGCTCCAGGCCGTTAAGCCCATAAGTATAATCCAGCATGGCCAGTTTCAGATCTTTGCAGGTAATGACCGGGATCTCACTGGCCGCCTCTTCGCTGTCATGAAGACCTAGCACAGAAATATCCGGATGATTTTCTTTCCACCAGTTCATTGTATATTCTATAGAGTCCGTGCCTTTATCCAGGGAATGATTGGTAGCGCTGGCGACCACGTCAAAACCTGTATTTACCAGGGCGTCTCCAAATTCCGGCGGTGTGCCGAAGGTGGGATAGCCGGACACATTATTTCTGTCCTCTACAAAAATGGTTTCCTGAGTCACCACTGCCAGGTCTGCTGCCTCCACATCTTCTTTCACATGGGCATATACCTGATCATAGTTCCAGGGCCCGTCATCCCGCATACCTGTTTCACGGATGGTCTTGTGGGCAATATTGTCGCCCACTGCCAGAAGCTCTATGGTATTGTCTTCCTGCTCCTGCTCCCGGGCCAGCCTTTCCTGCTGGGCCTTTTCCTTTGCGGCTTCTGCTTTGGCTTTTCGGGAAAGGTTCATCCCCACCGTAATGGCGGCGATCAGCGCCAGGACCAGCACTGCCAGCGCTACGACGCCTGCCGCCATCCGTTTTTTCAGTTCTTTTTCTCTCTGGAGCCTCCGCTGCTCCCGTCTTTTTTCTCTCTCCCGGTCCTTCCTGAGGAGTTCTTCTCTTTCGTCCATTTCCATCATCAGAAATCAAACTTATCTTCAAAATAAGCTTTCAGATCTTCAATCTTTACCCTTTCCTGTTCCATGGTGTCACGGTCTCTTACCGTAACAGCTCCGTCGTTTTCAGAGTCAAAATCATAAGTAATGCAGAAAGGAGTACCGATCTCATCTTGACGGCGGTAGCGTTTTCCGATGTTTCCTCTGTCGTCATATTCACAGTTATATTTCTTGGAAAGCTGCTGGTAAACCTTCTGGGCGCCCTCTGCCAGTTTCTTGGAAAGAGGCAGGACCCCGATCTTCACCGGCGCCAGAGCCGGATGGAAATGAAGGACTGTCCGGACGTCGTTCTTTTCCGCATCCAGGACTTCTTCATCATAGGCGCTGCACAGGAAAGCCAGCACCATACGGTCTGCGCCAAGAGAAGGCTCGATAACATATGGGATATATTTTTCTTTTGTCTCATCATCAAAGTAGGTCAGATCCTGTCCGGATACTTCCTGATGACGGGACAGGTCGTAATCGGTTCTGTCTGCGATCCCCCACAGCTCGCCCCATCCAAACGGGAAGAGGAATTCCACGTCTGTAGTAGCCTTGCTGTAGAAGCTCAGTTCTTCCTGATCATGATCACGGTAACGGACTTCTTCTTTCTTCAGTCCCAGGCTGTACAGCCAGTCCAGACAAAACTGCTTCCAGTAAGCGAACCATTCCAGGTCTGTATCCGGTTTACAGAAGAATTCCAGTTCCATCTGCTCGAATTCACGGGTACGGAACGTAAAGTTTCCGGGCGTGATCTCGTTTCTGAAAGATTTGCCGATCTGGGCGATGCCAAAAGGCAGTTTCTTTCTGGAAGTTCTCTGTACGTTTTTAAAGTTTACAAAGATTCCCTGGGCTGTCTCAGGTCTTAAATATACGGTATTCTTAGCGTCCTCTGTAACGCCCTGGAAAGTCTTGAACATCAGGTTAAACTGACGGATATCTGTGAAATTATGTTTTCCGCAGCTTGGACAGGGAACATTGTGCTCTTCGATAAAGTTTTTCATTTCTTCCTGGCTCCAGGCGTCTACGCTGCCTTCCAGTTTGATATCGTGTTCTGCACAATAATCTTCAATAAGCTTATCTGCACGGAATCTTTCATGACACTCCCTGCAGTCCATAAGAGGATCGGAAAATCCTCCCAGATGACCGGAAGCCACCCAGGTCTGGGGATTCATGAGGATGGCGCAGTCCACGCCTACATTGTAGGGACTTTCCATCACGAATTTCTGCCACCAGGCTTTTTTTACATTATTCTTTAACTCCACGCCCAGGTTTCCATAATCCCAGGTATTAGCCAGGCCTCCGTAAATCTCAGAACCCGGATACACAAAACCTCTGGATTTTGCCAGGGCAACGATTTTTTCCATTGTCTTTTCCATTGTATGATCTCCTCTGCTACAACATATTTCCACAGAAATCCCCCTGGATCCCTGGGATTATCTCACCAATAAGCCATATTATAACTGCTGCTGCTCTTCTTTTCAACCACTAAACGGCTGTTTTTTTCCGGTCAGTCCATGATTTTCAGGATTTCCAGGCTTTTAAACTCCCGGTCTATGTACCTTTTCATATAAGCCCGCATCACTCTTCCCACCTCTTCCCGGACCTCTTTGGTCACAGTAAAGGAGTAAAGTTTTTCCAGTTTTGCCGCAATAATAAACTGCAGGGTATACAGGGCGGCAGGGCTTATATGGATCAGGCCTTTTTGGGTCCTGCCGCAGGAGGAACAAAAAACACAGGAGTTTTCCACGGAAAACCATTCTATATCCTCTGTAGTGCCGCAGGATGCGCAGGTAAACACAGAAGGATACTCTCCGTTCACCGTCATGATCTTCAGCTCAAAGATATACCGGATCAGTACATTATCCACCTGTCCTTTTACCAGGGCCTTTAAGGTAACATACAAAAGATTCAGCATTTCCTTTCCATCGGCGTTTTCTCTGGCGTAATAGTCCGCCAGCTCCAGGAAATAAAATCCATAGTACACTCCCGGCTGGATCCCTGCCAGCTCCGAAAAGTAATGCATCACTGAGGCGGAACGCATCTGATAGGACGTCCTCCCCTCATAGAGAAAGAAAGATCCAAAGACGAAGGGATTGGCCGCAGCCAGAAGGGAACTGTTCTGCCTCCTGGCCCCTTTTGCAAAAGCTGTGATCTTTCCCCGTTCTCTGGTAAGGAGTACCAGTCTTTTGTCATAGTCTCCCACCGGCATGGCAGACAATACCATCCCGGTCACAGTGATCAGATCGCTCATCAGACTTCCTTCTTATCATATCCGAAATTTTTAATGAGAAAATCACTGTCTCTCCAGTCTTTCTTTACCTTGACCCAGAGCTTGAGATTTACTTTCTCCTCCAGCATTTTCTCGATCTCGGCCCTTGCCTGGCTGCCGATCTTCTTCAGCATGGCTCCCTGTTTTCCTATGATGATCCCTTTATGGGAATCTCTTTCGCAGATAATGGTGGCCTCTATATCCACCAGCCCTCCCTCAGGCCGCTCTTTCATTTGTTCTATGGTCACGGCGATACCATGGGGGATTTCCTCCTCCAGGCAGCGGAGAGCCTTTTCCCGGATCATCTCTGCCACGATCTGCCTCTGGGGCTGATCTGTCACTGTATCCTCATCATAAAACTGGGGCCCGTAGGGAAGGTATTTGAAAATACAGTCCAGAAGGGTATCCAGATTTACCGAACGCAGGGCAGAAACCGGCACGATCTCGGCGAAATCCAGGATCTTGCGGTAGGCTTCTATATAGCCTGGTATCTCCTTTTTTTCTACCCTGTCTACCTTATTCATCACCAGGATCACCGGCAGTTTTGTCCTTTTCAGCTGCTGGGCAATGTGCCGCTCTCCTGCGCCGATATAATCCGAAGCCTCCACCAGCCACAGGATCACATCTGCATCCTGAAAAGTTCTCTGGGCCACGTTTACCATGTATTCTCCCAGTTTATTTTTTGCTTTGTGGATCCCCGGCGTATCCAGAAATACGATCTGTCCTCTTTCACTGGTATATACGGTCTGGATCCGGTTTCTGGTGGTCTGAGGCTTTCTGGAAGTTATGGCGATCTTCTGTCCGATCAGATGGTTCATCAATGTGGATTTTCCCACATTGGGCCTGCCGATGATCGCCGCAAATCCTGATTTAAAGTCTTCCTTCATAAATTCTCCTTTTTTACAGCAGATGTCTGATCTCCTTAAACACCTCTTTATCCTGCTGGATCTTTTCCTCGCTTCCGATGACGCAGATCCGGTCCTGTCCTACGATAGCGTCCACGATCCCTGCCAGGTTCCGGATGTCCTCCGGCTGAGCATCCAGGATCTCATCCCGCTCTTTCTGCATATCTTCTCTGGTGATCCCGGAAAACCATGCGTTTAAAGACATGGATCCTTTCGCAGAAGGAGTCAGCGGCGCGTCCAGCTCACTGATAGTTCCGATAATATACTTGGTCATTTCCCGCTCATCTGCGTCAAAAGACCGGATAAAGTCTCCCGTCTTCCGGAACACCTCCAGAGTATTCTTCAGATGAGGATCCCGATAAGATACTAAAAATCCGTCTCCCGTCCTGCGGAAGCCGCTCATACAGCCGTAAGCCCCTCCTTTTACCCGGATGTTGGTCCACAGATATTCATAGCTGAGCATTACTTTCAGGATCCTGAGAGCTCCGGTATATTCATACCCCGCCTCGGCGAAATTACCGGCTGCGGCTACATACTGGACCTGGCCGGAGGTCTGGAATCCTTCGTTTTTATTTTCAAACGCCGGCTTCAGGACCACATTTTCTGTTTCGCCCTCCCCAAGGACTTCTTTTAATCCCTGGATCTCTTTTTCCAGTCCTTTGTATCCTTCCTGATCCGCCGTATAGCTGACAACGAGATTTTCCCTCCGGAATACCAGTCCCATCAGTTCTTTCAGATTTTCAATGATCTCGCCCTTTTTCTCCTGGAAATTCTTCTCCAGATCATCGATCAGATCATAGAAATCGATCCCTGCGATCTTCTCCTGGAAGTAAGCGTTCTCAGAGAAATAGGACAGGGCTCTGTTCACCGCCGTTGAATGTCCTGCGGAAACCATGCTCATCTGCATTCTGGATTTCATCTTGGCAAGGATCTCATAAAGCCGCTTTTCATCATCCAGTCTGGATGTGCAGATGATCTCCCGGATCATCTGGAAAACAAAGGGCAGATCCTCATACAGCGCCTTGGCTTTGATCCCCATCATATGGGTGGTCAGCCGATTGTCCCGTGCGCTGCTAAAGACCTGGATCCCGAAAAGGATCCCTCCCGTCCTGGCGTTGATCTCGTTAAACAATTCTCCATAGGTATAATGTTCCGTGTCCACATAACCCAGGACGGATTTCAGGATTCCCAGGTAAGGGACCAGCCTGGCAGGCACTTTCTTGGTATTAAACAGCAGGTTCAGATAACCGATGCCGTTTGTATACAGATCGTGGTGGAGGATCAGGGTATCTCCGGCGTATTTTTCCATATTATAGAATTTCCCCGTTTTCCTGGCGATATCTTCCCGTTTCAGAAGTGGAATGGTCTTCAGAGCCTCCTCTGTTTCCGGCGCATCCTGGTATTCTTTTAAATGAGCTGTGGCTTTCACCAGATTTTCCAGTTCTTCCTGGGAAAGGGAAGCCTTGTACTGCGCCAGCTTTTCCTCCAGCCGGGCGTCTCTCTTCGCCGCCAGTCCTCTTTTGGGATTTACCACTACCACAGAAGCATGGGTGTTATCCAGCAGATATTTCCGGATCAGCTCTTCAAAATATCCAGTGCCGGCTTTTTCCTTTAAGCTTTTGTAGATATCCAGCCGCATAAGCTGGTCAAAAGGCTTACTCTCATCATAAAGCCAGCTGTCAAATACATCAATGCCGTACATCAGGCCCTTGGGGAAGGAAGAATAGTCTGCTTCCCGGAACCGGAACTCCATGTAATTGATCCCGGCGGCCACAGCCTTCTGATCGATCCCCTCTTTTACGATCTTTTCCAGGGTTTCCCGGATCAGGGAAAGGAACTTTTCTTTATTTTCCGGTCTGGCGTTTTTGGCCACAATGGAAAAGAACGGCTGATAGATCCCGTCTTCATAGGAACCCAGGATATCCTTGCCAATGCCTGCGTCCAGCAGCACCTGCTTCAGAGGCGCTCCCGGGGCGCTTAACAGCACATAATCCAGGACTTCAAAAGCAATGCACTGTTCCACGTCCAGGCTGTCGCCCACTACAAGATTATAGGAAAGGTAGGAATTTTCCTCTACAGGTTCGCTTTCAGACACCGGATATTCCATTTCCATCTCTTTTATCTGATCAAAAGGCTTCTGCCGGGGGATCTGGGAATCTACCGGAATAGCGTCGTATTTCGAAAGATACTCCTGATCCATCCAGTTGAGACGTTCCTCCATATCCATATCTCCGTAAAGATAGATATAGCTGTTGGCCGGATGATAATAGCGGCTGTGGAAGGAAAGGAACTGGGAGTATTTCAGATCCGGGATACAGTCAGGGTCCCCTCCTGACTCTACGCCGTATGGGGTATCGGGAAACAGAGAGTTAAAAATTTCCCGGTCCAGCACATCCTCCGGAGAAGAAAAAGCCCCTTTCATTTCATTGTAAACTACGCCGTTTATGGTAACAGGGCCGTCCAGATCTTTCATTTCATAATGCCAGCCCTCCTGGCGGAAGATCTCTTCTTTTTCGTAGATATTCGGGAAAAATACAGCGTCCAGATAGACGTGCATTAAGTTTTTAAAATCCTGGTCATTACAGCTTGCCACCGGATACATGGTCTTGTCTGGATAAGTCATGGCATTTAAAAAGGTATTCAGAGAGCCTTTCACCAGCTCTACAAAAGGATCCTTTAAAGGAAAATGTTTGGAACCGCACAATACGCTGTGTTCCAGGATATGGGCCACCCCTGTGCTGTCCGCGGGGGGAGTCCGAAAAGCAATGTTGAAGACCTTATTATTATCGTCATTTTCCAGCACCATGACTCTGGCGCCGCTTTTTTTGTGTTTCAGCAGATATCCTCTGGAATGGATATCGGAAATTTCCTGCTCCATGAGCAGCTCATATGCAGGTATATCTTCCAATCGCATAGTCATTCCTCCTAAATTTGTATTTTTATCCCAACGGTCCACGGAGTATTCCCCATGGACCGTCTCCTTTTGCCGATTATGATTTATAGCCCGGGCAATATCTGCCCAGGCTATAAATATAGCACATTTTCAGTTAAGATGATAGGGGCATCTAAAATCTTTACAGCTTTGAATACCCGTATCCGTTGACAATGGCGTCGATCTTTTCTTTCTTTTTACACATAGGACACTGATCTGCAGGGTAAGATTCATAATTTGGCACATCCTGCTTATAAAATACGGAATTGATATCCAGTCCCGCCACTTTTGTCACAGCGCTGAAGATCGCGGAAACCCCCTGTATCACGCCGCCGTAATATAAAACGCTTTCCATACACTGGCGGAGCGTGGCGCCTGTGGTAATAGAGCCCATAAGGATCACTACATTCCGGTTCCGTACCATATGCTGGATATTATCCCGGAAGATCACCTGGCCGTTGGCGTTGAATTCCGGGGTAACAATATAGATGGTCTTATGGGCGTTCATGGACAGTACCCCTGCTTTTGCCAGTTCTTCGGCAAGAAAGGCGCCGATCACCTCCAGCCCGTCCATGCAGATGATAGAATCAACGGGAGTTGTCGTTTCATATCTGCCGGAAAGGAGCTTTGCGATCCTGGCCGCCTCCGCGCACCGGGTTTTCATGGTAGTCATTTCCAGGTAATGGCTGATGTGAGACTGGGACGTAACGAAATGTCCCGGTATGATCTTCAGCTGGATCTTTTCGTCCCCTTTTGCGTAAACTTTAAACATTCTGGCTTCTAATTCCATACTCATACCTCCTCTCAAGATTTTCTGTTAATCCCTTTTTTCACGAGCAATTTTCTGATAATTATTATAGCACTCTTTGCCGCTAAAAGGAAGAAAAACCTTTCCTTTTCTCTGGTCTTAACAGAGGTTTTTCTTGACAATATCTGCTGGATATGATAATTTTATTAGCAAATCAGAAAGGATGTGAAAATTTACATGGACGGAGATCCTGACACTTGTAGTTGCAAATATCGAAATTCTGCCAATCCATGTTTATTATTATGAATACATAACGGGGCAGTCACACTTAGAGCAAACAGAGATTTTTCTGTTCTTTTTCGTGTGGCCGTCCTTTTTTGCGTTTCTAAGTGATATAACATTGGAGGAAAATAAAAAATTATGATTGGCTCGATTATTCTATTAATTGTATTGATATTTTTAAATGCTATTTTTGCCAGTGCGGAAATCGCTGTGATTTCCATGAACGATGCGAAACTGAAGAAGCTGACAGAGGAAGGCAATAAAAAGGCTATCAAGCTGACCAGGCTGACGGAACAGCCTGCCAGATTCCTGGCCACCATACAGGTAGTGATCACCCTGGCCGGATTCCTGAACAGTGCTTTTGCCGCAGACTATTTTGCAGATCCTCTTGTAGATCTGTTTGTAAGTCTGGGCGTGCCCATTCCCAGAAGTGTTTTAAGTTCGGTTTCGGTTATTATCATTACTGTGATTCTTTCTTATTTTAACCTGGTCTTCGGCGAGCTTGTCCCGAAGCGTATTGCCATGAAGAAGACAGAATCTCTTTCCCTGGCGCTGGCCGGTCCTTTATATACGATCTCCAAGATCTTTACCCCATTGGTATTCCTGCTTACCGTATCTACCAACGGCGTGCTGAGACTTCTGGGAATTGACCCTAACGAAAGCGAAGAACAGGTCACCGAAGAAGAGATCCGCATGATGCTCTCCGAGGGAAGCCAGCAGGGTACTATTGATCAGAGTGAAACAGAAATGATCCAGAATGTATTTGATTTTAACGATATTTCTGTAGAGCAGATCTGTACCCACCGTATTGACGTAACGTCTCTGGATATCAACGACAGCCTGGAAACCTGGCAGGGGATCATCTTTGAAAGCCGTCACACCTTCTATCCTGTGTATAAGGAAAACACAGATAATATCATAGGGATCCTGAACACAAAGGACTATTTCCGTATGGAAAACAAATCCAAAGAGGAAATCGTAAAACACGCTGTTGATAAACCCTGGTTTGTACCGGAGAATATGAAAGCAAACGTTCTGTTCCAGAACATGAAGACTTCCAGAAAATACATTGCCGTACTTATTGATGAGTATGGCGGCATGTCCGGCCTGATCACTCTCCACGACCTGATCGAAGCTCTGGTAGGTGATCTTTATGAACTGGAGGACGCCGTACAGTCTCCGGAAATCCAGCAGATCGGAGAAAACACCTGGGAGATCCAGGGTTCCGCAGACCTGGAGGATGTGGCAGAGGCTCTGGATATTGAGCTTCCGATCGAAGATTTCGATACTTACAACGGTTATGTCTGTGATGTGATCGGACGGGTTCCTGGAAACGGCGAGACCTTCTCCTGTGAAACAGAAGATCTCAGCATTCAGGTACATACCGTGATCAATCACCGTATCGGAGACAGCACCGTGATCAAAAAAATAAAATCTGAGGCAGAAGCTGAAGAGAATTAAAGGCTATTTATGCTTTTTATCCGAATCCAGTTTACAGGTATTCCACTTGTCCTTTTTACGGTTATATTTTGCTTTTGAAATATAACCGTATTTTTTTACCTCTTTTTACGGTTATATTTCCATTTTTTTTAATCTGACCGTACTCTTCACTCTTCTCGTACGGTTATATTTCCATTTTTCTAAATCTGACCGTACTCCTCACTCTTCTCGTACGGTTATATTTCCATTTTTCTAAATCTGACCGTACTCTTCACTCTTCTTGTACGGTTATATTTCCATTTTTCTAAATCTGACCGTACTCCTCACTCTTCTTGTACGGTTATATTTCCATTTTTCTAAATCTGACCGTACTCTTCACTCTTCTCGTACGGTTATATTTTCATTTTCCAAAATCCAACCGTTTTTTCCTTCTTTTTGTTTGAGCAGTCTTGTCCTTGTGCAAAAAAGGCGCCTGTCCCGGAAACCCGGGTACAGACGCCTTTTCTTCTGCTTGGACACGTTTTAATTATATATTATGATGTTGGGGGCAAAAGCCCCCAACTATGATATCTACGGATTGCTCTTACTCTTCTGTCTTGCTGTACAGAGTAACCAGCTTCTGGAGATATGCATATCTCTCTTTTGCCTGTTCCTCATTGAGTGCGAACAGTTTTGCAGCCTTTTCAGGATTGGAGCGTTTCAGAGAATTGTAACGAACCTCTCCGTCAAGGAATGCCTGGTAATCTGCAGCTTCCGGAGCCTTGGAATCCAGTGTGAACTTGTTCTCAGCAGCAGGATTGAAACGGAAGTTGTGCCAGTATCCGCACTTAACAGCCAGTTCTTCCTCTGTCTGAGCTTTGCTCATACCTTTCTTGATACCATGGTTGATACATGGAGCGTAAGCAATGATCAGGGATGGTCCCGGATAAGCTTCTGCTTCTGCGATCGCTTTGACAGTCTGATTGAAGTCAGCGCCCATAGCGATCTGTGCTACATATACATAGCCATAGCTCATAGCGATGGAAGCCATATCTTTCTTCTTAGTCTCTTTACCGCCTGCAGCGAACTGTGCAACAGCACCTGTAGGTGTAGATTTAGAAGACTGTCCGCCTGTGTTGGAGTAAACTTCTGTATCGAATACCATTACGTTGATATCCTGTCCGGAAGCCAGTACATGGTCAACACCGCCGAAGCCGATGTCGTATGCCCAGCCGTCACCGCCGAATACCCACTGGGATTTCTTAGCCAGGAAGTCTTTGTTCTTAACGATATCTTTGCATACGTCGCAGTCAACACCTTCCAGTGCAGCTACTAATTTATCTGTAGCAGCGCCGTTTGTGATACCGCTGTTGAAGGTATCCAGCCACTCTTTGCAGGCAGCTTTTACTTCTTCAGAAGCTTTTTCGTTTTCCATTACGGACTCAACTTTTGTCTTTAATCCGCCACGGATCGCTTTCTGAGCCAGCAGCATACCATAACCAAACTCAGCATTGTCTTCGAACAGAGAGTTGGACCATGCAGGACCCTGTCCTTTCGCGTTTACTGTGTATGGTGTAGATGGTGAAGAGTTACCCCAGATAGAGGAACATCCTGTTGCGTTTGCAATGTACATTCTGTCACCAAACAGCTGTGTGATCAGTTTTGCGTAAGGTGTCTCACCACAGCCAGCGCAGGCTCCTGAGAACTCAAGGAGAGGCTGTTTGAACTGAGAACCTTTTACTGTATTCTCTTTGAACTTAGCGATAACATCTGTCTTTTCAGGTAATGTTACGCCGTAGTCAAAGTATTTCTGTACTCCTGCATTTGCTTCCATGTTTTCCATAGTAAGGGCTTTCGCGCCTTTCTTACCTGGGCAGACATTTGCACAGGAACCGCATCCTGTACAGTCATAAGCAGATACAGTCATAGTAAATTTGTATTCTTTCATACCTGTCAGAGGCAGTGTCTGCATTCCTTCCGGAGCTGCAGCAGTTTCTTCTTCTGTCAGGGCTACCGGACGGATAACTGCATGTGGGCAGACATATGCACAGCGGTTACACTGGATACAGTTGTCTGGATTCCATACAGGAATATCTACAGCGATACCACGTTTTTCGTATGCAGAAGACCCGGATGGAGTTGTACCGTCTACATAATCTTTGAAAGCAGATACTGGCAGGGAGTTTCCTTCCTGAGCATTTACTTTGGACTGGATTGTGTTAACGAATTCAACAACGTCCTCACGTCCGCTTTCAGCATGTGCCATTACAAGGCCTTCATCTGCACAGCTCTTCCAGCTTTCAGGAACCTGTACTTCAACAACCTGTTTTGCACCTGCATCGATAGCGTCATAGTTCATCTGAACGATAGCGTCACCTTTTCTTCCGTATGTTGCTTTTGCAGCAGCTTTCATTAATTCAATAGCATGCTCTTCCGGAATGATGTTAGCCAGTTTGAAGAATGCAGACTGAAGAACTGTATTGATACGTCCGCCAAGTCCGATCTCTTTACCGATCTTGATACCGTCGATCACATAGAATTTGATGTTATGGTTGGCGATGAAGGATTTCACCTGTCCTGGCAGATGTTTTTCAAGGCCTTCCATATCCCATGGGCAGTTCAGCAGGAATGTACCGCCGTCAACCAGTTCCTGTACCATGTTGTATTTGTTGATATAGGAAGGATTGTGGCATGCTACAAAGTTTGCCTGTTTGATCAGGTATGTGGATTTGATCGGGCTCTTACCGAAACGCAGGTGAGACATTGTAACACCGCCGGATTTCTTAGAGTCGTAATCAAAATATGCCTGAGCGTACATATCTGTGTTGTCACCGATGATCTTGATGGAGTTCTTGTTTGCTCCAACAGTACCGTCAGCTCCTAATCCCCAGAACTTGCAGTTGATGGTTCCTTCTGGTGTAGTAACAAGAGGAGCGCCAACTTCCAGAGATAAGTTTGTAACATCATCTACGATACCGATTGTAAATTTCTGTTTTGTTGTGTTTTCGTATACAGCAACGATCTGAGCTGGTGTTGTATCTTTGGAACCTAATCCGTAACGGCCTGTGAATACAGGTACATCATTGAATTTTGTTCCTTTCAGAGCTGCTACAACGTCTAAGTACAGAGGTTCGCCCTGAGCGCCCGGCTCTTTTGTTCTGTCTAATACGGAGATCTGTTTTACAGAATCCGGAATAGCATTTACCAGAGCTTCAGCACTAAATGGTCTGTACAGGCGAACAGTAACAAGACCAACCTTTTTGCCCTGAGCCATTAAGTAATCGATGGTTTCCTCGATTGTCTCACATGCAGAACCCATAGCGATGATCACATGCTCTGCGTCTTCTGCTCCGTAGTAGTTGAACAGTTTGTAGTTTGTTCCGATCTTAGCATTTACTTTGTCCATGTATTCCTGTACGATTGCCGGCAGAGCATCGTAGTATGGATTACATGCTTCTCTTGCCTGGAAGAAGATATCAGGGTTCTGAGCAGAACCTCTCTGGCATGGATGATTTGGATTTAATGCATGTTTACGGAATGCATCAACAGCATCCATATCTACTAAATCCTTTAAGTCTTCATAATCCCATGTCTCGATCTTCTGGATCTCGTGAGATGTACGGAATCCGTCGAAGAAGTTAATGAATGGAACTTTTCCTTTGATAGCTGCACAGTGTGCAACTGGTGTCAGGTCCATAACTTCCTGTACGGAAGATTCACACAGCATAGCACAGCCTGTCTGACGACATGCATAAACATCGGAATGATCGCCGAAGATAGATAATGCATGGCTTGCCAGAGCACGAGCGGATACGTTAAATACGCCCGGAAGCTGCTCACCGGCGATTTTGTAAAGATTTGGGATCATCAGCAGAAGGCCCTGAGATGCAGTATATGTTGTAGTCAGGGCACCAGCTGCCAGAGAACCGTGAACTGCACCGGCTGCACCGGCTTCAGACTGCATTTCAGTAACCTGAACTTCCTGTCCGAAAATGTTCTTTCTTCCCTGTGTTGCCCATTCGTCTGTGGCTTCAGCCATTACAGATGACGGGGTAATTGGATAGATAGCTGCAACATCTGAATATGCGTAGGAAGCATGAGCTGCTGCATGATTACCATCCATGGTTTTCATCTTTCTAGCCATTTGATTTTTTCCTCCTTGAAAATTGTTTTGAACAATATTCCACTTCTAACCTGAAGTCTATGAGAATTATAGCACGATTTAACAGGCCTGTCTATTTATAAAAGCAAAGAAAATCCAATGTTTTTACAAAAAAACATTGGATTTTTCCGCTTTTTTCTATACTCTTGTTCTCTTTTTCCACCCTAGTCCATCTCCATGATTTCCTTTATGGAATGAGCGGAAAGCTCTCTGGCAAGCTGTTTCTGGATCCGGTACAGTTCTCTGTGGACCTTACAGCTGGAATCTGACTGATTATGTACGCAGGCCTTCTCCGGGTTCATGCACTCGATCATATAGAAATCCGGTTCCACAGCCAGATATATGTCCAGAAGAGTAAGTTCTTCCAAAGATCGCTTCAGGGCGTATCCGCCGTTGCTGCCCCGAAAGCTTTTTACGATTTCCTTTTTTTCCAGCTTTTTCAGTATTTTATAGACAAATGCCGGTGTCAGATCCTCTTTCTCGCAGATCTGATTCACACAGAGCTTTTCTCCTCCTGCCAGAGCCCGAACGATCCGCACCGCATAGTCGCACTCTCTTGTAATTAACATGAATAACTTTCCTTCCCTGTTTCTCCTAAAATCTATTGCCGGATCCCGGCAATCCTTTATAAGCTCGGATACCGGCCGCGATCCCGACTTTTGTGAAATATTATACCAATCTGTACTGTAATTATCAAGTTATTTTTGCACATCTGTTCAGCCGCACATATGTACAGCGCAAGCCCAACTGCCGCAAGTTTTCTTCAAGAAAGGCTTGCAAAATCCCGTTTTTACGGTAAAATAGAAGAGATTACGCACAAACCAAATCTTGAATAAGATAAAGTGAGGGAATTTTTAAAATGATCGCAGCAAATAATGTTACATTACGGATCGGTAAGAAAGCACTGTTTGAAGATGTCAATATTAAATTCACAGAAGGAAACTGTTACGGCCTGATCGGAGCCAATGGAGCCGGAAAATCTACTTTTCTGAAGATCCTTTCCGGACAGCTGGAAACCACCAAAGGGGATATCACCATTACCCCCGGCCAGCGTCTCTCCTTCCTGCAGCAGGACCACTTTAAATATGACGCCTATCCGGTGCTGGATACTGTTATCATGGGAAACCAGCGTCTCTATGATATTATGAAAGAAAAGGAAGCCATCTACGCGAAAGAAGACTTCACAGATGAAGATGGTATCCGCGCCAGTGAGCTGGAAGGCGAGTTTGCAGAGATGAACGGCTGGGAAGCAGAATCTGACGCCGCTACACTGTTAAACGGATTAGGTATCGAAACAGATCTTCATTATGCTCAGATGGCAGATCTCAACGGCAGCCAGAAGGTGAAAGTCCTTCTTGCTCAGGCGCTTTTCGGAAATCCGGATATCCTGCTCCTGGATGAGCCTACCAACCATCTGGACCTGGATGCTATCGAATGGCTGGAAGAATTTCTTATCAACTTCGACAATACCGTCATTGTAGTATCTCACGACCGTTACTTTTTGAATAAGGTATGTACTCATATCGCCGACATTGATTACGGAAAGATCCAGCTCTATGCCGGAAACTATGATTTCTGGTATGAATCCAGTCAGCTTCTCATCAAGCAGATGAAGGAAGCCAACCGAAAAAAAGAAGAGAAGATCAAAGAGCTCCAGGAGTTTATCTCCCGTTTCTCCGCCAACGCTTCCAAATCCAAACAGGCGACTTCCAGAAAGCGTGCCCTGGAAAAGATCCAGTTAGATGAGATCCGTCCTTCCAGCAGAAAATATCCATACATCGATTTCCGTCCCAACCGGGAGATCGGAAACGAGGTATTGATGGTGGAAGGTCTTTCTAAGACCATTGATGGAGTAAAGATCCTGGACAACATTTCCTTTACCCTTGGAAGAGAAGACAAGGTTGCCTTTGTAGGCGGCAACGAAAGAGCTAAGACCGTGCTTTTCCAGATCCTGATGGGTGAAATGGAGCCGGATGAGGGAACTTACAAATGGGGGGTCACTACCTCTCAGTCCTACTTCCCTAAGGACAATACCAAGGAGTTTGATAATGATCTGACCATCGCCGACTGGCTGACCGGCTACTCGGAGATCAAGGACGCCACCTATGTCCGGGGATTCCTGGGACGTATGCTCTTCCCGGGAGAAGACGGAGTGAAGAAAGTCCGCGTCCTTTCCGGTGGAGAAAAGGTACGGTGTCTCCTTTCCAAAATGATGATCTCCGGCGCCAATGTGCTGATCTTTGACGAGCCTACCAACCACCTGGATATGGAGTCTATCACAGCTCTGAACAATGGTATGATCAAATTCCCGGGAGTGATCCTTTTCGCTTCCCATGACCATCAGATCGTACAGACTACAGCCAACCGTATCATGGAAATCCTTCCAAACGGCGCTATGATCGACAAGATCACTACCTATGACGAATATCTGGCGAATGATGAGATGGCAAGAAAACGTACTGTCTATACCATGACCCAGGAAGATAATTAAATTCTGATAAAATAGTTTCCCAAAAAGCCGCTGTATTGGGCTCCTGCCCGTCCAGCGGCTTTCTCTTTTCCCGGAGTCCGGACTGGAAAGTTTTTAAGAAGTACCTTTTCCAGCCTTTATGGTCTGCTGTTCCGGCTGGATCTTCATATCCCGGAATTCTTTCGGGGAAATCCCATATTCCTTTTTGAAAGCCCGGTAAAAACTGGAATAATCCTTAAAACCGAACATCAGATACGCCTTTGTAATGCTGATATTGCCAAGTATAGCGTCCTGGCAGGCAGCCAGACGTTTCTTCATAATATACTGATGGATGGAGATCCCTGTATTTTCTTTAAAAATGTGGGCGATATGATATTTACTGACATAAAATTTTCCTGCCAGATGTTCCAGGGATAGATCCTGATCTAACTGGGTATCAATATACTGGATAATATTTTCATAAAGATTCTGATCTTCTTTCAGCTTTCTGGGATGGTTATTCTCATAAGCCATCCGGCTCAGATGAAGGAAAAGATCGCAGATACCAATAAATATTTTTTCCTCTTTTCCAAAACGGTCCCAATGGATTTCCTCGATCAGATGAAAGATCCTGGACTGGATACTGCTGAAGGCTACGGCATCGTTATGAAAAACATACCGTCCCTTATCTCTGGCAAGGTCCACGATATAGAAGTAGTCCTCCGACATCTGCCGGATCCTCTGGTAATAATCTATGCTGATCCAGAAAACAAACCGGCTGTAGGGCTTTTCCAGGTCATGGATCACAGCTTTATGGTGGATACCGGGAGGGATCACCACCACATCTCCCGCTCTCAGATCATAAAGCTGCTTTTCAATAAGGTAGGAAACCTTTCCTTCCATGAAAAAGTAAAGTTCGTAATAATCATGGGTATGGCTGTCCACATTAGCCATATGGCTGTCGCTGTAATAATAAAGTTCGTATTCTTTCGACAGCATATACTGCCTGGTCAAAAACTGGGTTTTCAGATTTTTTTTCATGATTTTTCTTTTCTCTCCGGGAATTTATACAATATCTGCATTTATTTTAGTATGAAACCGCAACTTATGCAATGTATACAACAAAGTTATCAATTGGTTTTTTTTTACCTTGCCCCTTATAATGAAATCATAAATCGAAAGAGAGGTATTTATTATGGAAATGACAATGCGCTGGTACGGCAAAGACCACGACACTGTAACTCTGGAACAGATCCGTCAGAGCTGCTATGTAAAGGGGATCATCACAACTCTGTACGACAAAATGCCTGGGGAAGTATGGACCCTGGATGAGATCATGGCAATGAAAAAGGAAGTAGAAGACGCCGGTCTCCATCTTGCAGGTATCGAAAGTGTTAACGTAAGCGACGCTATCAAAACAGGCGCTCCGGAACGTGACAAAGATATCGAAGCTTACATTGAAACACTGGAAAATCTGGGCAAGGCTGACATCCATATGGTATGTTACAACTTCATGCCCGTATTTGACTGGACAAGAACCGAGCTGGAGCGTAAAAGAGACGACGGATCTACCGTTCTTGCTTACAACCAGGATACTATCGACAGCATGGATCCTGAAAAAATGTTCGACAGCATTAAAAACGACATGAACGGCACTGTTATGCCAGGCTGGGAACCGGAACGTATGGAGAAAGTAAAAGAACTCTTCGCTCTGTACAAAGATGTGGATGAAGAAAAACTTTTTGATAATCTGGTATATTTCCTGAAAGCCATCATGCCTGTATGCGACAAATACGACATCAACATGGCAATCCACCCCGACGATCCTTCCTGGAGTGTATTCGGACTGCCCCGCATCATTTCCACCCAGGAAAAACTGAAAAGAATGATGGACGCTGTTCCAAACAAACACAACGGCGTTACTTTCTGTATGGGATCCTACGGAACCAACTTAAACAACGACCTGATCGCAACCATCAAAATGCTGAAAGGCCGTATCCACTTCGCTCATGTAAGAAATCTTCGTTTCAACGACGGCATGAGAGATTTTGAGGAAAGCGCTCACTTAAGTTCTGATGGAACCTTTGATATGTACGCAGTCGTAAAAACTCTGTACGAATCCGGATTTGACGGACCGATCCGTCCTGACCACGGCCGTATGATCTGGGGCGAAAAAGCAATGCCCGGATACGGACTTTATGACCGCGCTCTTGGCGCAGCTTACATCTGCGGACTCTGGGAAGCAGTGGAGAAACAGGCTAAAGAAGCAAAATAAAAAGAAAGGATCGTGTGTAAATTATGAAACTAACTTTAGAAGGTCTGAAAAACACAAAGGACTGGGAAGCGGCAGGTATCGTTCTTCCTTCCTATGATGTAGAAAAAGTAGCCGAAAACACAAAGAAAGCTCCTGTCTGGGTACATTTCGGGATCGGCAATATCTTCCGTATCTTCATCGGCGGACTGGCTGACACTCTGATCTCCAAGGGAGACGCTGACAAGGGTATCACCTGTGTGGAAACCTTCGATTTTGACGTAGTAGACAAGATCTATCGTCCTTATGACAATCTGGTACTGGCTGTTACCTTAAAAGCTGACGGCTCTACAGACAAGAAAGTCTTAGGTTCTCTTACTGAAGCGATCAAAGCTCAGTCTCAGGTACCGGAAGACTGGAACCGCTTAAAAGAAATTTTTGTAAATCCTGAATTACAGATGATCTCCTTCACCATCACAGAAAAAGGTTATGCTTTAAAAGGCGCCGACGGAAATTACTTCCCATTTATCCAGGCCGACATTGACAACGGTCCGGAAAAACCAGGCGCCGCTATGGCTGTTGTATGCGCCCTGCTCTTTGAGCGTTACAAAGCCGGAAAATATCCTCTGGCAGTAGTTTCTATGGATAACTGCTCCCACAATGGTGAGAAACTCCAGAATTCTATCACCACTATGGCGAAAGAATGGCTGGCAAAAGGATTTGTAGATCAGGGATTCATCGACTACATTTCTGATGAGAAACAGGTTTCCTTCCCATGGTCTATGATCGACAAGATCACACCAAGACCTGCTGATTCTGTATGCGCAGATCTGGAAAAAGCCGGCGTAGAAGACATCGCTCCAGTGGTTACTTCCAAGAGAACTTATATTGCTCCTTTTGTAAACGCAGAAGGACCTCAGTACCTGGTAATCGAGGACAAGTTCCCCAATGGAAGACCTGCCCTGGAAAAAGCCGGCGTATATATGACAGACAGAGACACGGTTAATAAAGTAGAAAGAATGAAGGTTACCACCTGTCTGAACCCACTCCACACAGCTCTGGCCGTATACGGCTGTGTACTGGGCTATACACTGATCGCTGATGAGATGAAAGATCCGCAGTTAAATAAACTGGTCCATAAGATCGGCCCTGTAGAAGGCATGCCTGTTGTTACAGATCCCGGCATTCTCTCTCCTGCTGATTTCGTTGACGAAGTGATCAACGTAAGGATCCCGAATCCGTTTATGCCGGATACACCACAGCGTATCGCAACAGATACTTCACAGAAAGTAGGTATCCGTTATGGCGAAACTATTAAATCCTATGTAGAAAAATACGGCGACGCCAAAAAGCTTACCGCGATCCCACTGGCAATCGCAGGATGGTGCAGATATCTCCTTGGCGTAAATGACGAAGGTGAAAAATTCGAGCTGTCTGCTGATCCAATGCTTCCTGAGCTGTCCAAAGCACTGGAAGGCATTGAGGTAGGCAAACCGGAAACTTACACCGGACAGTTAAAATCTATTCTTTCTAACGCCAACATCTTCGGTATCGACCTGTATCAGGCAGGTATCGGTGACAAGATCGAGGAAATGTTCAAAGAAGAGATCGCCGGACCTGGGGCTGTAAGAGCTACTTTGAAAAAATACATGGATTAATCATTACTCCTAAAAGAAAAAAGAGGACGCTGCGCATTAATCAAAATCAAGAATACTTATACATTTTATTGCTCAGTCTGCGCAGCTTTGAGCCTATGGTCTCAAAGCTATGCTCGACAAATTCGCATAAAATGTATAAATATTCCTGAAATATGTTAGTGCGCAGCGTCCTCTTTTTATGAAAAACTTTTTATTACATCTGGGCAGCTCTGTCTGCCTGCTGATATCGTTCTGCCCGGCGGAGTACTGCCCGTATCCGGGCTATCATTTCTATTTTTCCCATGGTCCCGGACAGGTAATCGTCTGCCCCATGATCAAAACACCGGGCTTTTCTGGATCCATCATTGGTATCTGATACCATGATCACAGGGATCTGTACATATTCAAAAGAATCCCGCAGTTTATCCAGGATATCCAGCCCTTTTTCTCCGGGCAGATCATAGTCCAGAAGGATCAGTTCCGGACGGTGCTGCTTCAAAACTTCCAGCAGTTCTTTCCCTGATGGGATCGCCTCTGATGTATAGCCGCAGGATTCCAGTGTATACATCAGAAATTTTCGGAATTCCCCCTTAGGTTCAATACAGTAAACCACAGCTTTCCACTCCTATTTCTTTCTTACTTCTTTACCTTCTCATGTTCTCCTGTGATAGAGTAGATCACCCAGTCTGCAATATTTTCCGCATGATCTCCTATCCTTTCGTAGTATTTCGCAATTATGACCAGATCAATGGCAGAACCGTCCTTTCCAGGTTTTTGGGACAGCTCCCTTTTTATTTCCAGGAACAGTCTGTCTACTCTGTCATCTCTGTTCATCGTTTGTCTGGCCAGATCCAGGTCTTCTCTCAAAAAAGCCTTCATACTGTCCTTCAGCATGTGGACGGTTTCCTCTGCCATCTCTTTTAAAGGAATCTGGCTGTCTGACAGATCTGTCTCTCCTGTAAGGATCATTTCACCGATATCTCCCGCCTGTATTCCTATTCTCTCCATGTCCGTCACAATCTTCAGGGCAGAGGATATCTTACGCAGATCTGAGGCCACCGGCTGCTGGAGAAGAAGAAGTTTCATACACTTTTCTTCTATTTCTCTTTCCATGTGGCGTATCTTGTCACACAGTTCTGAAACCTCCCAGGTCAGACTCTGCCGGCTTCCCTCCAAAGCCCTGACAGTAATCTCTATACTTTTCTGGCAGGCATTTCCCATGCTGATCAGTTGTTTATTCAAGTCTTCTAATTGCTTTTCATAATACTCTCTCATGTCTATCATTTTAAATCTTTACTGTAAAGAAAAAAATCATGTTTTTGTAAATTTTCCGAAAACATTCTACATTTAAGATTATTCCCCCAGAGCCGGATCCTTTATACCATTTGCCTCAAAGGCGTTCCGTCTGTCAATGCAGGTTCCGCATACCCCGCAGGGGCGTTCTTTTCCCTCGTAACAGCTCCAGGTAAGCTGATATGGAACTTTCAGTTCCAGCCCTTTTGCCACGATCTGAGCCTTATTTTTATTGATGAAGGGAGCCTCTATACGAAGGGCTTTTCCGCTGCCTTCCCATACAGCCTGATCCATACTGTTATAAAAAGCCTGACTGCAGTCCGGATAAGCGTTTCCCGCCGCATCATCCATATGGGCCCCATAGTAGATCACCTGGCAGTCCAGGGACAGGGCAAGACTGGCAGCGCAGGATAAAAAGAGGCCGTTCCTAAAAGGCACATAGGTGGATACCGGAGCTCCTCCTGTCTGCGCCAGCTGTTCCCCATAAGAAGCCTCCGGAATTTCCTCCTGAGAATGGGTAAGGAGAGAACAATTACTATAAGCAAAAATGGATGTCAGATCCATTTCCATTCCTTTTATCCCATAATATTCCAGTATCTTCCTTGCAGCTTCTACTTCCTTTTCATGCTTCTGTCCGTAAAAAATGGAAAGGGGGATCACATTTTCCTTCCCATACTTTTCTATAGCAAGGGCCAGACAAGTAGTGCTGTCAATGCCCCCGCTGAATAAAACCATTGCCTTTTCTCCCATTTTCCCGCCTCCTATCGGTTATCTACTTTTTCCGGGTACAGATCGTGATGGGTCAGCCGCTCAAAGGCCACCTTTTCCCAGACAGTTCCCTGTTTCCCGTAGTTGCAGTAAGGATCAATGGAAATACCGCCTCTTGGCGTAAATTTTCCCCATACTTCGATATATTTGGGATCCATCAGGCGGATCAGGTCCTTCATAATAATATTTACACAGTCTTCATGAAAATCTCCGTGATTCCTGAAGCTGAAAAGGTACAGCTTCAGAGACTTGCTCTCTACCATCCGCTCGCCGGGTACATAAGATATATAAATGGTGGCAAAGTCCGGCTGGCCTGTCATGGGGCACAGACTGGTAAACTCCGGGCAGTTAAATTTTACAAAATAGTCATTCTCCGGATGTTTATTTGGAAAAGTTTCCAGCATCTCCGGAGCGTAATCTGATGGATAAGATACCTTCTTGTTTCCGAGAAGAGATACCCCCTCCAGTTCTTTTTCTGTTCTTCCACTCATTTTATTCACTCCTTAAATCCGTAACAGTTCATAATTTTTCCGGCCGGAGAATGCTCCCCGGCCGGCATTGTCAGTGTTCTGTGCTTTGCTTTCCTGAGATTCCCGCTGTTCTCCCCGAATAGATGGCCTTTTCCAGGGCTTTCACCAGGATTACTCCCACAATAGATGGAACCAGCTGTCCTACGCAGAGATTTACCGCCATCAGCGGATAGGGCATGGAAAGGAAATATGACAGATAGGTAGCTACTCCCAGACCAGGTACCAGTATGATCGGCACAGCGATCAGGAACTTGTTCCAGTTTTTCCTGCGGATCAGCACGATACAGGCCGCTGCTGTCATGCCGACGATACAGCCGCCCGCCATGTCCACAATGCCGAATCCGCCGAAGAGCATATTCGATATAAAATTGGCGAGACCAAGGGGTAAAACCAGGAACGGAAACAGATAGGCGAGAGCATACAGGGCCGTGGCAATACGGATCTGATATGCCCCGAAAGAAAAGCTTTGGGTAAAATAGAGAATAACAATGTACATTGCCATTACCATTGCAGAAAAAGTCATCTTCTGCACCCGGCTCATTTTTGCAAGATTATCCATATTCGTTCACCTCCAAACAGAAAAAACGGAACCGTCATAGTTTCTTAAATATGACAGTTCCGTGTCAACAACGTTACATTCTTCATGTTGTCCCTAGTTTTGTTTAATGACAGGATGGTCTCGAACTGTCAATTCCATATCTGGAAGTAACTGATGTCTGTAGTTCAGACGAATATGTATTATACCGGATTTTCCCGGATACTGCAAGTCTTTCCTGACAGACAATATCTTTCCCCTCCTTGTACACTGAGGGTATAGTTATCTGAAGATCAGGCAGATCACATCTGCGCACAGCAGAACAGCCAGAACTCCGGAAACTATCCGAACCGTTTTCTCTGGCATTTTCCGGACTCCTTTTTCAAAAAGCGGCTGGAGGATGTAGAGAAAAATCATGCCTCCGATCCCGAAGCGTATGCTGGGATTTAAAGCAACCCTTCCCTGAAAATTAAAAGAAAATCTGGTGTAGTCCCACATCCACTCTCCTCTTGTAGCCTCCATGATATAGCTGGCCGCCAGTTCTACCACCGTAGTGATCGCCACGATCCCGAGAAAAACCAGGACCGGCGTGATATTCAGCTTTCCTACCCGGATCTTTCTCTTCATCAGCCATCCCAGGGAGAAAAGGAGGATCAGCGCCCCAAAACCGTAGATCACACAGTAGGGGCCAAAGAGTACGCCTCGGTTGGAAAATCCCCATCGGTACACCACAACCTCCAGAAATACTTCATAGCACCAGCCAATTACAGAGTAAAACATAAAATATAAAAAATATTCCTGTATCTTTTTCAAGTTTCTTCTCCTTACTGCAGATCCTCTCTGGTAATTTCTATAGACGGATAGTGGGAAAGAGTTGTCAGATCCATATCCAACGGCACACTGTAGACCATATAATAGTTCTCAGGATTTTTCTCCGATAACTCCTGAAGTTTCTGTCTTGCAAGCTCCTTCTCTTCCGTGGCGAAAACTACAGATACCACTCCTGTTTTTTCGCCTTTTTCTTCTTCTACGCTGCCGCATAAGATCAGTTTCAGCTTTCCCTCTCCTTCCAGTCCCATTTTCACATAATCTTGATAATCCATATATACCCCTCCTGTATCTCTTTTCTTACTTATATCTTCTTCAGCGCACTGCCGCCTGGCCTCCAAATACTGCCGCCACTCCTGCTGCCACGCTTAAGATCACATACAGCAGGGCCGTCACTGTATTCCCGCCCTTTATCAGATCTCCTGTTTCCAGAGCAAAGGAAGAAAATGTGGTAAAGCCTCCGCAAATCCCAACCTTTAAAAACAGTACTGCCCGTGGATTCAGGGCATTATTCTTCAAAGCCAATCCGGCGATCAGTCCGATGATAAAGGATCCTAATATATTTATGGCAAAGGTTTTTACAGGGAAAGCCAGATTCTCATTTACGGGGATCAGCCCAATGAGATAACGGCAGACTGCTCCGATAAACCCGCCGGCGCCTACTACGATACATTCGATCATCTTTTTCTCCTCTCTCAGGTTTCCTTCTCTCTCCGATTCTATCATGAAAGTTTAGAAATGTCACTTCTTCCCGGCTAATTACACAAAAATCGCCCCTGTTTCGCAAAATTCTCTTCTTTTACTGAACAGGGGCGGTTCATATAAGTATAATCCTCAGTGACAATATCCGCAATACGCTGCAATTTTAATCATCTTGAAAAATCAGGGGTCCCCGCCATATCATAAGGCGTTACCTGGTATACATAGTAGTTCAGCCAGTTTGTATACAGATTGTTGGCATGGGCTCTCCACAGAAGCAGAGGTTTGTTTTCCGGGTTATTATCGGGATAATAATTCTTTGGCATGTCAATAGGCAGGCCTTTGGCCAGGTCTCTTTTGTATTCCTGATCCAGAGTCACCCGGTCATATTCCGGATGTCCCATAACAAAGATCTGACGGCCTTCCTGCGCCATAGCCAGGAACACTCCGGCTTCCTCGGACTCTGCCAAAACTGTCAGCGCCTTGCAGTTATGGATATCTTCTGCAGGCACTTCTGTATGACGGGAATGAGGCGCCAGAAATACATCGTCAAATCCTCTTACCAGAGGGATCTTCCGGTTCATGACTTTATGGTAAAACAGTCCGAAAACTTTATGATCCATCATTCTTTTTTGTAAACCGTAGTGATAATACAGACCTGCCTGGGCAGCCCAGCACAGATAGATGGTAGAAGTCACATTGGTTTTTGTCCACTCCATGATCTCTTTCATCTCTTCCCAGTAATCTACCTCTTCAAATTCCATCTGTTCCACCGGCGCTCCGGTGATGATCATCCCGTCATACTTGTGATCTTTTACTTCATCAAAGGACTGATAGAACTTATTCAGATGACTGGTAGCTGTATTCTTGGAAGTATGGCTCTTTACCATCATGAAAGAAACGTCCACCTGCAGAGGGGTATTCGAAAGAGAACGGAGGAGCTGCAGCTCTGTCTCTTCTTTTAAAGGCATCAGATTTAAAATGAGAATCTGTATAGGACGGATATCCTGATGTACCGCCCGGTTTTCGTCCATGACAAATATATTTTCTTTTTCCAGGATCTCCTTTACCGGAAGATCGCTCTGTATTTTGATCGGCATATTTTCTCCTCACCTTTCTATGTATCCTTTGGGATTTTTTCGTATTTTTCTATTTTACAACCAACAGAATATTCCTGCAAGTCCCCGTCTGCTCCTGCATCACTGCAGTTTGGCCCTCGTCATCGCCCTGCCGCCCTACATCAAAGGAGCAAAGAGCCGCAGGATCTTTCCCAGAGTTCTGGTGCCCAGCGTCAGCTTTTTATAATCGGAAACCTGGATCCTGATACATTTCTCCAGAGTTTCCTGAAAATCTTTTTCTATATATTGTATCTGAGAATTCCGGTACATGAAAAGCCCGCACTCAAAATGGTGATAAAAACTCCGGTAATCCAGATTTATGGTTCCCACGGTAGCTTTCTCATCATCTGATACAAAGACTTTCCCATGGACAAAGCCCGGTTTGTATTCATAGATCTCTACCCCTGCTTCCAGAAGTTCATTATAATAGGTCTTTGCCAAGGCAAAGGCCGTCTTTTTATCAGGAATATGGGGCATGATGATCCGGACTTCCACCCCTCGTTTGGCTGCATAGATCAAGGTCATGAGAAATTCATGATCCAGGATCAGATATGGCGTCATAATATGGACGTAATCCTTTGCCGTATTCAGGATATCCATGTACACCTGTTTTCCCACTCTCTCGCTGCCATAAGGGCAGGAACCGTAGGGGATCACAAAGCCGTCATTGGGCATAGAAAATTCCCGGGGCGTCCTGTAGCGCTGATAATCTTCCGGTCTTTTTTCCGAAACATTCCACATTTCCAGAAACATATAAGTAAAGTTTTCCACAGCCTTCCCCTTGATCATCACCGCGGTATCTTTCCAGTGGCCAAACCGCAGCTTGCGGTTAATATATTCATCTGCCAGGTTCGTTCCGCCGGTAAAGGCAGTTTTTCCGTCAATGACCAGGATCTTCCGGTGGTCTCTGTTATTATAATGAGTGGAAAACACCGGCTTGATAGGAGCGAACATTTTGCAGGCGATCCCTTCTTTTTCCAGAAGTTCCGGATAAAAATAGGGAAGCAGGGACAGCACGCAGGTTCCGTCGTACATGACCCGGACCTCTACGCCTTCTTTTACTTTCGCTTTCAGGATATCCAGGATACTCTCCCACATTTCTCCTTCCGCTATAATAAAGAATTCCAGAAAAATAAACTTCTCCGCTTTTTTCAGCTCCGACAGGATATCTTCATACTGATAATCTCCCAGAGCATAATACTTCACTGAAGTATGGTCATACACAGGGGAATCCGCATACCCGGACAGATAATCTGCCAGATGAGCAGTCCGGGGATCTGTCATCCGGAGCCTTTCTTTAACTTCCGGTTCCTGCGTTACATATTTCCTGGTTTCTTCTGATAATTCTGTCAGCCGCTTATAGATCAGTCTCGTACCCGGCTGCATAGTAAAATACAGGTAAAGAAGGGACCCCACTACCGGCAGCACAATGATAGGAAGCATCCATACAAGCTTAAAATCCGGGATTCCTCTGGCATTATATAAGTAGATCACCACACTGGCGCTGATAATGATGAAAAAGCCATACAGCACAAAACTGTAGTCACTGAGAAATATAAACCCTCCTAAAAGCAGGGCAAACTGGATCAGAAAGGCTGCCGCCACCACCAATGTCCTGCCATAGATGATCTTTCTCACCTTTTTCAGGCCTTCTGCTTTCATTTCGTTTTTCTGCATTTATTTCCCTTCCTTTATATTTATAGAGGAAACTCCTCTTCTGCGTCTTCGTCCTACTGCCTTTTTCCTGCCTTTTATGATTCCTCTTCCGCCATATGGAGAAAATCTTCTTCTGACAGGATCGGTATTTCCAGCTCCCTGGCCTTTTTGTTTTTGGAAGAGTTAGACGTCACATCATTATTAATAAGATAATCGGTCTTGGAAGTAACACTTCCGGTGACTTTTCCTCCCCGCTGTTCAATGAATTCTTTTAGCTGGGCCCGGTTGGCAAAATGGTTTACACTGCCGGTGATCACAAACTGTTTTCCTTCCAGAGTCAGGCGGTTCTCCTGTTTTACCTCTTCCAATTCCAGATGAGAGAGGAGATGACGGAACTTCTTCATCTTTTCTTCGTCTGCAAAATACTCCGTGTAGGACTTGGCGATCACTGGACCGATCCCTTCTATGCCGCTGATCTCTTCTGCCGTGGCATGGATCATTTTTTCCAGATCATAGTCAAATTCTTTACAGATCACTTTTGCGTTGGCAAGACCGATATTGGCGATCCCCAGACTGTAAAGCAGCCGGGGCAAAGTCGTATGCCTTGCCCGTTCCAGACTTGCCATAAGATTGTCAAAAGATTTCTCCCCAAAACCTTCCATATTTACGATCTCTTCCCGGTACTTTCCGATCTCAAAAATATCCCCGAAATCTTTGATAAAGCCTTTCAGGATAAATTTCTCCAGAGTAGCCTCCGACAGACCATCGATATTCATAGCGTCCCGGCTGACAAAAAGGGTGAAAGATTTGATCTTCTTCGCCTGACAGTCAGGATTCATGCAGTAAAGAGATTCTACTTCGTTTGTTTTGATCACTCTGGCTTCTTTTCCGCATACCGGACAGGTATCCGGGATCTCCAGATTTCCGCTGCGGGTAAGATTCTCTGCAATCTGAGGAATGATCATATTGGCTTTATAGACCTGGATCTTATCTCCAATGCCAAGCTGCAGTTCTTTCATAATACTGATATTATGAACGCTGGCCCGGCTGACAGTAGTCCCTTCCAGTTCTACCGGCTCAAAGATAGCCACGGGATTGATCAGGCCGGTCCTGGAAGGACTCCACTCAATTTCTTTCAGTGTGGTTTCCCGTATTTCATCTTTCCATTTAAAGGCGTAAGAATTTCTCGGAAACTTTGCAGTAGTCCCCAGGGAATCTCCGTATGCGATATCATCATACAGAGCAACAAGCCCGTCTGAAGGAAAGTCATTTTTAGCCACCTGAGTGGAAAAGTATTCCATTGCCTCATCTAAAGTATCTCTGGTCACCGACCGGTACTCCACCACTTCAAATCCCTGCTCTTTCAGCCATTGGAACTGCTTTTCTCTGGAGTTCTGGAAATCTACTCCCTGGGCCCTCACCAGGAAGAACGCATAAAAATGAACGTTTCTCCTGGCTGTGATCTCATTATTTAACTGGCGCACAGAGCCGCTGCACAGGTTCCGGGGATTCTTATATCTGGCGTCTACGTCTTCAATCTCTTCATTGATCTTTTCAAAATCCGAATAATTGATAATAGCCTCTCCCCGCAATACCAGATCTCCCTTGAAAGAAATCTGAAGAGGAATATTTTTAAAGACCCTGGCGTTGTTGGTAATAACCTCTCCCACCACGCCGTTTCCCCTGGTAACTGCTTTCTGGAGTTTTCCATCTCCATAGGTCAGGACAATAGTCAGACCATCCAGCTTCCAGGAAAGAAGCGTCTTCTGATCCCCGATAAAATCCCGGAGAGCCTCTACGTCTTTGGTCTTATCCAGGGAAAGCATGGGCGTCTCATGGGCTTCTTTTGGCAGTTCGTCCAACGCCTCATATCCCACAGAAACCGTAGGGCTTCCCGCAAGGGTCACTCCTGTTTCTTTCTCCAGATTTTCCAATTCATCATACAGCTTGTCATATTCAAAGTTACTCATGATCTCCCGGTCTTCCTGATAATAGGCTTTAGACGCCTCCTGAAGCACAGGGATCAATTCTTTCATTCTCTCTATCTTATCCATCAGGGCTCTCTCCTTTAGCTCTTCTTTTTCTTCCCGGGAGTCCTGTATTTTCCCGGATTCTTTACAGGTTTTCCTCCCCGGAACACTTCCCGGACAGGAGGTTTCTCCTTCAGTGTTTTTTCCAGAATCTCCAGCTCCTGGCCTTTGATCTCTCTTAACCCTCCCACAGGCAGGTCTCCCAGACGGATATTCATGATCCTTACTCTTTTCAGAGTAACCACCCGATATCCCAGATACTCGCACATTCTCCGTATCTGCCGGTTCAGTCCCTGGGTCAGGACAATGGAAAATGATCTCTCCCCTGTTTTCCACACTCTGCATTCTCTGGTAATGGTCCCCAGGATAGGTACTCCCCGGCTCATCCTGGAGATAAACCGGTCTGTAACAGGCTTATCCACCGTGACTTCATATTCCTTTTCGTGAAAATTTCCTGCTTTCATCATTTCATTGGCCAGTTCTCCCCGGTTAGTAAGAAGAAGCAGCCCCTGAGAATCCTTATCCAGCCTTCCTGCATAGTATACCCGGACAGGGTAGTTTACATAAGAAATCACGTTATTTTTTACCTTTGTGTCTGCAGTACATTCCACCCCTCTGGGCTTGTGAAATGCAAGAAGGACTTTCTTCTCCGTCGGTTCTATTTTTTTTCCATCTATCCGTATCACGCAGGTCTCCTCTACCTGCATACCGGGCACCGCCTTTACCTGATCTACCTCCACTCTTCCTGCTTCGATCAGGCGATCCGCCTCCCGGCGAGAACAGATGCCCGCATCGCTGAGATATTTATTCAAACGCATATCCTCTGTCCTTCCTGTTATCTGATGAAATACTATTATACCATATTTGTTTCCTCCCTGTCTTGCTATTTTAGTTCCATTCAATGTATAATAGAGGAACAAATATATACAAACGAGGATAAAGCAATGAAATTTACAGTAAAAGGTGTATGTTTTACTCTGCTTGTCATATGTTCAGGGTTTCTCCTGGTGATCCTTCCTTCTTTTGTTATGGGCGCGGTAAAAAATTACCTCATTGCCCGGGAAAACAGTGAAGTCAGCCGCCAGGAAGATCACTGGATATATAACCGTTCGGGAAGACGTTTTGAATACCATGACGGTTCTTTCATACAGAACGCCAGTCAGGAGATCAATGGGGTCACTTATTATTTTGATGAAAAAGGCTATGTAAAAACCGGATGGGTCCAGGAAAAAGGCGTCCTTTACTATCGGGATTCTGACGGAACCCCGGAAACGGGCTGGTTTGAAGACGAAAGCGGCAAATATTACCTGGATGAAAACGGCTCTCCCAAGATTGGCTGGGCGGATATTGACGGCAAAAAATATTATTTCTCTTCCACCGGTGTAATGGCTACCGGCTTTACGGAGATCGACGGACAGCAGCATTTATTTATGGATGACGGTTCTGTATCTCCCGGCTGGGCAGACAAAGACGGGAAACGGTATTACCTGGATGAAAACGGCACTGTTTCCACCGGCATGAAGGAAATTGATGGAAAAACCTATTTCTTCCGGGAAGACGGAACTATGGCTACCGGTTGGATCACCAATAACGGAAGCCGCTGCTACATGGAGGACGATGGTGCCATGGTAACCAATGCCTGGATAGACGAAGGCAGCCAGCGCCACTATGTAGGCGCAGACGGCAAAGAACAGACCGGTTGGATTACGGTAAACGGAAAACAATATTTTCTCAACGACGAAGGGATCCTGGCAGACTCCGGCTGGATGAAGCAGGGAGACAAATGGTATTTTATTGATAAAGACGGCAGTGCAAAAACCGGCTTGTTTGAGAGTGAAGGAAAGTGGTATTATCTCACCGCCGACGGCAAGCTTCAGGAAGGCTGGGTGGAAAGTCAGGGAAAACGGTATTATCTGGCTAACGGCCAGCTTATGACAGGCTGGAGAAAGATCGGCGATAAGCAATATTACTTTAACGGCGACGGAACCATGGCAACCGGTTGGATCACTATCGATGGAAAATCCTATTTTCTGAAAGAAGACGGAAGTCTGGATACCGCTGCAATGAAAGAGAAGGCCGCTTCTGAAACAGGGCAGTAAATGAAAAGATAAAAATCGGGAGACGCCAGATAGCGCTCCCGATCTTTTTTATCAGCAATATCATTCATTTCTACTGAAGCAGGTCGCTGTAAATATAAGCTTCCTGTCCGTTATATTCTACTTTGATCCAATCCTCCGGACCATTTTCCAGCTTTTTGACCTGGTCGCCGGCCTGAAGCCGTCCTAAAATTTCTGAAGATGTATTGGCATCCGCCCGTACATTACAATCTTCTGCAGCCGTGAGCATATCGCCGTCATCCGCCATTAGTGCGGTATTAGTCTCCTCACCAAGCTGTTCGAGATAGCTCTTCAGCTCCTCATCAGATTCTACAGCCTCATTGTATCTCTCTTCTTCCTGAGAGATCAACGCCTGTACATCCTCTTCCTGCCTGGTCTTCTCGATACACTCCTGCACTTCCTGATCAGAGTCATCATTGTGGATCATCCAGTCTCCGCTGCCATTTTTCATAACATATAATTCTGACAGCCCTGGAGCCGGTGTATCTATTCCCTGAAATTTCAGATCATACGATACAAATACCACATAGCTGTTTTCATCCAGTCCCTGTTTCGTATAGACTTGGATATTATCATAGCTTTCTATATATGTTGCATTAACAACCTTGGCTTCATCTGTAGAACTGAAATTATCTGTCAGTTCCTTCATGGCATCTACGTTCTTCTGTCCCCATGCATCATAAAAGGACTTGATCAGGGTATTTACTTCAGGATATGCATTCTCTTCAAGAGCATTGGTATCCGTTTCTTCCTCTTCAGATCCTGTATCATCCGAAGTATTTTTCTCTTGTTCTGTTTGCTGCTCCTCCTGGGCAGGTCCGCTGTTTAAAGCTCTGAATATAGCACGACCCCCGAAAAACAGGATAAGCAACACTGCCAGAATCGCCAGACCCAGAAGAATATACCTCAGATTATCTGAGAGCCATTCTCTGAAATTGTCTAACATACCTGTCCTCCTTAATACAAGAATGCCCCTTACTCCATGCTCTCCCCAAAGCATAAAACACACCCGGAGGGATTCGAACCCCCGACACATGGTACCGGAAACCACTGCTCTATCCCCTGAGCTACGGGTGCTTGATCATTAACATCCTGGATATCATATCACATTTTTTTCCACTTGTAAAGCATTAACCCTATTTCCGTCAATTTAACGATAATTTTGGGAAATACTGCCCGATTTCCTGAAAAAACCAGGCAGGATTCCCCACCTTCTACATCATAAGTTTTTCCTGCTGCCGGTCATAATAGTACACCTGATCAGAAAGTATTTCGTCCGCCTCCACCTGCGTCTGATTTACTTCTCTGACCATACGCGTCAGTTCAATCCGGGAATACTGTCCCTGATCCGGGACCAGGATACATTCATGGACACTGCTGGGCAGCACATAGAAATTTTTTCTGAAGATTTTAGAAATGTGACTGAGAAGATGTGGATAAAGCAGGGCCGCCGCCCCAAAACATTTTTCCTGATTGCTGAGGACATACATGATCTCCTCGCCGGTATACAGCCCCTGGTCTTCATCACCGGACAGCTCACGGATCAAAGCATCCATTCCCTGAAGACTGTAGGGAAGTTTTCTGCTTGTATTCATTACCGCATCCTCCAAAAGCTGTCTGGGATCGATCTTCCACGCCTCCAGATTACAGTTGTGGATCAGCATGGTGGCCCCCTGGAACTTTCCTTTTTCCAGCCGGTAATAAAAAACCACAGCCAGATCCAGATAAGGAATATAAGGGATTTTCGTAAGCAGCACCTTGTTCCTCTCATAATTGATCAGTTTAAAATAAACATGGCCTCTGGCTTTTTCATAATTTTCAAAACTATCCAAGGAAAAATCCACCTCCTTTTCCTGACGTGCGTTCTGCAGAAGGATCTTTCTGGAAATCTCTTCCATTGTTTTCCTTCCCCATTTCCAGTCTTCAAAAAATCCCCTAAGATAGATGGTAGGCGCAATGCGCGCTCCCTCTTCCAGGATCACTACCGCTTCTTCCCGGATCCCATTGTTCTTTTCCACAGACTGAAAGGAGATTCTTTTCTCCTCTCCCAGTATCTGCCGCAGATGATCCAGAAGTTCCTCTTTGAATGTCTCAAATTCCATAGGCATCCATCCTTTCTTAAAATGTTTTATATATTTCGCAGAGCAGACCCCTGCAGAAATATCGGATTTTATAATATTAAAAATAAGTTTTCAAAACTGGGACAAATCACGAATATACCCGGCAGACACCGGATCTGCAAGAATGGCGCATTCTGTGCCAAAATGTAAATGCTTTAATTGAAAAAAGAATTGAGAAAGAAAAACTGCCGCAGAAATACGCTTTTCCGCAGCAGTTCTCATTGGTAAGTTGGAATCCGGTCACAGGATTTCTGATCCTTCCGGCCTCCGGTATTTTATACTCTGGACAGGTATTCTCCTGTTCTGGTGTCGATCTTGATCACATCACCCTGGTTTACAAACAGAGGCACGTATACTACTGCGCCAGTTTCCACAGTCGCAGGTTTTGTTGCGCCCTGAGCTGTATTTCCGGCAAAGCCAGGCTCTGTCTCTGTGATCTCCAGCTCAACAAATAATGGCGGCTCAATAGCAAATACGCTTCCGTTATAAGAACATACTTTAACGTTCTCGTTCTCTTTTACAAATTTCAGAGAATCCCCTACTGTATCCTTGTCGATAGCGATCTGATCATAGGTTTCATTATTCATGAAATTGTAAAGGTCGCCGTCATTATATAAATACTGCATATCTACACGGTCGATACGGGCCTGCGGGAATTTTTCAGTAGGTCTGAAAGTTTTCTCCACAACACCTCCGTTGATCACATTTTTTAATTTTGTTCTAACGAATGCAGCACCTTTACCTGGTTTAACGTGCTGGAATTCCATAATCTGTACTACGTTACCATCAATTTCCAGTGTGAGACCGTTTTTAAAATCTCCTGCTGATATCATAATGATATTCCTCCTTATTTCGTCCATTGGGGAAAAACCGCAATTTTTCCGCTGTATTTTATTCTATAATACATCCGGGCATTTTTCAACTGTTTTTTCGCTTTCTCTGGTCCTTCCTGTAAAAATAAAGGACGATCTTTTCCAGTTTTCTCTTCAGTACGATCTGGATCTCTTCCTTGGGATGGATGGGCTTTACCAGAATATTGTGGATCCCTGTCCTTTTGGCTCCGTATACATCTGTAAAAAGCTGATCCCCGATAAAAACCGTATTTTCCAGATCCGTCCCCATAAGCTCCATAGCTTTCTGATAGTTCTTTCTGGCCGGCTTATGGGCGTTCTCGATAAAATAAACCTGGATATTTTGGTTAAAGGAACTGACCCTCTCGTATTGATTATTCGATAAAAGGCAGCAGGAAAAGCCGATCTTTTTCAGTCTTGCAAATAGTTCCTCCGCCCTTTTATCTGCCGGCGCCCCGTGGGGCACCAGCGTATTGTCAATATCAAAAATAATCCCCCTGAATCCCTTCCTGTACAGTTCCTCAAAATCAATACTGTAAGTGGAATCCAGATATTCGTCAGGAAAAAACTTCTCCAGCATATTACCCGGTTCCTTTCTGTCCGTTATTTAAGCCTATGGTAACAGCAAGGAAGCTTTTTGTCAAACTCAGCGTTCGTCTAAAGATATATAAGGCTGTTCTTCCAGAACATTCTTATAGGCAGGACGGATGATCTTATCTGTATTGATCAGCTCTTCCATACGGTGGGCGCTCCAGCCTACGATACGGGCAATGGCGAACATCGGCGTATAAAGTTCCAGCGGCAGTCCCAACATGCTGTAAACAAAGCCGCTGTAGAAATCCACATTGGCGCTTACGCCTTTATAGATCCGCCGTTCCTTGGCAATGACTTCCGGCGCCAGTCTTTCAATCTTCGCGTAGAGTTCATAATCCCGTTTTCTTCCTTTTTCTTCAGCCAGGCGCTTCACGAATTTCTTAAAGATCTGAGCTCTTGGATCTGAAATGGAATATACCGCATGTCCCATACCGTAAATAAGGCCCCGCTTGTCAAAGGCTTCCTTATGAAGGAGTTTGAGCAGATAATCCCTGATCGCATCTTCATCATTAGGGTCTTTGATATGCTTCTTCATATCGTGGAACATACTGACAACCTTGATATTGGCGCCGCCGTGCTTTGGTCCTTTCAGGGATCCCAGCGCTGCCGCAATGGTGGAATAAGTATCCGTACCTGAAGAAGATACCACGTGGGTGGTAAAGGTCGAGTTATTACCGCCGCCGTGCTCCATATGGAGAACCAGCGCAAGATCCAGGATCGTCGCTTCAAAAGGCGTATATTTCTTATCCGGCCGGAGCATGAGAAGAATGTTCTCCGCAGTGGAAAGATGTTTCTCCGGGTTGTGGATATATAAACTCTTTCCCTGATTATAATGTCTGTGGGCCTGATATCCATATACAGAAAGCATTGGGAATACACTGATAAGATTGATACACTGACGAAGTACATTGGATAATTCGATATTTTCCGGATCTGCATCATAAGAATAAAGTGTAAGAACACTTCTTGAAAGAGTATTCATCATATCTCTGCTGGGCGCCTTCATGATAACGTCCCTTACGAAATTCCTCGGCAGGCTTCTCTGGGCCGCCAAGATACCTTTAAATTCTTCCAGTTCCTGTTTATTGGGCAGCTTTCCGAAAAGAAGAAGATACGTGGTTTCTTCAAATCCAAACCTTTTATCATTTAAAAATCCCTGAGTAAGCTGCTCTATGTTAATTCCCCGATAGTATAATTCTCCTTCGCAGGGAACGGTCTTGCCGTCTACTTCCTTACTGGAAACAATATTGGAGATCTGGGTCAGGCCTGCCAGTACTCCCTTTCCGTTTATATCTCGAAGTCCCCTCTTTACATCATATTTTCCATACAAATCTACGTCGATCTTGCTGTGCTCTTTACAGATTTCTGTAAGAGACTCTAACTGAGGCGTCACCTTCATATTAAATCCTGACATTTCGATTCCCCCTTTTCTTTTTGTCTTTCATCACTTTAGCACGATAATATCTTATCATACCAGCCAGTAGCACACAAGAAAATTTTTTCTAAACAATCTGTGAACTGCGGCCGTTCAGATACACATAGGACCCTTCAGCCAAACATATCCGCATGTTTTTGGAAGGGTCCTATGTCCAGGAATTTAATCTTCCCTGAGGTTTATTTTGGCCAGAGCCTGGGCAAACGCATTGTTAATAGGCTCCTGGGCTTCTTTCTTTTGCTTGTTCAGATACCGCTGGACGTCTCTTTTACTTACGCCGGCTCCTTCTTTCTCTCTCCTGGCCTGAAAGCTGGAAAGTTTCTCTTTATATCCGCAGGTGGAACAGATAAAGGTATCCTCTTTTCCTTTCAGATACAGTTCCATCTTTCTGTGGCAGTTTGGACACCGTGCATTGGTAAGACGGGAAACCGTCTCCCTGTGTCCGCAGGACCGGTCCTGGCATACCAGCATTTTGCTGTTTTTCCCGTTTACCGCCAGCATACGCTTTCCGCAAACCGGGCATTTCGTGTTCGTAAGATTATCATGACGGAAAGTTCCTTCTCCGGCCTTGATCTCCCCGATCAGCTCCTGGGTATAGTCTCTGATATCTTTCAGAAAGACGTTTTTCTTTAATTTACCCTGGGCGATCCTGGACAGCCTCATTTCCCAGTCTGCAGTAAGTTCCGGTCTTTTCAGATCTCCGGGTACCAGTTCCAGCAGCTGTTTTCCCTTGGAGGTGATCAGGATATCGCTGCCCCGCTTTTCCATGAGGAAGGTATTGAACAGCTTTTCAATAATGTCCGCTCTGGTGGCGACCGTGCCGAGCCCTCCTGTCTCTCCCAGAGTTTTCGCAGCCTTGGCGTCTTTGGTCTGCATATATCTTACCGGATTTTCCATGGCGGAAAGAAGGGTCGCCTCGTTAAAATGTGCCGGCGGCTGGGTCTTTCCAATGGTAATGTCGGCTCTGTCGATCTTCAGATGCCGTCCTTCCTCCAGTTCTTTCAGGGTCTGGAATTCCTCTTCTTCCTCTTCCGACCAATCTCCGTCATAGGCTTCTTTCCATCCCTGCTCCTTTACGATCTTTCCTTTGGCAGTGAAGATCTCTCCCGCTGCCAGTCCCTTAATGGTTGTCTGTTCATACTCAAATGGGGGATAGAGCACGCTGCAGAATCTTCGCACTACCAGATCATAGATCTTTCTTTCTTCATTGGTCATATGATCCAGCTGCACAAACTGCTCTGTAGGTATGATGGCATGGTGGTCGCTGACCTTTTTGTCGTCTACAAAAGATTTTGCCGCCTTCACCGGCTTCATGGACAAAGGCCCTGCGATCTTCCGGTAAGGTCCCACAGCACAGGCTTTCAGCCGTTCTTTGATGGTTGGCACGATATCACTGCCAATATGCCTGGAATCTGTTCTGGGATAAGTCAGGACTTTATGATGTTCATAAAGCCGCTGCATGATATTCAGGGTTTCCTTGGCAGAAAATCCGAATTTTTTGTTGGCATCCCTCTGGAGTTCTGTCAGGTCATAAAGTCCCGGAGCATAAGTTTTTTTCCTGGATTTTTCTATTTCTGTGATCTCCAGGGAGCCGTTTCCTGTCTTTGCCTTCAGATCTTCCATCCGCTCCTTTGAAAAGGACCGGCGGCTTCCGCTTTTTGGATCCTGCCAGGAAAACCGGATCCCTCCTGCCAGAAGGTTCAGCCCATAGTATTCCTGAGGCTTAAACTGCCGGATCTCTTCTTCTCTTGCGGCGATCATGGCCAGGGTAGGGGTCTGGACCCGGCCGCAGGAAAGCTGCGCGTTATACTTACAGGTCAGTGCTCTTGTGGCGTTGATCCCCACCAGCCAGTCTGCCTCTGCCCGGGATACCGCCGCGTCATATAAAGGCTCATAATCCTTGCCGTTCCTTAAATGAGCAAAACCTTCCCGGATCGCCTTGTCTGTCACAGATGAGATCCAAAGCCGCTTCACCGGTTTGGTGCAATGAGACTTTTCCAGGATCCACCTGGCTACCAGTTCACCTTCTCTTCCTGCGTCTGTAGCAATAATGATCTCGCCTATGTCTTTTCTGTAAAGCTGGGTTTTCACAGCCTGATACTGCTTTGCCGTCTGTTTGATCACTACCAGCTCCATCTTCTTTGGCATCATGGGAAGATCTTCCATCTTCCATTCTTTATATTTTTTATCGTATTCCTCCGGATCTGCTAAAGTGACCAGATGACCCAGGGCCCAGGTTACCACATATTTGTCGCCTTCCAGGGCTCCGTTTAATTTTTTACCGCATTTTAATACCCGGGCTATGTCGCGGGCTACCGAAGGTTTTTCTGCTAAAACCAGAGATTTCATAATCCAGCCAACCTTTCCTTTTTTAGTCATGGGTATTATTATACCGGTATCCGCCGGTTTCTTCAAGAAATTTTCAGGGTGTCTCTGTTTCCATGGTCTTTCCGAAAAATGCCGCCGTCTTCTTTACCTTTTCCATCAGATCTGCAAAGCTTTCCGGGGTAAGGGACTGTTTTCCGTCGCAGAGGGCTTTTTCCGGGTTATTGTGTACTTCGATCATAACCCCGTCCGCTCCTGCGGCGATAGCTGCCATGGTGAGAGGTTCCACCATAAAGCGGATTCCTGCCGCATGGCTGGGATCCACGATCACCGGAAGGTGGGTCTTGGACTTCAGCATGGGGATCGCAGATATATCCAGGGTATTCCTCATAGAGGTCTCAAAAGTTCGGATCCCTCTTTCGCAGAGGATCACCTGTTCGTTCCCCCCTGCCATAATGTACTCCGCGCTCATAAGCAGCTCTTCCAGGGTATTGGCCATACCTCTTTTTAAAAGGATGGGCTTGCGGATCTTTCCCAGCTCTTTGAGAAGCTCAAAGTTCTGCATATTTCTGGTCCCTACCTGGATCACATCCACATCTTCAAATAAGGGCAGATGTTCTGCGCTCATGATCTCAGTCACAATGGGAAGTCCCGTAGCTTTTTTTGCTTCCAGAAGCATTTTCAGTCCTTCGCTGCCCAGTCCCTGGAAAGAGTATGGGGAGGTCCTGGGTTTAAAAGCTCCTCCTCTTAAAAGTCCGGCTCCCGCCTTCTGGACGTCAAGAGCCACCTCTTTCATCTGTTCCCTTGTCTCTACAGAACAGGGGCCTGCGATCACCTGAAAATATCCCCCGCCGATCTTTCTTCCACCGGCTTCTATGACGGTATCTTTGGGGTGCATGGCCTTATTGGCTTTCTTGTATGGCTCGTTGATCCTTTTTACGGATTCGATCACATCAAGAGCCCCCAGCCACTCCTCGTCTACCTCTGTGGTATCTCCGATCAGTCCGATCAGAGAAGTATTCATTCCTTCCGAGAGATGAAGCTTCAGCCCCATATCCGTCAGTTGTTTTTTTAACTCCTCTACTTTTTTCTGGTCTGCATGTTTTTTTAATACAAGAATCATGTTTTTTCCTCCTATAACTTGAAAAAGCCGGTGCCTGCTGCTGCAGACACCGGCTTATCTCTATGGACAGCGCCCTTCCCTCAGGGGATTTTTCTGCAGCAAAAAGAACCTGCGCCATAAAAGCCCAGGAAGCAGTAATAAAAATAAGAATTTCTATTTCCGCAAAGAATCTGCTGCATCATTTCACTGTACCAGCCTTTCTGTTTTCAGTTATTCCTATCATATCCTGTGGAGACCTGTTTGTCAACAAAAAGTTTTAGCAATTTAAAGCGAAAGAGCAATAAGATTTCACGAAAAAAGAATTGTCAGTATAGAATATGTCTTTTATAATGGAATCAGAATATGAATCGCTTTTAGAATTATTGTCAAAGGAGAAACCAGCATGAACAGCCAAGAGACCCACAGCCGGCAGGCCTATCAGGTAATACGTCAAGTCCGGAAGGCCGTGATCGGAAAAGACGACTGTATCCGGAAAGTCATGATGGCGATCTTAAGTTCCGGTCATATCCTTCTGGAAGATATCCCCGGAGTTGGAAAGACCACCCTGGCTCTGGCCTTTTCCAGAGCGCTGAATCTCAAAGAAAACCGTCTGACCTTTACCCCTGACGTCCTTCCTGCCGATCTTACCGGATTCACCATGTACCGAAAGGAAACGGGACAGTTTTATTATCAGCCCGGAGCGGTAATGTGCAACCTTTTTCTGGGGGACGAGATCAACCGTACCTCTCCCAGGACCCAGTCCGCTCTTCTGGAGGTAATGGAAGAAGGGCAGGTCAGTGTAGACGGCGTTACCCATCCTCTTCCCAGGCCTTTTATCGTCATCGCCACCCAGAATCCGGCAGGCTCCGCAGGCACCCAGCTTCTTCCCCAGTCCCAACTGGACCGTTTTACTGTGTGCCTTACCATGGGATATCCGGATATGGAAGAGGAAATTTCCATCCTGAAAGGCCGTATTGCCCGAAATACCATTGAACAGGTAGCGCCCGCCGCTGATTCCCGGGGGCTGATCCTGATGCAGGAAGAAGTCCGGAATATCTTTATCCATGACCGGATCTATCACTATATCGGCAGACTGGCTCAGGCCACCAGGAACAATCCCATGATCGAACTGGGGGTAAGTCCCAGGGGCTCCCTGGCTCTCGCCCGGATGGCCCAGGCCAGCGCCTACCTGCGGAGCAAAACTTATGTGACTCCTGATGATATCCGGGAAATCTTCATGGACGTCTGGGCTCACCGGATCCTGCTGAATGCAAAGGCCAGGATCAGCCATCTGACCCCTGGCGCTGTCCTGGAGGAGATCCTGAAGACGGTTCCTGCTCCCTCTCTGCGCAAAACCTGAGGTATATTATGATAAATCTATTATTTGTCCTGCTTTTCTTTATCCTGCTCTATACTGCGGTCCTGTACCAAAGCCAGGCGGCTCTGGCACTTTGCGTCCTTTTTATATTCTGGAGCCTGGCTTCGTTTTTTCAGGTTCTGTACTGCCGCAAAATGATCAGGATCGATCTGCCTTTTTCCGCCTATACAGGCAGTAAAGAACAGCAGGCGGTTTTTACCTTTACATTAAAAAACACCGGCTTTCTTCCCCTGTCCGGGGTCCGGCTCTGTTTCCTGCTTCTGGACCAAACCGGAAAAAAGGCGGAAGAGAAAACTTTATTCCTGTCTCTGGGCCCCAGAAGCCGCAGGAAATTTTCTCTGACCTTTTCTTCCCCTTACTGCGGAAGATTCCACGTGCAGCTGAAGGAACTCCGGATCTATAGTTTCTTTTCCCTTGCCTGGGCCAGTTTAAAAACAGATCTGACAGGAGAAGCCGTATTTTTTCCGAAGCCTTTGCCCGTTCTCCTGAAAGTCAGTGAAAAAACCCGTTATTTTATTTCTGAAGAAGAGGACGGCCTGGAAACTCCTTTTCTGGCCTCATCCGCCTGCGGAAGTCTTATGGAAGACATCCGCAGATACCGGCCCCGGGATCCTCTGAAGCTGGTGCACTGGAAGCTCAGCGCCAGAACAGATGATCTGATGGTACGGATACCCGATACGGAAGAAGGGTTCTGTGTCCTGCTTTTTTTAGATCTGGCAATACCTAAGCAGGGAGATCCTGTCAGACAGATCAGCGCCTTTTTCCAATGGGCCGCCTCTCTTTCTTTTGCCATGGTGGAGATGAAATGCAGCCATCTGATGATCTGGTTTGATCAGAAAGAACAATGTCTGCGGCGTCTTCCTGTGCGAAATGAAGAAGAACTGGACTTTGCCGTATACTGTCTTCTCCACGGAGAGTTCTATCAGGATCCCAAAAGTCTGTATTCTCTTTATTCCAGAGAATATCCCACTGCCGCCTGGGCCTGCAGGCTTTTACTGGATACTCGTCTGGATCTTTGGCGGGAAGAAGAAAAGCTCCTTTCTTCCGCCCCGGAAACTTTGAAAGAAGACCTGGCTTCGACAGAGATCATTGTGTGATTTGGGAGGATAGCTATGAAGAAAACACATAATTTTCAGTTTGCCGTCCAAAGGGAAGGCTCCGGTCATAACACGAGCGCTACACGGATGGGCACTTTTTGTTCTTTTCTTCTGTTCCTCTTTGCCTGCGGCAGCTATCTTCTGAATTTCAGCCTTATTTTTCATCCCGGTTTTTCCATTATTTCTACCATAGGGCTGTGCGGAATCCCTGCGGTTTTCGGTACATTCCTTTTCGCTCTCCGCCAAAAGAAAAGATTTTCTTACTTTTTCTTTGGCGCCTTGGGAATACTGCTCCTGGTTCTGTATCTTTTCCGCGAAGATTTTTTCCGGCAGTTTTTCAGCGCCGCAGCCGCTCTGGAAAAGCTGGTCAATACTGCATACAGCCTGAGTATTTTCCCGGGATATACGGACCGTGTAAAGGATAAATGGATACTCTGCTTCTTCCTGACGTCCCTTTATATGCTTTTGGTCCTTCTGTCCATGCTCTGGAAAAAGCGTCTTCTCTTTGTGCTGCTTCTGGGATTTCCCGGACTGGTCTCTTACCTTCTGGAGGTTTCTGTCCCTGCCACCCTTTTTGTTCTTCCCTTGGGGGCTTTTATTCTCTGGAGGGGAGCCCTCTGGCCCCAAAGTGTATCCCGGCTATGGCTCCTTGCCGTTCCTTTTCAGGGAATTCTTTTCCTGACAGCCGCCTGTATTTTTACCCCGCTTTTCTCTCCCTGGATCTTTCAAGCCAGTGAATCTCTGTCTGCCTGTATCAACACAGCAGGAAACCGGCTTTTATCCGGAGGGGAAACAAATCCCGCCCCTTCAACGGACAGAGAAGAGACAGACGGCCCAGGTGCTTTTTCCTATGAAGCTCAGACTGACAGCCAGCAGATCACTAATAGCCCTCCTTCCTATACTTCTCAGATAGTCCTGTCTGTGTCTATAGACGGAGAGGTATCGCAGCCTTTGTATTTAAGAGGTTTTATAGGCGCAGACTATGAAGATTACCAGTGGACCCCGCCGCTTGATGAAGAGTGGTATTCCTATGCAGGAGACAGGGGCATTTCCCGGCAGCTGGCCGATGGAGTCTTCTCCCTGCCTCTTTTTGGAATTCCCGAGGAAGACCGCCTGTCTATTTCCATAGGATTTTCACATGCTCCTGACTTTACATATCTGCCTCTGGTCAGTGTAAGCAGCAATGTTACTTTTTCCGAAAGCAACGTTCTCCAGGACCAGACCAGCCTGAAGCTCAGCGGCCGCTGCTTTCCGCTTACTCTGGACAGACTTTCGGAGATATCTCCGGGAAATTTCTATCAAGGCAACCTGGATCTGGCAAAGGCCTATGAAGCCTTCTGCCGGGACCGTTATACTTTCTGGGACGAGGATCCCCCGGAAGCCCTCGCAGAAGAACTCCGGCAGCTTCCTGTATATGCTTCCATATCTGAGGTTCCCTCAGATGAGGAAATTCAAAAGGCCGCGGAAGAGATCCAAAACTTCCTTTGGGAACATGCCTCCTATAGTCTGTCCCTGGAGCCCTTTTCCCAAAACATTCCTCTGTCCCAGGAACTTCTCTATGAACAGAAACGGGGCTTCTGTATACACTTTGCCACTGTAGGGACCCAGCTTTTCCGTATGTACGGCATTCCAGCCCGCTATGTGACCGGTTACTCTGTTTTGCCGGATATGCTGCGGACAGATCCTCAAATGGGATATACCGCCCAGGTTCCGGATTCCAGGGCCCACGCCTGGGTAGAAGTCTATACCCAGAGTGCAGGCTGGATCCCCGTAGAGGTAACCCCAAGTTCCCGGCAGTCTGCTCCTCAGACTGAGGAGACCAACGAGACTGTTCCCCGGGATATACCCGGGGAAGAAACTCCTGCTGAGGATACCTCCCGGGAAAACGGCGCCACTGCCGGAAAGGAAGAAAAGGCTCCAGGTATCCTGGATACTCTGATACAGATAGGCAAAGGCCTTTTTATCGCCATCATAGTCCTGGGCGCGCTGGTTCTCCTCCTGCTTTTTGTCCACCGCCTGCTGTTTCTCTTCCGTCTGGGCTATTTTGCCGGCAGCCCCACTCAGGCATACCTGACTGTGTTCAAAAATCTGATAAGACTCTGGGAACTGGAATTTTCTATAGAGATCACAGCTGCCACAGACCGTGAATATTTCCGCCTTCTCTCAGAAAAGCTCCCTGATCCTCTGAAAGAAGAATTTACCGCTCTGTACACGGAAGCAGAAATCTCCGCCTACGGCCAGAAAAAAACTTCTCCCGCCCAACTTGGCAATCTCCGCCGATACTACCTGCGTCAGCGAAAAACCTTTATTGCCAGAAAAAAAGGACTGAAAAAAATCCTCAGCCTGCTGCCATAACCTCTTCCGCTCCCAAAACCGAAAGGAACCGCCATCTGTTTTATGCGAATTCGCCGAGCATGCTTTGAGACCACAGGCTCAAAGCAGCGCAGGCTGAGCAAGAAAACAGATGGCGGTTCCTGAGAACTTTGCACCCCGGAAGCGGCTTATACCGCTTCCGCCTTTTCAAACTGACTATTATAGAGATTTGCGTAGAACCCTCCTGCTGCCAGCAGTTCCTCATGGGTTCCCTGTTCGATGATATCTCCCTCATTCATGACCAGGATCAGGTCTGCGTCCCGGATAGTTGAGAGACGGTGAGCGATAACAAAGCTGGTCCTTCCTTTCATCAGGTTATCCATAGCGCTCTGTATCCGCTCCTCGGTCCTGGTATCCACAGAGGAAGTGGCTTCATCCAGGATCAGGATCTTATTGTCTGCCAGGATTGCTCTGGCAATGGTAAGAAGCTGTTTCTGTCCCTGGGAAATGTTATTTGTCTCCTCATTCAGGACCATCTGATAACCGCCCGGCTGGGACATGATAAAGTGATGGACATGGGCTGCCTTGGCTGCGGCGATGACTTCTTCATCTGTGGCGTCCAGCCGTCCGTACCGGATATTTTCCATAATAGTTCCGTGGAACAGCCAGGTATCCTGGAGGACCATGCCGAACATTTCCCGCAGTTCGCTTCTGTTAAAATCTTTTACATTGTGGCCGTCGATCAGGATCTCCCCGGAATTTACATCATAAAACCGCATGAGCAGCTTGATCATGGTGGTCTTTCCAGCTCCCGTAGGACCTACGATAGCCACCTTCTGGCCTTCCTTAACCTTCATGTTGAAATCATGGATGATCATATGACTTGGATCATAACCAAAGGCCACATGACGGGCTTCCACATTTCCATCTAAGTTGTGGATATCCACCGGGTTCTCTACCGTCTGGTCTTCTTCCTCCTCATCCAGGAATTCAAAGACTCTCTCTGCAGCCGCTGCAGAAGACTGGAGCATATTTGTCACCTGGGCGATCTGCTGGATAGGCTGGGTAAAGTTCCGGATATACTGGAAGAAAGCCTGGATATCTCCTACTGCCACGTTGCCCCGGATCACCATGTAGCCGCCTAAGAGGGCTACCATTACATACCCCAGGTTTCCTACAAACTGCATAATAGGCATCATCATGCCGGAGAAAAACTGGGATCTCCATGCGGAGGTATACAGCTTATCATTGGTCTTTTCAAAATCACGGATCACATCTTCCTGTTTATTAAAGGCCTGGACTACGTTATGTCCTCCATAGATCTCCTCTACCTGGCCGTTTACTTCACCTAAATATCTCTGCTGATCACGGAAATATTTCTGAGAATGTTTCATTACATTTCCGATGATCACCATGGAAACCGGCAGGATCAGAAGAGAAGCCAGAGTCATCCATACATTGATAGACAGCATCATGACAAATACGCCGATCAGGGTGGTCACAGATGTGATCATCTGAGTAAAGCTCTGGTTAATGCTGGTCTGAAGGGTATCCACATCATTGGTGATCCTGGAAAGGATCTCACCGTGAGTCTTGGTCTCGTAGTATTTCAGAGGAAGCCGGTTCAGCTTTCCGGAAATATCTTTTCTCAGGTTATAAGTCACATTGTTAGAGATCCCGGACATGATAAACCCCTGGACAAAGGAGAATACCGCGCTGACCAGATACAGGCACATAGCTCCGATAAGGATCTGGGCGATCTTTCCGAAATCAATTCCAGCTCCTCCGCTGATCTTGGACACGATCCCGTTAAAAAGCTCTGTAGTGGCTTTTCCCAGGATCTTAGGGCCGATAATATTAAATATCGTACTTCCTACCGCAAACAGCAGCATGATAAAAAGCTGGATACGGTATCTTTCCATATAGATAAAAAGTCTTTTCATTGCCCCTTTGAAATTCTTGGCTTTCTCCCCGGACATTCCACGTCCGTGTCTGCCCATGGGGCCTCTCGGTCTTTCATTACTCATTGGCTAATTCCTCCTCTGACAACTGTGACATGGCGATCTGGCGATATACGTCACAGGATTTTAAAAGCTCTTTATGAGTTCCCTGACCAACCACACGTCCTTCATCCAGCACCAGGATACGGTCTGCGTGAAGGATCGTGCTGATACGCTGCGCGACGATCAGCGTGGTGGCATCCTTGGTTTCTTTTTTCAGCGCTCTTCTCAGGACTACATCGGTCTTGTAATCAAGAGCGGAAAAACTGTCGTCGAAAATATAAATCTCCGGATTCTTGGCAATGGCTCTGGCAATGGACAGACGCTGTTTCTGACCTCCGGAAACATTGGTGCCTCCCTGGGCGATAGGATCTTCCAGTCCGTCTTCTTTTTCCTGGATAAATTCCCAGGCCTGGGCGATCTTGGCTGCTCTTTCTACCTCTTCAGGAGAGGCGTCGTCATTTCCGTAACGGATATTAGAATCAATAGTCCCTGAGAACAGGACTCCCTTCTGCGGCACATAGCCGATCTTATCCCTAAGACTCTTCAGATCCATTTCCCGGATATCCACGCCGTCAACCAGGATCTTTCCTCTGGTCACATCAAAGAATCTGGGGATCAGATTTACCAGCGTACTCTTACCGCTTCCGGTACTTCCGATAAAGGCCACGGTCTCTCCTTTTTTCGCAGTAAAACTGATATCGGAAATCGTCTCCTCATCAGCTCCCGGATAGGCAAAGCCTACATGGTCGAAAACCACTTCTCCTTTTCTGTCTGCGGAAGGTTCTGTATGGCTTTCTCCATCCTGGATACTTACTTCTGTCTCCATAACTTCGTTGATACGCTTTGCGGAAACGCCGGCTCTCGGTATCATGATAGACATCATGGTGATCATCAGGAAGGCCATAATGATCTGCATAGCGTACTGCATGAAGGCCATCATATTTCCTACCTGCATGGTTCCCTCATCTACGGCGTGGGAGCCGTTCCAGACGATCAGCACAGTGATCCCGTTCATGATCAGCATCATCACCGGCATCATAAAGGTCATGCACCGGTTTACAAAAAGATTGGTCTTCATCAGTTTATAGTTGGCGTCTTCAAAACGCTCTTCTTCGTGTTTCTCTGTGCTGAACGCACGGATCACGTAAACGCCGGTAAGGATCTCCCTTGCCACCAGGTTCAGATTATCGATGAGATACTGGAGCTTGGTGAACTTAGGCATGGCGATCTTAAACAGCAGACCTACAAACAGCATGATCACGATCACGGCCAGCGCCAGGATCCATGTCATAGAGGCATCGGTCTGGAATACTTTATATACGCCTCCGATCCCCAGGATAGGCGCATAAAGAACGATTCGGAAGATCATGGCAAAAAGAAGCTGGATCTGCTGTACGTCATTGGTGCTTCTGGTAATAAGGGAAGCTGTGGAAAAATGATTCAGCTCTGCGCCGGAAAAAGAAAGGACTTTCCGGTACACACTGTTTCTCAGATTTCTTCCCAGTGTAGCCGCAACCCTTGCGGATAAGAAGGTAACGGTGATCGCCGCTGCCATTCCCAGAAAGGCAAGGCCCAGCATCTTTCCTCCGGTGAGAAGGATATAATGCATCTGCATCTGATCCAGATCCTGGCCCTGAGCGCTGTATTCGTCCTGGACAAACAGCACTGCTGACTGAGTCACGATAGAGTCCGGCATCTGCTCAAACTGTTCTTCCATTCCGGAAAGCATCTGAGAGAGCTGCTCTTTGGGAATCTGTTCCAGAACCTGGAAAATATCCGCGTCCTGATCCAGTCCCATCTGTTCTTTTATCTGAGCTACTTCCTGGGAAGAAGGATCGGAAAGGCCGGTTACGATCAGTTCCGGAACGCCCAGGATACTGTTCAGTTCTTCCCTCTCTTCAGAACTGAGATCTTTCAGCTCATACATCCCATCGGTCAGAGTATAGTCTTTCTGGACCTGCTCCATGTCCTTCTGGTCCATAAACAAAAACAGTTTATCAGCGGATTCTTCCCGGAGCTTTTCCGGTACTCCGTCTTCTATACCCTTTTGCTGGATCCCCACATTGATGATATCTGATGTGTAATCCGGCAGAGACAGATCGCAAAAGGCCTGAACAAACAGAAGGAGAAGGATCATCACGAGATAATACCATCTCTCCTTCATGTAATGAAACATTTTTAACATACTGTCACCCCTTATTTAGTCTTTCTATGTTTTTTTCATTGCCGCCCTCTTCCAGGTTCTGGATCATCTGAAGGAAAAAACGGCGCAGGAGACAAATCTCGCTTTCAGAAAAGTCTTTAAAAAGAGCTTTTTCTCTTTCTTTTATACATTCTTTTGTCTTTCTGGTCACAGCCTTTCCTTCTTCCGTAAGATATATACGGCTTAAACGCTGATCCTTTTCATCAGCTCTCCGTTCTATGATCCCGGCTTTTTCAAGTCTCTTAATAGAAACAGCAACTGTAGGCGGGCTGATCCTGAGCGCCTGGGAAATCTCTTTCTGACTGATTCCCTCCCGGCAGAACACCAGACCTACCAAAGGCACCTGTTTCGGATGGATCCCAAAATCTTTTACCAGAGCAAAAGCATTCTTATAGTAAAGATGAGTCAGCCTTACAAACAGGTTCTGCAGGTCCTCTTCCCTTTTCTCTTCCTCCATTTTTTCATCTCCTTCCTTTTAGTTAGTCGGCTAACTTATAATATGGCAATTTCCTGATATTTTCAACCCTTAATTTTATATTTTTAAATTTTTTTATAATTAATTCACAAAATTTCATTTAGTCACCTAACTTTTTTACAAAATCACACTGGCGATACTAGCCGCAGGCGGCTAGTACAGTGAAAAATAAATGAATAGCTATATCACGCAGAATGATTTCTTCATATGCAAGGCGGAGGAATGAGGCGTAGCGGTGGCTACGTCGATTGACGACAACGCCGCAGATGAAAAATCAGGCAAGTGATATGGCTGGTTATTTATTATCCACTGTACTAGTATCACCGGCAGTCGCCATATAAATATAAATATTTATCTGGCTCGTTGCTTGTGGTATACTTACATTATATTTTTTTGGTTTGGAGGGGTATTATGGGAGATTTTAATAAGAACAGGCCTTCGGCGGCGGAAGATGTGGAAGCGGTGGTTACCAGTTTTAATCAGGGAACTATGGTCCTGGAAGCAGTTCAGTCTTTATGTGAACAGACCCTGCTGCCTGCCAGGATCCTTCTCGTAGATGACGGCTCAACAGATAAGGATTCCATTTGTATATTGAAACAGATTGAATCGGACGCTAATTGGTCCGTTCCCATAGAGATCCTCCGGCAGCCCAACGGCGGGGTATCTGCCGCCAGAAACGCCGGTATCCGCAAGGCTCAGAGCCCTATGGTGCTGGTACTGGATGGAGATGACCGGCTGGAACCGTCCTATATTGAAAAAGTCAGCGGTCTGCTGAGAAAGGATCCTTCTATGACTGCTGCCTCTTCCTGGCTTCATACCTTTGGTGTTCTTGACGCTGTCGTCCGTCCTCAGGGAGGCGGTATTACCGCCTTTCTTTCCCGGAACTGCTGTCCTGCCACTCACATACTCCGCCGGAAAATCTGGAAACAGTGCGGAGGCTATGATGCGTCTATGCGCTCCGGCTTTGAGGACTGGGATTTCTTTCTCAGTATGCTGGAAACCAGCTCTGACGCACACATCGGGATCCTGGAGGAAGCTTTGATCGACTACCGGACTGCTCCTGCCTCCTTTAACGTGAGAAGCATGGAAAAGCGCCTGGAACTGATGGATTTTCTTATCCATAAACACAAAGCAGCCTATCAGGAGCACATGGTCCAGGCCATACTGGGTATCGAATCCATCTCCATGTCCAGACTTGGGGGCTGGGAAGAAGAAATCTGCCATGGAATAGAAAAAAATCAGACTCTGAGCAAAGCCTCCGGTGATTTCCTGGAACACCCTACCTATGGAGACGGCGGCATGGCGGCGGCTGTCCGCATCGCATCTTTAAAGGCGCTGTCACATTAGACATATTTCAAGAATATTTATACATTTTATGCGAATTTGTCGGCCATAGCTTTGAGGCCATAGGCTCAGAGCGGCGCAGACTGAGCAGTCAAATACCCCGATGCTTGCATCAAATCAGCAGCGATGCAAGCATCGGGGTATTAAACCCTCGCGGGAATAAAATGTATAAATCTTCTCGATTTTGGCTAATGTGACAGCACCTTCAAAAGATTTAAAATTTCTATACAGTTTTTGTTTTTAAGTATTTTCGGTATGCCTCCACCGGCATTTCTTTTCCTGTAAAGAGCAGGTAGTTCTCTGCTCCCTGCCAGAGCATCATACCTTTTCCTTCGATGGTCTGGCAGCCGGCTTCCCCGGCTTCTTTCAGCATTCTGGTAACTTCCGGATTGTAAACAATATCTGCCACTACCAGATCCTTTCTCAGCCATTCCTTTGGGATCAGAGTCTCTTCATGAAGATCCGGCTTCATTCCTACGATAGTGGCATTTGCCAGGATATCCGCTTCTGCCACTGCTTTTTGCAGCTTTTCTTTGTCCTCCAGCCGGTCTACCGTCACTCTGCACTTTGGAACCTTTTCTTTCAGTTTTCTCTGGGTATCCAGAGCTCTGTCATAGAATTCATCCTGCCGGTTAAAAATATGGATTTCTTCCGTTCCTTCCAGGGCAAGCTGGACCTGAATGGCCGTGGCGGCGCCCCTGCGCCTAAAACCAGAACTTTTTTCCCTTTTACTTCTACTCCGTGCTCTTTTAAATTTTTTACAAATCCGATACCATCTGTAATATAGCCGGTAAGTACACCTTCCTCGTTGACAAAAGCATTGCAGGCCCCGATCAGCTCAGCAGCCGGAGATAAACGATCCATCAGCTTCGCCGCGATATTCTTACAGGGCATGGTAAAATTTCCGCCTCTCATTTTCAGCAGGCGTATGGTATTTATCGTCTCGGGCATATCTTCAGCTTTTACGTCAAAAGCCAGGTAAGCATAGTCCAGTCCGTCATGCTGGAAACAGAAATTATACATTTCCGGTGAAGCGGAATGGCCTACAGGCGAACCAAATAATCCCATTAAACCTGTATATCCTGATATTCTCTTTTCCATATTTTTCACCTTTCCTTCCTGTCCAGATCCAGCAGCTTCTTTACCAGTTCCTCGCAGATCTCCAGTTCTGTCTTGCCGTCTGTAGCCACGATAATGTCTGCTGCCGCCTGGTATTTTTCCCGCCGGGCTTCCATCAGTCCGGCAATAAATTCTGTGTTCTTATTATTTTCCAGCAGCGGACGCTCATGACTGTCTTTCACCCGCTCCAGGATCGTCTCCGGGCTGGCGGTCAGAAGTACCACTCTCCCGTTTTTCTTCATCTCCACTACGTTCTGCTCTCTCAGGGGAACGCCGCCGCCGCAGGAGATCACCACATTGGTCCGCTCCTGCATTTCAATAAGGAGGCTGGTCTCCAGATTTCGGAAGTATTCTTCTCCCCTGGTCTCAAAAATATCGGTAATACTCATCCCTTCTCTCTGGGCGATCATCTGATCCATTTCAATAATCTCCATGTCAAAGAGCGTATGAAGATATTCGGATATGGTGGATTTCCCGGATCCCATAAAACCGATCAGGACGATATTATAGGAAAACAGCTTTCTGGCCTGTATCTTTTTACTGCTTTTGAGGATTGCCTGAAAGACATCTTCCACTTCCTGTTTATGTCTGTATCCTTCCAGCTTTTTCTCCAGCCAGATACGCTGCCGTTCTTCCTGCTCCGGCTGGAGCATAGGCATATTATTTTTTTCTTTATAGGCCATCAACCCTTCCACTACGGCATTACGCCTGAGCAGTCCTTCCAGGATTTTTTCATTGCAGGCCATAAGTTCTTCTCTGTATTTTTCTAACTGATCCATAATCTCTTCCTATCCCATCTGTTTTTTTCTTTTTACTTCCCGCTCTTTTTCTTCGGATAAGGCCGGCCACATTACGCAGAGCATGGTGACAAAGCAGGCGGTGCCTCCGATAAAATTGGAGATCGGCTCTGCCAGGAAAACTCCGTTTACCCCCAACCCCGCCACATGAGGCAGCAGCAAGGTCAGAGGGATCACGATCACCGCTTTTCTCAGCAGAGAAAAGAAAATGGCGTGTTTTGCCTTTCCCAGCCCGGTAAACACACTCTGTCCCGCAAACTGCAGAGACATAAAGCAGAATCCGAAGAAATAGATCCGCATGGAAGGCACGCCGATCTTCATCAGTTCCTCCCCGCCGTTAAACATGGCGATAAAGACTCCTGGTATCAGCAGGGTGATGACCCATGCCAGCGTGGTATAGACGATGCCGATAGCCGCCATAACCTTGATCCCTGACTTCACCCGCCGGTATTCCCCGGCGCCGTAATTAAATCCGATCACAGGCTGAGATCCCTGGGTAAGACCGTTTACCGGAACACTGAGCACTTCCCGGACAGAATTTACAATCGTCATAACCGCCACATAGGCGTCTCCCCCAAAGGACTGGAGAGTTACATTGCAGACAATCTGCACGCCGCAGTTAGTGGCCGCCATGATAAATCCGGAAAGGCCGAGGGCCAGGATCTCTTTTACATATCCCAGGTTCATCTTCATCCTGGAAAGCCGGATCTTAAGAAGGGTATGTTTTCCTGTAAGGAATTTTACCACCCATATGGCGGAAACTGCCTGGGAGATCACTGTGGCAATGGCCGCTCCCTTCACACCCATGCCAAAGACAAAAATAAAAACCGGATCCAGCACAATATTGATCAAAGCTCCGATGAGCACCGTAAGCATACCGGTCCTGGCAAAGCCCTGGCAGTTGATAAAGCCGTTCATACTCAGGCTGATCATAACAAAGACTGTTCCCAGCAGATAAATGCTGATATAGTCGTCTGCATAGCCAAAGGTAGCGTCGCTGGCTCCCAGGGCATAGAGAAGGGGATCTTTGATCACCATTCCCACCAGGATCAGAACAACGCCTGTAATCAGCGTAAGAGTGAAAGAGGTTCCCATGATCCCCTCTGCCCGTTCCTCATCTCCTCTGCCCCTGGCAATGGAGCACAGAGGAGGTCCGCCGGTTCCGATGAGATTGGAAAAAGCAGTGATGGCCGTTATAACAGGAAAAGCAACCCCTACTCCTGTAAGGGCTGCCGAACTGGCTCCCGGGATCCTTCCGATATAGATCCGGTCCACAATGTTATATAACACATTAATAAACTGGGCCACGATAAGGGGAAGAGCCAGGCGGAGAATGGTTCCCCCTACGCTTCCCTTAGAAAAATCATGCTCCTCTTCTCTGACCTGATGATGATTTTTAAAAAAATGCATGATTCCACTCCCTGTTCTTCTTTTGTTTTACTGATGATAGGTCTTTAAAAAGTCTGCCAGTTTTTCTGTGGCTGTTTTCAGTTCCTCCACTCTGGGCAGATACACGATCCGGAAATGATCCGGTTTATCCCAGTTAAAGCCTTTGCCGTGGGTTACCAGGACTTTCTTTTCTCTGAGAAAATCCAGGGCAAACTTTTCATCATCATAGATATGAAATTTCTTCACATCGATCTTCGGGAAAATATAGAAGGCGGCTTTTGGCTTTACGGCAGAAAGTCCCGGAATATCATTGATCGCCTTGTAGATATATTCCCTTTGTTCATAGATCCTTCCTCCCGGCACCAGATACTCATTGACGCTCTGATAGCCTCCCAGAGCCGTCTGTACAATAGACTGGGCCGGTACATTGGAACACAGCCGCATATTAGACAGCATGTTCAATCCTTCTATATAATCCCTGGCCTTGTCCTTGGCGCCGCTTAAAACCATCCAGCCCACGCGGAAACCTGCCACCATATGCGACTTGGATAGGCCGTTGAGAGTAATGCAGAACAGATCCGGAGCCAGAGAAGCAATGGAAGTATGTTTGATCCCGTCCATGACCAGCCGGTCGTAAATCTCATCGGAAAAGATCATCAGATCATGTTCCCTGGCAATATCTGCAATCTTCCTCAGGATTTCTTCCGGATAAACCGCCCCGGTAGGATTATTGGGGTTGATGATCACAATGGCTTTGGTCTTGTCTGTGATCTTACTCTTCATATCTTCCAGATCCGGATACCAGTCCGACTCTTCATCGCAGATATAGTGGACCGGTTTTCCTCCTGCCAGAGATACGCACCCTGTCCAGAGAGGATAATCCGGAGAAGGCACCAGGATCTCGTCCCCGTCGTTCAGAAGGGCAAGGGTCAGGATACTGATCAGCTCGCTGACCCCGTTTCCTGTATAAATATCATTTATGGTCACATCAGGGATGTTCTTTAACTGACAGTACTGCATAATGGCTTTTCTGGCGGAAAAAATCCCTTTCGAATCCGAATATCCCTGAGATTCCCGAAGATTATAGATCATATCCAGGATCACTTCCTCCGGTGCGCTAAACCCGAAGGGCGCAGGATTCCCGATATTCAGTTTTAAGACGTCTATCCCGCTCTCCTGCATACGGTTTGCCTCATCCAGCACCGGTCCCCGGACGTCATAGCAGACATCATCCAATTTTGAGGATTTCCGAAATGTACTCATATTGCTTCCCCCGTTTCTGTTTTGAAAAACACTCAGTATTAACTACAGATTTTACCACTTTACCCTGACAGGTTCAATCTTTTTCCCTGTGGATCTTTCGGAAATATTCCTGTATGTTTTTCTCATAGCCATTATCTGTAGGGTGATAAAATTTCCTTCCCAGAAGCTCTGAGGGCATATATTGCTGTTCCACATAATGATCTGGATAATCATGGGCGTACAGATAGCCCACTCCATGTCCCATCTTTTTGGATCCTTTATAATGAGCGTCCTGGAGATGGGAAGGTACTGTAGTCCTCGTAGTCTTTACTGCTTCCATAGCGTCAAAGACCGCCATACAGGCCGCGTTGCTCTTAGGGGCGCTGGCCACATAAGTCACTGCCTGTGCTAAAGGGATCTGGGCTTCCGGCATGCCCAGGCGCTCCACCGCCTGAGCTGCCGCCACTGCCACCACCAGAGCCTGAGGATCTGCATTTCCCACGTCTTCTGCGGCGCAGATCATGATCCTTCTGGCAATAAACTTAATATCCTCTCCTGCATAAAGCATTTTCGCCAGATAAAACACCGCCGCATCAGGATCCGACCCCCGCATGCTCTTTATAAAAGCGGAGATGGTATCATAGTGATTGTCTCCGGTCTTATCGTAACGGACTACCCGCTTCTGTATACACTGGGAGGCAGTTTCCAGATCAATATGGATCTTCCCGTCTTCCCTTCTTTTTGTAGTCAGGATTCCCAGCTCCAGAGCATTCAGCGCCGCCCTGGCGTCTCCTCCGGAAATATCTGCCAGAAATTCCCTGGCATCTTCCTCTAACACCGCATTGTAGCTTCCCATTCCCTTTTCCTTATCCGTCACCGCCCGGTCCAGAAGGGTTTCAATATTCTCCTTTGTGAGGGGTTTCAGCTCAAAGATGATAGATCTGGAGAGCAAAGCCCCGTTTACCTCAAAGTAGGGATTTTCTGTAGTAGCGCCGATCAGTATCAGAGTGCCGTCTTCCACAAAGGGGAGGAGATAGTCCTGCTGCCCCTTATTAAAGCGGTGGATTTCGTCAATAAAAAGGATCGTCTTCTTTCCATACATACCCAGATAGTCCTGGGCTTCTTTTACCACCTCTTCCATGTCCTTTTTTCCCGCTACGGTAGCGTTGATCTGCCGGAACCGGGAGCTGGTGGTATTGGCGATGACTTTCGCCAGGGTAGTCTTTCCTGTTCCCGGAGGACCATAAAAAATAACGCTGCCCAGTTTGTCCGCTTTGATAGCCCTGTAAAGCAGCTTATCCTTTCCAATGATATGTTCCTGGCCCACAACCTCATCCAAAGTGGAGGGCCGCAGTCTGGAGGCCAGAGGGGCCTCCTGCTCCAGATTCTGTTCTTTCATATAATCAAATAAGTCCATGATCCCTGTTCCTTCTTTCCTGATTTTCAGTCTGTGTCCTCTCCAAAATACCGTTCCTTCAGTTCTTCATAGCGCTGCTGTCTCATATCCTCCGCCTGCTGCCGGGACGCCCTGTCGAACAAAGAAAGGGGGATCCCCGCCAGCACCAGGATCAGCATACCTCCTATAAACATCAGGAGCAGCCAGTGGAGTCCGGCTTTTAAAGTCTTTTCCCTCATATCCCGGTTTATCTCATTGATATTCAAAACCTGGGCGTATCTTCTCTTTCCGCAGCAGGGGCAGTCAAATTTCTTTGCATAATAGGAATAATAGGGCCTGTTCACAAAAGCAGCGCCACGGACCTCTGTTCTGGTCACTCTCCGGTACCTGCTCATAAATCCCTTATTAAAGTCCCCGGCTTTTACCGTATACTCTGTACCGCACTTTTCACACCGCACATGCCCTACAAAATCTCCTCCGGCAGTCAGCTTCCTGCTGTGCCGTATAAACTGGATCCCGCAGAAGATCACCCAGGCCATTAAAACCACACCCATAACTGCTGTAAGAATAAACCTTGCCCATAACATCTTCTTTTTCTCCTCTCCTGCCTTATTCGTTTATTTTATCATGCCTGGGAATTTTCGTCACCTGTATTTCCACTTATGCCTGCACTCACTGTATTTTTGTATTTTTTCTTGTTTGTGATATACTGCCATACTATAATTTTCCAAATGGTATATTTACCCAGGCAGCCAGAAGAGCGGCTGTGGTTCCCCGCCTGAGTCTTGGACAGGAGGGATGCCTATGAGTACATATGAAGAGTTGCAGTTAATCACTTCAATAGCACTGCTGATTGTTGCAATCTTAACGTATACACATAAAAAATAGCCGCCCTGCCTCTGGTAAAGAACGGGCGACTATTTTCAGCCAATGATTTTTGCCGGGCGGGGAGCCTTGACCTCCCTTTCTGGCTGTCTTGGTAAATATATTATAAGGTAGAATTATCTTTCTGTCAAACATCGGTCAACTATTCTTTATAAACTTTTCTATTCTTGACATAAACTCTCCAATTCCGTAAAATAAGTCCCGTATACTAATTGATCAATCTGTGGAAATGAAGGAGACTATATGAATATAAAAAGTAAGCGGACCTTTCTGGCCGCAGTTGTTCTGCTGCTTATCCTGATCCTGTTTGCCTTTATGTATCAGCGCAAAAGTCAGACAGAAGCACCGGAGCCTATAAGTAAAACAGATTATCTGCTGAATACCATTGTCACGGTCACGCTCTACGATTCCCAGGACGAGGAAATCCTGGACGGCGCCCTGGACCTTTGCAGAGAATATGACGATCTTCTCAGCCCTACTGCCCAGACCAGTGAAATTTATCAGTTGAATCATGGGGAACTCCCTGTGGATGAAGATGGGTTCTATGAGTTGTCAGAAAAAACAGCCGATGTGATCTCCCAGGGACTTTCCTACTGTGAGCTGTCTGACGGAGCCTTTGACATTGCCATAGAACCGGTTTCTTCCCTGTGGGATTTTACCTCCGGAAACGGAAAAGTACCTGATGAGGCCGCCATTCAGGCAGCACTGCCCCTGGTGGATTACCGGGATATTACTTTAGATGGAAACCGGATACGTTTTGCAAAAGAAGGCATGGGGATCAATCTGGGAGCCATCGCCAAAGGCTATATTGCTGACCGTATCAAAGATTATCTTCTGGAAGAAGGGGTAGAAAGCGCCATCATCGATCTGGGCGGCAATATCCTCTGCGTAGGGCAGCGGCCGGATGGAACGCCTTTCCGCATTGGTATCCAGAAGCCTTTCGCAGACCGGAGCGAAACAGAAGCTGTTATGGAGATCTCTGATGATTCGGTAGTGTCTTCCGGCATTTACGAGCGGTACTTCGAGCAGGACGGCGTCCTTTATCACCATATCCTGGACCCTTCCACCGGATATCCCTATGACAACAATCTGGTTTCTGTCACCATCATCTCCAATAAATCTGTGGACGGCGACGGACTGAGCACCACCTGTTTCGCTCTGGGACTGGAAAAAGGCATGGATCTGGTCAATAGTCTGCCCGATGTCCAGGCTGTCTTTATCACCGATGACTATCAGCTCCATTACAGCGAAAACTTTGATGAAGAGATTACCTTATCTCAGTAGTCAAAGACCCTCGCGGCATGTCCATTTGGCTCGTTGCCCGGGGGAATAAAGGAAGGGCCTGCCTTTTGTCCCAATAAAATATTCCCAGCACTTTTTAAGACATCTGAAATAACGTATTCTATAATATGAAAAAGGACTCTCCCTGTTTTCTGCTATCTCAGCAGGAAACAGGACAGAGTCCTTTCGCTTTAGTAGATACTTAGTATCAGATAAATAAAACTCATGGAAAGCATTTCCAGGGGCAGTCCCCGGAAGCGGGGGCCTGCATTTGAGAACCGGATCATCCGCGCCACAGAAAGGAAAAGCAGGATGGAAACGCCTACCGTCCAGATAAAGGCGATCACGCCCCCGAAAGTGACCATTTCAAAAGGTCTGGAAAAGATCACTGCCGGAACCACCAAAAGCAGGCTCTGGGTTCCGGAGGATCTCTTCTTTAAGATCCCGTTGGTAAAGGCCAAAGCCAGGCCTGCAGCCAGGAAACCGAAAGCCGTGCTCTGAAAACTCTGGGAAAAGAAAGGCGCCTTTTCCAAAAGAAGATTGCCGAAGATCTCTCCCTGGGAAAGAAATTCTCTTGCGATCCCCAGGAGGATCCAGAATCCCCACAAGATCCCGGATTCATAGAAAATACTGCCGTAATCCCCTTCCAGTTCTCCGAAGAGAGCCGCCTTTCCTGCCAGAAGTCCTATCACCGCCGTCATGATCCAGGTTCCGGTATCCACCCTGATCCCCAGGGCAGAAAAGCCCAGGAGAAAGGCGCCGGCGGCAATGGCTCCGGTACCAATGAGCACGCAAAGTCTCAGACTCCAGACCGGCACCGCTCCTTCCAGAAGGTTTTTGAGAAATTCCGCAAAAACCACCGCCAGGATCACCAGGATACCTGCCGCAAAGGCTTCTTCCATGTTCCGGGAAAAAAGTACGATACCCAGAGCAAAAGCTTCTGCCGGATATTTTAATTTCATCTCTGTTCCCCCGTTCCTTTAGTCTATGGTCTGTAAAAATTCATAGGCAGCATTGATCCCGTTAACAGCCGCCGTAGAAGAAATGGTAGCGCCGGAAATCCCGTCTACCTGAGTGCCTTCCTGGGGCGCCTTTTCTTCTGTCTTTACTCCTGCAGCCTGGTCGATACATTTCTGGGCCAGATCGGCAAAGCCGCCTACGGAAATGCTGACTCCTGAAACCGCGTCGGTCTTTCCCTGATTGTCCATGGTCAGAAATCCCAGAGACTGATTCTCCACCAGCGCCTGGCCCAGCGCCTGAGACTGCTCTGCCCAGGTAGGTCCGTCTTCTGTCATAACGTACTGGCCATTTTCGGACTGTTCGCTTTTCTTATTTCCGTCGCCGTCCACAGATTCCCATACCGCTTCTGTGATCTTTCCGTCTGCGACTGTGATGGTCACCTGATCTGTATAGCCGTTGTTGTCCGGCGCCTCTGCCTTAGCCTCATAAGTTCCGTCCTGAAGGACCACTTCTGTCTTTCCTGCGGCCTGATCAATACACTTCTGAGCCAGATCGGCAAAGCCGCCTACGGAAATGCTGACTCCTGAAACCGCGTCGGTCTTTCCCTGATTGTCCATGGTCAGAAATCCCAGAGACTGATTCTCCACCAGCGCCTGGCCCAGCGCCTGAGACTGCTCTGCCCAGGTAGGTCCGTCTTCTGTCATAACGTACTGGCCATTTTCGGACTGTTCGCTTTTCTTATTTCCGTCGCCGTCCACAGATTCCCATACCGCTTCTGTGATCTTTCCGTCTGCGACTGTGATGGTCACCTGATCTGTATAGCCGTTGTTGTCCGGCGCTTCCGCCTTTGCCTCATAAGTTCCGTCCTGAAGCTCTAAATCTTCTTCCTGGGCCGGATTTGCCTCTTCCTCTGTTTCCAGAGTCATGCCCGGAAGATAGACCGGAGCTTTCGCCCCTGCGAACTGGCTTAAAAATTCTTCTTCTGTAATCCTGGAGCCTACTCCTTCTGTCTCGCTTTGCTCTGTCACCTGGACGCCGGTTACCGTGGCCTTATCCTCTCCGAAGGAAACCTCCATAACAATGTCTCCGCCATAGCCGGCTTCTTTTACTGTTACCAGATATCCCTCCTGGGTCTTAGCCGCAGACTGGATGTTTTCAGCTCCTGACACATCTAACTCCTCTGTCACCTGAGCCTGTCCCTGACTCTGGTCTGTCCCCTGTTCCTTTGCCAAAGCTCTGGAGCCTGCGATCACTCCAAAGGACAGGGCGGTTACTATGATCAACGCAAGAATTCCTCTGACATTTTTATTTTTCATATTCGTCTCCTTTAAATCACATTTTTCTTTGTTCCGTATATATGCTGCCGGTAAAGCAGAGTAAGGACTCCCGCCAGACAGTTAGCCGTCAGGATCCCGAAACAGATTCCCTCCGGATAGGCGCTGAAAATACGGATAGCCGCTGTAATGATCCCGGCCGCCAGTGCATACAGGAGTTTTCCTCTCCTGGAAACAAAGACATAGTCTGTCAGCATATAGCAGCCTCCCATGATCAGTCCTCCCCCGAAAAGGTTGGCAAGAATATCGCCGGTAAAAAGTCCGGAGGGACCAAAGATAAAGGTCAGGACTGTTACAGTGGCGATATAGGTCAGGGCGGCCTCTATATTGACCACTCCCATATAACACATATAAGCAAAGCCCACCAGCAAAAGCAGCTTACTGGTCTCGCCCATGGCCCCTGGTACTTCTCCCAGGAACATCTGCAGGTAAGAATATCCGGCCTCGCCTCCTGCTTTTACCGTTCCCAGAATAGTGGCCTGGGAAACCGCGTCAGCCGCCAGTGTCCTGGGAGCTGTATACTGCATGACCGTTCCCGGCCAGACTACCATGACCAGCAGTCTGCCCATAAGGGCCGGATTGGCAAAGTTGCTTCCGATCCCGCCGAACATCTGCTTAACCACCAGGATGCTGAAGATATCTGCCGCTGCCAGGACCCACAAAGGAACCGTTACCGGCATGTTAAAAGCCAGGAGCATTCCTGTGACCACCGCGCTGAAATCCCCTGCGGTAACCTGCTTTTTCGTCACTTTCTGCCATACAAATTCTGTCAGCACACACAGGGCTACAGAAAAGGCAGTGAGATAAAAAGCCTTGATCCCAAAGTAATAAACTGCTCCAAGAAGAGCCGGGATCAGGGATATGGACACATGGAGCATGATGTTTCTGGTTGTCTGCTCCGTTCTCAGATAAGGTCCGCTGATTGCTTTTGTCTGGCTCATGATTTCTTCACCGCCTTTTCTCTCATTCTCTGCTTCACCAGATCCCTTGCCATTCTGGTCCGGAGGGTAAGCTCCCTCTTAGCCGGACACACATAGGAACAGCAGCCGCAGGCAATACACTCGCTGGCGTACAGTTTCTGGCACAAGTCATAATCTTCATTTAAATAGGCAAAATCGATCTGATAAGGGGTAAGTCCGGCAGGGCAGGCGTTTTTGCATGCCTCGCAGCGGATACAGGGCTGCTCTTCATACTGGCTCTCCGGAAGGACCAGGATCCCGGAAGTATTCTTGGTAATATAAAACAGTTCCTCTTCTCCCTTCCAGTCGGAAGCCACACAGGGGCCGTTCATAGGGCCGCCGGCAATAATCCGGTTCTTCTGTGCTGTGACTCCTCCGCACAGTTTTACCAGCTCTCTGGCGGAAGTCCCCACAGGCACCAGGAAATTCCCCGGATTTTTTACGCAGCCTGTTACTGTAACGATCCTGGAAGTCAGGGGTCTTTTTCCCAGTATCATATCTGCCGCGGCTTTCGCGGTTCCCACATTGGAAACGATCACCCCTACGTCTCCGGGGAGACCGCCCATAGGTACCTCTCTTCCCAGAACGCTCTGGATCAGCTGACGCTCTCCGCCCTGGGGATATCTGGCAGGCAGGACTCTTACTTCCAGATCTTCCTCCGGATCCAGGACGCCCTGTTCTCTTATTTCTGACAGGATCTGCCGGAGATTTTCGATCGCCTTGGGTTTATTATCCTCAATACATACATAAGCCTTTTTCGCTCCTGAGGCTTTCAGCAACAGCCGCACCCCGTTCCACAGTCCGTATCCGTGCTCCGTCATCAGGCGATAGTCGCAGGTCAAAAAGGGTTCGCATTCTGCGCCGTTGATCAGCAGAGCGTCCATCTGTTTATCTGTCTCATATTTCCGGAAAGTGGGGAACCCCGCTCCTCCCATACCGGTAAGGCCTCCTTCCCGGATACCTTCCAGGATTTCTTCCCGGTCAATTCCAGACAGAGAGATCCCTTTTTTTTCATAATCACCGATCTGCCTTTCCGGCTCTTCCTGACGGCGGATCACACAGGCTAGTATCTCTCTCCCCTGATTTTTTACCATTTCTGTCTTTATTACCTCCCCCGTAACACTGGCGTGAAGAGGCGCCGCCATAAAAGCTTCCGGTTCTCCGATCCTCTGGCCCTGCCGGACATGATCCCCGGGCCTGACAGTCAGGCTGCAAAGCCCCCGAAAGGACTGTTCTGCCAGGATCGTCACAGTTTCCGGCCAGTATTCCCGTACCGGAATATCCATGGTCAGAGACTTATCATAACCATCGGTGGGATGGATCCCTCCCGAAAATCCCTTTGTCGCATCTAGGTGCATATTTTACTTTCCTCCATCAAACATCTTGTTAAAAAATTGACGTACTTGGATAGAATACCATACTGGAGTTGATCACGCAAGATTTTCTTTATAATTTACCCATAAGATAGTATGTGAAGATATGATCATTTTACCCGGGAATTCAGATATGATCTCCCACCGGGCAGAAGATCCGAAATTACCATACGAAAAATAACATTGGAAAAGCCCCGTAAACGCCATGTTTACGGGGCCCTAAAAATCTATCCTATTAAGCTAATTTGCTCTTAGCCAGTTCTGCCAGAGTTGTGAATCCCTCTGCGTCATTGATAGCCATATCAGCCAGAACTTTTCTGTTCAGGTCAACGTTAGCCAGCTTTAAGCCGTGCATGAATTTGCTGTAGGATAAGCCGTTCATTCTTGCTGCAGCGTTGATACGAGCGATCCACAGCTGTCTGAACTGACGTTTTTTCTGCTTTCTTCCTGCGTAGGAGCTAGCCAGAGCTCTCATTACAGACTGTTTTGCTACTCTATACTGTTTGGAACGGGCTCCTCTGTAGCCCTTAGCCATTTTTAATACTCTGTTATGTTTCTTCTTAGCGTTTAATCCGCCTTTAATTCTTGCCATTCTTAATTTCCTCCTATATTAAAAGATACCTTTGTTCAATGAAACTTTCTCAACTGCACAGATTACATGTAAGGCAGGATCTTCTTCATGTTCTTTACATTTGTAGCATCTGTGATAGTTGCTTTTCTGAGATTTCTTTTTCTCTTCTGAGATTTCTTTGTTAAGATATGGCTCTTGTAAGCTTTATTTCTTTTTAATTTACCTGTTCCTGTTGTTTTGAAGCGCTTTGCAGCAGCTTTAGTTGTTTTCATTTTTGGCATGTTTATGTCCTCCTTAAACTCTTTTTCTTATTAACGTTTTTCTGTCAAAAACATAGTCATGCTTCTGCCTTCTACCTTAGGTGCTTTCTCGATCACCGCGATATCGGACAGAACCTGCGCAAACTCATCCAGGATGTGTTTGCTGCTCTGCATATGTGCCATTTCCCTTCCACGGAAACGCAGAGTCACCTTCACTTTATTTCCTTTCTGCAGGAATTTTCTGGCGTTGTTGACCTTGGTCTTTAAATCGTTTTCCTCAATATTGGGGGATAAACGCACTTCTTTGATCTCTATGGTTTTCTGTTTCTTCTTAGCTTCTTTCTCTTTTCTGGCTAATTCGTACTTATACTTGCCATAATCAATAATTTTACAAACCGGCGGCTTTGCTGTGGGAGCAATCTTTACCAGATCCAGTCCGGCTTCCACTGCATGTTTCTGAGCCTCTCTGGCGGACATGATCCCTAACTGCTGTCCATCCGCTCCGATAAGACGTACTTCCTTGTCTCTGATTTGTTCGTTGATCATTAAATCGCTAATTGTCGTGCACCTCCATAATATTGATAAAACACTCTCGGCCCCCTTGGCCATCTGAACCTTTAGAAAAGAACAATCAAGCCCTCGGGCTTTCATGGTCATGAATAAGAATCTACAGAGCAAAAGAAAAGCGGATAGCAAAACACTATCCACCCAAAATCTCCATAAGAAAACGCTGTGCGCTTCACTGCATTCTATAAACCGTTAGTCACTCATTTGTGCTAAGGTGAGAGTGGATACTCTGCTTTCTTTTTCTTCTTCAGACTTTTGTACTATAGCACAGCCCAAATACAAAGTCAAGCACTTTTTCTTTAAAAACTCCTTGTATTTCCCTATATTCAATGGCATAATGGATTTTACACAAAACTAAAAGAGGAGATTTGTATGGAACAAAAAAGAGGATCTTTTACAAACAAAATGGGATTCGTCCTGGCCGCTGCCGGATCGGCGGTGGGCCTTGGAAACATCTGGCGTTTCCCATACCTGGCAGCCAAGTACGGAGGGGGGATCTTCCTGCTGGTCTACCTGGTACTGGCCGTCACTTTCGGCTTTACTCTGATGATCACGGAGATCGCCATCGGGAGAAAAACCCGTTTAAGCGCTATCGGAGCTTTCCGTTCCCTGGATAAGCGCTTCGGCTTTGTAGGCAATCTGGCCTGCACCGTTCCTTTTATCATCACGCCTTATTACTGTGTGATCGGAGGATGGGTGATCAAGTATTTCGCCACTTTTCTCACCGGTGAGGGAGGGGCCGCTTCCGGGGACGAATACTTTGCCGCCTTTACCAGCCAGACCGTTTCCCCGGTAATATGGTTTGTCATCTATGTACTGCTCACCGCTGTAGTGGTTATCATGGGGGTTGACAAAGGCATTGAAAAAGCCAGCCGTTTTATGATGCCCCTTCTTATTGTGATGATCGTAGGGATCTGTGCTTTCTGTGTGACAAGACCCGGCGCTTTGGAGGGTGTGAAATATTATTTCCTTCCGGACTTTTCCAAGTTTTCCGCCACTACGGTCCTGGCGGCCATGGGGCAGCTTTTCTATTCTATGTCCCTTGCCATGGGAATTATGATCACTTACGGATCTTATATGAAAAAAGACAGCAACCTGGAAGGTTCTGTACGGCAGATCGAGGTCTTTGACACAGCCGTAGCTTTTCTGGCCGGTCTGATGATCGTGCCTTCTGTATTCGTTTTCTCAGGAGGAGATGAAGCCGCTCTGAGCAAAGGGCCTTCTCTGATGTTTATCACCCTGCCTAAGGTATTTAACGACATGGCTTTCGGCAGTGTGATCGGAGCGGTATTTTTCCTTCTGGTGCTTTTCGCGGCGCTGACCTCTTCCATCTCTCTGATGGAGACCGCCGTTTCCATCCTGCGGGATAAATTCGGCTGGGAAAGAAAAAAGGCTACCCTGCTGGTAACCCTTTATGTGCTGATCCTGGGCGCTATCGTCTCTTTAGGCTTCGGACCATTAAGCTTCATCCAGATCATCGGTCTGGGGCTGCTGGATTTCTTCGATTTCATCAGCAACAGTGTGCTCATGCCTATCGTGGCCATCCTGACCTGCGTCAGCATCGGACATTTTATCGGTCCTAAGGTCATTGAAGATGAAGTGGAGATCAATGGTCCCTTTAAGATCAAAAAATTCTATCGGATCATGCTGAAATGGATAGCTCCTATCTTCCTGGTTCTGATCCTGATCTTCGCGGTTTCCGAAACCATGGGCTGGATCGCCGTATAAAATATAAAATAGGATAAAATATGAAAAGGACTTTTCCTGAGACCCTTTTAATAATCAGTCTCCAGGGAAAGTCCTTTTTCTTTATTTCTCGCAAATATTTCCACACTGATCTGCCGGAATGTTTCTTTTCTTTCCTGCGGCTGAAAGCTTTTTAATCCGCCTCTTTACTCCGGAAAGGTTTCAGGAAAAGGAACCAGCCGAAGATCACCAGATTCAGGATCAGAGAAACCAGAAGGTCGCTCCAGTAAATGGTCTGTCCCTGAAGCACATCTGCGGAATAATCCCCTGCAAACATCGGGATCAGATTATTGTTCATATAGTGGACAGCCACCGCTACCCAGATGTTCCTGGTCTTCATATAGACATACGCCAGGAAGATTCCCATAAAGACACAGGTAACGATCTGGGACAGCAGATAGATTACCCCCATATCCGGCGTGGTGTAATAAAAGAAGTCCAGAGGCAGGTGCCACAGTCCCCAGATCACCCCCAGGAGCAGAACCCCTTTTCTCAGTCCCCATCTTCTCTGGAGCAAAGGCTGGAGATAATACCGCCAGCCATATTCCTCACCGAAAAAGGCTGCTACTACCAGGAAGAAATTCACGATCAGTGTAACCAGATAGAGCCAGGTAGAAGGCTGGGTCCACAACCGGGCAAATTCTCCCATCTGTCCTCCCAGGGCATAAGAAATCCCCATGCGGAGGCTGTAAAGCACAAAGAACAAAAGCATACACAAAACCGATTTTTTCCAGTTTCTCCACCGAAGTCCGCAGGCTTCCCTTCTTTCTTTTCCTGATACCAGAAGGGTGATCCAGAATATGATACTTCCCAGGATCAGTACCACCTGGACCAGCGCCATCCATACCGACATTTCCATCTGTCCCGCCTGTATGCTCTGGGGCATAAATACAGAAGCCAGGGCACAGAGGATCATCAGCACTGTGATCACAAGGAAGGTCACATAAAAGAACCTGGGCACATTCCTGTCTCCCTGCCTGGTAAGCAGATAAGCCAGCATAACTCCCGCCGCCGGATAAAGCATCTGGGCATTGGGAAAGGCGCTCAGGTCTGCGCCTGTGCTGTTTCCATACCACATCAGCAATCCCAGGACATAAGTGATCCCATAGGCCACTGCTGCGAAAATGATCAGTTGTTTCTTTTCTGTTTCTGAAAATTTCATCTCTCTTTCCTCTCTTTTTCAGATGATTCCCGGTAAAATCTTATATTTTCACCACAAAGATTATACTGAAAAATTCCATTTTTGTATAGAAAAAGATGAGGATATTTCGCAAAAAATACCGGTCCTGGCAAATATTCTTACTCTTTTATCAGACTATCTCCCCTTTTTCCCGGAAATCCCCAGGATCTTCTCTCCTTTTCTTCTGGCTGCCAGATAAACAGCTCCTAAAAACAGCAGGATGACAACACTGATCCCCAGTACAATGGACAGGCTCTGGAATTCCAGCGCAGTAAATCTTCCGTCATTCATATAAGACATTCCTATGCTGACAAAAAGTCCTACCATACAGCCCAAAATTCCCGGATAAGTAAAGATTTTCCGAAGCTGGGCATTTAAGATCCTTTTCCGGTATTCTCTGTCTGCTCCCAGCCGCTCAAGACTTACAAAAACTTCCCGGTTATCGGTTGCTACAGATACCCCTCTTACGTAGGTCATAATGGCCACAGTAGAAAGAGTTATGATAAAGATATACAGGCAGAGCATCACGTATACACTGACAAACTGCAGCCGGTCCTGGCTGTTCAGGATCTGAAACTGGGGGGCGTATCTCCATTCTCCCAGAAGCTGTGTATTCTCCGGATCCAGATCCAGGACCTCTCCATAAGAATACGCTTCCCCGTCGGCCTTTACCTGACGCTCCTTCCAGGGATCATAAAGTGTGGGATGAGCGGAAAGAGAGGTAGCCCTGTTTACATATTCCTCATACAAAGCTTTGGCAAAGGGATAGGAAGCGTCCGGATCGGTTACATCAAACAGGATCACCTTCTCCTGCCATTCCTGTCCCAGTCCCTGGATCAGAGTCTGGTAATCCTGGCCGCTGACCACATATACAAAGGGGGCTGTCATGTTCGCCAGACTGTTATATTCCAGGGTTCCCCCATAGGTCAGAGGCAGTTCTGCTCCCGTATCCGGATTTGAAGCCTCTGACAGACCGTCTTTAAAGTCCCAGATATTATCCTGATAATCTTCCTGGGTTATGGTCTTATAGCTGCCCGGTTCTACCTGCGGATCTTCTCCTGTCAGTTTTTCATAAGTTTCCCCGGAGAAGAAAAGAGCTGTTTCCTCTTTTTCCCTGGTCACTGTCACATATTCATTATTCTCCGTATAATCTGTGGCTTTATAGGTAATGACCAGGTTTGCTCCTTCCCCTTCTTCATAATCCTGCAGCTCCACAGAATGCTCCCCGGCCAGACCCTGGATCTCTTCCCGGTCCATCTGGTCTTCCTGGACCGGAAAATGAAGTACAAAATCCCGGGTAGTGGGGCTGTCGGAAGGACCATAGCTGTTCATATACATCATGCCGAAATAAAAAGCAAAAATCCCCGCGAAAAGCAGAAGGACAACCACACACATATTTCGGGTAGTGGATCTGGCAGAGAACCGCATAAGACTTACGGAAACCAGATTTTTATAATACTTCTTCCGGTTCTTCCCTTTTCGGCTCTGCCCTACTATGCTAAGGAGCACCAGGTAGATCCCCGCTACAGACAGGATGTAGAACAGGTTCAGAAGGGAAGGCGATCCTATATGGAGAACATACACAAACACTCTGGGCAGTCCCATAGCCAGAATGATCCCTGCCAGGATAAGGAAGATCCCCGCTCCAAAGGTCCAGCCGGGGATCTTCTTTACCATTTCCGGCTGGTGCTGGGTACGGAGGATATCCATCACATTGGTCCTCTTTACAAATCTTCTTCCTGCCGCTCCTAATAGTATTGCCAGGATAAAGGCAAAGACCAGCCCAAGGAGAAATCCCCATGTGCCAAAACGATACGCCATCTCTTTGGTAGAAACCAGAAAGGACTCAAAAAATTTCCAGATCAGCCAGGAAACCGGCATGGCTCCCAGTATGCCCAGGAGGGCTGACACTGCCGTAAGGAGAGCCAATTCTTTAAAAAGCATGGCTCCCAGCGTTCTTTTCTGTTCTCCCAGAGCCAGAAAAATCCCGTATTCTCTGCTTTTATAGCGAAAGAAAAGCATGGAGGCGTAAAGGGTAAAGATAACACAGCCCACCGCCGTGGCTCCCAGCAGGAGAAGGGCCAGTTTCCGGGTATCTCCTCCTTCCGGAAGAAATTCCTGGACCGTGGGGCCAAAATACATAAGAGCAAAAGCGGTGATCAGCAGCTCTGACAAAAAGATACAGAAGGCCAGTATCCCGTACTGTCCCCTGTTCTGTCTCCGGAGTCTGGCGAAGATCTTATTCCTGGTCATCTGTGTCACCTCCCAGCTCCCGGAGCACATCTAACAGCTGGTCCATAAATTCTCTCCTGCCTCCGCTGCGGGTCAGTTCTGTATGGACAACTCCATCTCTGAGTACGATAACCCGGTCACAGAATGACGCCGCATAGCTGTCGTGGGTCACCATAAAGACCGTTGCCCCCAGCTGTTCTTTTGCCTGAAGAAAGGCGTCGATGACAGCCTTGCAGGATCTGCTGTCCAGATTTCCCGTTGGTTCATCTGCCAACAGGATAAAAGGAGAATTCATCATGGCTCTGGCCACTGCGGTACGCTGCTTCTCTCCTCCTGAGATCTCCGCAGGATATTTGTCCTGGATCTTTTCAATGCCGAAAGCTCTGCAGTATTTATGGGCTTTTTCTTCCATGGGCTTAACAGGTTTTCCTGCTATGACCTGAGGAAGACAGATATTCTCAAAAACTGTCAGCCCGTCCAGGAGCATAAAATCCTGAAAGACAAATCCAAGCTGCTGGTTCCTCACTTTTGCCAGCTCCTCCTGCCCCAGCCCGGAAAGGTCTTTTCCATTTAATAAGATCTTTCCCTGGTCATGAGGGATAAAACAGGAAATACAGTTTAGAAGAGTGGTCTTCCCTGAACCGCTGGGGCCCATGACTGCCACAAATTCTCCCTTCTTTACCTGAAAGGACAGATCCTTTAACACCAGGTAAGAATTGTTCCCTGTTTTGTAGGTTTTTCTCAGATTTTCCACTTTTAACATCGGTGTACCTCCCCAATTTTACTGTTTATCGCCGCGCTGTACAAAGCCTGGCTTTTCCTTCGTATAGTGCAGGCAGCTACTATTATAATTTTTTCCCTTTAAAAGGAATATTTATAGAAATGGTAAGTTTGACAGATTTTGGGAAACTTTGGCAAAAAAGGCCCTCTTGCTGGCAAATTTTCAGAAAATCCGCTATAATAAGACCATCATTGCTAAAGGAGTAAAGAAAGTCATGCAAATCTGTATCTGCGATGACGAAAAAGAGCTGCGAAATTCCCTCTCAAAGATCATAAAGACGGAACTGCAGTTAGAGGGGATCCCCTGCAGGATCCGGAAGTTTTCTCCTGATATTGTGATCATCATCGTCACAGCTTATCCGGATTACGTTTTTCAGGGCTATGAGGTCCGGGCCTTCCGGTACATCCTGAAGCCCTACCGGGAAGATAAGATCCGGGAGGTCCTGAAGCTGGCCATAAAAGAAACCCGCCGGCTGGAAGATCAGTATTATTATATAAAACAAAAAGGCCAGGTCCAGCGGATCCCCCTTCAGGAGATCTTCTACTTTAAAAGTGACCGGAAAAAGGTAACTGCTGTTACCCGTACAAAGGAGGAAGCCTTCTACGCCAGGCTTTCTGATATTGAAGCAGAACTGCCCCGGGGCTTTATCCGCATACATAATCGTTATCTTGTAAATCTCAGACATGTGGACCGGATCGGAAACACTTTCTGCCTGTGCGGCGGGGAAAAACTTCCGGTCAGCAGAGCCTGCCGCCAGGATCTGGCTGTGGCCTTTGCCAGGAAGATCCTCAATACTTAACGAGAGGGGGAATCTCATGGATCGTATGGAAACTCTCCTTTATCTTCTGGGCAGCACCTGCAATTTCATACAGGGATATTTCTTTTTTAAAACCCTGGCCTGTATCCTGAGACCCAAAGGTTCCAAAATCCTCAGGGTCCCCGCCTGGTTTCTCTGCACTTTGGTATCCTGCGTAGTCATTTTGCCTCAGGATCCGGTAAATATCCTGCTGGTACTGCTTCTTTTCTTTCTGGCCACCTTCTTTTTTAGCGGATCCTGGTATATGAAGGTTTCCGCTGTCATGATCCTTTTCCCCATTGTCACAGCTGTAAATTTCCTGCTGAACAATATGGGAACAAAAATCTTCTTTACTTTCTGGGGCGGAATGGGGTTTGCCAATCTGCTGTTCTCTAACGTGGCGGAAATCATCCCCATGACTTTCTGGTACATCTTTTACCGCGTCATGAGACAGCGGCTTCAAAAAGCCCGCCAGCTTCTGGACCGCCGTTCCTGGCTTTTTCTGGATCTGATCTGTCTGGCTTCTTTAGTAGCTGTAGTCAGCCTGGTCTGCTTTACCCCCAGTCTGGCGCCTGCCGCTTATCCCTGTATGCTGGCCTGCATCGCAGCCAATTTTACCAGCATTTATCTGGCTTCTTATCTGGCAGATACCATCCAGGCAGAAATGGAAAGAAAAAATCTCCGTCTCCAGAAAGATTATTACGAAGAGCTTGAAAACAGTCAGAAACAGATCCGCAGTCTCCGCCACGATATGAACAATCATTTTGCCGTGGCAGAAAGCCTTTTAAAGTCAGGGAAAACAGAAGAGGCGCTGGAATATTTAGAAAAACTTGCCGGATATGTCGAGACCGGAAACCGCCGCTTCTGTGAGAATAACATCATCAATGCTCTCCTGAATGCAAAATACAGCCAGGCTGCGGAACAGGGCATTGACTGTTTTTTCCACATCAGTATCGATGGTTTTACAAAACTGGACGATATCGCCCTGTGTTCTATCTTTGCCAACACTTTAGACAACGCCATAGAGGCCTGCTGCAAGATTCCTTCCGGACATCCTCGGAAGATCTCCGCCAGAGCCAGGTATACAAAAGAAGGCTACTTCAGCTTTGAAATTATAAATACAAAGGAAAATGAGATACGAAAGAAAAAAGGACGATTTCTTACAGACAAAGAAGATCCCCGCTCTCACGGCCTGGGGATCGCTTCAGTTGGGGAAATCGTAGAAAAAAACGGCGGAACCCTGGACATCTCTTATACAGAGAAGGAATTCCGCCTTACGATCTTTATTTCATAAAGGAAAAACAAGAAGGAGACTATCCTTGCAGATCCGAAAATTTTAAAATCCGGATCCTGGGGTATCGCCTCCTTTTTTCTTCGAGAAATCCTCACAGGCCTTTAAAAAGCTCTTCAGCATCAGCTAAAGTTTTTTAAGATTTCTTTTTATTTTTTGTATTCAAAGTCCGGGATCTTATGCCATCTGTCTCTGAAGTAGTGTGCCGCTAATTTAGGCTTTCTGTCTCTTGTAAAGATTCCCTTCTTATTTCCCTGGACTCTCAGCAGACTCTGGCTGGTAGCGAAGTCCGCGAAGTTCCATACCTGTTCCCCTACTACAAAGTCATAGTCGTCAAAGACTCTGTTATTCATCTTGTAATATTCTACCTGGAATTCTTCTGTATACATGACCGGTGTGGTGTCATGCATACCCATAACGGTGTCTGCGCCGTACTCTGTAAAGATCACCGGTTTGCCCAGAGTCTTCCAGTAGTCCAGTTCTTTCCTGAGGGCCTGTTCCGGCAGTTCCAGATCCGGTCCGCCGAAGTACCATCCATAGTAACGGTTCAGGCAGATCACATCGCTGAGTTTTGCGGAGCAGTCTTTTTCCGGCGGAGCCATCTGCACGCTGATCAGTGTGCAGGGACGTTTCTGAGGATCCAGCTCTCTTGCCAGTTCATAGAGAGGAGCGAAGTATTCATAAGCTCCTTCGCTGTAGGAATCCGGCTCATTGGCAATACTCCACATAACCACGCAGGCATGATTCTTGTCTCTGGAGATCAGGTCACGGATCACGTCTTTATGATGTTCCTGGGTCTGGACCCCGTGTTCTTTATCAAAGGTGCTGACCTTCTGTCCGTTAAAGTTTGCGCCGCCGCCGAAATCCAGGTTTACGCCTACAGCAGTGGTCTCATCAATGACTACAAATCCTTCTTCATCACACAGGCGCATCATTTCCTCGCTGTATGGATAATGGTTGGTACGGAAGCTGTTGGCCCCCTGCCATTTCATCAGGGACATATCCTTGGTATTCATAGGCAGGTTCATACCTCTTCCGTTGGGGAAAGTATCCTCATGTCTTCCGTAACCTTTGAAGTAGAAAGGTCTTTCATTGATCAGGAATCTGCTTCCCTCTACGCGGACAGTTCTTACACCGTAAGGCAGAGTGTAAACATCTTCTCCGAAGGTCACTTTCACATCATAAAGGTATGCTTTCAGAGGCTGCCACAGATGAACATTCTCGATTTCCAGAACGCCCTGGGTTCCCTGAGACTGTGCTACCAGGTTTCCTTCTTTATCAAAAACTTCCACCTTGCAGTCCCCGGTTCCCACAGTGTCTACCTTATAGGAAACTCTTGCGGTAGTGCCGGTCACTTCCGGAACCAGAGAGATATCCTCGATATAGTCCTTTGGCGTAGTGTAGATCTTCACCGGTCTTGTAATTCCGCAGTAGTTGAAGAAATCGAAGTTAGGATTGTTCTGTGGTTTTGCAGAGCTGGAAGAACCGAAACCTCCCACACCGTTCATCATATTGGATTTTCCGCCGATAGGAAGCGTCGTATAATCGATGACGTTATTCACTGCAATGGTCAGAAGGTTGTCTCCATCCTGAAGCTTATCTGTGATCTCCACTTCGAAAGGAAGGAAGCCGCCTTTGTGTTCACAGATCAGTTCGCCGTTCAGATAGATCTTTGCATAATGAGTAACGGCCGCACAGCGGAGCATGACTCTCTGGGTCTTTACAAAGGAAGGCATGGAAATCTTTCTCTGATAGAATACCCAGCCGTAATGATCTCTGAAATCAATGCCTTCTTTCAGGTCATTATAGGAAGCCGGCACTGCGCATCACTGATCCGTGACATCTGTTATTTATAGATATTATATTTTCTTATTTC
>ERZ1643247.186-NODE-186-length-82871-cov-11.552731_pt1 | contig 82871 bp, 89 predicted proteins | sample MGYA00579264_ERZ1643247 | MGnify/ENA primary metagenome ERZ1643247 (study PRJEB29033, sample SAMEA4952262) | chicken gut metagenome | biome: Broiler Chicken; feature: Gastrointestinal Tract; material: Caecum | place: Ireland | collected 2018 | study: Broiler... | reverse complement strand
CTCCTCTTTCTTTTCATTCTCAGCATCAATGATCCCTTCCTGGATTCCGATCAATTCTCGGATCTGGCGGGGTTCCATATGGTTTATCATAACATGCCGTCAGGAATCTTTCTATCCTGACAGGCAATGAATGGGGGCGATTTTCATTTTTACGAAGAAACGGGCAGGATATTCTCCCTTTTACCGGGTGATATCCTGCCCTTTTTAATTCCTTTATCCGTCTGTCTCTTTCTTCCTCACCGGAAAGTATACTTCTGTTTCCCACTCCCCCGGCGCAAGATTGTGGAGAAATGACTTTGTATATATGTCATATGGCGCCCCATCCCACTCATAACCTGTCTCTTCGATCCATGCAGTCAGCGCGCCATAGGCATCTGACAGGGATGAATACGCTCCTCTGTGGACTGTCATTGCACAGAGATGACCTCCCATAACCTGATCTGCCTTCTCTTTCTCTGTCACTCCTACGATCAGTTCTACATCCGAGCACTCATGGCTGAATTCCTGGTCATGGTAAACAGCGCCCACCAATCCGTCTGGAGATATCTGTTCCTTTGCGATCCGCTCGAACAGCGGACCGTAATATTTTCCAAACTCATCCACCCCCATCTTCTGCCGGGTGGAGAGCACGAATCGCTCCGGTGTCTCCACCAGCCGGATCTCATATTGTTTCTGGTATTCCATAATATCACCCGTCCTTTCAAAACTCTGCAAATGCGCAGACAGTTCTTCGATCACAAGCTCTGTCTGCCGTTTCTGCGCTTCTAGTTTTTTCTTTTGCTGTCGCAGCTTTGAAAGGAGTACCCGGCTGTCAGTACATTCGATCAGGGTTCGTATTTCCTCCAGTGAGAAGCCATATCGCTTCAGGCGTCCAATCAGGAGCATCTGCTGCACCTGATCCTTTGTATAATATCTGTATCCTGTAAAACTGTCCACCCGGAACGGAGTGAGAAGCCCGATCCGATCATAGTGATGCAGGGTTTTCACGCTCACTTGGCAGATTTTTGAAAATTCGCCAATCGTATACATGTATGCTCTCCTTTCCTCACTCTCTGATCATGATCTGATTCCAGTATAGAGCATGACCTTAGGGGAGAGTCAAGCAGATTCCAGAAATTCTGTCACCGTGCAAAACCACCTCTCATCCTCCTCATCAGGACCGCACATGCCACAGCCGCTATCCCGAAAATAATCCCCAGTGGCAATGCTTCTCCCATTCCTGCTCCATTTTTTGTAAGCAGCAGATATCCCCATGCCGCAGGAAACAATTTTCCGAGCTTTTCCAGTATCCCCGGCAGCAGGCTTGACGGAAACATGATCCCGGACAGCAGGATCGACGGCAGGAACGCAGCCTGACACAGCATCGTCAGCTTTGCCTGGTTCTTTTCCAGCATTCCCAGCACGCCTGCAATTCCAAGAGAAGCAATGATAAACAGTGACAATTTCACAAAGTAGAGCAGCAGTCCTGATGGAACCTCTGCGTGAAACATGACCGGCGCCACAGCCAGGATAATCCCGCTCATGATCAAAAGGTGGATGAAGGCTGACACAGTCAGCGTAATGAGACCGTACCACAGAGGCGCCCCGTTTGCCTGATACATTTTTTTCACATCTGTCCCGTATATCTCAGCCAGAGAAGGCGGCACTCCGATCAGAGCCCCCATGGAGACGCCCATAACCGTCATAGACTGGATCAGTGTTTTCTCTGAGCCCGGCATAATGGATGTAAAAATTCCGCCCATGACCGCGAAGAACAAAAGCGGCACAAGATAGCAGGTGACCAGGAGGGATCTGCTCCGGATATCCATTTTAAACTGAAGGCTGATCCCATATAAAAAAGCTCCCATGTATTACGCCCCCTTTGCCAGTCTGATAAAATGCTGTTCCAGTGTTCCTCTGTTTACTTTCAGATCAAGGACTTTCATTTTCTTCTCCTTATATTCTTCCAGGATTTTTGTCAGCTCTTCTCCGATATCCTCCACACAGTATGCATCCTCCCCCTGTTCTGTTATAACCCTGATATCGTAATGTCTGCCCATCTTCTCTGCCAGTTCCTCCGTTGTACCGCAGAACACGATTTTTCCGCCATTCAGGATAGCGATACGGCTGCACAGATTCTCTACTTCGGTCATATCATGGCTTGCCATGACGATCGTCCGCCCCTGTTCCTTCAGTCTGAAAATCTCTTTGTGGAGGGATACTCTCCCTTCCACATCCAGTCCGGCTGTGGGCTCATCCAGAAAAAGGATATCAGGATCTCCGGTCAAAGCCAGCGCCAGATGCAGGCGGCGCTTCTGTCCCGTGGATAATTCCATATATCTTTTCTTCTCCAGCTCTGATATTCCCAGCGCCGACAGCCTGGCCGGTTCCGGCTTGGCGTGGTTCCACTTTGCAAACAGACGCACAGCCTCCCCTGCCTTGATGTATGCCGGCAGAGAGGCGGACTGGAGCTGTATTCCGATTTTTCCATCCACTCTGATCTCCCCGGAATCATATCCTCGGAATCCCTCGATACATTCCAGAGTCGTCGTTTTCCCTGCCCCGTTGACTCCGAGTATTCCGAAAATTTCTCCCTTCTTCACCTGAAAATCAATTCCTTTTAATACTTCTGTACTGCCATAGTTTTTGCGCAGCCCTGAGATCTGTATTGCATACTTCATACTCATTCCTCCCCGAAAGGATTACCGGATCTCTGAAAATACAGTTCCAGCGCCGGCTGGAGATATTCCTGGATCTCTGTCTGGCGGCTGATCCATTCAGCTTTTTTCTTTTCGGTTTCATCCGCCGCATTTCCGGAATCATTTCCATCCGGACTGCTCTCTTTATCGCTGTCCGGAAAATTTGCGATCATACTGCCAAACTCTATAAGCTTTGGCAGGAGGCTCATATCCCCGCCGGTAAATTCCATGACCAGGTTCCAGAACTCTTCCGCAGCCTCCTGCAGACGGCTGTCTTCCGGAGAGATTCCCTTTTCTTTCAGCCACAGGATCTGCTCATTCAGATCCTCAAACCGCTCCATGAATGCAATCCCGCTTTCCTTGTCGAACCGTCGTCGGATATGGTCCAGAGTATCGTCGTCAAAATGTTTGATCAGCCAGTAATATTCGTTCTTCATCCGAAGATTCACGATAATATCCGCATACTTTTTGAAATCAACGCTCTGCATCTGAAGGACCTCCTGCTTCAGCGCCTCGACCGCTTCCAATGCATCCGTGAGCTGATCGATCTTCTCCCTGATGACCGCTCCCTGATGGGTCAGCATATCTGCCACCTCTTCAGGCGTATTGAGCGGGATCAGGCGGTTTCTGATATCATCCAGCGAAAATCCAAGGGATTTTAAGGACTGGATCTGGTGAAGCCGGATCATATCTTTATAAGTATACAGTCTCCGACCGCCCTCACTCTCGGCTGAGGGCGGCAGGAGATGCTCTTTGTCATAATACTGCAGCGTGCGTACAGTCGTGCCCATCTTTTTGGCAAGCTCCCCGACTGTCATATATTCATCCGATACAGACTGATTTTTCTTCATGATGGATACCTCCTTTGTGCCTATTATAATTCATGACGCAGCGTCACAAGCAAGAGATTTTATTTGGAAAAAGATCTGCCCCCGCAGCCGAAAAACGGGAGAAAGAATGGCACGAAAGCCTTTCCCTTCTCCCGTTTTACTGAATTTTATCCTGAAACAGTTATAAATTTTCTTCCGCCATTTTGTTTTTCCTTTAACTGATCTGCCATCTCACATGGCTTCCCTCTTCATCCTTTGTCACAATAAGCTGATCCTCGATCTCCTGCTTCAGCTCCGTTACATGAGAAATGATTCCGATCAGCCTGGAACCTCCCGCCATCTCCTGGAGCACCCGGACCGCCTTGTCCCTGGAATGTTCATCCAGAGAGCCGAAGCCTTCGTCGATAAACATCATGTCCAGATTGACAGACGCCGCGCTTTCCTGGATCTGGTCCGCCATGCCAAGCGCCAGGCACAGCGCCGCCATAAATGACTCTCCGCCGGAGAGCGTGCGGACCTCCCGTTCCTTTCCGGTCACTGTGGAGTAGACCATCAGGTCAAGCCCCCGGTTCTTTCCCTTTCCTGCCTTATCAATGTCAAACATCCTCAGTTCAAACTGCCCTGCCGACATTTCCTCAAAGCGCCGGTTTGCCGCATAGAGGATCCGCTCCAGATAGCAGCGCTGGACATAAGTCTCGATATCCATCCGGCTGCCGGTCACATTTCCCGAGAGCAGATTATACAGATCATCCAGCCGCCTATGTTCTTCCATGATCTTTCCTCGCTCTTCCATAACCGGTTTCAGTGAATCATACACCGATGCATTTGTCTTGTAACAGCCCTTTGCATCTTCTAAACGTGCCTGTGCACTCTTCAGCTCTTTCTCTGCTGTTTCAGCCACGTTTTTCAATTCATCCGGTACAGGGCGGTCCTGTCCTCCGATCGCGTCTTTCGCGGAATCCCGTCTGCTCATGGCGGCTGTCTTTCTTTTCTGCCATGCCTCTGCCCGCTCCTGAAATGCCGCTGCGTCTCCCCGGGTATATTTTTCTGTCAGCGCTTTCCACTCTGCCTCTGAAAGTCCCTTCTCTCCCATGATTTTGTCATAGCTCTCTTTCCTTCGGCGGCATTCCTCATCCTGAGCCGGGAGTTCTGACTTATAACGGCTGATCAGGGCATCCGCCTTTGTTATGGCGGACTTGGCCTGCTGTTCCTTTAATTCCGCGGTCCGGGAAATCGTTTCCACATTGTTGCGCCCTTCTTCTGCCCTGGCAAGCGCTGCCTGTGCCTCTTTCTCACTCTGGTAATCACGGGACGATTCCAGATGCTCCAGCTCTGCCTGCTTTGCGGCAAATGCGGTCTTTGCCTCAACGGCCCTCTGAGACGACTGTTCCGCCGCCGTTTTCAGCGCTGTCTTTTTCTCTTCGATCCCAAGCAGATATCCTCGAAGCTTCTTCAGGGTCTGTAAATCCTCTGCCAGACGACCGCCTTCCCGGCGCAGAGACTCTTTCCATGATCCCAGCGTTTCTTCTGCCTGTCCCAGCGTCTTAACTTCTTCATGTGAAGAGAAATTTTCACTCAGCTTCTGACGCAGTCTGAGCAGTTCTTCTTTTAGGCTTTTCTCCTTTTCTTCCAGAAGTGTTGATGCTGCCTGCGCGGCTGACGCCGCCTTTTCCTGCCTCTCTCTTAAGCGCCCCACTTCCTGTTCCGCCGCATCCAATGCTTCCCTGCTGAGATCCCTGTGCTCATCTTTTATCTCACAGGGATGAGGATGCTCCAGAGAACCGCAGACAGGACACGGTTTTCCCGGACGGAGCTGCTCTCTTGCGATCAGTCCTGCCTGCTCATTGAGAAAGATCCTCCTCCTTGTCTCATATTCCTGATTTCTGGTCTCATATATGCCGCTTGCTTCGGCAAAAGCCTGCTTCGCCTCATCCGCTGTATTTCTCTGCGTCTGCATCTCCTTTGCGGAAGTTTTCGCCACTGTGATATCCTTCCCGATTTCCTCAGCTTTTGCACATTCTGCCTGCCAGCGCTCATGGTTGATCTCTGCCTGGGAAAGGGCTTCCGCCTGACTGCGCCACAGACGTTCGTTTTCCTCAAGCGTCTGCATTTTTTTCTGCGCGTCTTTCGCTTCCTGCTCTGTGCGGCGGCATTCTTCCTGTGCGAGGGAAGCTTGTTCTTTCGCCTGCCGGATCTTACTGAAAATTTCCAGAGACTTCTGCACTCTCTCGGATACCTGGGTAAAGTTCCGGATTTCCAGGCTGAGCCGTTCTTTTGCCGCCTCTGCCTCTCTCTCCGCCTCTTTGCCTGTCTCGATAAGAGCAGGAATCGCTGTCTCCTGTTCTGAAAGATTTTTTCTTGTGCTCTCCGCAGTCCGGACGGCATCCATGTACCTTTGGAATACCGACTGGATCTCATACGCCCCGCTGATCCGCTGAATCTTTTCTTCGGTCTCTCGGATCTTATCCTCCTCAGAGGCGCAGGCTGTCAGCTCCTGTTCTGCCTGTTCCAGTTCATCGAATCGTTTTAAAAGCTGCACCCCGGCAGTATAGGCATCCCGCTTTTCCAGATGATTTCGGTCTGCCGCATCGTATTCCTTCCGAGCCTGATCACAGCATTCTTTTAAAATGCTGCAGAGACGTGCCAGATCTTCCAGCAGCCGCTCCATATCCACCGCGGAAAGCCGGTCTGAGGAGACAATGCGTTTCTTCAATTCTGTGAGCTTTTCCGCCTGCTCATAGTCTTCCGGCACATCCACATGGGAGACTTCGGTCTGGCACACAGTGCGGATCTGCGCCATCTCCTGCTGCTTTCCCTTTCTCCTCTTTCCAAGCTCTTCCACGATCTTTGCATACAGCTCTGTGTGGAAGAGCTTCCGGAAGATCATCTTTTTGTCGTCTGATTTTGCACGCAGAAGCTCCATGAACTCCCCCTGGGCGATCATGACGACCTGCATGAACTGGCTCTTTGTCAGACCCACGATCTCTTCCAGTTTCCTGTCCGTCTCTTTCTGAGGGTACTCTGAGCCGTCAGGCATAGTGAGCGCCACGCTCTCGCTCTCTTCCTTCACCCCGGTCCCGCGCTTCAGCGGCCGGACATGCCTTGGCACCCGGCGGACTGTGTATTCTTCCCTGCCATCTCCCGCCGCCTCTGAGAAGACCAGCTCCACAAAAGGTTCTACCCCGGGATCAACATACTGGCTCTGAAGCTCCGTGCCGTTCTTTTTATTCATTCCGGAGCTTGCCTCTCCGTAGAGGGCAAATACAATGGCGTCGAATATGGTCGTCTTTCCTGCTCCCGTGTCCCCGGTGATCAGGAAAAGATTCTGGTTTGTCTGTTCAAAATCAATGACCGTTCGTTTCCCGTAGGACCCGAAGGCCTGCATAGTCAGTCTGAGCGGTTTCATTCCTGCATCACCTCCCGGACAGTATTAATCACATCCCGAAGAAGCGCTTTTTCCTCTTCATCCGGCTCATTTAAAAAGGCGCAGCACAATTCAAAGGGGTCAAGCTCCTCCTGAACTGCATACGCTCTCCCATAGTCTGTCCTGCGCAGCGTCTCCCGGCGGATCTCCAAAAGATTAGGGAACGCGCTGCGGATCTTATCCTGCATGTCAAAGACATCCAGATCCACCCTGTCCGTCAGGATCACGGTCACATAATCCCCGCATCCTTGTTTCAGCACTTCCTCCAGCTCTCCCCGGATCACCCGCACCTGCCGGAGCGGTTCCAGGGGAAGGACCGCTGTCTTCCTGTCTCCTTTTTCTCCCAGTTCCACCATGACAATGCCTTTCTGCTGTCCCGCTTCGCTGACAGAACAGGCAAGGGGAGTGCCGCAGTAACGGCAGAATTCGCTTCCCGCTTTCAAAGGCTTGTGAATATGTCCCAGCGCCGCATAGTCAAACCGCTCCAGAATATCCGCGGACACCTGGTCGATATTTCCCACGGTCCGTATTTCCGAATCCATGCGCTCCACATCCTCCGCATGTGTCCCCGCAGGAAGATAGAACTGATGGCTGACGAGCACATTTCTCTGAGAGGGATCGATTTCCTCACGTCCGATCAGGCGGCGCAGTGTCTCGTCGTAGGACAGGTTATTTCCGTTCTCATCTACCCCGGTGAGCTGTTTTACCATGGATGGTCTGACAAAAGGCAGCAGATAAAAGTTCACGGGACCGAATTCATCCTCCAAGACCACTCTCTCGATCTGCTCTCCTTCCACTCTCGGCGGCTGACCGATCATGTACACGTTCTGCCTGGAGAGCACGCTCCGGAAACAGTTGATCCTGGGACCGCTGTCGTGATTTCCCGCGATCATCATCACCGCTGTATCCGGCAGAGCGGCATTCAGCCCTGCGATGAAACGATCAAACACTTCCACTGCCTCAGCGGACGGCACTGCCTTATCGTAGATATCTCCCGCTATGACCACTGCCTCCGGCTGTTCCCGGACAGCGATATCCGTGATCTGCCGTAAAATATATTCCTGATCTTCCCGAAGATCCCGGTTAAAGAGCTTCAGTCCGATGTGCAGGTCCGAAAGATGAAAGAATTTCATCCAGATGTCCTCCTTATCTGTTTCTGTTCCACTTATTTATCACTGACAACCGTCATATGTATGCATTTCTCATTCTGCCCGCCTTCCGGTCTGCCCCCTCCGGATCCTGTTTGTCCGACGGCTTATACCCGGAAAGGACATTTGCGATCAGGATATTGACCGGTTTATGGATAAGCAGCAGAACTGCCACCCATTTCAGGAATATCGCTTCCGGCATATTAAAAGAATCAAAAAAGATACCAAATCCATCCCTGTATAATAACGTAATATCAGTCTCCCTCAGCCAGTATGAAATCCCAAGGATCGTGATCAGATGAACCGCCTGGTCTATCAGGAAGACATTCCTTCTTGCGCGGGGTCCCTCTATGAACACTGTAAACTGCTGCATGCCCCTTAAAAAGCGGCATGCAGCATATTTTACTATATCGATCACCGCGTGAGCCGAAATAAATGCCAGAATATATCGCAATTTCATCCCGGGCAGGAAAAAGCAGAATAAGAGTCCCGAACATGCCCCGTAGATCAGGCAGTGACAGACAGTCCAGAAGAACTGACTCTGCTTTTTGTCTGCCATTTTCTGTGTCTGAAAATAAAAATCCCCAAGCAGGTGCACACACAACAAAATCGTAAAAACTGATTTAATCATCCTGTATATCTCCAAGTATTTCTGACGCGTTTTTCAACGCGCTTTCATAGGTATAGTAACTTCCCGCCGCCAGTGTCTTCTGGACTGTCGACTGGGTGATACCAAGTCTGCCGGCTGTGTTCTGCTGCCCGTCCCCATGGAGAAGCATATCCCATATAACCTCTCTCTGACGGTCTGTCCAGCCACTCTCCACCACATACATCAGATCAAAGACCGTGTTCAGCAGAATTTCCTTATCCCTGTGCGTTTCATCCATCTTAAGGCAGAGCTCTGACAATACCGACCGATTCTTCTTCTCCCGCTCTTTCAGCAGCTCGACCGCCTCGCGTGCGCGGTAATACCCCGGACCGTCTGCGCCCAGCGCCATTTCTGTCCTGATATCCGTGGTGATCTGCCCGAATCCGATCCCGAACCGGAGACGGACAGGGTACATCTCCATCCTGATCTCATTTACCATGTCCAGGATGTATTTCCCGTTGCTCAGAAGCCCCTGAAATTCGTCCCCCAGCGTGATCAGAAATCTGGACACGATATCCTCTTTATATTTTTCGTTCAATCGGTCCAGGATTCGCTGAAGGCGAATCTGCACTTCTTTTCTGTTTTCAAGGTGTCTGGAATCTTTTATATCGCCTATGACAGCGGCAAAAGAATGTATCGTATTCGAATGATCCATATTTCTCCCTCCTATATCCACAGTATATAGAAGAAAATATGAATAATCAAGATTTATTCATAATTTTATCTATAAATTAAAAATATAGATAAAATTATGAATAAATTATTTTCACTCCAGATTAGCCATAAATAATTCGTAAAAGTCATCCTCCCCGGCGATCATGGGAGAGTTCTCCCCGCCGCCGTTGGTGCTCCGCTTCATCGCCACGTGAAATTCCTCTCCCGCGCACACGAGCTCCATCTCGTAAATCTCATATCCAAGTTTGCGGCACAGCCGGCAGAACGCGCTGAGAGGATCTTTTTCATTTCTTGTTGCAAGAAGCTTTTCTCTGATGTCCTGCTCGCGCAGCGCCCGGTTCTGTAATTCATCCAGCATCTCTATAATATTTGACATTATATTCTCCTTTCTCTGATCCTTCACCCGGCGTGCTGTCGGTCAGGACCAAACCTGTAAAATACGTAAAATGACAGAATAACCGTCAGAATATCCGCTGTCAACTGTGACCAGGCAATCCCGACATTCAGCGGGAAACGTTCCACTTTGAGCACGATCCCGATCGCTGCCAGTGCAAGATCATGATAGGATACCATCAGCTTATCGATCACCACATAATCCAGGTCAAACAGAAATGTGGAAATCGCTGACGGAATGCCAACTGCAGACACAGAAAGAATGCTCTTTTTCTCCGACGTCTTCCTGATCCGTTTTTGTTACTTTTTCCATTTTATCATCTCGAATTAAATATCTCTGCTACGTATCAATTCAATCGTATCATATTAAACTGTCTGTCACAAGTTTTACTTATGACAATGACTTCAGCCTTCTTCCCGTTGCGATATACACCACTCCCGCCAGCGGCATCGTCACCATCAGTACCGGATAAAACCAGCCGATATCCAGCCCGCCGTACAGCGCCCCTCCGATCAGCGGTCCCAGCGTCATCCCCAGATCAAGACCGATATAATAGGTACTGTTGGCAAGCCCCCTCTTCTCTTTTCCCGCAAGAAGGATTGCCGTGGACTGGCACACAGAGCTCATGACCCCGTACCCGCCCGCAAGGAAGCACGAGGCGAGAAGCATAACGGCATTGTTCTTCATTACGGTCAGAAACAGGATCGCCAAAAGCTCGCTCAGTGCACTCACCAGCAGGAAGACATGAAAAGGCAGTTTGTCAAACAGCTTGCGCAGAGACAGGCGCAGCACGATCAGTACGACCGCATATGCCGGGAAAAACAGGCTCACTGAGACGTTCAGTCCCCTGACCTCCGCATAAGTCACAAGAAATGACTGAGTCGCGCAGTACGGGATCGCGAACAGCATGATGATCAGCGCGATCGGGATCACCTTGACATCGATCAGCTCCAGCCTCCTTTTCTGTTTTTCATCCGCAGATCCCCTTCCAGTATTTTCTGCTTCAGCCCTTTCTGCGTCAGCTCTTTCTGTGTCATTCCTTTCTTCTCCAGTATTCTCCGGCTCCCCCTTATCGCCTGTAAACCGGATCACAACAATGATTGCCAGTGAGAATATAAGAGCAATGACAAAGGAGACCCTGTATCCGAATGTCTGATAAGCGCTTACGCCGATCGCCGGCGCAGCCGCCATGGCAAGGGCATTCATTGTTCCGTATACTCCCATGCCTGAACCGATCTTTTCTTTTGGCAGCATATTGGACATCCAGGTCGCCATACATACCGAGCAGCATGCAAACCCGAATCCGTTGATGATTCTTGCAATGATGACAACAATTTCATTTGGCGCAAAAATATATCCCACACACGCTGCTGTCATGAATACTGCCCCTATAAACGAGAGCTTATATTTACTGATCCTGTCCGCCAGATTTCCCGCGATCGGACGGCAGAGCAGGGACACAAGATTCATCAGGCCCCCGACGAGCCCCATCAGGGCGGCAGAGGCGCCGATACTCTCTGTAAATCCGGTGATCAGCGGCGTCACCAGCATGGGGCTCGCCATATAGAAAAAGGTGGCTGCCAGCACAAGGATAATGTCTTTGGAATATACTTTCTGTCTCATGGATAATTACCCTTCCCTTCCTTTTCTAACCTATTCTTTTCCCGAATCTTTGTTTTATTCCATGTTTCTCGGTTTTCTTCCCATCTCCCAGAATGACACCGCGCTTGCCGCCGCCACGTTCAGGGAGTCCACGCCATGAGACATAGGAATCTTGACCGTATGATCGCTCAGTGCGATCGTCCTGTCACAGAGCCCTTCTCCCTCTGTTCCAAGTATGACGGCAAGTTTCTCCGCATCTCTCAGTCTCCTGTCGTCAATGTCCACTGACTCGTCATGAAGCGCCATGGATGCAGTCTTAAATCCCAGCTCTTTTAAATATCTCATTCCCTCATCCGGCCATACCCCGGACTCCTGTTCCCGGAGAAATGTCCACGGGATCTGAAACACAGTTCCCATGCTCACGCGCGCTGCCCTGCGGTACAGAGGATTGCTGCATCCGGGTGTAAGAAGCACTGCGTCCATATTGAGCGCCGCGGCAGAGCGCATGATCGCGCCTATATTCGTGGGGTTCATCACATTTTCCAGGACAGCGATACGTCTCGCACCGGAGCAGATCTCCGCCGCATTAGGGAGCTCTCTTCTCCGCATGGCACAGAGCATTCCCCGCGTCAGCTTATATCCGGTAAGCTGCGCCAGCACGTCAAACTCCGCCGTATAAACAGGTATATCAGGACATCTGTCCAGGACCGGCTTTGCCTCACCTTCTATCTGTCTCTGCTCCACAAGAAATGATACAGGCTCATATCCTGCATCCAGCGCCCTTCCGATTACTTTTGGGCTTTCCGCAATAAACATCCCCTCCTGCGGATTATCTTTATTCAGAAGCTGTGCCTCTGTCAGCCGGGCATAAACATCCAGCTCCGGCGCTTGAAAATCTGTGATCACTATAATTCTATTCTTCATCGTTTTTCTTCTTTCTCATCATTTTACTTAACAAGGATATACCTTTCCGCCCGCAAATACAAGAGACCCAGCTGCAGTAAGTATGTTCGTGCGGGTTTCCGAACAATGGGGGCTGAACTGTTACAATATAGTCAGTTTCCTCCCTGATACTCTTTAAAATACGCAGGAACCCGTTTATAATAGTATTCTGTACGAAAGGAGTAATTTAACCATGCAGTATACAGTGCCCCATTATTATAAAAAATTCAGATGTATCGCCGGAGAATGTCCGGACACCTGCTGCGCCGGGTGGCAGATCCAGATTGATCCTGCATCTCTGCGAAAATATAAAAAAACTAAAGGACCTCTGGGAAGCCGCCTTAAGAATGAGATCAACTGGAAGGAGGGCTGTTTCCGGCAGTATGGCGGGAGATGCGCTTTCCTGAATGAGGGCGATCTCTGCGACCTTTATCTGGAAGGCGGAGGAGAGCGGGCGTTCTGCCGGACATGCCGCACCTATCCGAGACATATCGAAGAATTTGAAGGACTTCGGGAGATCTCACTTTCCCTCTCCTGCCCGGCTGCCACGGATCTGATCTTAAACTGCAGGGAGCCGATCCGTTTCCTTCATGCGGAGGATGAGAAAGAGGATGAACCGTACGAAGACTTTGACTTTTTCCTGTTTACAAAACTCGAAGATGCACGAAGCCTGATCCTGCGTATCCTTCAGGACCGAACGCATACTTTCAGCGTCAGGGCGGCTGCAGCCCTTTCCCTTGCCCATGACCTTCAGCAGCGGATCGACAAAAACGCGCTCTTCGAAGCAGACAGCCTGTTTGACAGATATTCCTCTCCCGGCATGTGGACCTGGTTTGAATCCCGGCTCTCGGCACTGAAACTCTCAGAAGACTATGCTGAAAGGAGGCGCGCGGCAGAGAATGCTCTCTTTTCCATCCTCGATCGCCTGGAGGTGCTCCGGGATGACTGGAAGCCTTACCTTGACGATGCGCGCAGGACATTAAAAAACGCCCCTGCCTTCCAAAGAGAGGAGGAACGTTCTTTTTCAGAACTGTTTACCGAACAGACGGCAGAACAGCTTCTTGTCTATTTTGTATTTACTTATTTCTGCGGCGCAGTCTACAATGCAAATGCCTATGGGAAAATGAAATTCTCATTCGCAGGCATGATCCTCATCCGCGAACTTGTGCGGGCGGAATGGCTCCGAAACCCGGATATCACAAGGGAAACCATCCTGCGCACGGCATGCCGGTACGCCCGGGAAGTGGAGCATTCAGACAAGAACAAATTCCTCATGGAAGAACTGCTTGACGATGAGGACCTCTTTGGGCTGGAAGAGCTGTTTTCCATTCTCTAGGCTGCTCCCTGTACTGCACGTCTCCATGCTTTCTGTCACTATACAGTACGTGTCGTCCACTTGGAGCAGTCCCAAACCTCATGCACGATATCCCGGTAAAATTCCGGTTCGTGGCAGATAAGGAGCACGGTCCCCCGGTACTCATTGAGCGCCTGCTTCAGTGCTTCTTTAGCGTCTGTATCCAGGTGGTTCGTGGGCTCGTCCAGCATGAGCACATTGGTCTCTTTGTTGATCAGCTTGCACAGGCGTACTTTTGCCTGCTCTCCACCGCTTAAGACCCGCACCTGGCTCTCGATGTGTTTGGTGGTGAGCCCGCATTTTGCCAGGGCGGACCGGACTTCATACTGCGTAAATGACGGAAACTCATTCCATATCTCCTCGATGCAGGTGGATGTATTCTTACCGTCTCCCTCCTGCTCAAAATATCCCACCGAAATATTCTGTCCCAGCTCGCATGTTCCTTTCAATGGTTTTACAAGTCCCAGAATGCTGCGGATGAGCGTAGTCTTTCCGATCCCGTTGGCTCCGGTCAAAGCAATCTTCTGCCCTCGCTCAAGGGACAGGTTCAGAGGGCTTGACAGAGGCTCGTCATAGCCGATCACAAAATCTTTTGTCTCAAAGATGTATTTCCCCGGCGTCTTTCCCATTTTAAAATGAAATTCCGGTTTCGGGCGCTCCGCGGCAAGCTCGATCACATCCATCTTGTCCAGCTTCTTCTGTCTGGACATCGCCATATTTCTCGTGGAAACACGCGCCTTGTTCCTCGCCACAAAATCCTTAAGCTGGCTGATCTCCTGCTGCTGCCTCTTGTACGCCGCTTCAAGCTGCGCCTTTTTGACCTCATACACTCTCTGGAAATCATCATAATTTCCGACGTAACGGTCCAGACTCTGATTCTCCATATGATAGATAATATTCACCACGTCATTGAGGAAGGGAATATCATGGGAGATCAGGACAAATGCATTCTCATATTCTGTCAGATAACGCTTCAGCCAGCTGATATGCTCTTCATCCAGATAGTTTGTAGGCTCGTCCAGAAGAAGGATATCCGGTTTCTCCAAAAGCAGCTTCCCGAGAAGTATCCGGGTGCGCTGCCCGCCGCTTAAGTCCGTCACATCCCGGTCCAGCCCGAGATCCAGCAGTCCCAGCGCCCGGGCGACCTCCTCCACCTTTGCATCGATCACATAGAAATCATGCATGGTCAGAGTATCCTGGATCGTCCCAAGCTCTTCCATCATCGTCTCCATCTCATCCGGATCCGCACTGCCAAGCCTGTCGCAGATCCCGTTCATCTTCTCCTCCAGTTCAAACAGCCATGAGAATGCTGATTTCAGAGCATCACGCACTGTCATTCCTTTCTCAAGCGCCGCATGTTGATCCAGATATCCGACGCGGACATTTTTCGCCCACTCTATCTTGCCTGCGTCAGGCTCTGTCTTTCCGGTCACAATCTTAAAGAAGGTCGATTTTCCTTCGCCGTTTGCGCCGACCAGACCGATATGCTCGCCTCTCAGCAGGCGGAACGAAACATCTTCAAAGATCGCCCGATCCCCAAAGCCATGTGACAAGTGTTCCACATTTAATATGCTCATCTTAAATAAACTCCTTTGTTGATTTCCCGGATCACTCCTCCGTATTTCTCCCGCGAAGTCTCAAATAATAGAATCTCAGCTTTTCAACAAGTACTGTCAGATACCGCAGTACAGGTTCCGTGGCAATGGCAAACACAACAAACAGCATCACGCATTCCATAGTCATGCCTGTGATAGCGAACAGATCCTTAAGGAAGATACTGCAGAACAGAAGTCCCACGATACAGCCGCCCAGGATACCCACACGTATCTTATTCATAGGAGCGCTGATCTTATACAGGATCATAAATCCGACGATCGCAAGCAGCATGGTTGCCGCCGTGGAAATGTCCGTAGAATTTACCCCGAACGTACGCCCGAAGATTACAAGGGCGCCTACCGCAAGCGCGTCTGTCACTGCAGCAGGAAGCGCCTTTAAGAATACGTTTGTGAGAAAATGTCCCTTGATAATATTCTTGTTCGGCTCCAGTGCAAGGAAAAACGCCGGTACACCGATCGTGAACATACTGATCAGCGAGATCTGGGACGGTTCCAGCGGATAAGTAAACATAAACACCACAGACAGCAGGCTTAACAGGAATGAAAAAATATTTTTCACGAGAAACAGGCTGGCTGAGCGCTGAATGTTATTGACTACTCTTCTTCCTTCCAGCACTACCTGCGGCATACATGAGAAATCCGATTCAAGGAGCACAAGCTGGGACGCCTGCGCCGCCGCTTCGCTTCCCGATGCCATAGCAATACTGCAATCCGCGTCTTTGAGGGCAAGGACATCGTTGACTCCATCCCCGGTCATCGCCACTGTATGTCCAGCCTCCTTCAGCACACGGACAAATTTTCTCTTCTGATTTGGCGTAACGCGTCCGAACACCGTGTTCTTCAGCACCGCCTTTCGCAGGTCTTCCTCTGTCTCCAGCTCAGAGGCGTCTATATATTTTTCTGCGTTTTTTATACCCGCCTGCTTCGCCACATTGGATACTGTCACAGGATTATCGCCGGAAATGACTTTCACCTCAACGCCTTGTTCCGCAAAATACTCAAAAGTCTCCTTTGCTGCCTCCCGGATCGGATTTGCGAGAAGAACAAATCCAAGAGGCGTAATGCCGTGATCCAGCGGCTTCCCGTCTATCACTCCGTCATATGTGCCGAACACAAGAACACGCGCTCCTGAAGATGCATGTTCGGTGATCTCCTCCGCATAGTCCCCGTATTTTTCTTTCAGGACAAACTCAGGGGCTCCCAGCACATAAGCTCCATCCTCAAAGGTAACGCTGCTGTATTTCGTTGCTGAAGAAAATCCGGTCTTTGCGACGGCTTCTTTCCCTGATGACACAGTGAAATATTCTTTTATCGCTGCCATAGTAATATTGTCCTTGGTCATAGCAGCGGCAAAGTCCCCGATCAATGTGCGCAGCGGCTCCATCTCTTCTTCATCGTACTCTTCCGTCTCGACCACATCCTGTACTTTCATTGTATTTTCCGTGATCGTCCCGGTCTTGTCCACACACAGCACATCCACGCGGGCTAAAGTCTCGATGCATTTCATATCGTGGAGAAGCACCTTTTTCTGTGCAAGGCGTACAGCGCTCACCGCAAGAGCCACGCTTGCCAGAAGGTAAAGTCCCTCCGGGATCATGCCGATGACCGCTGCGATCATGGAGGTGACACTTTCGCGGAAACCGTCATGCTGGATAAAAAATGCCTGTGAAAACAGCACAAGTCCGATCGGAATGATCGCCACACCCACGCATTTTACCAGCTTGTCCAGAGAACGGATCATTTCTGACTGCTCTCCCTCCTGCATTTCTTTTGCCTGGAGCGTAAGCTTTGAGATATAAGAATCCTCTCCTACCTTGTCAAGCCGTGCATGGCACTGTCCGGACACAATAAAACTTCCGGACATCAGCTTATCCCCTCTTCGCTTTGTAATCTCGTCCGCCTCACCGGTAAGGAGGGACTCATTGACCTGTACTTCTCCCGCTGAAACTACAGCATCCGCACAGACCTGGCTGCCCGCCTTAAAAATCACAATATCATCCAGAACCAGCTCCTCTGCATCGATCATAGACCGTTTCCCATCGCGGACCACAGCCGCGTGAGGGGCGTTGAGCATAGTAAGCTTGTCGAGAACCTGTTTTGCCCTGACCTCCTGCACGATTCCGATCAGCGTATTGGCAATGATGACCGGAAGGAAAGTCAGATCCCGGAAGGAGCCTACCAGACACAACAGCACAGCCAGCACAACAAATATCAGGTTAAAATATGTAAAGACATTTTCGCGGACAATATCTCTGGTCGTCTTAGACGGCGGTTCGACAGATCTGTTCATCCAGCCGTGCAGACGGTGTTCCTGAACCTGCCGGCTGGTCAGTCCTTTCCGGTAATCCGGATCGTATCTTGTTGTCGGTATCCTTCTGTCCCTTCTCGTCTCCCGCTCTGCTGTCCTTTGTGCTCTTAGTGCCATATCCGTCAAAACCCCTTTTTCTTTTCTGTATCTTGTTGTCGGCCGCTCATTTATCACTCGTTCGTTTTCTGGATATTTTCAGCCTCAATATACTCCCTGCGGCTCAATATACTCATAAACTCTTCACCGGTGATCGTCTCTTTCTCATAGAGATATTTTGCCAGCTCGTGCAGTTTTCCGATATTGTCTTTCAAAAGCTGCATTGCTTTATCATAAGATTTCTTAACTGTATCCACGACCATATCATCGATCTCAGCCGCAGTATCCGGCGAACAGCTCAGACTGCTGTCTCCGCCCAGATATGCGTTAGACTGTGTCTCCAGGGCTACCATACCGAACTTATCGCTCATGCCATATCTGGTGATCATAGCCCTTGTCAGCTTTGTTGCCTGCTCGATATCATTGGACGCCCCCGTAGTGATGGAATGGAAAATCAATTCCTCGGCACATCTTCCTCCGGTCAAAGTTGCGATCTTGTTCTCAAGCTCTTCCTTTGACATCAGATTTTTCTCATCTTCCTCCACCTGCATAGTATAGCCGAGAGCGCCGGAAGTTCTCGGGATGATAGTGATTTTTGTCACAGGCGCGGAATTTGTCTGAAGCGCCGCTACAAGCGCATGACCGATTTCATGGTAAGATACGATCAGCTTCTCTTTATTGGAGAGTACGCGGTTCTTTTTCTGATATCCTGCAATGACAGTCTCAATACTTTCTTCCAGGTCAGCCTGGGTAACGAACTTTCTGTTCTCCCTTACTGCCCTTAGGGCAGCCTCATTTACCATGTTTGCAAGCTCTGCGCCGGAAGCGCCGGAAGCCGCTCTGGCAATAGCATTAAAATCTACATTGTCACTCAGTCGGACCTTGCGCGCATGCACTTTCAGGATTTCTTCCCTTCCTTTCAGATCCGGAAGCTCTACGGGGATCCTCCGGTCAAACCGGCCCGGACGCAGAAGCGCGGGATCAAGGCTGTCCGGACGGTTAGTAGCCGCCAGGATAACGACTCCCTTAGACGCGTCAAATCCATCCATCTCTGTCAGAAGCTGATTCAATGTCTGCTCACGTTCATCATTTCCTGAAAATCCCTGTCCGTCTCTCTTCTTTCCGATCGTATCGATCTCATCGATAAATACGATACAGGGAGCTTTTTCATTTGCCTGCTTGAAGAGGTCGCGCACCTTAGACGCTCCCATACCCACGAACATCTCTACGAATTCAGAGCCTGAGATCGAGAAAAACGGTACATGCGCCTCGCCTGCCACAGCTTTCGCCAGAAGCGTCTTTCCGGTTCCCGGAGGACCCACCAGCAGCGCCCCTTTCGGGCACACAGCTCCGATCTCCTGATATTTCTGCGGATTGTGCAGGAAATCAACAATCTCTGTCAGAAGCTCCTTTGCTTCATCCTCGCCTGCCACGTCATTAAAAGTAATCCCCGTGGTAGACTGCACATACACTTTTGCATTGCTCTTTCCGAACTGCATAAACGGGTTGCCTCCGCCCCCGCCTCCCATCTTCTTCATCATCTGCCTTGCCAGAAGCTGTCCGAGCCCCCAGAAGATCAGAAGCGGCAGGACCCAGCTTAACAGAAAGCTAAGGATCGGATTCATAGGCTCCTGTGCCACTTTGCCGAATTTACATCCTGCTTCATCAAGACGGTTTACAAGATCCGGATCTTCAAACGCCGTAGTTTCATAATATTTAGGCTGACTGGACTTATCAGTAAAATAGATCGTATCTCCATTCAGCTCTACGGTCGCAATCTGTTTTTCTTCGATCATATCAAGAAATGTGCCGTAATCTACTTCCTCAATATTCCTGCCCGCAATCCTCGGAACGAGAAGGAAATTGAGGAGGATCAGCACGACCACAGCGATCAGATAGTAAAAGATCAGTGGTTTTTTAGGTTTCTGTACTTGTTTCATGAATGCCTCCTTTGTTTTATATCCAAACAGTTTCTCTGTTCCGCCCTCATTTTTGCTCCATATCATTTCAGCGCCGGCATACGGAAGGAACAGTGCTCCCCCCTGTACACTGACGCTGTTGTCACCTTTTACTCTATTTCTGATATCACTTATCTGCTTTTCTTTAAAGCCATGCGGATTCCTTTCATGATCTGTATGATCGGGATATTCGCAGCGGCAAGTCCATATACGATAAACAGCTGGCCAAGCGTAAGCGTCTGTACTTTAAATACATTGTGCAGTCCGGGAATCATGACAACACCTGTGATCAATACGATGCCAAGCACAAATGCGCCGATCAGCCACTTGTTATTAACCACTTTTCTCGTAAATACGACCGGGCGGTCTGATTTACAGTTGAATCCGTGGAACAGCCTTGCGGAACACAGCGTTGCAAACGCCATAGTCATTCCGAGCAGCTCATTTCCACCATTGTATCCGATCATAAATGCGATCATCGTTGTCACCGCAATGGAGAGACCTTCTGTTCCGATCTTGATAAGGAAATCCTTTGTCAGGATGGACTCGTTCATCGGTCTCGGCTTTTCTTTCATTACATCCTTAGAACCGGGCTCTAATCCCAGCGCGATAGCCGGAAGGCTGTCTGTCAGCAGGTTGATAAAGAGCAGATGCACCGGCGCGAACGGAACCGGCAGAGCCATGATGGATGCATAGAGTACAGCCAGTATCGCACCGAAATTGCCGGACAGCAGGAACTGGATCGAACTTTTGATATTACGGTAAATATTTCTTCCGTTCTCCACTGCCTTCACGATCGTTGCGAAGTTATCGTCTGTAAGGACCATAGCCGCGGCATCCTTGGACACCTCGCTTCCTGTGATGCCCATGGCGACACCGATATCCGCCTGTTTCAGCGCAGGAGCGTCATTAACACCGTCTCCCGTCATGGACACGATATTTCCCTTCTCCTGCCATGCGCGGACGATACGGATCTTATGCTCCGGTGACACACGCGCATATACAGAGATTCCCTCTACGAAATCTTTCAGTTCTTCGTCTGACATCTTATCAATCTCAGCACCTTCACATGCCTCGGATTCATCTTCCAGGATCCCGATCCGCTTTGCGATCGCGGCTGCGGTCACCTTGTGGTCGCCGGTGATCATGATAGGACGGATTCCGGCACTCTTACATTCAGCTACAGCAGCTTTTGATTCTTCACGCGGCGGATCCATCATTGCAATGAGTCCGAGGAATGTAAGATTATATTCATCGTCAAGAGTAAGTTCCAGCTCGTCAGATACCACTTTATAGGCAAATGCGAGAACACGCAGTCCCTGTCTGGAGAATGCCTGGTTCTGAGCTTCGATATTCGCTCTGTCACGTGCTGTCATCGGGCGTACCTCGGAGCCGATCTGGATCTGATCCATACGGTCTAAAAGCACATCTACCGCACCCTTTACGATCATCGTAGGCACGCCTTCCATTGTATGCTTTGTTGACATTAACTTTCTGTCACTGTCAAACGGATTTTCACTCTCGCGGGGATACTTTTCGCGTACAGCTTCCGGGTCAAGTCCGAGACGGCTTCCCAGATTGATAAGGGCAGTCTCTGTCGGATCTCCTATTTCAACCCCATCTGTGATCTTTGAATCATTACAGAGCATGCTTCCGATGAGCAGCCTGCTCTGGGACGGATCATTTAAATCGATTCCGTCAGCCTTAATACAGACCTCATCCACATAGTAGTCTTCTACTGTCATCTTATTCTGCGTCAGTGTTCCTGTCTTATCTGAGCAGATGATCGAAACGCTTCCGAGACCTTCTACAGCCTGGAGCTTTCTCATGATCGCATGTTCTCTTGCCATCTTCTGCGTACCGAAAGAAAGGACGATCGTGACGATCGAGCTGAGCGCCTCCGGAATAGCGGCAACTGCAAGCGCCACTGCAAAGAGGAATGCATCCCCGATATTATCCCCTCTGAAAATGCTGACTCCAAAGAGTATCGCACAGAACACCAGGATCAGGATGGAGAGCTTCTGTCCGAACTGATCCAGATTGACTTGAAGCGGGGTTCTTTTCTCTGATGTTGTTTTCAAAAGGCTGGCGATCTTTCCTACCTCTGTATCCATTCCGATGCCTGTCACAAGGAACGATCCTCTTCCATATGTCACAAAGCTCCCCGAATAAACCATATTCAGGCGATCGCCCAGCGGGACCTCATCATCCTTGATCGGATCGATATTTTTCTCAACGCCAAGGCTCTCTCCTGTCAGCGCGCTCTCGTCTACCTTCAGGCTCGCGCACTCGATCAGACGTCCGTCTGCCGGGATATAATCGCCTGCGTCCAGCATTACGATATCGCCCACCGTAACGTCTGAGGAAGGAATCTGTACCACATTTCCATTCCTGAGCACCTTTGCCTCCGGTCCCGACAGCTTCTTAAGGCTTGCAAGCGACTGTTCTGCCTTAACAGTCTGCACGGTTCCCAGGATCGCATTCATCGTGATCACGATCAGAATGACCGCGGCACTTTCGATATTCCCCATGAAACCGGATGCAATGGCAGCAATAATAAGGATAATAACAAGGAAGTCCTTATACTGCTCCAGGAAGATCTGAAGGATAGTCTTCTTCTTCCCTTCCACCAGTTCATTCGGTCCGTACTTTTCCTGGTTCGCTCTGACCCGTTCTTCCGTGAGGGGCTCGGTGGAGCCGTTTACTGCTTTCATGGTCTCCTCACTGGAAAGTTGATAGTAGTTTTTCATGTAATCCTCCTCTTCATCCGATGTGAAATAAAAAATGAGACTCCTATTGCACACCGTTGTTATGTAATGCAATAAAAGTCTCACCGTTTAATCGCGATACGGATGAAATGATCATCGTACTGACGTCATCGCAAACGCTTTTGTCAAGCGCCAGTTACTCCCTTTTACCAATCAATAATATAATGGAAATTTGAGGCACTGTCAACGCTTTTTACGCTTTTTTCACAAATACAGAGTTTCCTCTCCATTTTACTCCTCCCCTGTGCTAAACTGTGCATATAGAACCTCATATGAAAAAGACAAAGAAGGATTTTTTAAGGAATTAAAAAGAAAGAATCCAAATATCAAGATGTATATATGAAAAGCAGGATATCTTCATGGATATCCTGCTCAAAGTGCACTTATTAATTATATTTACGTTTTCTAGCAGCTTCAGATTTTTTCTTACGTCTTACGCTTGGCTTTTCGTAGTGTTCCCTTTTGCGGATCTCCTGCTGAATACCAGCCTTAGCGCAGTTTCTTTTGAATCTGCGTAAAGCGCTGTCTAACGTCTCGTTTTCTTTAACGATTACATTTGACATAGTCTCACACCTAACCTCCCCTCCAGCCTTGTATTGTGCATAATACGACTGATCGGGTATTTTTATTGCACTAACAAAGATTATATCATATTTTTTTCTTCCGTCAACTATTTTCCTTAGAAAATCTTATAAAACACATGAATTTCAGCGCTTCCCTGCCCCTTGCAAGGTCAGAACCGCAATATACCGGTCTTATGATCAGCTGATCTGGCTTTCCAGCACTTCTGCCGCTTTTTCCAGGGCATCCGGGATTCCGGCCGGATTCTTGCCGCCTGCCTGTGCCATGTTCGGACGTCCTCCGCCTCCGCCGCCAACGCATCCGGCGATACCCTTCACAAGATTGCCCGCATGTGCTCCCATCTTCATCGCTCCGTCTGTCGCAGTTGCCATGAGGCTGACTTTTCCGTCATTTCCGGATGCAAGCACGACTACGCCTTCGCCCAGCTTCTCTTTGAGCTGGTCTCCCAGATCTCGAAGCCCGTTCATGTCAACGCCGTCAATCTGCGCTGCGAGAAGCTTCACGCCTTTCACTTCTTTCACCTGATCCATCACATCGCCCGCCGCTTCCTGAGCCATTTTGCTCTTTAAGCTTTCGACCTCGCTGTGAAGTGATTTATTTTCCGACATCATATGGCTGATCTTATCGCTGAGATTGTCCGGCGTTGCTTTCAGCAGATGTGCAGCATTCTTTAATTTTTCTTCTATATCTGCATAATACTTCATCAGGCCGTCAGAGGTCAGCGCCTCGATCCTGCGCACGCCTGCAGCGACGCCAGTCTCGGAAATGATCTTGAATGCCATAATCTCAGATGTATTTTTCACATGAGTACCGCCGCAGAACTCAATAGAAAAATCACTCATATTGACCACACGCACGATATCGCCGTACTTCTCACCGAATAACGCCTGTGCGCCGGTCTTCTTCGCCTCTTCAATAGGCATGTTCTTCACGATAACCTGAAGCCCGTTTGAAATCTGCTCGTTTACGATATCCTCTACTTTCTTGAGCTCTTCTGCTGTCATTGCAGAGAAGTGTGTAAAGTCAAAGCGAAGCCTGTCTTCATTCACACTGGATCCAGCCTGCTCAACATGTGTGCCGAGAACGGTACGGAGAGCTTTCTGAAGAAGATGGGTCGCACTGTGGTTTCTGGCAGAGAGCGCTCGTTTCTTTGCGTCTACTTCAAGAAAAACTTTGTCTCCTGCTTTGATCATGCCCTTTGTCATGACACCTACATGCCCGATCTTGCCGCCCAGCAGTTTGATGGTATCTTCGACCTTGAATTCTCCCTCAGCAGTACGGATAAATCCGGTATCAGCCTCCTGTCCGCCGCTTGTCGCATAGAACGGAGTTTCGTTTACAAATATTGTTCCCTTCTGTCCTTCTGAGAGTGCGTCTGCAAGTTCGTCCTCTGTGGTGAGTACGGTTACGTCAGACTCCCATGACAGATTGTCATATCCCACAAATGTGCTCGTCACACTCGGATCAATGGACTCATATACTGTCACGTCAGCTCCCATGTAGTTCGTCACTTCACGAGCATTTCTTGCTGTCGTCCTCTGGACCTCCATGGACGCCTTGAATCCTTCTTCATCTGCGTCCATCCCCTTTTCCTCAAGGATCTCTTTCGTCAGATCCAGCGGGAATCCATAAGTATCATAGAGACGGAATGCATCGTCCCCGTTCAGAGTCTTCTCGCCCTTCGCCTCCATATCTGCGATCATATCAGAAAGGATGCCGAGTCCCTGGTCAATAGTCTTGTTAAACTGTTCTTCCTCTTTAGTGATCACCTTAAGGATGAACTCTTTCTTTTCCTCCAGTTCCGGGTATCCGTCTTTAGATCCTTCAATCACGGTCTGAGCCAATTCCGGAAGGAAGCCTTTGTGGATACCCAGCAGCCTTCCGTGACGGCAGGCGCGTCTTAAGAGACGGCGAAGCACATAACCGCGTCCCTCGTTAGAGGGCATGATACCGTCAGAGATCATAAATGTAACGGAACGGATATGGTCAGTGATCACACGGATAGACACATCAGCATTGTAGTCTTTGCCATATTCTTTTCCGGCAAGTTCGCATACATGATCGCGGAGCGCTTTAAGCGTATCCACATCAAAAATAGAATCCACATCCTGAACAACAGATGCCAGACGCTCCAGCCCCATTCCCGTATCAATGTTTTTCTGCTCGAGCTCGCTGTAATTTCCGTTTCCGTCATTGTCAAACTGGGTGAACACATCATTCCAGATTTCCATATACCGGTCGCAGTCACATCCCACAGTACAGTCCGGTTTGCCGCATCCGTATTTTTCTCCCCGGTCGTAATATACCTCAGAACACGGGCCGCACGGGCCTGAGCCATGCTCCCAGAAATTATCTTCTTTACCAAACTTAAAGATACGATCCGCCGGTATGCCTATCTTTTTGTTCCAGATCTCAAACGCCTCGTCATCGTCCACATATACAGACGGATACAGGCGGTCCGGATCAAGACCGACTGCCTCTGTAAGGAATTCCCATGTCCACTGGATCGCTTCCTCTTTGAAATAGTCTCCAAAAGAAAAGTTTCCGAGCATTTCAAAGAATGTACCGTGACGTGCGGTCTTCCCCACATTTTCGATATCGCCCGTACGGATACATTTCTGGCAGGTTGTCACCCGCTTTCTCGGCGGGATCTCCTGTCCTGTAAAATATGGTTTTAACGGCGCCATTCCCGAATTGATGAGCAGAAGGCTCTTGTCATTGTGCGGCACCAGGGAAAAGCTCTTCAACGCAAGGTGTCCCTTACTCTCAAAGAACTCAAGAAACATTTTTCTAAGCTGGTTTACTCCATATGGCTGCATTGCTATAATCCTCCTCTTTCGCTCCAAAAAGCCTGTTTTATAATATATCACAGCAGGATATATTTGTAAAGCGGACGCCCTGAAAAGAGCGTCCGCCTGAAAAATCTCACATCTCTGGAGCATAATATTATCTTTTATAGCAGGGATCAGATATCTGACCGGTCTGATCCGGCTCCATCTATTTCAGCTCGATCTCCTCAAGTTCCTTCGGCGGGATCGGCTTCGTAGAATTTTTCACAAATGCCGCAAGATTCTTCTTCGCCTTTGCCACCGGGATGTTCGTGCCCGCGCCGGCGATACATCCGCCCGGACAGCCCATGCCCTCGATCAGACATCCATTCATCCTTCCGGCCTTTGCGAGGGCAAGTATCTTCTTACACTCTGAAAGACCTTCCGCATGCTCGATATTGACCTGGACATCCGGATAGTAAGCATTGATACATTTCTCGATTGCCTCAGCCACGCCTCCTGCACAGCCATATCCTCGTCCTGCGCCTGTTGCGTCATGGAAAGAAGATTCTGCTTCATATTTTGTAAGATCAATGCCTTTAGCATCGAACATCGCCTGCAGCTCCTCAAAGGTCACGACAAAGTCCACATCGCTCCTGACAGACCTTCTGGACGCCTCCAGCTTCTTTGACGCGCACGGTCCGATAAAGACGACTTTTGCATTCGGATGCTCCTGTTTGATCGTTCTTGCCGTTGCCACCATCGGCGTCAGTTCCTGTGAAATCTCATCGATCACATCCGGGAAATACTTCTTAGCCAGTACTGCCCAGGACGGACAGCAGGAGGTAAGCAGGAAAGGCAGTTCTCCTGTCACTACTTTTTCCACATAGTGATGCGCCTCGGCGATCGCCCCGATATCCGCGCCCAGCGCCACCTCGTATACCTCGGAAAATCCCAACTCACGCAGCGCCGCCTTGATATTCCTGGGAGTGATGTTATCGCCGAACTGACCCACAAATGCCGGAGCGATCTCCGCAACTACTTTCTCCCCTTCGGACAAAGCTCTTGCAAGCTGGAATATCTGTGATTTATCTGAAATAGCGCCAAACGGGCAGTTTACCATACACATGCCGCAGGAAACACATTTGTCATTGTCGATAAATGCCCTTCCATACTTGTCGGAGGTGATCGCATTCACGCCGCATGCTTTCTGACATGGTCTTTCTTTTTTGGCGATCGCATCATACGGACAGACAGATTTACACCTGCCGCATTTGATACATTTGTCCTGATCGATAAACGACCGTCCGTTCACCATCGAGATGGCGCCTTTCGGACAGACCTCCTGACAGGGATGTGCAAGGCATCCTTTACAGACGTTGCTCACCTCATATTTATTTTCTTCACAGCTTTCACATGCGGAGGGAATCACCTGCATCAGCGGCGGCTCATAATATTTCTCTGAAATATTGCTCGCCTCCACTCCCGCGGTAAGGTGGACCGGTTTGTTCTCCGGACGCAGAGAAAGCCCCATTGCAAGGCGGAGCCTCTCCCTTACGATCGCTCTTGAACGGTAAGTACTCTCACGGTACTTCTCTGTATCGTCATTGACGATCTCATAAGGAATGGCTTCCATATCGTCAAGAAGCGTATCCGCGTCCGCCTTAAATCCCAGCTTTGCCACTTCTGTAAATACACGTCTGCGGATTGCCCTTACCGTTGTGTGTAATCCTCTCATGTTCAACTCCATATCTTTTCTGCTCCTCCTGATCTTCTTTCTACTGTATCCCATGCATTATCTGTGCATAGAGAAGGACTCCTCATCATAATTGCTCAGGTTAGAGTAAATGCCCCTGTCATCTGCTTTCTTAATAAGGGAATCCCTTGATTTCTTTGCAAGCATCTGATCCTTGAAAGAACTCGGACCTCCAACACATCCTCCGTCGCATGCCATACCTTCGATAAAGTCTTCCGGCAGGCGCCCCACTTTCATAAGAAGGAGGGCTTTCTTGCACTCTGCCGCTCCGTTTGCTTTACATACCTTGATATCAATATCATTTCCGGACTCCTTCAGGCTCTCCTGTACCGCTGCTGCCACACCGCCGGAATTTCCGAAGCGTTTTCCGAATACAGATGCTTCCTGGTATGTATCTTCCACAGGCTCCAGCGCCACGTCCTTCGCGCGCATCATGGCGCGGACTTCACTGTAAGTCAGCACATAGTCTGCATTTCCCTCGATCTTCTGATCCACTACCTCAGATTTTTTTGCAAGGCATGGTCCGATAAACACAGTCACAGCCTCCGGGTCTTTTGCCTTGATCAAGCGGGATACCGCGCACATCGGAGAAACCGTCGTTGAAATCGCGCCGCTCAGTTCCGGGAAGTGTCTGCGCACCATGTTTACAAAGCCCGGACAGCAGGATGTCACTTTTTTCTCACCTTTTTCGTGAGCCTCTCTCCACTCTTCCGCCTCATACTTCGCTGTAAGGTCTCCGCCGAGTCCCACCTCTACAAACTCAGTGAATCCAAGCTCAAGCATTGCCTTTCTCCAGCTTGCCATAGTAATCTCCTCACCGAACTGTCCTTCTGTCGCGGGAGCAAGCATCGCATATACTTTTTTACCGGACTTCAGAGCTTTGATCACATCCACGATCCAGGTCTTTGAACCGATCGCGCCGAACGGGCAGCTGTGGATGCATTTTCCGCAGCGGATACATTTTTCCTCATCGATAATAGAAATGCCATACTCATCATAAGAGATCGCATCAACCGGACAGCTGAATTTGCACGGTCTTTTCAGGTAAGCGATGGCATTGTACGGACAGGCGTCAGCGCACTTGCCGCACTCTTTACATTTTGCCGGATCAATATGGGTGCGTGTGCGCCCCGGCTCGATCGCGCCGAATTTACAGGCATTGATACAAGCCTTTCCTATACAGTTCTGGCAGTTCTCCGTAACTATGTAACTGGAGATCGGACAGTCCTCACAAGCTGAGCTGATAACCTGGATCACATTTCCGTCATCAGTGATCCCAGGTGCTTTTCCTTCCGCGAGGCGCACTCTCTGCCTGATAATCTCCCGTTCCTTATAGATACAGCAGCGGAACTGAGCTGTCGGACCCGGTATAAGCTTCAGCGGGATCTCATCCTTTCTCTCTTCCAGTTCTCCGGTAAATGCCAGTCTTGCCACTGCCTCCAGGACATCATGTTTGATCTTGATTACGTTTGCGTCTGCGTACCTCACAATTTTCCCTCCTAACAATCTACCTCTCTCTTGAAGAGCATGCCTGAGTGCATGTCTTCCCTGCCATTAATGATACCATGTATGCGGCAAATTTCCCAGATATATTTTTAACAATCCCCTGTATTATTTTAAGAACAATACAGGGGATCACATGCTGTATATTTATGTATTTTTTAACAGCTCTTCCTTATTCTGCTGTGCCGAATACCTTCTGGGCATAATGGACGGACTGCATGGCATCTTTTCCGTAGAAATCCGCTCCGATCATATCCGCATATTCCTGATTGAGCACTGCTCCTCCGACCATGACGCGGCATTCCGGAGCCTTTTCCCTCAGCTGACGGATCGTCTCCTCCATGCTGACAACTGTCGTTGTCATAAGAGCGCTCAGTCCTGCAAGCGGCGCCTTTTTTTCCAGCACTGTATCCACGATTTTTTCGGGCGGGACATCCTTTCCCAGATCGATCACGTCAAAACTGTAATTTTCCAGCAGTACTTTCACGATATTCTTTCCGATATCATGGATATCTCCTTTGACTGTCGCGATAACAATCGTTCCTTTCTTTTCCTGTACCTCCCCGCTTTTATCCATCTTTTCTTTCAGGACGGCAAACGCGCTCTTTGCGGCTTCTGCGCTCATGAGGAGCTGAGGAAGGAAAACTGTTCCCTTTTCAAATCCGTCCCCCACCCTGTTCAGCGCAGGGATCAATTCTTCATTGATGATATCCAGAGGCGCTTTTTCCTCTGTCAGCTGCAGAGTAATGGAATGTGCGTCATCCCTGAGTCCTTTTTCGATCGCCGCGGCAAGGTGCATTCCCGGAGTGTTCCCCTCCGGTCCGTGAGCCGGCGTCCCCGGTTTCCCAGCGGGAACACCGGCGGGGGCATTACTGTATCTGCTGATGTATCGTTCGCAGTTGGGATCAAAATCCATCAGTGCGTGATAGGCATACCATGCTTTCATCATATCCTCGGAAGACGGGTTAATGATTCCCGCACTCAGTCCGTTCATCATGGCCATTGTATAGAAGGCGGAGTTAATGACAGGTCGGCTCGGAAGTCCAAAGGAAATATTGGATACTCCAAGTACAGTGTTCACCTTCACCTCGTCCCGCAGACGACGCAGCGTTTCCAGCGTCACCTTCGCGCCTTCCGGCTCGGAACTGATCGTCATGGCAAGCGCATCGATCACAATATCTTTCTTTTTGATCCCATATTTTCCTGCCTCGGCTATGATCTTCTCAGCGATACGGATACGTCCGTCTGCATCAGCCGGTATTCCTTCTTCATCCAGCGTAAGCCCGATGACTACGCCTCCGTATTTTCGGATAAGAGGAAATACGCTGTCCATAGACTCCTGCTTCCCGCTGACAGAATTAACCATTGCCTTTCCGTTATATATGCGCAGCGCCCGCTCCATTGCCTGAATATCCACTGTGTCGATCTGGAGCGGCAGATTGACCACGCTCTGAATCTCCTGCACCGCTTCTTCCATAAGCGCCGGTTCATCGATATCCGGAAGTCCAACATTTACATCCAGGATATGCGCCCCGTTATCCTGCTGTGTGATTGCTTCTCTCAGGATATAATCCAGGTCGTGCTCTTTGAGCGCCTGTTTAAAACGTTTCTTACCCGTCGGATTGATCCTTTCTCCGATAATCTTAGACCCGTGTCTTTCCTCTGTCCGGTTTCCGAGAAATACGCTCTTTCCGTAGGAAGATACGACAGTATATTCTTTCTCGGCTGCAGGAAGCGGCTGAAGCCCCCGGCACGCGTCCTTCATTGCACGGATATGTTCCGGAGTAGTGCCGCAGCAGCCTCCGATTACCGAAGCCCCCATGTTCGTAATCTTTTTCATCAAATATGCAAACTCCTCCGGCAGCACATCATAACACGTCCTCCCATCTCTCTGCTGAGGGAGACCGGCGTTAGGCTTCACGATCACTGGCAGTGAAGAATATCGGAGCATCTCCTCAAGCACAGGGAGCATCTGCTCCGGCCCCATACCGCAGTTGATCCCCAGGGCATCCACCCGGAGTCCTTCCAGAAGGGCAACAACAGACGGGACGTCTGCTCCTGTAAGGAGCTTGCGCCTCTCATCAAAAATAGCCGTGGCAAATACAGGAAGCGAAGTGTTTTCCTTCGCCGCGAGCACGGCTGCCTTCAGCTCGTAAGTGTCACTCATGGTCTCAATATGGATGAGGTCTGCACCCGCCTTTTCTGCTATGACCATAACTTCCCTGAAAGCTTCGTATGCAGTCTCAAAATCCAGATCCCCCATCGGTTTTAAAAGCTTCCCCGTAGGTCCTACGTCAAGCGCGGTATAGATCCTCCTGTCATCACCCGCTTCCCGGATCGCCGCTTTTACATGATCTATTGCCGATTCCACGATCTCTTTTAATGAACATCGCTCATCATGGAATTTTAACGCATTCGCCCCGAACGTGTTTGTAAGGACGATGTCGCTTCCTGCTTCAATATACCGCCTGTGTATCTCCCTGATCACCTCCGGATGTTCCAGGTTCCAGGTCTCCGGCAGCTCTCCGGGAGCAAGCCCTTTCTCCTGGAGCAGCGTGCCCATCCCGCCGTCAAAATATAAAATTTCTTTCCCTAGTCTGTCTCTGAGCATATTTCTGTCCTTCCTCCGTTATCTCTCATCTTCTGTACTCGCAGTCTTTCTTTCCGCACGCTTCACATCCCTCAATCGGGCACCGCTCCTTTACCGGACTCGCACCGATCAAAGCAGTGACTGATTTTGCAGGCGTCATCATACAGCTTTCCGTCATGGTAAGCCCGATCTTCTTTGCACAGTCCAGCATCCGCATAAGAGGCTCCTGATACTGAATATCAAAATCTCCGTAGCCCGGACTGAATCTCGGTCTCAGATAGAGGTGCTGTTTCTCCAGCTCCCGTCCGATCTTAAGTTGTTCTTCATCACAGTATTCTTCAAGAAGCGCAGCCGCACATGACTGAAGGACCACTGCCTTTGCCATATCTGTAAGGGAAGCCCTCCTGATAAGCATGTCTGTCCCTGCTCCCAGCGTGGCTCCAAAAAGCACTGCTTTTGTACATCCCTTCAGATTCCTGCCCAGACTGGAGCTCCTGATCTCCATACTGCCGATTATGATCCTGCCATCCTCCGTCTGTTCGACATCAAAAATACGGCAGACCGACTTCGGCGCCGCTGTCCGCTCCAACTCAGCGAACGCGTCCTCGATCAGCGCCAAAGTCCTCTCATCTGCCGCATTTCTTCCATATCCCAGATACCGGACGGCTTCCTTTATCCGTCTCTCCATATTGTTTTCCTAAGCCTTTATTATCTCAGATAAATTACCCATGATCGCTGCAGCAACATCCGGCTTATTCATTGTATAGATATGAATATTTTTTACGCCGTTTGCCAGCAGGTCGATGATCTGATCCGTGGCATACGCTATCCCCGCCTGTTTCATTGCTGCCGGAGAACCGCCGAAGCGGTCCAGCATAGCCAGAAATCTCCTCGGGAACACAGTGCCGGAAAGCTCCTGGCTCCGCTTCATCTGTGAAGCGCTCGTGATAGGCATAATACCCGGCAGCACCGGTACCGTGATCCCCGCCTCTCTGATCCTGTAAAGGAAATTATAGTGTATGTCATTGTCAAAGAACATCTGGCTCGTCAGAAAATCGACCCCGCTGTCCACTTTCTGCTTCAGATAACGGATATCATCCTCCTTGTGTTCGTTCTCCACATGGCCCTCCGGATAACATGCCGCGCCGATACAAAAATCTCCATGCTTTCTGATCTCTTCAACGAGCTCACTTGCATAGCGGAAACGGTCTGTATCGGGGAATGTCATCCCTGCGGGAATATCACCGCGAAGCGCAAGGATGTTTTCAATCCCGTGTTCCTTTAAATCTCCGATCACTCTGCGCACTTCTTCTTTTGTAGATGAGGCGCAGGTCAGATGCGCCAGGCTCAGCAGGTGCAGATCGTCTTTGATATGGGAAGCGATCTTCGCTGTATTTTTGCTCGTACCGCCCCCCGCGCCATATGTAACGCTGATAAACGCCGGGTTTAATCCCGCCATAGCGTCTACCGCGGCGATCACCTTGTCAAATCCCTCATCCGTCTTCGGCGGGAATACTTCAAAGGAAATGTGAATGCTGTCTTCTCTCAGTCTGTCGATTATCTTCATCCGGTAAAAATTCTCCTGTTTTCTTCTGTTGTATGTCTATTCGCCGATCAGCTCTTTATAGAGATCCTCATACTGTCCCGCGGAATTCTTCCACGAGAAATCCTGGCTCATGGCGCGCTCCACGATCTTGTTCCAGTCTCTCTTTTTATCGTAATAGATTCTCTCGGCATAACGGACAGTATTCAGCATTTCATGTGCATTGTAATTGCAGAAACTGAAACCTGTTCCGGTCTTTTCGTATTCATTGTACGGCTGTACAGTATCTTTAAGTCCGCCTGTCTCGCGTACGATCGGAAGCGTACCGTAACGCAGGCTCATAAGCTGGCTCAGCCCGCATGGCTCAAACAGCGACGGCATCAGAAAAGCATCGCAGGATGCATAAATCCTGTGGGAAAGCTCATCTGAATAATAGATGTTGGCCGATACCCTTCCCGCATATTTCCATGCAAAATGGCGGAACATATTTTCATATTTCACATCACCTGTTCCAAGTACAACGATCTGAACTGCGTCCTGGCAAAGCTCATCCATAATGTAATCAACCAGGTCAAACCCTTTTTGGTCCGTCAGCCTTGACACCATGCCGATCAGCATGACCTTGGGATCCACATTCAGCCCCAGCTCTTCCTGAAGCGATGTCTTATTGACCGGTTTATTCTTTCTGAAATTTTCAAGATTAAAGTTCTTTGCGATCCTCCAGTCCGTATCCGGATTCCAGTCACTGTAATCCAGACCGTTTACGATACCGCGCAGATCATTCGATCTTGCCGACATCAGTCCGTCCAGACCTTCGCCGTAGAACGGGGTTTTGATCTCGTCTGCATAGCTCTGGCTCACGGTCGTCACTTTATCTGCATATACGATACCGCCTTTCAGCAGATTCGCATCCTTATACGCCTCCATCTTGTCCGGAACGAAATAATACTCCGGAAGTCCCGTAATGCCTCTCACTGTCTTTGTATCCCATACTCCCTGGAATTTCAGGTTATGTATGGTCATCACAGTCTTGATCCCACGGTAGTATTCGCCGAGATATCTGAAATTATCAAGATATACCGGGATCAGACCCGCCTGCCAGTCATGACAGTGGATAAGATCCGGACGGAATCCGATCACCGGAAGAATGCTTAAAACCGCTTTTGAAAAGAACGCAAATTTTTCAATATTCCACCTCGGGTCGCCGTCATACGGGGCAAAGCCGCTGAAATAGTGTTCATTATCGATAAAATAGAAGGTGATGTCATTTAAAACGGTCTTTAAAACTCCGACATACTGATTCTGCCCGGCAATATCCATATAAAAATGAGTCACATACTCCAGCTTTTCCTTCCATTCCTGCTTCATACATGTGTAATTGGGGATCACAACGCGAACATCATACTTCTCTTTGTCAAACTCTTTGGGAAGTGAACCGACAACGTCCGCAAGGCCACCGGTCTTGATAAAAGGCACACACTCTGAAGAAGCAAATAAAATGTTTTTCATAACTTCGATCCTCCATTTTTGCATTAATTGCCGAAAGGCTTATTATTAATGTATATTATACCTTATTTCCTGCATAATGCAACGGTAACCTTTTTAATTCGCCCTGCCCCCATGTTTGTATTCAAGCTGGATCGTATCTGCGATCAGGGCGATAAATTCGGAATTCGTCGGTTTTCCCTTCCCAGTGCTCACCGTATATCCGAACAATTCATCAAGGGTGTCCAGTTTTCCCCGGCTCCATGCCACCTCGATCGCATGCCGGATGGCACGTTCAACACGGCTGGATGTAGTCTGATATTTCTTTGCCACTGTCGGATAAAGAATCTTTGTGATAGCATTCAGCACATCCATATCGTTCACAGCCATTATGATCGCATCGCGCAGATAATGATATCCCTTGATATGCGCCGGGATTCCGATCTCATGCAGCATATTTGTCACCCGGTTTTCAAGGCTTCCCGCCTGAGTATTCTCACCTGTCCTGCTCTCCTCTTTTCTGTCACATCCCCGGAACATTTTTCTAACCGATTTTATCCTGTCCAGAAGCATATCATTATTGAACGGCTTCATGACATAGTAATTCGCACCTTTATTGAAGGCGTCTTCTGTTATTCTTTCCTGCCCAACTGCCGTGATAACGATAAAATAAGGTCTCTTGCTGCCCGGCTGAGCCTGATTGACCTGTTCCATCACAGTCAGTCCGTCCATTTTCGGCATGATCAGATCAAGAAGTACAACATCAGGCTGACTTTCCTTGATGATCTGACACATCTCCTCACCATTTTTTGCCTTGCCGACCAGCTCCAGATCTTTGTCAGTGCTGATGATATCGCCGAGCAGGTCGAGGATCTTCTGGTTATCGTCGGCTATGGCAACACTCAAATGTTCCATCCTCTTCTCTCCTTTAGACCTGAGAAGCTTCCTTGAAACGCCACTCGATTATTATATATTGTGTCAGATTGCGGAATCAAGGAGATTTTGTAGCACTAATTCGACATGATTTTCGACATTTCAGTTTATTCGACCTGATTCAGCATATTCTCTATAAATATGCCATATCCCATTGTCGAATCCTGCACGAACACATGAGTGACCGCTCCGATCAGTTTTCCGTTCTGAATGATCGGGCTCCCGCTCATTCCCTGGATGATCCCCCCGGTCTTTTCAAGCAGTTCAGGGTCTGTCACGCGGATCACCAAGCCTTTATTTATCTCTGCTCCCGACACGTCGATATCTGTCACCTGAATCTCGTACTCTTTCAATTCATTGTCGATAAAACACCGGATCGTCGCCGGACCTGTCACGATTTCCTCTTTCCGGGCTGTCTCAATAGGGATCTGATCTTCAAACAATTCATCGATTTTGTCTATAGAGCCGTAAATCCCTGCCTCTGTATTTTTGTCAATTTTCCCCAGCACATTATAATTATTATACACTATGATCCCTTCCATACTTCCCGGCGAGCCGTCAGTGCCCCGGATAATATCCTGTATGCTGGTCCGGTATACAGTTCCGTCCGAAATCGACATGAGTACGCTTGTGTCGGTATCGTGGATGCCGTGTCCCAGTGCCCCAAACCGGCTCTGATCAGTGAGAAATGTGACTGTCCCAAGTCCCTGGACATTGTCTCTTACCCAGATTCCCAGCCGGTATTCATCCGGCGCGTACTCTACAGGATCTAATTTTATATCCATTATTTCATCACCTCGGCGGATCGTAAGAATGACCTTGCCTCCGGATATTTCTTCCACTGCTTCCAGCAGTTCTCTTTTACCGCTGATCTCCCGGTGGTCCACCGCTGTGATATAATCGCCCGAACGTACCAGATTTGCTGCCGGCTCATACTCCTTTCCGTCTATACCTTCAATCTGTTCCGTATTAAGCACCATTACCCCGTCTGTCTCCATATAGATGCCGACCGGCATCCCGCCGAGAAGCACCGTGCCTCCGCCTGCTGCTCCTGTACTTGCTTCCGTCTGCTGCAGCGGAATATCTTCTGTTCTTTCCCACGCGCCGTTCCACCCCAATACCAGCGCCGGAACCGCAGCTGCAAGCAGCAAAGACAGATAAAATCTGTATTTCCGGCTTTCCACCACACTTTCACTTCCTTTCTGTTTTAAGGATAATCATCCTTTCTTCGGTAAGAAAAAAGAAACGGATACCTGCGCCGTATCCGTTTCTAGTATGTGTGGCTTTCCGCCTTTTCACACTGGTATTATCTTTCACTCTTTGCCAATTCTTTCATTTCTCTCGCGCTTTCTACGATATGCTCCGTCACGCTTGCTCCGCCGAGGAGCCTTGCAAGTTCTCCTATAGACGCCTCCTCGTCCAGAACCTGGATACTAGTCTGCACGGAATTACCTTCTGCCTCTTTTTTAATTACAAAATGGACATCCGCAGCCGCGGCAATCTGCGGCAGATGCGTAATGCAGATCACCTGACGGCTTTTCCCGATCAGACGCAGCTTTTCTGCCACTCTGCCCGCCGTAATGCCTGAAATTCCCGCATCAATCTCATCAAAAATCAATGTAGGAGTATCTTCTTCATCTGCCAGCACAGCTTTAAGCGCAAGCATAATACGGGAGAGTTCTCCGCCGGACGCAATATTTCCCAAAGCTTTTACCGGTTCTCCCGGATTCACTGCAAGATAAAACTCAGCCTCGTCCCGTCCGTTTGCACTGAATTGTCCGCTGTCTGTGATACGCAGTTCAAGCCTCGTATCCATGAAGTTGAGCTCAGCCATCTGCTCCCGGATTGCCTCCGCAAATTCCGAGGCATATTTTACACGTATCTTGCGAAGCTTGTCCGTCACACTCTCCACTTCAGCCAGAGAGCGTTCCTTTTCTTCTCTGATCTTCTCTCTGTATGAATCATAATCTCTCAGTTCTTCTATTCTTTTCTTTTTTTCTTCGCAATATGCGAGGATCTCATTGACAGAATTGCCGTATTTTGCCTTTAAATGATTGATAAGATTCAGGCGTTCTTCGGTCTCCCTGAACTCATCCTCCGAAAACTCGAAACTTTTTGCATACTCAGAGAGTTCCCGGTTAAAATCATTGAGCAGGCTGTCAACATCCAGAAGCTGGCTGTACAACTGCGCTCCGGTCCCATCAAACTCCGCCGCATCCTGAAAGGAACGGATCGCCCGGCTTAAGCAGTCGCTGGCATTACCGCCCGCATCCTCGCAAGTATAGCGGTATGTCTCTCCCACCGCTTCCGTGATCTTCCTGCTTTCTGTCATCCTCCGGTAAAGTTCTTCAAGCTCTTCATCCTCACCTGGCACAGGGGCAGCCTCTTCGATCTCATTTACTTCAAATTCCGCAAGGGAGAGTTCCCGCCTTCTCCCTTCTTCATCAAGAGAGCAGGCTTCCTCCTTCCGGCAGATTTCCTGATATCGTCGATAGGAATCTCTCATTTTCTCCTTCACAGGGCGGATTTCCTCTCCCGCGTAAAGATCCAGAAGAACCAGATGATTTTTCCGATGGAGGAGGGTTTGATTATCATGCTGTCCGTGGATATCGATCAGCATGCTCGCAGCATCTTTGAGCACTGCCATGCTCACAGTCTCACCGTTGATACGGCTCAAACTTCTGCCCGGCATCAGCCTGCGGCTGAGAGTAACCATATTCCCCTCAGGGAAAATATCCAGAGCTTCCAGTCTCTTTTTCAGTTTTTCATCATCCACGGTAAAGGTAAGTTCAACCAGTCCGCTGTCCGTTCCGTTTCTCAGCATATCCGCACTGTACTTAGCCCCCAGGGCTAGTCCCACCGACCCTAAAAGGATGGATTTTCCCGCACCGGTTTCCCCGGTGAGGATATTGAGTCCAGGTCCGAAGTCCACCTCTGTCTCATCTATAAGAGCCAGGTTTTTCACATGAAGGTTCTGTAACATACTGACACCTATTCTCCTTTTGAAACGATCTTCCTGATCTTGTCCATGACAGCCACTGTGTCTTCCACAGTCCGGATCGCACACATGATCGTATCATCCCCCGCAATACAACCCACAACTTCGTTCCATTTCATAGAGTCTACAGCGACTGCGACCGCCATTGCCATTCCGGATACCGTTTTTATCACCAGGATATTCTGAGCCATGTCCATAGATACATATCCATCCCTGAGGACGCGGATATATTTCTCGCTCATTTCCGGCTCATCCTGCCGGTGCACTACATATTTCTGCTTCCCCGCGCCAACGGACACTTTTGTGAGCTTCAGATCCCGGATATCCCTTGATACCGTTGCCTGTGTCACTTTAAACCCTGCCCTGTTCAGGTATTCTGCCAGTTCTTCCTGGGTCTCAATATCATATTGGCTGATTAGTTCAATGATCTTTGCATGCCGGCTGACTTTCATTTCTTTAATTTCCTTTCATCTTTTTGCGCATGGTTTTCATAAAGCTCTCTCTGCTGAGTTTGATCAGCTTTGCCGTCTGGGCGGCGCGTCTGATACAGACCCTCTCCCCTGTAACAAGCGTGGTCTGTTCCGCTCCGTCAAAGCAGAGAGACACCTGTTCCTGTCTGCCGTAGCGTCCCTCACAGACCTCCACCTCTATGATGTCATCCGCAGAGAGTACAACACTGCTGGTATTAAGCGCATGGGAACAGATAGGAGTGATCACGATCATCTGAGCCGTCGGCTCCACAACAGGACCTCCGGCTGAAAGATTGTATCCTGTGCTTCCGGTCGGAGTTGATAAGATGACCCCGTCCGCCTGATAAGTGTTGAGCAGCGCCCCATTTACATAAATATTGAAGCTGACGATCCGGACCTTTCCCTCTCTCGCCAGAACAATATCGTTCATGGCAATGTCCTTTCTCGAATTGCGGAACGCACCCTCGAGCATCATACGCTCTTCAATATCCGGCTGTCCCCCGAAAAGCCGGTCCAGCGCTCCACGGAAATCCTTCAGTTCCACATCTGCCAGATATCCTAAAGTTCCCAGATTGATCCCCAGCAGAGGAAGGCTGTGTTCCCCGAGATCACGGACCGCCCGGATCAATGTCCCATCGCCTCCGAGCACAAGCCCGCACTGCGCCTCCTCAGGAACCGTCCCGGGTATGATATGCCCTTCTCCATCCTTTTCCGAGAGAAAGCATGTTTTTCCATGATCTTCAATATACTGCCGGATCTCATTCGTGATCGCGTAATCTTTATCTTTGAGTTTATTCGTAATGATATAAAAGCAGTCCATGTCACACCTCTTGATGCCTACTTTGCAAGCTCTTCAAATGCCCGGTCCACCACTGCGTCCGGGTCGATCCCTCTGTTTTCTCCATCAGCTTCTCCGGATTTCTTCAGGTGGATCAGGTATTCGATATTTCCCTCCGGTCCTTTGATAGGCGAGAAATCCAGAGCGCACAGATCAAATCCGATGCCCTGCGCAAAATCCATCACCTTGCGGATTACTTCCCGGTGCGTGCTCTTTTCCCTGACCACTCCCTTTTTCCCGACTTTCTCTCTGCCGGCCTCAAACTGAGGCTTGATCAGCGCAACAATCTGTCCGTCCGCCTTCAGGTAATCCCTGATCGGAACCAGGACTTTTGTCAGAGAGATGAAGGACACATCTATGGAAGAAAAGTCCACAGGCTCGCCGATATCTTCCGGGGTCACATAGCGGATATTTGTCTTTTCCATGCACACCACCCTGGGATCGTTGCGCAGTTTCCAGTCGAGCTGCCCTCTCCCCACATCAATGGCATAGACCTTTTTCGCCCCGTTCTGAAGCATGCAGTCAGTGAATCCTCCTGTAGAAGATCCGACGTCCGTGCACACACAGTCCATTACATCCACATCAAAATTGGCAAGAGCCTTTTCCAGCTTCAGCCCGCCCCTGCTTACATAGGGAAGTGCATGTCCCCTGACTTCTATGCTGACGTCCGGGGGGAATGTGCTTCCAGCCTTATCTTCTCTCTGTCCGTCCACAAAGACATTTCCCGACATTATGACAGCCTTTGCCTTTTCTCTTGATTCTGCAAGATTTCTCTTTACAAGCAGTACATCCAAACGTTCTTTCATTTTAATTACCTTTTTTTCTTATTTTCCATAATCCTCAGATAGTCCGAGATCGTCTGCTTCACGATCGCATCTCTGTCCAGACCGACCTCTTTTCTGAGCACTTCTACATTCCCGTGCTCCACATACTCGTCTGAGATCCCGATATTACGCACATGTACATTCAGCGCCGCCCGCGAGACATAATCCATAACCTGTTCGCCAAAACCGCCTGTGATCACGTTTTCCTCGATCGTCACAAACAAAGAATGGTCTTTTGCAAGTTCTTCCAGAAGCTCTGTGTCCAGAGGTTTGACAAACCGCGCATTAATGAGACTGCAGCTGTACCCGGTCTCTTTCAGGCTCCGGCGCACGCAGTCTGCCAGCTCTGCCATATGTCCGACAAAGATAATGGCAATATCTTCCTCCTCGTAGAGGACCTCGCTCTTCCCGTACTCGATCGGGGCGCGGAACTGCCGCATTCCTTCATACGCGGTCCCTCTGGGATATCGGACAGCAACAGGATACTGAAAATCTACGGCAAACCGCAGCATATCCGCCATTTCCCAGCGATTCTTCGGAGAAATGACCGTCATATTCGGTATCGTTGTCAAAAAAGAAAGGTCGAACACTCCCTGATGGGTCTCCCCGTCACTTCCCACGAGTCCCGCGCGGTCCACCGCGATCACGACCGGAAGGTTCTGAAGACAGACGTCATGGAGCGTCTGGTCATACGCCCTCTGAAGAAACGATGAATACACTGCAAACACCGGTTTCATTCCTCCGGCGGCAAGCCCTGCCGCGAATGTCATGGCATGCTCCTCCGCGATCCCAACATCAAAGAATCTCTGAGGGAAATGCTTTGCAAAAGCCGACAGCCCTGTGCCGTCCGCCATTGCCGCTGTGATTGCCACTACTTTATCATCCCGTCTTCCGATATCGGTCAGCACCTTGGAAAACACCTGTGTATAAGTATCCGGTCCGCCTGTCTCTTTCGGTTCTCCCGTCTCGATGTCAAACGGCCCCAGACCGTGAAATTTCGCCGGATTCTCCTCTGCCGGCGTGTATCCTTTTCCCTTCTTTGTGATCACATGGACAAGGACCGCATGATCCACCCGTTTCGCCTCATTGAATACTTTCAATAGTTTACGGATATCATGACCGTCCACCGGTCCCAGATAGGTGATGTCCATATCCTCGAAAAACATCCCCGGCACAAGGAGCTGCTTGATCCCGCTCTTTGTCTTGCGGATCTGGCTTACAATACGATCGCCCCTGCCCGGAATCTTTTTCAGCGTATCCTCTACTCCTTTTTTCAGGTCCGTGTATGCCTGGGCAGTTCTCAGTCCGCTCAGATACTTTGACATTCCGCCTACATTTTCAGAGATAGACATATTATTGTCATTGAGCACGATAATGAAATTGCTTTTCAGCCTGGAAGCATTATTGAGTGCTTCGTAAGCCATGCCCCCTGTGAGCGATCCGTCTCCGATAACGGACACTACGCTGTGATCCTCGCCCAAAAGCTCTCTCGCCGCTACATAGCCCAGCCCAGCAGAGATAGAAGTAGAACTGTGCCCTGTATCAAACGCATCGCATGGGCTTTCTTTCCTCTTCGGGAACCCGCTCATGCCGCCGTACTTGCGCAGATCGTCAAATCCTTCCTTTCTCCCTGTAAGCAGCTTATGAGTATAGGACTGATGCCCTACATCCCAGATCAGCTTGTCCTCAGGAAAGTCCAGGCTGAGATGAAGCGCCATTGTCAGTTCCACTACTCCCAGGTTGGAGGCCAGATGTCCACCTGTCCGGCTGATCTTCTCGATCAGGAACTGACGAATCTCGCCGGCAAGCTCTTTTAACTGTCCTTCGTCCAGCTTTTTTATATCATTTTCCTTCTGGATCATCTCTAGTATCATCATGATCCTCCTTATTTTTCCCTGTATACGAGACTTTTCAGGAGCTCTTCGAGGAAACCGCCGTCCGCCTGCATTGTACGCAGTTCGCGGACCGCCTCTTCCGTCATGCGTGAAACCTCCTCTTTAGATTCCTCCAGTCCTTTCCAGGTCACATACGTTGTCTTCTCGTTCTTTTCATCACTGTGTACCGGCTTGCCCAGTACTTCTGTAGTGCTCGTAACATCCAGAATGTCATCCTGGATCTGGAACGCCAGTCCGATCCTGCGCGCGATCTTCTCCATTTTCTCCGTATCACCAGTATCCGCACCTGCCAGTACCGCTCCGATCATCATTGATGATTCGATCAGGGCGCTTGTCTTCAGCCGGTAGATAAAATCCAGCATATCTCCTGTCAAAATGTGCCCGGACTCCTTTACGTCTACTACCTGTCCTCCGATCATGCCGTAAATCCCTGCTTTTCCCGCAAGGATCTTAAGCGCCTGCCCGATGCAGGAGCTCTGTTCCGGTGCAATGTCAAAAGCACGGCATGCTGTCTCAAAAGCATAATTTAAAAGAGCGTCTCCCGCAAGTATCCCCATGTCCTCACCGTACACTACATGAGTTGTCTTTCTTCCCCTGCGGTACTCATCATTATCCATTGCAGGAAGGTCATCATGAACAAGCGAGTATGTGTGGATCATCTCGATCGCAGCCATAAAAGGCTCAATAATCTCACCCTCGCCTCCGAACAGGGTAAAAGACTCTTTCATCAGCATAGGCCGGAGCCGCTTTCCGCCAGCCATGAGGCTGTACTCCATTGCCTCCATAATGATCTTCTGATATCCCTCCTGTACAGGAAGGTACTTCTCTAATATGCTTTCGATAGATTCGATCCGTTTCTGATATTCTTCTTTAAAATTCATGCGTCTCTCCATCCTCGTCCAGAATCAGCACTTTCTTTTCCACCTCATCGATGGATCTGCTGCACTCTTTTAAAAGTCCCATGCCCTTATTGTACAGATCAAAGGAATGTTCCAGGGAGATCCCGTCTTTCTCCATTTCCGCAATCACGCCTTCAAGCTGTGCAAACATTTCTTCCAGGCTTTGCCTTTCCTCTGTTACCTTCTCTTCTGCCCCCACTTTATACCTCCTCCCCGGATTTACTTTGAGCAGATGTCCCGGCTCCCGGATAAGATACCGGTTCCGCCAGGAGCACCTGCGCTCTCACTTTTCCGTCGCTCAAATAAATATCCAGGCAGCGCCCTTTCTCTGCCTGGGCAATGCTCTTTACGTTTTCTCCGTCTTCGTTCTGTACATACGAATAACCCTGATTGAGTTTCAGAAGAGGTGAAAGTCCTCTCATCTTCTCAACGCACAGCGCCAGCCTGTGCTGTTCCCGTGTCAGTCTCTCTGACATGAGCCCTCTTATCTTTGTATCCAGATCTGCCGCATACTGGCGATTTTCATTCAGCCGCTGGCGGGGATGGGCAAGCTTCAGCCGAAGTGCCGCACGCTCCAGAAGCTTCCGCCTATTCTCTGTTTTAAGCCGGATCAACCGTTGCAGTGCTTCCCGGCAGGCAAGGAGCCTTTCCTGAACTTCTCTGATATCATATACTGCCAGCTCAGCGGCGGCAGAGGGTGTAGGGGCGCGCAGGTCAGCCGCGAAATCGGCGATCGTTGTGTCAGTCTCGTGCCCCACTGCCGAGATGACCGGAACTGTACAGTCAAAAACAGCCCTTGCCACAGTCTCCTCGTTAAACGCCCACAGATCCTCGATGCTTCCGCCGCCGCGTCCGACAATGATCACATCGACCTGTTTTTTCTCCAGAGCACGGATTCCTTTTGCCACACTCTGAGCCGCGCCGTCGCCCTGGACCTGAGCCGGATACAGGATAAGCTGCACATAAGGATTGCGCCGGCCGGCAATATTGATAATATCCCGGACTGCCGCTCCTGTTGGAGCTGTGACAATTCCCACAGTGCGCACATACCTGGGAATCGGCCGCTTGTACTCGGGAGCGAACATCCCCATCTCCGAAAGTTCCTTCTTCAATGCCTCAAAGCGTTCGTACAGCGCTCCCACTCCGTCACGCACGATTTCCCTTGCATAGAGCTGGTATTTCCCGTCTCTCTCATAGACACTCACCGAACCAAGGACAATCACCTGCTGTCCTTCCTGCAGGCGAAAGGAGAGCCCTGCCCTCGATCCTGCGAACATCACGCAGGCGATCGTGCCCGACTCGTCTTTCAAAGAAAAATAGATATGTCCTGATGTGTGGTATTTACAGTTGGAGATTTCTCCTTTTACATAGATCCGGCTCAGCATAAAATCCTGTGCGAACATATTCTTGATGTAAGAATTAACCTGCTTCACCGTATAGATATTTTTCATCCTCAGGGCTCCTGTTTTGCAAGTTTTCCGAGAATCCCGTTTACAAATGACGAGCTGCTCTCTCCTCCAAACCTCTTCGCCAGCTCAACCGCTTCATTTATAGCTACGCCGTCCGGAATATCTTCATCCCATTTCATCTCATAGACAGCCAGCCTTAAGATCGTCAGGTCGACCTTATTCATCCTGGCAGTCTTCCATCCTTTTGCGTTTTCATTCAGAAGCGCATCGATCTCCGGCAAGTGGCTGATAACAGCCTCGTATTTGTCCCGGATATAATTTTTATCCTTATCTGCCGCGTCATCAAGCGTCTCAAAATAATATTTCAGGTGATCCGGCATATCTGCGGGATCATTAAATTCAATCTGGAACAGCATCTTAAAAATGTGTTCTCTCAGTTCTGTCCTAACCATACTGATTCCTTTCTTTTGCTTGTAACGGAAGTATTATTTTCGCAAAGACACTGACCCATGCTTACAGAAAAAGGATGTCTTACGACATCCCTTATCACGCAAAGGCAGTCAGCCCCACAGGACGGCTTAATCCTGTTTTTCCATCTCAACGCCTGCCACTTTGATATTGACGTCAGCCACCTCAAGCCCTGTCATGTTCTCCACAGCATTCTTCACCTTTTCCTGTACCTTTCCCGTTACATCCATAATATTGTAATTATACTTCAGGTTCAGTGCAAGCGATACTGTGACAACGCCTTCAAGGACATCTACTTTCACGCCTTTCGACAGATTCTTGATCCCCAGCTTGCCGATCACTTCATTGGTGATATTTCCGGCCATGGATGCGACACCCTCGACCTCTGTCGCCGCAAGCGCCGCGATGATCGCCACAACCTCATCCGCGATCTTTACTTCTCCAAGGCTGGCATCGTTCTGTATCGTATATGTGTTTCTCTCGTCCTTTGCCATATTCAAAACCTCCCGTTTTGTCTAATCTCTTTCCCCATTATAACAAATATCCCGATGTTTGCAAAGGGAAAGTTCAGGCCGGTCCGCCTAGCGTCCGAACTCTGACAGCTTCAGCCCTTCGTTGCGCTCCTGGGTCATACGGATGCTCCATTCATGAACAAAGAGGAGCAGCGGGCGGTCTTTCAAATCTTTTATCTTCTTCATATCCGAGGTTCCGCTGATATGATCAAGATCGACCCCTTCATTTTCAATCCAGCGGATATGCTCATACGGAAGATTTTCAAGAATGATCTCTACATTGTATTCATTTTTCAGCCGGTATTTCAGCACGTCGAACTGAAGCACGCCGACAACGCCTACAATGATCTCTTCCATTCCGGTATTGTATTCCTGGAAGATCTGGATCGCTCCCTCCTGCGCGATCTGGTTGATACCTTTGACGAACTGTTTTCTCTTCATTGTATCTACCTGGCGTACCCTGGCAAAATGTTCCGGCGCAAAGGTAGGGATCCCTTCATATGCGAACTTTTCTTTCGATGTTGTCAGAGTGTCTCCGATCGAAAAGATTCCCGGATCAAATACTCCGATGATATCGCCTCCGTATGCTTTGTCTATGATTTTTCTCTCGCTCGCCATCATCTGCTGCGGCTGAGAGAGCCTTACGTCCTTACCTCCCTGGACATGATATACCGTCATTCCCGCGTCAAACTCACCGGAACAGATCCTCATGAACGCGATCCTGTCCCTGTGGGCTTTATTCATATTTGCCTGGATCTTAAATACAAAGGCTGAGAAATCCGGTTCTGTCATCGGGTCGATCATTCCGTGATCAGACATTCTCGGGAGCGGAGACGTGGTCATGGCAAGGAAATGCTGAAGGAAAGTTTCAACGCCGAAATTCGTCAGAGCAGATCCGAAAAATACCGGGGAGAGCTCTCCCTTATCTACCTGTTCCTGGTCAAACTCAGCGGACGCGCCGTCCAGAAGCTCGATCTCTTCATTGAGAGTTACCTTTGCTTCAGTCCCGATCAGCCAGTCCACCTCAGGATTATTGATATCCACTTTCTTCACTTCGCCGATAGAAGTTCCTTTTCTTGTATCAGAAAAAAGCTCCACTTCCCTTTTCTGGCGGTCATAAACGCCTTTAAACGCCTTTCCGGATCCGATCGGCCAGTTCACCGGACAAGTAGGGATACCCAGCTCTTTCTCAATATCATCCAGAAGGTCAAAGGTATCCTTTGCATCTCTGTCCATCTTATTAATAAACGTAAAGATCGGGATGTGGCGCATAGCACAGACCTTAAACAGCTTCCTTGTCTGCGCCTCCACTCCCTTTGACGCATCAATGACCATGACAGCCGAGTCCGCCGCCATCAGCGTACGGTAAGTATCCTCCGAGAAATCCTGATGTCCAGGCGTGTCCAGGATATTGATACAGTATCCTCCATAATTGAACTGAAGCACCGAAGACGTAACTGAGATACCTCTCTCCTTCTCGATCTCCATCCAGTCTGAGACCGCGTGCTTTGCCGTTGCCTTTCCCTTTACGGATCCCGCTGTGTTAATGACGCCGCCGTAGAGAAGGAATTTCTCGGTCAGGGTCGTCTTCCCCGCGTCGGGATGGGAGATGATGGCAAATGTTCTCCTTTTCTTTATCTCATTTTTCATATCAGACATTCTTTTACCTCTATTCTATATGATCTGAAGTTTTGTCTTCCGCAAACAGCATGCAGGCTTATCTTTCCCAATGATAAAAGCGCCGATGCACATCGACGCTATTATACTCGCTTTTTATATCTCACGCAATATGAAATTGTACAGGATGGAATATGGATTGTCTTTAAACTTCGATTTTGGTTTGATTAGATAAAGATTACTCGTGGATCGGCGTGATCACGATATTTTCCGGCGCGATCTCTGTTTTCCTTGTCACGATATCCTCGATCTGCGCCCGGTTGGCGTCTGTGAGTTCATCCGCTTTTACGACCACATCCGCAGAATCCGCATCAAGGCTTACCACTGCCTCAGAAAACCCTTTTGACGCCATGAGTGTCTCGATCGCCGCCTCCTGCTCTGCGATCTGAGTCATCTGTACCATCTGATCCACAGCGGACTGTTTTTCTGCATCGCTTAAATTCGTATTATCGATGATCCCCTGGAGTGTCTCCTTATTCTGGGCGCGCACCTGTTCTCTTGTAACCTTCGCCTGTGCCACGGTCGTCTCCGCGCCGCCGCTGGTAAGCACAGCTTCCCCCGGCGTTCCCTCCACCTCAGAGTCATTGCTTTCGATGTCCTCTGTCCCTGTCTCAATATCCTCCTGAGAGATGTCCAGAAGCTCCTGGTTCGCCAGATCCGCATTTGCCTCTGCCGTGCCGTCCGATGACTCTCCGAAGAGCTTGCCGGAGTAGTTCAGATACCCGGCGACTGCGATCATGACCGCAAGGGTTGCAATAATGATCTGGTTTTTCTTAAATAATCGTTTCACTCTTATGATCCTCCTTCTATGTATCAAGCCCGTTTCATTATTTTAATCTTATGCGCCTCTACTCCGAATAATGCCTGGACTGCCTCGGTAATATTCTGTGCTACCACCGCGTTATCCCCGCCGTCCGCGATCACTACCACGCCCTCCACTTCCGGCGCAAGCTCCTTGCTCACATATGGCGTAGACGATCCGTCAGCTGTCTGCTCATAGATGCTCGTCTTGTCTGATGACTGGTCCTCCACGCTCCTGGTTCCTCCGCTTGAGTCCTCCTCGTCCGCAGACTGACTGGAGCTGGACTGGTCTTTCTCGATAATTTTCTGTCCATCTGACTTTAGAGTGATCATCACCGTAACTTCCCCGACCCCTTCCACATCCTCCAGTACCCGCGCAGTTTTCTCCTCCAGATATTTCTCATAATCCCCGTTATCCTGGATATCAGACGAGAGAGCCGGCTCTGTATCTTCCGTCTGCTGATCTGGACTGTTTCCTGACTGCTCAGGGACAGGGAATACAATGACAAGAAGGAGGATCCCTGCCAACAAGATAAGAAGGAGCTGGTTTTTCTTTGGCAGCTTCTCGCCCGTGCGCAGTCCCGAGAGCCATTGTTTCCATTTTTCACTTCCCAATCTCTATCTCCTCCACTTCGATCATCCCTTCATTCCAAGCTTCATCCTCATTTGTCAGCCCGCTCTCGCCCGTCTCAGCATCTTCTCCCGGATCTGCTCCCAGAAATTCAAATATCTCAGACTGCTCATAGATTTCCTCAGCCCGTTCAATTTCACGACGCTCCATCTCATATTCCTGCCCTTTGTAAATCGTACGGAACGTGCCTTCCATCCCTGCCAGCTTCAGCAGCGGGGCAGACAGAAGCAGAATAAGCACCAGCCCGGAAAAGAACCGGATATATTTTCCGTAATCTTTCCCCGGTATGGCGTGCATCACAGCAGCCATAACGATCAGATAAACTGAGATGTTCTGTATCCACCCGTATATCCATTCCAGCATATCTACCCTCCCCGGCAAACCGGATATAAGAACTCCACTCCGCTTTTCCGCTGATCTGTTCAGGACGTTGACGCAGCTACAACCGCGATCGTCAGCAGGAATAAGAGTCCCACAGTAAAAATCACTCTGACCATAAGTTCATACCCTTCACTGACCCCACTGATGCATGCGGTAATCCTCTTGTCAGATACCGGCTGTACGAGCGCTGCCGCCGCCTTGTACATCAATGCCATCAGCGCCATCTGAACGATGGGACCAAGACAGATCAGAACCGCAATGACCGCCCCCGCCATCCCGATGCCATTCTTGATCAGGACCGCAGTCCCCAAAAAGATTTCTGCGGCTCCGCCCATTGCATTTCCCACCCAGGGCAGCGCCTCCGCGGTCCGCGTCAAAGCGCTCCTCCTCAGCGTGTCTATGGCGGGCGCGAGCAGTCCCTGCACGACGTTTACTCCGATGACACACGCGAGCAGCGTCTTCAGGAGCCACGTCACCACTTTATGGAGCAGCTCCGCAGACTCTGACAGAAAATCCTCCTCCGTCAGATTCCCAAGAACACGGATCATGATATAAATATGGATGACCGGCATCAGAAATCGAATGATCACAAGCTCCACCACATAGATCAGAAAAAGGATCACATTATAAAAAAACATTGATGTAACACTGCCCGAGGCAAATGCCACTGCCAGAAAATAGCTGGGACACAAAACCCGCATAAATTCAACAACAGAATCCAGCCTTCCTTCCAGCCCCTGCGCCGCAGTCTGAAAGGACGTCAGGCAAAGAGTGATCAAGAGCATGTAGAGTACATAAAAACTGATATCCGATATCTGCCGGTTCTGAAACGCTCCTGAAAAATTGCTGAATACCGCCGCCGCAAGGGCTATGATGATTACATAAGCCAAATTATGCCAGTTATATCTGAACTCATAGGAAACTACGTCCGAGAGAAAGTCAAGAAGGACGCCCCCTGCTTCCTCCGCGTCCCCTGACATCAGCGCTGTCACTACATCTCCGAACTCGATCTTTTCATCCGGAAACATGTCCTGCAGGCTTCTCTCAATCTCATCGAAATCAAATTCCGAAAGAATTGCCTCCTCGATCTTCTCCTGGACAGCATCCGCATCTCCGTCTGTCTGTTCCTCTGCGTTGACAATCTTTGATCCCAGCCCGAATACAAGTAAGACCAGAAGAATCGTAAACAGAAACTGTCTTTTCCGGCCGCTCATGACAAAAACTCCCGTATCGTCTCCAGAAGAGCAAGAAGTACCGGCATTCCCAGCGCCAGTATGGTCAGCTTCCCGAAGATCTCGATCTGTCCCGCTATTGTCTGATATCCCGCATCTTTGCAAATACCTGATGAAAACTCCGCGATATAAGTAATACCTATCATTTTCAGCATAGTGGCAAGGTATCCGGCATCCATATCGACATAGGAAGCAATCTGTCCCACTGTTCTTATGAATACTTCCAGTCTGTCCACGATAAACGAAAACAGGACAATACTTACCGCTGCACTTACATAAATACCATACTCTGCTTTTCCGCCTTTCAACTGTATGGCAAGGACCGCACCAATAACCCCGATGATTCCGACCTGGATCATGCTCATTCTGCCACCTCCCTGCAAGATGTCCTTGTTAAAGTGCAAACAGCTGGCGGATCGACAGAAAGAGATCATATATGTAAGGCAGGATCCAGGACAGTACAAGGATAAGCCCTGCAAGGCTGGCAAGAAATGCCTGTTCTTCCCTGCCGCTGTGCTTTAGTACCTGGCTCAATATCGATACAAGTATCCCCACTGCCGCAATCTTAAAAATCAGACTTATATTCATGCTCCCTCCATAATCAAAGCAGGATTACAATGAGAAAAATACCGCTCATCACGCCAAGACAGCCTCCCACTCTTATCTTTGAGGAAAGCCCCTCTCTTAGTTTTTCAATCTCCAGATCCACCTTGTTCAGATACATCTGAAGAGCATGATCCAATGTGTCCTTCTCCAGGCTTCCCAGAAAAGTCCCGGGTTCTTTTATGAGGATCGAATGTTCATATTTCAGATTCAATTCCCCGAGATATCTGTCCACACAGCGGTTCCACATCCGCGCAAATCCATATTCATCTCTCTTTTCCATCTCCGCTGCCGTCTTAATAAGCCATCGGTCATAAGGCGCCTTTACTCTCCTTGCCACCTCTGAAAATATCTCCGGCAGCGGCGCATGGGTATATGCGATCTCCCCTTTGATCAGGCTCATCACGTATCGGAAATACAGCATTCTCCCCAGATATCGCTTCAGTTCTTTCCCATATACATATCCTGCCCCTCCTGTCGCCGTCAGGATCAGGATTCCCCCTATTATTCTCTGCACAACACGCTCCCCCGCTCATCATAAATTCCCCTGATCTCTCCCGGCCGCTCTCCGTTTCCCAGGACTACATACCGTTCGAACATCCTTCTTCTTATAAGTTCTCCAAGCACCGGTTTTTTCGTCGCCTCATCCATATTCAGTCCGTGCACGCTGGCGATCAGTTTGCACCCGCACTGCATGGCATATTCTATGGCATGGATATCCTCGCTTGTCCCGATCTCATCTACCGCGATCACCTGGGGCGACATAGACCGGATCAGCATGATCATTCCTTCTGCTTTCGGACAGCAGTCCAGGATATCGGTTCTCGTTCCAAGATGATTCTGAGCAATCCCGAGATAGCATCCGCCCAGTTCTGATCGTTCGTCTACCACGCCTACAGAACACCCTTTTACATATTGATTCCCGTCCGATATCTGACGGATCAGATCCCGGATCAGCGTGGTTTTCCCGCAGCACGGCGGCGAAATGATCAGTGTATGGCATACCTGCATATTTTTTGTGATATAAGGGAGGAGTCTGTCCGCGCACCCGATCACCTCATGGGATACGCGTATATTGACGGATGATATGTACTGGATATTTTTTACCTTATCTTTTTCCATAATCACTTTTCCTGCCACTCCTACTCTGTGCCCTCCTTCCACTGTCAGGAAACCCTGCCTTAATTCATTTTCATATGCATAGAGGGAGTAATGGCTGATATACTCCATTGTCTCCCTCATCTCTTCCTTGGTAACGATATGCGGCTGTCCGTTTTCCGACAGGACAGCTTCTCTGTTCCCGCGCAGGACCCTCAAAGGCTGCCCGATACGAAGACGGATTTCCTGCAGCCCGTCGATGTCCGCTGCATCCTTTTCTATAACCCTGCGCACATTTTTCGCCAGAATATTAAGTATCTGTGATTTTCTATCCCTTCTTTCCATCTTGTCCACCTCTTTACACAATATATGTGCAGGGTGGGAAAATATTCCTGAAATAGGTGTCAGATCTGAATTTGGCTGTAGGGACTTCCGGTCGGATGAACGCAGAAAACCGCGGACCTATTTGGGATGCCTTTCGCGGCGGGCGGGGATGTGGCGACGGTGACTTGGAGTAATCTGTTGGAAAGACTTAAAGGAATGGGGTGTGGCGTTAATTTCAAAGCGGATGCCTGAGCGTAAGCGAATCGTCCGCTTTGAAATTGTCTTTAGCCACATTCCATTCCTTTTACGTCTTTCCCAGATTACGGAACCGGAACCTGAGCCATATCCCTGCCCGCCGCGAATACGCCTTAAAATACCCCGCGGTTTTCGGATCTTTTCAAACCGTGTGTCCTCACACACAAATTCAGATTTTCCTCCCGATGTAGTAGAATCCCCTGCACTCGTCCAGACTGACGTCCACCAGCTTCCCGATCATCGATTCATCTCCCGGGAAATGCACGAGCAGATTATTGCTCAGGCGTCCTGTCATCAGTTCCGGATCATGTTCGTTTACAGATTCCACGAGCACCGTCTGAACAGTTCCCTGATGGACTGCGCACATTTCTCCGGCAATCCGCTGCACTTCCGCAAGAAGACGGTCAAAGCGGTCCTTCACTACGTCCGCAGGAACCTGATCTTCCATTACTGCCGCCGGAGTCCCGGTGCGTTTGGAATAAATAAAAGTAAAGGCGCTGTCATACCGAACCTGCCGTACCACATCCAATGTCTCCTGAAAGTCTTCCTCTGTCTCTCCCGGGAAACCTACGATGATATCCGTGGTCAGGGAAATATCCGGCACTGCCGCCCTGATCTTTTTCACCAGGTCCAGATAATGTTCTTTTGTATATCTGCGGTTCATCTTCTCAAGGATCCGTGTGCTTCCCGACTGGACAGGAAGGTGGAGATGACGGCAGATTTTCTTTGACTGTCCCATCACTTCGATCAGTTCATCTGAGAGGTCCTTTGGATGAGAAGTCATAAAACGGATTCTCTCGAGTCCGTCTATTTTTTCGATTTCTTTTAAAAGCTGTGCAAAGGTCATTGGCTCTTCCAATGTCTTTCCATAGGAATTCACATTCTGTCCAAGCAGCATGACCTCCACCACGCCGTCAGCAACAAGCTGCTCGATCTCACGGATGATCGCTTTCGGATCACGGCTCCTCTCACGTCCCCTTACATATGGCACGATACAGTAGCTGCAGAAGTTATTACAGCCGAACATAATATTAACTCCGGATTTAAACGGATATTTTCTCTCACTCGGCAGATCTTCCACGATTTTGTCCGTATCCTTCCAGATGTCGATGACCATGCGTCCGGATTCCATTCGCGTGGTCAGGAGCTCCGCAAATTTATAAATATTATGAGTTCCAAAGATCAGGTCAACAAACCGGTAGCTTTTCTTCAGCTTTTCGACCACTTCCGGCTCCTGCATCATACAGCCGCACAGTGCGATCATCATGTGCGGATTTTTCTTTTTGATATGACCGAGCTGACCAAGCCTTCCATACACACGCTGATTTGCGTTTTCCCGCACAGTGCATGTATTGTAAATCACAAAGTCCGCTTTTTCTTCATCAGGCTCCTCTATGTATCCGACCTGCTCCAGTATTCCGACAAGTTTTTCCGAATCTCTGGCATTCATCTGGCACCCAAATGTGGTAACACAGAAAGTAAGCTGCCGTCCGGCAGCTTTTTTCATTTTTTCCAGATTTTTTCTTGCCCTTTCAATAAAATAATATTGTCTTTCCGGCTCAGATACCGGGATCTCCAGCTCCCTCTCAACCGGGTTTATTCTGTTATTTTCCATATTTCTACACACCTGCATTCCTGTCATTCATCCGTTATACAAACTGGTTTCGCTCAGCATCATATGTATAATCAATCGCATCCAGTTTCTCTGAGAGCTCATCCCTGTCGATCTCCAAATCATCGCAGAGTGCCTCCAGGGACGGGTAAAAATCTCTCAGTTTCGTATTGACTACACCGAGAAGTATCACGGGGTCTCCGGGTAATCCTGCGAGCATCTGATCAGCTCCTTTTCTGTAATAATATACTCTGCCCGGACATCGTGCTCTTCCGCCGGGACCTTCTCCACAAGCTGCGCGTCAAAAGCCAGCGCAGCCCTTATACAGCGGTCATTTCCGTCAAGATATGCATCGTAAAAGCCGCCCCCGTACCCGATCCTCGCTCCGGAGCGGTCAAAAGCAGCTCCGGGCAGAATAACCAGTGTTTCTTCATCGGGCAGAGGCGCTTTTGCACACCACGGGCCGGGCTCGGGTATATTCCACGTTCCGGGTCTGAGATCTGCCCTGCTTTTGATAAAAAAGAATTCCATGCCTCTCCTGCCGACCACTCTGGGAGCTGCCACGCGCTTCCCCTGTTTCAGAGATTCTTCTATGATCTCTGTTGTCCCGGCTTCATCGCGGAAAGAAGCATAACAGTAGATACAGCGTGCATTTTTATAGAAATCCTCCCGTATGAGCCGTTCTGCAATTTCCTTATCTGCCGCCCTGCGCTCTGCTTTCCCTATCTCTGCCCGTACCTTAAGGGCGCATTTTCTAATTTCCTCTTTTGTCTTCATCCTTGCTTCCATATTTCTCACCAAGATTTATAACCGTGCCGTCTTTTTCTTCGATATCGATATTGTTGAGCTGTCTTCTGAGATTCTGCTTCACTGCCTCAAGATACTCTGCCCTCAGCAGTTTCTGCTCCTTGAGTTCTGCCGCTGTAAGCCCTTCTGCTTTTGATTTCCTGTACAGCTCATTGATCCTTTTTATCTTCTGTCCGTCCATGACTTTCCCTCTCTGTTAAATCTTCCGTCCTCATCGCCTCATTTTTAACATCTTTCACTTCACCGGACTGTATTATACACTATTTATCCTTCTTCGTCCAGACGGACATCGAAGCAGTCTGCTTTCAGGCGCCTGAATATAGATGCATCATTTTATAATATCAGCTTGAATAATTTTCAAGAAATGCGTACAGTTCTTTTACGGTTCCCACATACTTGCCTTCCGCGACCTCCTGCTGAACTTCTTCAGGAAGATCTGTCACGGGGATTTCCGTGAACTCATAGATCGTGCTTCGGTCAGTCAGATAAACACACACAAAGCCCTGAAGTTCACACAGGTAAAACCCCTCCTCCTCTGCATCTGGATTTTTAACCTTCTCTCCTTCTGCCGCGATACTCTCAGTGCCGGATACTTCGTCTCCAGCCCGGGCTTCCTGTCTGTCCATCACATGGTCGTAGGTGAGCTGATATCCGGCTGCCAGGAGCATGCCGAGAATCAGAAATGCAGCAAAAAAGCCGATAATGTATCTGGATTTCATAATCTCCACTCCTTTTTCATACATTATTGGCTTTTTTGCTTATTTTATACAGTTTTGATACGTTTCACGGCATGAGGTGAAGCCTCCTGCACAGACGCAGCAGCCTTGCTCCCATCGGCAGCGCTTCGATATCCTCATCCGACAGAGTTCCGATCTTAAGAACCACTACCACATATACGAGCATTGCTATAAAGATCGCGATAATCGTTGGGATCCAGCGTCCTCCGATCAGAAGGTCCAGAGCCAGGTGCGCCGCATAAGTCACAATCCCCATAACAGCAGAAGCAATAAGAGGTTTAATAAATGTATCCATAATGTTCATTCTGAACCCGCATACCTTATGTACTTTCCTCTGATTAAGCCAGCACATGCACGCTGCAAAAACAATATTTCCCGCTGCCAGCGCATAGACATTCATTTTGAATGCGGTCATCATAACCACGAACGCGGCCAGATGGACCACCAGGGCAATGCAGGCATTCTTTGCCGGACTTGATATGTGGTTCAGCCCGTGCAGGATCGAGTTTGATATGGATGACCATCCATACAGCACCACAACAACTGATCCCAGCATAAGCAGATATGCCGGCGTTTTACTGGCATCATTATAAAGAAGCACCATAAGCGGAGACGCCAATACAAGGAAGCCGACACCGCACGGGATCGTGATCACCATCGTCAGCCTGAGCGTCTGATCGATCTTTTCATGCACCAGTTTCCTGGACCTTGTGGCGACTGCCGCGGTCAGGCTGGGCACAACCGATGAACAAAGCGCCCACGGAATCGAGAGAGGCACATTGACCAGTGTGTCATACTTGCCTGAATATATACCCTGCAGAGCCATATACTCTTCCTCCACATACCCCTGCGCGTCCATAATATGGTTAAAGATCGTAAGATCAAGTATCTGATTGATATTATAAATCGCTGTACTGAACAAGATCGGAACAGCTGTTAGTACCAGAACTTTTAAGATATGGCGGTAGCTGTCCTCCCTTCCGGAGCGGTCTGTCCGGTACTGTCTCGTCATCTGCCCTCTGTATGCCCAAATAACAAAAATGAGGAAAACAAGAGCGATCAGGGCGCCCAGCACAGTTCCAAGTGTCGCCCCTGCCGCGCCGTATGCAGGACCAAGCAGTTCTTCTCCGGCTTTTTCCCCTGCTCTGGTACCGATATCCACAAAAATACTCGCTCCGGCAATACTGATGACTGCCCGGATAAGCTGCTCAATGATCTGCGACACGGCCGTCGGCATCATTGAGCCGAGTCCCTGAAAATATCCCCTGATCACCGCCATGACAGCAACCAGGAAAAGTCCCGGTGCAAGCATCTGCAGCGCATATACACTCAGTGGAGATTTCATCGCATACACAGAGATCGCGTCAGCCCCGAAAAAGACTGCCGCGGTAATGACTGCGCCCACAACTACGGCAAACAGCATAGAACACCGGAATACACGCACAGAATTCCGCTTCTGTCCCGCTGCCAGCTTCGCCGACACCAGTTTGGATACAGCGGTAGGCAGGCTCAGGGACGAGACCATGAGCGCCATGGCATAAATCTGATACGCATACCCGTAAAAACCATTCCCCGCGTCCCCGAGTATATTTGCAAGCGGTATCCTGTATATAACACCTATGACTTTCGTCAGGACAGTCGCCACGGCAAGGATCGCGCCCTGTGCGATAAAATCATCATTTTGGGCGGACCGCATTCTCGTCTTTCGTGTATCTGCCATTTCTATCTCCTCCAGCTCTCTTTATTTTCAGCTCAGCGCAGTATACCTGCCTTTTCCATGATCCCCCGCTGCCTGTCCTCCATAAGTTTCCTCTCCGTTTCTTCCATATGGTCATACCCTAAAAGATGGAGCATACTGTGCGCGATCAGGAATGCATACTCCCTTCTCACAGAATGTCCGTATTCCTCCGCCTGGGATATAACTCTGTCTTTTGAGATCACAATATCTCCCAGCATAAGCTCGCCTGTCTCGGGATTAAACGCATCGGCACTCTCTTCTATTCCGTTCAAATCACCCGGTGTCTCATACTCCAGCATAGGAAAAGAAAGCACGTCCGTTGCCCGGTCGATATTGCGGTGTTCCCTGTTCATTTCATGTATCTCATCATCATCCGTAAGCAGAAGGTTAACCTCTGCCTCATATGGACACTCTTCATAGTCAAGCACCGTCTCTACAATAAGCTCCGCTGTCTCCCTCACATCAAAAGGCAGGGCAGCGTTTCCTTCTTCTTCGATATACAATGTCATACACTTCTCCTCCTGCTGCCCTTTCCCCTTCCGGTGCTCTTTCTTTCACTCTTTTTCTCGTACTCCTCATATGCCTTGACGATCCTCTGTACGAGCGGATGACGGACAACATCCTTGCTGGTCAGTGTACAGATGCTGATTCCTTCCAGATCTTTTACCACTTTTACTGCAACATCCAGACCGGAAACAGCCCCCGAAGGCAGGTCTTTCTGAGTCGAGTCTCCGGTGATCACTACCTTGGAGCCAAAGCCGATCCTGGTCAGGAACATCTTCATCTGAGCCGGGGTTGTATTCTGCGCTTCGTCAAGAATGATAAATGCATTGTCAAGCGTACGCCCCCGCATATAAGCGAGGGGTGCCACCTCGATCAGTCCTTTTTCCGAATTTTTGATAAAGCTCTCCGCTCCCATGATCTGATAAAGCGCGTCATAGAGAGGTCTCAGATATGGATCGATCTTGCTTTGGAGATCCCCCGGAAGAAACCCGAGCTTTTCTCCCGCCTCGATCGCAGGACGGGTAAGGATAATACGGCTCACTTCATTTCTTTTAAAAGCAGTGATCGCCATTGCCATTGCGAGATATGTCTTTCCGGTTCCCGCCGGTCCGAGTCCGAAAGTGATCATTTCATTGCGGATGGCGTCCACGTATTTCTTTTGTCCCAGCGTCTTAGGTTTGACAGGCTTTCCCTGCAGAGTGTGACAGATAAGCTCTTTGTCAATCTCTACGATTCCCTCTTCCCGATCGTCATAAACAAGAGAAATAGCATAGTCCACGTTCTGCTCCGTGATCATATTGCCTCTCTTTGATAATTCTACAAGCTGGGTAAGTATGCGGAGCACCTTTTCCGCTGCCACGCTCTCTCCTACGATCTTTGTACTTCCGTCCCTTGCGATCAGGGTCACATGAAATGTTCTCTCCAGCTTCTTTGCATATACGTCAAACTGTCCGAACACGTTTGCTTCATGTTCAGCCGGTATATCAATCATCAGTTCCGACAGACTCATCAGTTTCTTTCCTTTCGACTGTTAATATTTCTGTATCCGCCTCCTCGGTAATCCTCTCATTAAGATAAACTGTGCCCGAGGCAGAAGCAGAATCCTCATATAAATGTATTTTAACATCATTTTCCCTTATTTGAACACCTTTTTCCTCCAAATCTTCACAAAACCGCTTAAAATCCAGGCTCAGAAGACGTCTCGCCTCTTCTTCGCTGTATGTCCTTTCCACAAGAGAATAGGACTTTACAGACTTCATTCCATAGAAAAGGGGCAGATAAAAGTTCTCTCCCAGCCTGATCTGCGTCTCCTCTGTCACCCTCTCGCTGTGTTCATATTTATTCTTTATGCTGCCCACTGATACTGTCCAGTCGGCAAGACGGATAAAGGGCTGGTACTTCTTCTTTCCGTCGTACACCTTCTCCTGATATGTCAGCGGCAGAGTATCCGTATACTCCATCTGCGTGTCTGCAAACACATCTGCATCTGATCTGTGATACTGATAGCCGACGACTTCCTGGCTGTCATTTACTACTTCCACTCTTCCCAGGACCAGGATATCCCCCTTTTTCACGGTATCTCCCACATGCACCTGAGGGACGCCGGATCTTGTAACAATCTCTGTGATCACGCCGTCAGCAGAGGCGATCAGGTCCACCGGCTTTTCCTCTCTGCCGTCCGGAACAACAGAAGCGTCCTTTTCCGAAAATGTATCCTCATTTTCCTTAACCTGGATCTTCAGCCGGCTGCCGTCAATGGACGCAGACACCCAAACGATATCATTATATTCCTTTCGTATGGCTTTTACAATACCCGGACAGTCCACCCGGCTGCGAAGCATCGCCGGCGCGACTCCCTCTGACTCCAGGAATTCCGCGAGCGTTGTATCCGGATACCTCTCATTCCCTTCAAAATGAATATCCCAGATAAAAAGAGAATACCCCCACAGAAGTGCCGCGCATAAAAAAAGCCCTGCAAAAAAAAGCTTTCTCTTCCGATAGCGGGCAAGAAAAAACGGGAAGCCATACCTGCCTTCAAGTGTGACCTTTGTGTGTGTTTTTCTGATAATGGGTTTCAGTTTCCGGAAATCCGAAATGCTCATGTACATCTCGTATCCCTTTTCCGTGGGTTCCAGCCCCCATATAAAAAGGTTGTGAAAACAGCACATATTCAGGAAGCGTTCCGGTGAATAACCTGCCACGCAGAGCCGGATATATCCCTGCAGCCAGCGGATGAATGAACGGATCACTCTTTGTTCCTCCCATAGATAAATTCAAGTGTCTGGATCTTCCCCGTGACCTTCATCTCATCATTTGTATAATATTCGATCTGCAGCCTGCTGCCCGTAAGACGGATCTGCCCGCCTTTTGTCTGTACGCGGACCAGACTCTCTGTATACTCTGTGATTCCCCGGTAATTTTCAATACACACCTCAAAATCACCAAGCACAGTGACCACCGACGCTCCCATTACTACATCTTTCGGCATACTTGCAGCCGATGCGAGTCTTTCCCTGATTTCTTCTCTCTCCATAGAAAAACGCCACACATACGCCTTTTATAGTCAGTATATGTGCGGCATGTTATGTTCTATTCATTTATAAAATACAAATAGTTTCCGGGGGATTGAACCCCTGAACTATATTAATAATCAAGGCAGGCTCTTTCGGTCACGAAAGGACGCACATATGTGTCGGCAACAGCAGCATGTGCCGGATGGCTGCCATATACTTCAATATCCGCTGCATTCTCCATAGTACTGACAAGAGCAATGTCGTGCGTGCTGGACAGAAACGGCTCATCCACAAACTCCATTGTCAAAAGACCCGGAACCTTGCCTACCAATGCGGACAGATTCTCCTTCATCGCCGCCTTGATCTCCGGCTTCTTTTCCTCTGCCACCTCGGGTTTGAATTTCCACATAACGATATGATGTACCATTGATGATCCCTCCACTTCAATTTTCTATTATATTACTTTGCTTTTCTTTCCTTTGCAGTAAACCTCTTCATCTCTACGAAAAACACTTCCGTCCGTTCGAGCATCGACGGACTGAACTCAATATCTGCACCGGGAGCCATATGCTCCATTATTTTTGTAAGCCCGTATATCTTTTCCTGCTCATCTGCTGCCCTGCGAATTTCCCCATTCCCCATAATGCTCCGGTAAGAATAGGAATAGCTGCACGTATAATCTCCTGTTATAATCCCGTGGCGGCAGTCCAATTCCACGGCCACATCCCTGCATGCATCAAATGCGTCCGCTTTCCTGCCCTCCCCTGCGCCGTGTATAAAAAGAGTCAGCCTCTGTCCATCTGCTTTTTCAGATAATTCATATCCATAGTTGACCGGGACGATAAACATACCTTCCCCATCTCTGGTCCCGAGCCTGACTACATCACATTCGTCCAGTATTTCCCTGACAGTCTCCGGATCCCGTATCTCTCTTTTATGAAGCCGCATCTCTCTCACTGCGGGATTCTCCTTTCATTGACAAACATTCCCTGCATGCGTTCCGCATGAAATTTCTTCATAAACCAGTCGCATTTACACAGAAACAAGTAATAAATATTGAGTCCGCATCCATGCAGTGTCTCAAAATTCCCCTGTCCTTTTGAAATGATCAAATCAGCAGTTTCAATTTCTTTTCTTGCCGTCTCACTGATATCGGAAAGATCTGTCCCGGCAATCGCACTTCCATTGTCCATAACCGGTGCCGCCTCGTCAAGTCCTGTATATTCAGCCGCTTCCAGATCCGCATCATTGACGACCGGCGCGCCTCGTACGATTATCTTAACTTTCAGCATCGGATACTTTTCTCTTAGAATCCTGACAGCGATTTTATCGAGAACGATCTCCCCGCAGTTATCCGTCAGATAAACAAGCTTTGCCGCGCTTTGCAGCTCCTCGCTGAACTGACGGTACTCCTTTTCATCCAGACTGTCCCCCGATTGTTTCTCGAACAGTTCCATGAGCCCTTCCTCAGACAGATCGCGCACAGAGGCATAGTCGATATAGTTTCCGGTGCGCGCATACCTGAGCGCTGCTTCCAGAGGATCTCTCTCCCTGCGTATCTGAATCTCCAGATCAGCTTCCATCGAGAGGAGGAAATCATTGAACGCCTTCTTCGCATGTTCCATGCTTTCCGCCTTTCCCCAATATTTTTCATAGATGGCAGACAAAGGCTTTACCAGCGCGGGCGCGGAAAGTTCCCGGTCACACGAGGACAAAAAGCCCAATACCTCCCTCATAAACCTCATTTTCTTTTCTTCATCCTGAAAATTATGTATCTGTGCCTCCTGCATCTGCACAAGGCAGGTCAGGCAGAAAGAATTAATCTTCATCCTTATCCCTCCCGGCTTTTCTTATCTGCTTTTTTCAAGTTTTTTACCGCCCAGGCGATGAAAAGACCTCCCGCCGTATTGCCGGCACTCACAAACACAAGTATTTTGATTACGTCTGCCGCCTGAACCCCATAATACAGCGCATAGCAGGAAATATAAAACATATCTGCTACAATATGCTCAAATCCGCATAATACAAAAGCCGTGATAAAAAGCCACACATAAAAGATCTGGGCAAATGACCCCTGCTTCTGTTTTGCGCTGACAAGCACGGCAAACGTTACGAAGAACGCACAAAATATACCCATGATAAACAGGCTTTCCGGGCTGTCATCTAATTTCATTTCCCCGATCCTTTTCACGGATCCGCCAAGCGTGTCCCAGATCCTTGTAAAAGATACTGCCGCTGCCGCAAGCAAAGCACCGATGCCGTTGCCAGCCCACCCGATCAGCGCATCCTTCCATGTATACTGCCCATCGTATATGATCAGCGGGCAGATCCTCGTATACAGCATATTGTGCAGATTAAGCACAAGCAGGATGCCGGCCGCAAAAAACATACTGCCGGCAAAATTATTCGGAACGGAAAGATAGACCATCGCCCCAAGCGAAATGAATACTCCTGCCATCACACTGCTGCCACATTTTTGTACCATAAAAGTCCGCTCCTCTTCCGTATATAGATTTTCACACAGTCTTGTCTATTCTACTAAAAGAGGTTCTAAATATCAATCCTGATTTTATGGCAGGCTCAGAATTTCTTCCAGGTATCTTTCACAAAAAGCAGCAGGAGGGGGAATATCTCCAGACGTCCCGCCAGCATATCAAATATCAGGACCAGCTTCGCCCCGTTGGAAAACAGCCCGAAATTTCCAAGCGGGCCTACCAGTTCCAATCCGGGACCGATATTATTCAGCGCGGATGCCACAGCAGTAAAATTCGTGATCAGATCATTCCCGTCAAAAGCTACTAAAAGGACAGAAAATGCAAAAATCAGCACATATGCGATAAGGAACACGTTTGTCGCACGCACTGTCTCATGTTCAAGGGCATGCCCATCCAGCTTCAGCTTCTTCAGGCTCCTCGGATGGAGCAGAGTGTGCAGTTCCTTCTTGATTGTCTTTACCAGGATCACAAGGCGCGACACCTTGATCCCTCCTCCGGTGCTCCCGGCGCATGCTCCTACGAACATCAAGAGGACCAGTATCGTCCTCGGCACTTCCGGCCAAAGGTTAAAATCCGTGCTCGCATAACCGGTGGTGGTTATGATCGAACCCACCTGGAATGCGGCATGACGCGCCGCTTCACCGACCGACCCGTACATTCCCCGGATGGACAAAGTGATCACAGCAATCGATGCCAGTATGATCAAAAGATAGCACCGCACCTCTTCCATAGAAAAGGCCTGCTTAAACTTCCGCCTCAGCAGGAGAAAATAAGCACTGAAATTTACTCCGAACAGAATCATAAATACTGTGACCACAACCTGCAGATACGGAGAATATCCCGCAATACTGTCATTCTTGATTCCAAACCCTCCGGTTCCAGCCGTTCCAAACGTGATCGTCAGAGCATCAAACACAGGCATTTTTCCTATCAGAAGCAGAACGATCTCCAGCACAGTCATTGCCACGTAAATTATATAAAGTATCTTTGCCGTGGACTGGACCGTGGGCACCAGTTTGCTCACAGAGGGACCCGGACTTTCTGCCTTCATAAGATTGATATGGGAGCCCCCGCCTGTCATATGCAGCAAAGACAGAAGGAATACGAGCACTCCCATCCCTCCGATCCAGTGGGTGAAACTCCTCCAGAAGAGAACTGACCGCGACACTGCTTCCACATCTGACAGTATACTTGATCCTGTGGTCGTAAATCCCGAGACAGTCTCAAACAGGGCATCGATCGGGTTCGTAACTGTACCTGTGATGAGAAACGGAAGACTCCCCATTATACTCATAATGATCCAGCTCAGGGCAACAGTCACAAATCCTTCCTTTACATAAAAAACTCTGTTCTCCGGCTTTTTTCTCAAGAGCAGAAACCCGATCAGGAGACAGAGGGCTGCGGTGATAACAAAAGACCATCCTTCTCCCTCCCGGCAGATCACTGCCACAATAGTTGGAAGCGCCATAAGCGCAGCCTCAAAAACAAGAACATAACCAATAATGTGTTTTACAATCGAAAAATTCATCTCGTCCCCCGCACCTCTATCTTACCTTAAAGATATCAGTAAGGTCTTTAAGCCCTCTCACAGTAGTAACGACAATAACCGAATCTCCAGGCTGTATGACATCCTGTCCTCTTGGGATATGGACCACTCCGCCCCGGTAGATACATGCGATCAGAAGATTGTCCTTCAGCTTGAGTTCAGACAATGGGATTCCCGTTACAGCAGAACGGTCTCTTACGGCAAATTCCAGAGCTTCCGCCTGTCCGTCCAAAATATGGTACAGAGTCTCCACATTACTTCCGATAGAATTGCTCATTGCCCTGACATACTGAAGTATATAATCTGCAGTCAGGTATTTAGGATGGATCACGCTGCCGAGATCAAGACCGTCTACAATATCATCAAATGCAAGCCTGTTCACCTTTGTGACAAGCTTCGCACAGGAAACTTTTTTTGCAAAAAGGCTCAGCAGGATATTTTCCTCATCCAGATTTGTCAGGGTGACAAACGCCTCTGCATTTGGAAGACCTTCTTCCATAAGTAATTTTTTATCGGTTCCGTCTCCGTTTATCACAGTAACAGCCGGGAGCAGTTCGCTCAGTTCCTCGCACCTGGCCCGGTCCGCCTCGATCAGGCTCACCCGTATCCTCATATCTGAAAGGGCTGTGGCAAGGTAATACCCAAGCGTGCCTCCTCCTACGATCAGCGCATTCTTTACCTGATGGGTCTGAACTCCGATCTTTTTAAAGAACAGATTTGAATTCTTTGGTGCAGCGATGATGGAGACAAGATCCAGATCCTCCAGCACAAAATCTCCGGATGGGATAAAAACACGCCCCTCTCTTTCCACCCCGCAGATCAGGATATCACATCTGAGCCTGTCCATAATATCAGCCACCGACAGACCGCTAAGCTTAAATTCCGGCAGAAGCTTAAATTTCAGCAGTTCCACCCTTCCTTTGGAAAACGTATCACGCTTGATAGCTGATGGGAAACGCAGGAGCCTGGATATCTCCATGGCAGCCGCAAACTCAGGATTAATGATCATCGATATCCCAAGCTTCTTCCTGAGAAAATGCACTTCCCGGTGGTAGACCGGATTCCTCACGCGCGCGATCGTATGGCACTGGCTTACCTTCTTTGCGATCTGACAGCACAGAAGGTTCAGCTCATCCGACCCGGTCACCGCGATCAGGATGTCCGCCTCCTCCACTCCCGCTTCGGAAAGTATCTGTATACTCGCTCCATTCCCGCAGCTTCCCATGATATCAATACTCTCGCATATCTGCTGGATCTTCTGGGGATTCTTATCGATCATGGTCAGCTCATGATCTTCTTCGCACAGTTCTTCTGCCAGGGTGCTGCCGACTTTTCCGCACCCGATGATAATAATCTTCATAGTTCCTCCACTCTGTCTCTCTGATCCTCTTCATCTTAAATGTAAATAAAATGAGATCTGTGCCCTGACAATCTCCTCAGGGCAATAGAACTATTATAGCACTAATCCCTATATTTACAAGCAGGAGTTTCTGCTGTGTTTCCGCTGTGCTATTCTGCTGTATTATCCGCTTGTTCTGCCGCCAGAGCCGCTGCGGCAGTCCGGTCACAGAAATGTCCTGTAGTCTTCATAATTTTTCGCCAGAAGCTCCGGTGTATTCAGCCCGTACGGACATTTCTCCATACACTTCCCGCAGTGGAGACACCCTTCTATTTTCTTCATCTTCTCCTGCCACTCTTCAGAAAGCCAGCCCTCCTGCGGCGCTCTCCGAAGCATCAGGCTCATCCTTGCGCAGTTGTTGATCTCAATCCCCGCCGGACAGGGCATGCAGTAGCCGCATCCCCGGCAGAAGTCCCCGGAGAGCTGACCCCTGTCTAGACGGCCTCCTTTTTCGTAATACGCTGGATCGGCAGCGCCCCGAATCCATTCTTGTTTACTTCAAGTTCTGTTTTCCCTAAGATGACCTTATCCATTTTCTGTACCTCTCTGTCTGTTCTGTCCGTATTCCGTTTTACCGCCCGGCTGCCGGATTTTCTTCTCTTCCCGGCCCCGACGCCTTAAAAGCCCATCTCACTCATTTCGTCCTGGATGGTGGCTTCGCAGGAGCGCATCGCCAGGATCGTCTTCTCAAACAGCTCATTCAGCTCCCATCCGAGCCGTTCCGCCCCGGTCTTTATCACATCCCGTGAACACCCTGCCGCGAAACGCTTGTCCTTGAACTTCTTCTTTACACTAGACACTTCCATATCCATCACGCTTTTCGACGGGCGCATCAGCGCGGCTGCCCAGATCAGCCCGGTCAGCTCGTCTGCCGCAAAAAGCACCTTTTCCATCTCATGCACCGGCTCTTTGTCGCTGCATATGCCATACCCGTGGGAACAGACCGTATAGATCATATCCTCTCCCGCGCCGCCTTTTTCAAGAAGCTCTGGGGCTTTCTGACAGTGTTCCTCCGGGTACATCTCAAAATCGATGTCGTGGAGAAGGCCGCTGATCGCCCAGTAATCCGCCTCATCGCCGTATCCCAGCTCGTTCGCATACCAGCGCATCACGCCTTCTACGGTAAGTGCGTGCTGGATGTGGAAAGCCTCCTTATTGTAAGTCCTCAGTAATTCAAGTGCCTGTTCTCTTGTGATCTTGCTTGTTCTCATTTTCTGTCATTCCTCCTAAGACTTCATTTTCTGTTGCTTTTTCCCTCTTCCCAACGGATTTCAACGTTTTTCCCGCAGTGTGCCAGTCCGACATAGAGCACTTCTCCCGTGATTCCCGCATCGTATTTTTTCTCTTTTACCTGACGGATTGCTCCTGATGCAAGTTCTCCCAGATCCTGCTCTGTATTTTTACTGTATTTAAACTCCAGGATCAGGCTGGGGTACCCCGGCTTCTTTGAATAAAGTATAAGATCTGCACGCCCGTCACCGCTCTCACGGTTGCTCTCCACCTTATACGCGCGCTGCAGGAACGCGCACATCCCAAGCATCATCATATGATAGCTGTTTTCGCTTTTCAGATCATGATACGAGGGAAGCTTCAGCAGGATCTGCCGGTAATCTTCGGCGAAATCTTCCATCTCGCCTTTCTGCAGATGATACAGCATCCTGCTGATCTGTTCTTCTTCTACCTGCAGATAATATGAGGTCAATTCCCTGAACGCTTTCCACACCTCCTGGTTCGGCACCCGGAGACGGTATCTGTTTTCGTCTGTTTTTTCAGTAATGGTCAGCATCCCCGCATTGATCAGGAGCCCCCACAGAGCGGCATCTCCCGGCTTTTCATAATACGCGGCGGAAAGTTCCACCTCAGCCTCTACCATTCCCTGCCCGATCAGCCTGTCATAGTCTTCTGCAAAAGACCTTCCTCTCTCTCCAAGAGCATCCTTAAGGATACTGTTCTCACTCGTATTGACCCAATACGACTGTAGTTCTCTTCGGGCCGCATAACAGGAGACGGACCATGGATTATATACGTCAGCCTTACCGATCCGGTATCCGTCATACATCTCTCTTACAGCCGCTGTAAATCCTATGCCGCAGTAGGCAAGAAGCTCTTTCACTTCATCTTCTGTAAATCCGAAACAGTCGTCATAGTCCGGGTCTGCTATGGTACATACGATCAGGTTGTTTAACCCGGAAAAAATATTTTCCTTTGCAACCCGCTGGATCCCTGTCAGCACGGCTTTCTCCAGCGACCTGCTGCCCTTTAAAGCTGAGCTGAGCATTCCCGCGAGGATCCCGCGCACCTGATCGTAATATCCGCCGGAATTAGCTGCGATGAAAGGCGTATCATACTCGTCGATCAGAAGGTAAACCTTTTTATTGTAATAGATTTCCAAAACCTGGCATAAGTCAGCGATCGCATGGGTGAGACAGCCTGCCTTTGCTTCCGGAGCGCTGTTCTGACATAAGCAGAGATAATTCTCTTCAAATACTCTTTTCTGTTCTTCAGTCAATCTCCCCTCGTCTATGATCGGGGAATACCGTGCATATTCTCCCCGGAGCGCCGCTGCAAGCTGCTGTATCATCTCATGAGGCGTATCCCCTCTGACATTCAGGAAAGAAAGAAAAACAACAGGGTATTGATTGATCTCATCTATCACTTCACTCCTGCTGATCTTTGTACCTTCAAAAAGTGCTTTGGAATCTTTCGTGCAGTCTAAAAATTCTGCGAGCATAGACATATTCAATGTCTTCCCGAAACGTCTCGGTCGGGTGATCAGCGTCACCTGATACCATGAATCCAGAAACTGCTCGACAAACTGTGTCTTATCGACATAGTATGCATTCCGTTCCCGTAAATACCGGAAATCCTGGGCGCCGATCAGCAGTTTTCTCTTACTCCGCCTTAGGGATTTTCCTTTTTCAGTGCGGTAAGGAGCTGTCGGTTCACATACCATATCCGCATATCCCCTGCAGGGATTTTTATCATTTCCATTCTCAGGCTCCCTCTTTCTTCCAAAGAGTTCATCCAGAGTACAATTTAAGATATCACTGATGCGCTCCAGCATTTCAAGGTCGGGAGAACGGTTGCCGCTCTCATAATTCGCGTAAGTAGAACGGGATATTCCCAGCTTATTGGCTAATTCAGCCTGCGTATAACCACGCTGCTTTCGGAATACAGTCAGATATTTATGAAATCCTGTTTTCATATTGAGACACTCCCTTTCTGCTTTTTCTTAATTATACCTCGCAGTGTTTCAATATGCAACACAGAATTGCAGCCATCAGTCCGATGATACGTTGTTGAGCTCAAATACTGTTTTCAATAAGCTCATAAAAATCATCCCCGTCTCCTGAAACTGCTCACGGCCTCACCGCATATTTTATGACATGATCTTTCTTATTCTCAAACACATCATACGCATCCATGATCTCATCCAGCCCGCAGCGGTGTGTGATGAGGAAGCCTGCGTCCAGTTTCCCGCATGCAGTCAGGTCCATGATCTCCTGGCAGAAGCTCCCGTCCACGCCGCCTGTCTTGAAAACAAGGTTCTTCCCGTACATATCCGGCAGGGGAAGGACCTGTGGTTCTTCATACATCGCAACGATCACCGAGACAGCGTTGGGCCTTGCGATCTTCCATGCAGTCTGGAACGTATCCTTCCCGCCCGCGACTTCAAAAACAGTGTCAGCGCCCCGTCCGTCTGTCACTTTCCGGATCACCTGTTCCGGATCGTCCCTGCCCGGGACAAGCGTGATGTCAGCCAGCCCTTTTTCCTTTGCAAGCGCCAGCCTGTATTCATCCGTGTCGATAGCGATGATCCTCGCCGGAGTATACAGACGCGCGCACATCATGGTGCACAGCCCGGTGGGCCCCGCGCCGATCACTGCCACCGTATCCGCAGGCCTGATTTCCCCGATCTTTGCCGCCCAGTATCCTGTGGAAAGGATGTCTCCGTTAAAGAGCGCCTGCTCATCAGTCACATGATCCGGTATGACTGTCAATCCGTTATCCGCAAACGGGATCCTGGCATACTCAGCCTGTCCCCCATCGATGCGGCAGCCAAGCGCCCAGCCCCCGTGTTCGTCCGTACAGTTATTGACATAGCCGCGTCTGCAGAAAAAACATTCTCCGCAGAAAGTCTCTACATTCACCGCCACCCGGTCTCCGGGCTTTACCTTCTTTACGGCGCTCCCGGTCTCCACGACCCTTCCCACAAACTCATGCCCCAGGACCGTGCCCGGGACAGCCTTTGGCACGGCGCCGTGCTTAATGTGGATGTCACTGGAACAGATCGTTGTCAGCGTCACCTGCACGATCGCATCCTTTTCATCCCGCAGCGCCGGCATGGGACGCTCCTCCAGAACGATCTGTCCGTTTCCCTTATATACAACTGCTTTCATACGCATTTCCTTCCTGTAATGACAATCCTTCCTGAGCATCAGACGACATCTGATACAGCCACTGCCTCTTCCAGCTCTTTTTCGAGCTGATTCTGGACGCGGACGCTCTCCTCCTGCATACTGCCCAGATTTCGAAGGATCTTCTGTATCTGTGTGCAGGTCTGGTCCACTTTCTCTCTCGATTCATTGATCCTGGTGCGCACCAGCCAGTCTGTAAACAGGTTATCAAAAAAATAGTCCGCAAAGCAGAGGGCGCTGCTGATCTCTGTATCCACATCGCCGTGCAGTTCTTCCGTGACGTCCGCAAGCTCTGTCCTGAAACTGCGCAGCGCGAGCTGGAGCTGATCGGTCATTCCTTTTGCTTTTCCGATCGCGTCGTACTTGATCACATCCGACAAAATGCCGCCACCGATGATATCAACGGTGCTCCAGCTCTTGGCTTTGTCCAGATGATTCTTGATCTCAACTGCAATGTCCTGCGCTCTCCTGCCTGCGCGGACTGCTTCTTCCAGTTCCTTCTGCCTCGACTTCTGAAACCCGATCTTTTCCTCGATCTCCATGATCCTGACCGCATCCGGCGAACCTGTTTTCTTGATCTCTTCTTTCTTCTTCTCGATGAGCGCGTCGTATCTTCTTCCGCATCCGCTGAGATCGGAAAGCTGATCCCTGCATCGTTCGATCTCCTCATTGACGGAGAGAAGCTCCCTTTCCGCAGTATCATACCTGACTGCTGCCGCATAGGCTTCCTGCTCCTCTTTTGACAGTTTTTCTCCCATCTTTCCTGTCACTTTGTAATAGAATGCCGTAAGGTTCCTGCTGTTCAGCCGGTCCACATCCTCCTGCTCGTCCTTCATGATCCGCCTCAGCTCATCCGTCTTTCCCGTCAGTTCTTCCTGCTGGCGCTTCAGTTCCGCCAGCTTTGCTTCCAGCCGTTTTTCCTCCATCATCTCCTCCTGGAGACGCTGTAATTCCGTGTTGTAAACCTTCATCCGAACCTCCTCATTTTCACGATCATTCTTATGATCACTTCCCGGTCATTTATTTTCAGACTGTCTGCCCATGCTGTCTGCCATCAGGATCCCGATCACGGTTTTCGCGTCGTCGATCTCGCCTGACTTCACACGCTCTGCCGCTTCATCGAGAGAGACCCACTCTTTCTCAATGTCCGCTTCCTCATTTTCCCTTTTAAACTCAGGCACATCCTTCAAACCCTTTGCCAGATAAACATAGGTCTTCTCTGTCGTCCAGCCTGCAGAGTTCAGAAACAGTGTCAACAGCTGAACCGAGGACGCTTCTGTGTCTGTCTCCTCTCTGAGTTCCCGCAGAGCAGTCTCCTCCGGTTTCTCTCCTTCCACATCCATGCGCCCTGCCGGGATCTCCCATACCGGGCGTCCCATGGGATGGCGGTACTGCCGGATCAGCAGGATACGTTCCCTGTCATCCATTGCCACAATTCCCACAGCATCACTTGCGACGGCTGTTTCGCGGATAAATGTATTTCCGTCCCCGCGGGTCAGTTTGTCACGCCGGATCGATGTAATTTTTCCAGTATACACTGTCTTGCTTTCTAACACCTCTGGAATGATCATCTCCACACCTCCACTGTATATTCATCTTTGGACTGCTCTCAATCCATCTTCATTTTTACAGACATTATAGCACCAGCTTTCTCCTGTGTCATTCCATTTTAAGTCCGTCCGCCTGAATTACAGGTGCACGCCTGACCACCGCCCTGCATGCGCACTCGTCACGCTAACGCCGCCCGGTCCGGCATCATATTGACCATACCGAGATACCGCTGTATAATGAAAAACGCATAAGAGCGGCGGGTTCCTTACCCTGCCGCTCCAAAAAACATTGTAAAAGGAGATATTTTTATGCGCCGCGCAAATGCACCATTTAACGGAAAACAGTTCATATTAAACCAAAATACAGGAGAGATCCACGACCTTGACCGCGAAACTCCGCTCTGCTGCATCGACAAAATAGATGCAGAGCATATATTTGCCTGCGATACCTATGCGGAAGCTGTATTATTTTCTTCCGTGATCGGAGTCAAAAGGAACGGATGCTCTCACTGTATGCCGGAACGGCACCGGGATTGATCTGCTGCTGGCAGTATCCCCTTGTGCCCAAGCAGCCTGATCTCATCCTGCAGCTCCGCCAAAAACCTGCCCGCATGCGCGCCGTCCATCTGCGTGTGATGGAACTGGAAAGAAAGGGGCAGATAATACCGAAACCATTTCTTCCTGTATCTGCCCCATATGATAAACGGATTATTGAATATACCGCTGTTCATACCGACAGCCCCGTCAATTTCCGTATCTATAATGGCAGATGTCCCGATGACCATACTGTTCTCAGATAAATCCCTGTCCTTACAGCTTTCGGCAGTCTGTGCCGTATATTTCAGGTACTGCCTGTTGAATCTGTTCAGGTCAGAGTCATACCGGAGATCACAAGAGCTGACTTCGCCCTCTTTATTTTTCACGATCGTATTGACCGCTATGGTGTCATACTGTATGAGTTTATCGCCCACCGGGAGGATATAAAACTCCCTGACCTTTACAGCGGCCCTGCCGATACAGTAGTCCATCAGCATATTGAATTTCAGCTTTCTTTTCCTGTTTATCCTTACCAGATTGGTCACATCAAAGGTCTTGAAAAAAGTTACCATCGGATTGGGCGCTTTCATCCACAGCTCATACGCCGCAGCCCGTTTCGTATCTTTGGGGTCAACTTCTTTTGGCATACTATCCTCCGTTTACTCTGCTTTCCGGATCGGGTGGCGCACGACTGTTTTCAGCCTGCTCACATCACATCTTCTTGGTCAAGCCCCTGTGTGTTCTCCTGCCACCAGAGTCCCTCAAGGGGCGGTACGACATACTCAAAGAAACCTTCGATCTTATGCGCTCCCTTGTAACTCATCTTTATGGTAAAGGCAATGCCGTACAGCAAACCGATCGATGTTTTATATTCTCCGTATTCTCTAATGTTTTACTTATGCTCCATACTAGTAACTTACGATTTCCTGTGCAACGCCTTAAATATGATCATTCCAACCAACATGCCAGCTGCCGATACAACAAAATACCAGATCGCATGCATAAATGCTGTTCCATTGTAGTAAAGAAATACAGATGGCAAAAAGACCGCTGCCGCTGCAGCCGGATAAAAGTATTTTATTTTGTTTTTGGAAATACTGCCAAGTAAAACGGACAGTATCAATGTTACCAATAGAATCAAAACAACCATTCCCATACCATCGGTTGGTCCGGCAAACAGCGGTGAAATGTAAAACATAAAAAGCTGTATACAAAAGATTATAATTTCTACAATATACTTTTTCATAGGCGCCTCTCCTATAATACTGCCCCCTCAGTGAAATCATTTCACAATCAGGGGCTGCTCATTTCTTCTTTTTTCGGTCTTTGAGCTGTCAGCTCCACAACGTATCCAAGTGCGGTTTATTATTGAATATCCTATACCATTCTTTCTTTACTTTTTTCTAATTCGTGCAAATATAAAGGATCAATATCAATACACTCGTTTACATTTCTTCCTCCAGCCACATCCCATGCCAATGTACCATTTAAAACCATACATTTATCCATAAAAATGTGATACGCCTTTATTCGGTCAAAAACATTAGGCGACAAATCCTTTTCTGCATGGCAGCATACAATTTTCCCATCATCAAAATATACATCCACAGTATAATCTTCGTACGGTATTACCTGGATCACAGTTGGAATATATTCTAACATTACAATGCCTCCTCATATTTAAACCAAAGGATTGATTCTGTTTAACGGTTTTCCATCCTTTGCAAGTTCCCAGTTCTGCATTAATTCATCCTGATGGATCACGCACCATGCCAGCACAAGTTTCAGTTGTCTTGATGGCAATGCTCCCTGCAAAACACAAGCATCATTTATATCAATCAAAGCCTTTCTCCCATTATACTCCACATGAAAGTGGGGTGGATTATGGTCATCATAATACATAGTAATTCTTATTCCATAAAAAAGAGAAATTTCTGGCATACATATACCTCCATTTAAGCAACTTCTTTTGATTAATTTTAGTATAACTTAGACATCATATTGTGTACAGATAATTTAGGATTCATCTGCTTAACAAACTGGAATTTGTATTGGTTATGTATTGTAAAATCAATATCTCTCAATATTCGCTATAATCCCGTATCTTTTTGATGATAGCAACATAATCATGGGCTGTCCCTTTGAAATTTTCCGGATTGATAGGATGATGGATGTTGTAAAGAATTCCCGTTTCTCCTGTTCTTCCAAGATTGCTCTCATCCATATGTTTTTCATCAATATGAACATTGACAATTTCGAGACATATTAAAACATAGTCATCACCGTCAACAATTTCTTTTTCCCACCTGAAGCGACACTCCAGATTCATAAAACATTCATCAATCAGAGGGGCATTCACCATTTCCGCTTTGACCGAAGTTAAACCGGCTGTTTTGATTTCATCTATTTCAAAACCGTTGTTTTTACAGGTTGACATACATTTATCATACAAATCAGCGGACATAAAATTGATGACAGCTTCACCTGTTTCATGAAGTGTTTGGTATAAATGTCCGTATTTATTGACAGCGGAAACAATTGCAAAGTAGCCGCTTTCCCCACCTGTGAATGTTGTCCAGGACTGCATACAGGCGTTAGGCTGTCCATTGCTTTTATATGAAGTCATGATGTAAAGTGGAGAAGGAACAGAGATGACGAACTCCATCCAATTAAATCCATACATCTCCATGTTCTTCATCGATTCAGGTAATGTGCTGTACTTCTTTTTCATATTTACCTCCACAAATTCCGATCTGTCGGCCTAATTCTACTTCATTATACCATTCGTTTATTTCCCTGTCATTGTCTTTCTTACCCATACGAAAAGAGAGCGGAACATCATCTGTCCACTCCTTTCTAAAATACTCCACATGATTCATTACTTCATACTATATTACAACCAAATACGAAAAACCGCATTTATTTGTGGTATGGTTCTCCACAACGTATCCAAGTGCGGTTTTCTTCTCTTTAAAATCCTCCATTATTGTAAGCTCTTGTTATCACATAAGACGGTTCATAATATGCGCTGCTATTATAATCATCAATCGTGTCACATATTTCATCATTGTATACCCGGATCATTCCATCGATATAATCTTCCTCCGGCTGTAACGTTGACAGAATCAATCTTGTATACACCTTTCCCATCTGTGTTTCTGATGGGATCTCATCTACTAGTTCTGAATCGACATCCGTTATATCAAAATTTCCTCTTGCTAACTTATACTCTTCAATCCATTCATCTTCAATTTTCAAAGGGTTCTCACAGTGGAGTACATTAGCCAGACTGATTAGACGCAGCCACTCATCTTTCGGTATAGAATTAACAACATATTTGTTTTTTTGATGTAATTTCCTTGCTATGCGTTCTATCATATAACACAGAAAGTAAAGATCATTATCGGTTATTTGCTCTTCCGGGAAAAATTTGTTTGTCATAGCGAATAACTCCCTTCAAATTTGATAGTCTGTAATGCTTTCTCTGTACAGAATACAATCTGATGCGTCGGATACTTAAATTTAACCAGTTCCCAGAACGCCTCTTTTGAAATTCGTTCAGCCATATAGTCCTCGACATAGTCCCAGATCGTATCATCTGCCATTGGTCCCTCGACAACGTCGTAATCATGTTTTAAGCCAAACCGGCAGTTTACAACAAACTGTAACCATTCCTCTGTCATCTCACTAAACTTTTTAATATTCAGGCTCTTATCGGGTAAATATTCATAAAGATTTACAATATGCCTTCTGCGTTTTGTCAAAGCCCAGCGTTTTGCCTGTTTTTCTAAAATTGTACAGTAAAATCCATAACCAAAATCTTTGTAAAAACCATTTTCCAAGATTTGCGGTTCTTGAACGATTACATTACTTCCATGATATAAAATCATATACTTTTTACTCCTTCACAAATTAGGATTTATACTCTTACAACAAACTTCCTTTTAGCCCTTTTTTAAAAACTAATACTGCTTTATCTTTTTCCCAAAATGACATTGTTCTAAGTAAATAGCCTTTCTTTTCCATTTCTGTTACTTTTTCATTTATTTTATTTGTAACATTTTCAACAGTAATGTTTTCTACTAATTCAGTCTTATACATCTACGTTATCTCCTTAAATTCCAAGTTGTTACTCTATGTATTTATTCTTTCAAATTCTCCAAAGCAACAGGATTATTTGAAATAATCGCCCCGACAGTCTCACAAATTTCCAACTCAGGACAGTCGCCGCAAGTGGAAACGCCTTTGCTCAAAGCGCATTTACGGATTTCACACATATGCTCGCAAAATACTGTTTTTACTCCGTCTGTACGACAGCCTACGCAGTTAATATGTTCCGGCAGAATAGGCGCGTTGTTTAACTCTGCCCACAATTTCGCTGTTTTCTCTCTCAATGTCTGATCGTCATTGACAGTCGCTATGTATGCATCGCATTTTTCGCAGTCCAGCCCACAGTAACCAATCATATCTCTCATAGATTATTTTCCTCCCAGAGCGTTTCTTATATCCGCAGCAAACCGTGCCTGCTGCTTTTTGAAGTCGCCACTTTCGCATTCTCCTTATATCAGTCGTATTTCTCAATATGTACAGTAGCGATCGCCGACTGATTCGGTTCTCCGGTGACAAGATCCTGCGGAGCGGGGATCAACATCATAAATCCGTTCTTTCCATATCTTAATTCATACCCTTGTGCGTAGGCTTCCTCCACAGAGATATGCTGCACCTGCCCGATCACCATAGCCGTAATCCCCGCACCGCTTAAATCCTGTATCTCTTTCAAGGTACATTCCATCGTGAGAAATGCTTCGCTGACCGCAGGTGCATGAATAGTCTTTGCATTGGAAACCGTAAAGCCTCCTGCCGCAAATTCATCATCGTCCATTTCGTTGTGATGGATGGTGCTTACCAGCTTATCATAGGAACTTACAGGAAGGAAGTTAATGCAAAAGCATTTTTCTCTTTGGATATTGGCGTAGGTGTGGGTATGCTGATACAAGTTGCCCATCACGGCGAAAAAAGCTGTCTTATCCCCGTGAAAGCAGCTCCACGAATGAAAGCACACATTCGGTTTCCCGTTCTCCTTCCATGTCGTGATGGCAAACAAAACAGTTGGTATTCCCGCCGTCACTTCAAAATGGGAAAACAAGTCAAATTCCTCCGGATATGCCGGTTTAAAATACCGTGGAAAATCTTTTCCGATCTCAATCTTCATGGCGCACCTCCCCATTCAGTATGAACAAAGCATAGCGACTCAAAGCAGCAGACTAAAACTCATACCTTATTCCATGTGAAAGTAACAGCCCATCAGTTAATTCTACGCATAAAATCACAGTATTCTCATCCTCAAAATCGTTATGCCCATTGTCGATCCACTCAGAAAATACATTTTTCAATTTCCCGGCGATCCGACAATTTTCCTCTTTCCCGAAATATCCCAAATTGATACCCTTCCCATGTGCCGTAAACCATTCGCCAGCTATTGCAACAGCAGGGTTGTTTTCTATATGCTTCATTTTATTTGAAAGTGCATATGTAATAATATAAAATGCGCCATCCTCGTAATAAGCGTTTACATAGCGCACAGAAGGCACCTCATTTTCTACTGTCGCCAATGCAATAATGGTATCTTTTCCAAATCTTTCCGCCATTATTTTTTCAGCGTCTTCACTTAGTTTTTTCACAGGCTCGTCCTCCTTGCCCTGCCGATACCAGACTGTCAGGCTATTTTGGTATACATCAGGCATCTTTATCCCTAAAATATTCTCTTAATGCATCTTTTACTGCCCATTTCACAATATAATATACCCCTAATATCCCGGCAAAAACTGCTATTACTATAAGCGCTATCCATTCCATATCTTTTATCCCCCATTTCTATTCCCAAGTCCTCTGCTCTTCTTTTATCTTTTGATATCTTCAAGATAGAATTTACCGCACTCCTGTCAAGATAAAGTTCATCAGCTGATCCACATCATCAAAATCATCATAATCTCCGTTTAAGCCCTCTCTATGATACACAACTCCGTTTTTCTCATTTCTCTCTAAGCAGTCCAAAAGCTTTTCTTCCCCATACTTTTTTGCAAATAAGGTAAATGTGTATGGTTTAATTTTGCTCAATAATCCTTGCCTGCAATTTTCTTCACATTTATAACAATGTGTCAGTCCTTTTGCTGTTGAACATTTTTTATTCTCACAGAAATCATTATCCGGACAGCCGTTTGAGCCACATCCGTTGCAGTCAGCCTTTTCTGTGCATAGACTGCACGCAAGACCACATCTGGCAATGCCTAATTCTCGTCTCATAGGATACCTCCAATCTCTCCAAGTTCTTGATCACAAGCGAAAAAGTAAGAATCTCCATGCCAACAGGAAGCATCTCCATTCCCGCTGAAAAAAGTAAAGGCAAGTATATTTCCGGCAATGATAAGTACAATTCCAAAAAAGATCTGTCTTTTAAACGTCAGTTTTTCCATGCACACCGCCTCCGAGACACCTGAAATTATCAGATTCTTTTTATCTATTGTAACTTAGATGGAATACTGTGTACAGTTAATTTTACATTTCATTTTGCTTCATTTTGTCATGTGAGATTCCTCTTCAGCTCCCAGTGATCGTCCCGCCATTCACGTGAATCACCTGCCCGGTCACATAAGACGAATCTCCTGACGCAAGATATACATATGCCGGAGCCAGTTCGCATGGCTGGCCTGCCCGGCGCATCGGCACATCCTGGCCGAACCTTGCCACCTTTTCCGCCGAAAAGGATGCCGGGATGAGCGGAGTCCAGATCGGGCCCGGAGCGACTGCGTTGACCCGGATATTCTTTTCCGCAAGCGACTGGGACAGCGCCCGGGTGAAGGACACGATTGCTCCTTTTGTCGCCGAATAGTCCAGAAGATCCGTTTCCCCCTGATAAGCGGTGACGGATGCCGTATTGATGATACTCTCGCACCCGACGCCGTGATCCAGCACTGCTTTTACAAAATAGAACATTGAAAATACGTTCACTTCAAATGTCGTATAGAGCTGCTCTTCCGAAATATCCTGGATCCTCTGCTGCGGGAACTGTACGCCGGCATTATTGACGAGGATATTGATCTTCCCAAACTTCGCCGCTGTCTCATGTACGATCTGCCTGCACACGCATTCCTGCCTGACGTCCCCGTGAAGGAGCAGGCAGTTTCCGCCCATATTTTCTATATACTGCTTTGTCATTTCCGCATCATTCCGCTCGTTCAGATAAGCAATGGCGACATCTGCCCCCTCTTTGACAAAAGCAACCGCTGCCGCCCTGCCGATCCCGCTGTCTCCGCCTGTGATCAGGGCAGTCATGCCTCTGAGCTTCCCGCTTCCCCGGTAACACGGATCGTCAAATACCGGGAGCGGCTCCATCCATGATTCGATGCCCGGCTGGCAGTCCTGATGCTGCGCCGGAAAATGCTTCGGGAAATATTTCTGGTCCATACATTGTTTCATATCTTTGATTTCCTGTGACAATGATCTCTCACTTATACATTATTCAAAGCAGCAAAAGGCGTGCCGGAAATCCATCCGGTCCGCCTTTTGTACATTCTCTGTTTACGCCATATAATTTACAGCATCTCTTTGTCAAATTCAGGATTGAAGTAATAATAATTTTTTTCATCCATCTTTTCTTTCGTCCGCTCCAGAGCCTCTCCGAATCTCTGGAAATGCACGATTTCTCTTGCCCTCAGGAACTTAAGTGGTTCCCGTATTTCCGGATCCGGTATCATCCTGAGAAGATTGTCATATACAGTCCGCGCTTTCTGTTCCGCCGCCAGATCTTCCGTCAGGTCGGTCACAGCGTCTCCCTTTGACTGAAATTCCGTCGCGGAAAACGGCAGGGCGGACGCCGCCTGCGGCCAGATCCCGGACGTATGGTCAATATAATAAGCGTCAAAACCTGCTGCCTTCGCTTCCTCGACCGTCAGGTTTTTTGTCAATTGGTATACCATAGCGCAGATGATCTCCATATGCGCCAGCTCCTCTGTACCGATATCGGTCAGAAGACCCCCTACAGATTTAAGGGGCATGGTATAACGCTGGGAAAGATACCGCATGGAAGCGGACAATTCCCCGTCCGGCCCGCCATATTGGCTGATGATAAGCTGCGCCGTCTTCGGACAGGTTTTTGTGATCTTCACAGGATACTGGAGCCTTTTTTCATAAATCCACATCAGCAGCACACCCCTTCCCACGGAGCCGCGCCTTTCTGCCAGCAGTAGCAGGATGAGGCAGGCTCCTTTTCATATATTTCCGCCATACAGTCCGCGGTCAGAGGATAAAACTGCTCCGCAAATTCGGACAGCATCTGCTTTCTCTGTCTCACAACATCCCTGAACACAGCCAGAGCGTCCTGATCTTCGGGATGCGTATCCAGATACAGCCTCAGGTCATCCATCATGAAGCTGACCTTTTGGACTTCCAGCATTTTATCGCGCCATCTTATTTCTTCCGGGCTCTTCAGGGAATCCTCCAGAGAAGACAAAGCCCCCGGAATGTGCTCGGCTGCGAAAAACGGAAGATCTAGATCTTTAAAAATAGTTCCTGTTTTCAGCGCCGCATCCTGTTCGTACAGCTCTCCCCAGTTCTGGACTGGGACAGACGCGACGGCTAAATGAGCATTCTGCATTTGCACAAAAAACAACTCCCTTCTGAAACATGATCGGTTTCCTGATTATTATCTGCCAAACCGGTCTGAATGTTCCGAGGGAGTTTTTTCAAATTAGCATCTGAACACGTTGAGCTGACGTCAGGATGAGATCAGAGAATCTCTGTTATTTCCCGTATCAACGCTTGGGAATCCTGCATACTGTAGCATCTGTCATTTACAGATATGTCACCTGTATCCGAGACGATTACAGTGTTGACAAGCTCATTGTCCCTATATATGTAAATACAGATCAGCCATTCTCCAAGATCTGATAAAGAACCGTTAGAGAATAAAGTGCCCGTCGTCCTGCGATAGGTATACTGCTGTAGAGAATCAATGATGCGCTGGGTCTGATCTTCTGACAGGTCGTTATAGCTCTCTGTATCAATCTCTGGTTCACCGTTTTCGACATATATATGCTGCCGGGTGATCGAAAGTTCTGACTTTGGATCAGCGAGATCAGCCAAATGCATCGGCTGAAAATAAATTACCAAAATCAGGATCATTAATCCCAGCGCCGAAAGCAGCCTGCACAGAAAGAGATATAAAGAGGAAGGTGCTTCTTTTTGGAAAGACTTATATTTCCATGAGTCGATATACCACAGAAGCCGGGGATTTATCACATTAACGAGCAGGACGGCTGCTATAATGATGTACAGAATCATACTCTTCTCCTCCGTAAGTTTTCATATCTTTGTATTTCATTTTATATGGCTGGCCCGCCCGGCGCATTGGCGCATCCCTACCGAAGCCTGCCGCTTTTATTGCCAATATCAGGACATCCTCTTTTTTATACACTTCCAAAATCTCCTGCATATCGTCTGTCTGAATGCAGATACCATTATTCTTCATGCAAAAAACACCTGCCCTGCAGTAACCTATTTTCTTTTCCGCTAATCGGATCAGTTTCACAAAATTTCCCTTTTCTTCGACCCTTTTTTTAATTCTTCGCCTTTCAGCGCCTCGACATACATTTTTGTTACTTTTTAGTCTATTATAACCCCCCGGACATTTCCCTGTCATTCTATTTTCCACTCGTACGAAAAAAATAGCATAACCTCGTCTGCCCACTCCCTTTCAAAATCATTTTTTATTTGTCATTTAGGCTCACCTGATACGCTTTCTGAAAGAGTTTGATAGACAGTACACCACTATTCTGTAATTTTGTGCAGAAAGATATACGGCGGTGCAACCAAACATAACATTTTTTGCCTGCCGTAGTTGGTAGAACTTTTGAAAAGTCAAGAGTATAATGAGGGCAGGAGGTGTGAAAAGTATGAAAATGCAGAAAAGTAATATCGCCTATAATTTGACTACACTGCGTCAACTTAATAAATTTTCCCAAGAAGAAGTAGCCGAGCGAATTGGTGTTTCCCGGCAGGCTGTTGCAAAATGGGAAGCAGGCCAATCAGTACCCGACATTC